>Ga0247713_1001291_pt1 | contig 12629 bp, 15 predicted proteins | sample 21E_NmetaG_FD_189936 | JGI IMG/M metagenome (GOLD analysis project Ga0247713, IMG submission 189936) | Soil microbial communities from hillslope of Landscape Evolution Observatory, University of Arizona, Oracle, AZ, United States - 2-1-E_N | ecosystem: Engineered > Artificial ecosystem >... | reverse complement strand
CCGGGGAGGCGTCGTGCACGACGCCTCCCCGGCGCCCTGGGACCCGAGCATCTACGACCAGCAGATCCGTCCGACCGGCTACTCCTACCTGACCACCCGGGACGGGACGAAGCTGGCGCTCACGGTCCACCCCCCGACGAGCCCGGCCGGCCTCCCGGGGGTCCCCCAGGGCACCCAGCTCCCGGACGGACCCACCTCCTACCTCCCGCCCTACCCGACCCTGATCGAGTACACCGGGTACGGGAACGCCAACCCGTCGGGCCCGCAGAGCGCGATCGCCGTCCTCGCCAACGCGATGGGCTTCGCCGTCGTGAGCGTCAACATGCGGGGGACCGGCTGCTCGGGCGGGGCCTTCGACTTCTTCGAGCCCCTGCAGAACCTCGACGGCTACGACGTCATCGAGACGATCGCGAACCAGCCGTGGGTGCTCCACAACCACGTGGGGATGCTCGGGATCTCCTACGGCGGTATCAGCCAGCTCTTCACGGCACAGCTCAGGCCGCCCAGCCTGGCCGCGATCACTCCGCTGTCGGTGATCGACGCCACCGCGACCACGCTGTATCCGGGAGGGATCCTCAACACCGGCTTCGCGGTCGAGTGGGCGCGGGGACGCCAGCGCGACGCGTTGCCCGCCGGTCCGGGCAGGGGCCAGCCCTGGGCATGGCAACGGATCCAGAACGGCGACACGGTCTGTGCTGCGAACCAGGCGCTGCGTCCGGATGCGGCCGACCTGATGGCCAAGGTCGAGGAGAACGACCACTACGTCGCGTCCGTGGCCGACGCCGTCAGCCCGGTCACCTTCGTCCACCGGATCAACGTGCCCACCTTCCTGGTCTGCCAGTGGCAGGACGAGCAGACGGGGGGACACTGTCCGGAGCTCGCCTCCCGGTTCACCGGGACCGACAAGAAGTGGTTCACGTTCACGAACGGCCCGCACATCGACGCCCTGATCCCGCAGATCTACAACCGGTGGTACAGCTTCCTGCAGCTGTACGTGGCGAAGAAGGCCCCCGCCGAGAGCCAGGCGGTCACGAAGGCGGCCGCGCCGGTCATCTACCAGTCCGCGATGGGGCTCCCGCAGACGGAGGTCGTCACGTTCCCGCCCGACCCGATCCACCTGATGCCCACCTACGAGATGGCGCTGGCCGCGTTCGAGGCGCAGCCGCAGGTGCGGGTCCTGTTCGACAACGGAGCGGGAGTGTCACCGACCGGACAGAGGACGCCCGGGAACCCGTACGCCGCGTTCGAGCGGTCCTTCACCTCATGGCCGATCCCTGGGACATCGGCCCGGACCTGGTACCTCGGACCCAACGGGAGCCTGTCGGACACGCTCCCGCCCACCCCGGGCGTGGACCGGTACACCTCTGACGCGTCGGCCCTTCCGCTGACGAACCACGGACCCCGGACCGGTGGCGGGGGGTTGTGGGGCAACGCGACGCAGTGGCAGTGGGACTGGAAGCAGAACCCGGCCGGGACCGCGGTCTCCTACGTGTCCGCGCCACTAGCCGCGGACACCACCGTCGTGGGTGCGGGTGCCGTCTACCTGTGGGTGGGGTCCTCGACGCCGGACGTCGACCTGCAGGCGACGATCAGCGAGGTGCGACCCGACGGCAAGGAGACGTTCGTCCAGAACGGGTACATGCGAGCGAGCGTCCGGAAGCTGTCCGGCGACTCCAGCAACATGTTCAAGACGCCGAGCACCCTGCTGCGTCCCATCCCGTCCTACCTCGAGGCTGACGCGGAGCCGATGCCGCAGGACGGCAGCTTCGTCCAGGTGGCGATCCCGCTCTACTACCAGGGGCACGTCTACCGGACGGGGTCGCGGATCCGGGTGACGCTCGCCGCGCCGAACGGCGCGCAGCCCTTCTGGTCGTTCGGCCGGACGCAACCCCAGGGAACCACCTCGGAGGTGTCGATCGCGTCAGCGCCGACGCAGCCATCGAAGCTCGTGCTCCCGGTGGTCCCGGGGGGCCGGGCCCCGACGCCGCTGCCCGCTTGCCCCAGCCTGCGCAGCCAGCCGTGCCGCACCTACCAGCCGATCACGAACCTGACGGCGGACTGAAGCTCCATATCGCCGGGCGAGAGTGAGGCGTACCCGCGCGCTCTCGCCCGGCGATACTGCTGTCGTAGATGCCCATAGGCTCCGCGTTCGAGGAGGTACTGGCCGCCGCGCGCGCGGGGGGCGACTGGGCGTGGCGGATCCTCTACGAGGACCTGGCTCCCGCCGTGCTGGGGTACCTGCGGGCGCGGGGAGCCCGCGACCCGGAAGACCTGCTCGGTGAGGTGTTCCTGCAGGTGGTCCGCGACCTCCCCGGGTTCGAGGGGGACGAGGCGGGCTTCAGGGCCTGGGTGTTCGTCATCGCGCACCGACGCCTCGTGGACGACGTGCGCAGACGCACCCGGCGGCCGGAGACGCCCGTCGCCCACGAGCAGCTGGAGCCGCAGCCCTGGACGGGGTCCGTCGAGGGCCAGGCTCTCGACGCGGTGGCGGGGGAGAGGGTGCGCGCGGTGATCGAGGGACTCGTCCCGGCTCAGCGCGATGTCCTGCTCCTGCGGATCATGGGCGGGCTCACCATCGAGGAGATCGCCGAGGCCGTCGGGAAGCGTCCGGGTGCGGTGAAGGCGCTGCAGAGGCGGGGCCTCGCCGCCGTCCGGCGCGCCCTCGATGCCGGGTGACCCGTACCCCTCCGGCCCCCAGAGACGATTCAACTGACGAGATGGCACACGACGACCGCACAGACAACTGGCTCTCCGACCCCAGGCTCTCCGGGTTCGCGGAGGATGTCCGCCGCGCATACGTGAGGCCCGTGACCAGCGAGATCGCGGACCGGCACCTCGCAGCGGTCGCGGCTGAGTACCAGGCGATGGAGGGGGTCTTCGTTCCCGCCGCCGCCCGCGCGACGACGCGGAGGCGCTTCGCAGTTACCGGGCTCGCCGGGAAGGTGGCCGCCGCGGCGCTCGGCCTGACCGTTGCCACGGGCGCAGCCGCCGCGGCGGGAGCGCTCCCCGCTCCGGCGCAGGACGCGGTGGCCAAGGCGGCCCAGAAGGTCGGCTTCACGGTCCCCTCGTCCGAGGAGGACGCTCAGGTCGCATCGGAGGACGCCACGAACACCGACGGCGACGAGCAGGACGCTCCCGCCGCTGGCCAGGGCAAGCGCGTGGACGGTGCCGTCCGCGACGTCTCGAAGGACGACTCGCTCGAGGGGCGCGACAAGGGCGAGGCCGTCTCGGGGACGGCGAGCCAGAACCGCCAGGACACCGAGCGCCGCCCGACCACCCCGGCGAGGCCGACCAGCGGGGGCGCGGGCAACAACCCGACCGACCACGGATCGGGCTCGGCCCCCGATGGACAGCAGGGTTCCCCGCAGACCGGATCGGACCGAGCCGAAGAGGGTCAGTCGCGCAACCCGACCGGCAAGGGCAGGCCGGCCGGCTAGGGCACCCCGGTCCCACGAACTCAGAGCGCCCCGGGCCTACGGCCCGGGGCGCATTCACGTCTCGGGTCAGGGTTTCGCGGCGACCTTCACGTTCGGGAGGCGGTCGACGGCCATGGTCGAGAGGCAGTCCGAGAGGAGACGTGACGGAGCGACCAGGGTCAAGCGGCGGTCGGTGTCGTACAGCGCTCGCGCCAGCCGCTCGAGCGCCCGCATCCCGTCGACGTCGAGGAAGCGCAGGCTCGAGACGTCCAGCGTGACGTGGTGGTCGATCCTCGCGACGGCTTCCAGGGTCCTCCAGAAGGTGGCCCCGACGGCCATATCCACCTCGCCGCGCAGGGCCAGTCCGTCCGCATCGCCCGAACTGGTCCAGTAGGCGGGCCTGGCTCCCAGATGCGCCGGGTGCGCAGCGAGGATGTCTCGGACGTGAGACCCGGAGCTCCAGGATCCGTCGTAGATGCACAGCGACATGAGGGGCGACGTCCGGATCGTGCGGTCGGCCAGGAGCTCGTACTCGACGATCGACTCGATCTCCACGCCGTCGCGCAGGAGGGCCGTGGGATCGCCCGCCGCGCACAGCCCCGCGTACCCGTCGGCGACGGCGAGGTCCGCCTGCTGGCGGAACCGGGCCACCGTCTCCCCCCCATGGAAGGCCCAGGCGGGAGGGTAGATTTCCGAGGCGCTGAGCATGACCAGCGTGCCCTCGTCCTGGAGCGCCGGTACGTCCAGGCCCGCCGCGGTGAGCTGGTCGGCGACCTCCTCGGGGGAGAAGCGGTCGCATGCGTAGAAGAGCCGGCAGCCCAGCTCCAGGCCACGCATGAAGTAGGCGCACAGGACGGGGGCGTGCTCCTCGGGCCGGTCGATGGTCCAGCAGATGTGGTCGCCGAGCGACATCTGTCCTGGATCGGCGATGCGGCCGTCCACGCGGGTTCCCCCCTCGAACATGCACAAATCTACCGTCGCGCCCGCGGGATGGCCAGCCCCCAGGTGGGGGAGCGGCGCCCGCGGGGCGTGATCGCGGGAGACTATGAGGTATGAACAGCGCTGCCAGGCTGCTCGTCGTCGACGACGACGAACGGATCCTAGAGATAACCCGGGTCGCCCTCGAGGAGGAGGGGTACCGGGTCGACACCGCTCAGAACGCCGAGGAGGCGATGGAGCGGATCCAGCAGAGGATGCCCGACCTCCTGGTGCTGGACGTGATGCTTCCCGGCAAGGACGGGTTCGAGCTCTGTCGCGACATCCGCCGCTCCAGCGACGTCCCGATCATCCTGCTGACCGCGAAGACGGACACCATCGACGTGGTCGTCGGCCTGGAATCCGGTGCGGACGACTACGTGACGAAGCCCTTCGAGATGCGGGAGCTCCTCGCCCGCATGAGGTCGCTCCTGCGACGCGTCCGGCACCGCACGGAGGGCGAGCCGAAGGTGATGCGGGTCGGCTCCCTGGAGATAAGGCCGGAGGAGGGCGTCGCCCTGAAGCAGGGGGAGCCCCTCTCCCTCACCCGCACGGAGTTCCGGCTGCTCTGCACGATGGCCGCGAAGCCGTCCCGGGTCTTCACGCGGGAGGTCCTGCTCGAGGAGGTGTGGGGGTACGACTACTTCGGCGACGCCAGGCTCGTCGATGTCCACATCCGTCGTCTCCGCTCCAAGATCGAGGACGACCCCGCCCGACCGCACCTCCTTCAGACGGTCCGCGGTATGGGCTACAAGGTCGCCGAGGGCTGACGACGGGGGACGCGGCGTGAGAGCGCTGTCGAAGGGGACGCTGAGGTTCCGGATCGCGTTCGCGTTCTTCGGCGGCGCGCTGATAGTGAGCGGGGTGGTCGCCTCTGCCACCTACCTGCTGGCCGACACGTACCTCACGCGCCAGCGCGCTGACTCCCTCGTCCGTCAATCGTTCAACAGCCTGCGGTTCGCGACCGAGTACCTGGCCCGTCCGGAGCCGCAGCGGTCGACCGACGAGCTCGTCTCGTTCCTGAAGGCGCGTGGGACCGCGGAGATCCTGGTCATGGACGGGGATCGCGCCGTCGCGTCCTCCGTCTCCCTGGTGCCGGCGGCGATCCCGCGGGAGCTTTCGCAGGCGGTGGAGGAGGAGAGGGTCGCCTACATCTCGACGGGCGAGACGCCCCGCAGCTTCGTGTTCGGCTCCCCGATCCCGAGGTCGAACCTCGACGCCTACTTCGTCTACTCCCTGGAGGATCTCGACGACACCCTCTGGCTGCTCGCGCGCATCCTGCTCGGGGTCGTCGGCGGCACCGTGCTCCTGGCCGGCGTCCTCGGTTTCCGCCTCGCCGCGCGCACGATCGAGCCCCTCCGCCGGGCGAGCGAGGCCGCCCAGCAGGTGGCGGAGGGGCTGCTCGAGACCCGGCTCGAGGAGACGGGCGACGACGAGCTCGGAACGATGGCGGCCTCGTTCAACTCGATGGCCCGGGCCCTCCAGGAGCGGATATCCCGCGAGAGGCAGTTCGTCGCGGACGCGTCCCACGAGCTGCGCACGCCACTCACCGCGCTGAAGACCTCCGTCGACTTCCTGGCCGACCACTGCGACGACCTCCCCCCGCGGATGCGGTCGATCGTCTCCCTGGCGGCCGAGGAGGTCAGGTCCCTCCAACGGTTGGTGGACGACCTACTCGAGCTCTCCAGGGTCGAGGCGGGCGGGGTTCACGTGTCCTGGGAGGACGTCGACCTGGGCGCGTTCGCGGTCGAGGTGGCCCGCCGCCGGGCCCCCGGGAGGCCGGTCTACGTCACCTCGCCCGATGACGGCCTGGTGGTCAGGACGGACAAGGCGCGGCTGGAGAGGGTGGTCGGGAATCTGCTCGAGAACGCGATCGTGCACGGCAACGGACAGGACGTCCAGATCGCGGTCGAGCAGCTGGACGGCCACGCCAGGGTGATGGTGGCCGACCGCGGACCGGGCATCGAGCAGGAGAACCTGGACCGCATCTTCGAGCGGTTCTGGCGGGCCGATCAATCGCGCCGGCGGGGACGGACCACGGGAGCGGGGCTGGGGCTGGCCATCGCCCGCGAGAACGCCCACGTCCTGGGGGCGGACCTAGAGGTGGAGTCGTCGCCGGGAGCCGGGACGCGGTTCACGGTCCTGCTGCCGATGGCCGGGGAGGGTGCTCAGTGACCGTCCTGGCCCGGGTGCTCGTGCTGGTCGCGCTGGCTGCGACCATCGGGTGCGCGCGGGGCAGCGAGCTGACCGTCCTCGAGTCCCTGCCCGAGGACCTGTACGCGAGCCCCACCCCCGCCCCGCAGGTGGGCGACGTGTCGCTCGTGCGGGTCTTCTTCACGCAGGGGGACCGCCTGGTGGCCGTCCGGCGGCAGGTGATCGGGTCGCGGGGGGTCGTGGAGTCGGCGATGGCCGACCTGCTGCTGGGTCCGACGCCCGAGGAGCTCGAACGAGGCGTGAACACGGCCATCCCGCCGGGGGCCGAGATCCTCGCCGTCGAGGTCTCGGGAGGCCTGGCGACCATCGACCTGTCCAAGGAGTTCGAGCTGAGCGCGGAGCAGTCGGTCTTGGTGCTCCGACTCGGCCAGGTCGTCTACACGCTCACCGACCTCAACCGGGTGACGAAGGTACGGTTCGAGATCGACGGGGTGCCCGTCAGCGTCATCGGCCAGGACGGGTCGCTGAGAGAGGGTCCGGTCGGGCGGGAGGACTACCCGGGACTCTGGTCCTGAGCTAGACGGCCGGCCGCACGCCCTCGTCGGTCATCCGACGGGCGAGGTGGGCCTGGTAGCACGGCTGGTGGTAGCTCTCCTCGTCGACCCAGACGAGGACGTCCCCCGGCGCTGCGATGTCGCGGCCGCAGAACGCGCACGAACCGATCACCTTCGGCTCGACGCGGGAGGTGACGATGGGCAGGTCGGTCATCGCCAGTAAATCTGCCCCTGGGACATCGCGGAGAGCCGACGACCGTGTTACGGGATCGTGACGAAAGGGACCGCGCCCCGTGGCAGCTTGGGCGCACGGAGTGGTCCCGGCCGGTCAGGGGTTCGGCCGGAACAGGGACAGAACCTCTTCGTGAACCCGGCCGTTCGTGCTCAGGGCCGATCCTCCGGCGATCGTGCGGCTCCCGTTGAGGTCGGTGAACCGACCCCCGGACTCCTCCACGATCACGATGAGGGGGGCCAGGTCCCAGACCGCCACGACCGGCTCCACCATCACGTCGACGGCGCCGGACGCCACCAGCATGTGCCCCCAGAAATCCCCCAGGCCACGGCTCGTCCTCACCGCTCGGATCGCGCGCTCGAACCCCCCGCCCCACCCGAACTGCTCGAAGTGACGCCACGTCCCGTACGAGAGGTAGACCTCGGCGAGGTCGTCCACGGCGGACACCCCGATCCGCTCGCCGTTGCGGTACGCGCCGCCGCCGCGGACCGCGTGGTACCGCTCGCCGAGGGCTGGTGCGCTCACGACTCCCGCGACGACCTCGCCGTCCACCGCGTGGGCGATCAGCGTCCCCCAGATCGGGACCCCGGAGGCGAAGTTGATCGTCCCGTCGATCGGGTCGACGATCCAGGTCGGTGCGTCCTGCGTGTCGGGACCTCCCTCCTCCTCGCCCAGGACGGCATGGGTCGGGAACGCGGCCGAGATCTCCGTGCGCAGAGCTCGCTCCACGGCCTCGTCGGCCTCGGTGACGATCGTCCCGTCGAACTTCCGACGGGCGGCCGGGTCACGGCGGAAGTACCCCATGGACAACCGGTCGGCCACCTCGGCCAGGTGCTGGGCGAAATCGAGGACGTCGCTCATCGGTAACCGCGAGCCGCCACCGGCCACGTGTCCACCACCTCGTCGTCGCTGATCGCGTACAGGACCTCGTGGAGGTTCACGGTCGGGTCCACGTGCGAGGGACGCAGCCACATCCGGTCGCCGGGACGACGGTCGAACCCCTCCGAGGTGGCGAGCGTGGTGTGCTCGTCGGACAGGAAGAAGACCACCGCCGGGGTGCCTCCCGGGAGCTCCGGGTCGCCGTGGTCGGTGGCCAGCGCCTTCAGGCCCCCGTCGAGGACCGCTATCTGCCCCTGCACGCTGAGCACCGTGGTGAGGCAGCGCAGCGCCTCCTCGAACGGGAGGCCGTAGCGAGCGTAGGCGGTGTCCATCAGCGCGTAGCTCCCGGCCTGCACCTCGGTGACGCCCTCGATGGCTCCCGTGACGTCGTAGGTGCCGGTCCCGCCCGCACTCACGACCTCCACCTCGAACCCGTCCGCGCGCAGTCGGTCCGCCGCCTCGAGCAGCTGGCCCATGGAGTCGCGCGCGGTCTCCGCCCGCGCCGCAGGGTCGGGCATAGCCATCGCATGGCCCTCGTACCCCATGACCCCGACCACCCTCCTCCCGGCGTCGGAGACGGCCCGGGCGACGTCCACCACGCCCTCCACCGGGACACCGCAGCGGGGGAGCCCGACGTTCACGTCCACCAGTACGTCCACCTCCACGTCGCGCAACAGGGCCGCGCCGTAGGCCGAGTCCACGGCGAGCGTCACGTGCGCCCGGTCGCTCAGCTCGCTCAGGCGCCGGAGCTTGGCGGGGTCCAGGACCTCGTTCGCGACCAGGAGGTCGTCGAACCCGTGGTCGGCCATCACCTCCGCCTCCCGGACGGTGGCGCAGGTGAAGCCGGAACAACCGGCCTCGGCCTGCAGACGGGCGATGGCCGGCGTCTTGTGCGCCTTCAGGTGCGGCCGGAGCGAGCTCGGACGGTCGTCGAACCACCGCGCCATCCGTTCGATGTTGCGCCGGAGGGCGTCGATATCGACGCACAGGGCGGGGGTCGGCAGTTCGTGGATCCTCATGACCTCGGCATATGCTGGAAGTCGTCGGGGTACGGTAGCCCACGGCGGGTCTCGGCCGCACCACTCGGGAGGGTCATGATCGGGTCGAAGGGCGACCGCGCAACGGGGGACCTGATACGCGAGGTCGCGGGCGACCTCCAGCTTCTGGTCCGCAAGGAGCTCGAGCTGGCGCGGACCGAGCTCGTCGAGGGGGTCACCGCCAAGGTGAAAGGGGCGGGCCTGGCCGCGGGAGCCTTCCTCCTAGTCTTCCCAGCCCTTCTCTTCCTCTTCGTGGCGCTGGCCCTGTGGCTCCCGCGCATCCTGCCGGTCTCGGTCGCAGGCGGGTTCCTGATCGTGAGCCTGCTGATGTTCCTGTTCGCGGGGCTCGTGATCGGCATCGGCATCAAGATCTTCAGGTCGGGCAGGCCGGGCGTGGCATCGACGGTCGAGTCCGTGAAGGAGGATGTGCGATGGGCACGCGGACATCTGAGGTCCTGAAGGAGATAGAGCAGATCCGTGACCGGCTCGACGCGAACCTCGTCGAGCTCGAGACCCGGATGCCTCCGATCGCCCGGCTCGGCCGCAAGGCCATCGGCATCGCCGTCGGCGGGGGAGCCGGTTCCGCGGCCCTGCTGATCGCGGTGAAGAAGATCCGCGGCGGGAAGGACGAGCGCAAGGCGAAGGGGCGCGAGGACGAGCGGGTCATCGTCCAGCCGGCTCCCGTCGTGGTGAAGCTCCTGCCTGCGGGCGCGGTCCCGGTGGCGGTCCTCGCGGTGGCCACGTGGGCGGGGGTCCGGGTCACGGAGGCGTGGCTGTCCCGGATGGGCGGGCGGAGCGGCTCCCGCGACGCGGTCGTCCGGCCGCTACCGGCGCGGTCGACGGGCTAGAAGCCGCCCGAGAAGAGCCAGCTCGCGATCGGCCGTCGCTTCTGCCAGAGGCGGGCCTCGGACGGACGGATCTTCGTGCCGCAGTCCCGGCATCGGACCGCGGCTCCCCCCGACCGGCGCCGCACCGACATGCGCAGGCGCCGACTCCCGCACACGCGGCAGTGACGCGCATGAGTGCGGTACCCGTGCGTCATCGCCCTCCCTCCGCGACACCCAGGCTGTGGACCACAGGGTACCGATGCTGGCAAGACAACCTGTCGCGACGCGTGGCCCGGGTCGTATCCTCGGACCCCATGTCCACCCGTCGCGCCCGCTCCTCCCAGGTCGTTCTGCTCGGCCCCCACGGCGTCGCCTGCGAACGCCTGGAGGTGGCGCGGGGCGCGGTCGCGAGCGCGCGGGGTCTCCTCGGCCGCTCGTCGCTCGGGCCGGACGAAGGGCTCCTGCTGAAGGCCCGGCGCGTGCACACGTTCGGGATGAGGTTCCCCATCGACGCCGTCTTCTGTGGGCGCGACCTGCGCGTCGTAGGGGTCGAGACCCTGGAGCCGAACAGGCTCTCCCGCCGGTACCGAGGAGCGCGTCGGTGCGTCGAGCTCGCCGCGGGCGCCGCCTCCCGGGCCGGGATCGTACCCGGCGTCACCCTCCGGACGGGACAGCGATGACCGGACGCCTCTACGTCGTCTCCACGCCGATCGGGAACCTGGCCGACATCACCCTGCGGGCGTTGAGGGTCCTCAACGAGGTGGACGTGGTCGCGGCGGAGGACACCCGAGCCGCCGGGAGGCTGCTGAAGCACCACGACGTCTCGACCCCGCTCGTCTCCTACCACGAGCACAACGAGGACGTCCGCACGCCCGAGCTGCTGCAAAGGCTGCACTCGGGGGAGGACGTGGCGATCATCTCCGAGGCCGGGACACCGTCCATCTCCGACCCGGGATACCGGCTCGTCCGGGCGGCGATCGCCGACGGTCTCGTGGTGGAGCCGATCCCGGGCGCGTCCGCCCTGCTCGCAGCCCTGGTCGTCTCCGGGCTCCCGACCGACTCCTTCATCTTCGAGGGGTTCCTGCCCCGACGCGCCGCCGAGCGGCGCAAGCACCTGGAGAGCCTGCGCTCCGAGAGGCGCACGCTCGTCCTCTTCGAGTCGCCGCATCGCGTCGACGCCTGCCTGACCGACCTCGCCGAGGTGTTGGGCGACCGGCCCGCCGCGTTGTGCCGAGAGCTCACGAAGATGCACGAGGAGGTACGACGGGGGACCCTGTCCGAGCTCGCCGCATCCGTCCGGCGGTCGCCGGTGAAGGGAGAGCTGGTCCTGGTCGTGGCGGGGGCCGTCCCCCAGCCCCCCGACCTCGACGCCGCGGTGTCCGAGGCCCTCGCGGCGATCGAGGAGGGGTCCAGCGTGCGGGACGCGACCCGTGAGGTGTCCGGCCGGCTCGGGGTGCCGCGACGCGCGCTGTACGATCGGGTCCTCGCCGCCCGTCCGGGAGCCCCGTCATGAAGGACACCTGGTACATCACGACCCCGATCTACTACTCGAACGACGTCCCACACATCGGGCACGCGTACACGACGGTCGCGGCCGACTTCCTCTCCCGATGGCACCGGCTCCAAGGCCGCCGCGTCCACTTCCTCACCGGGACGGACGAGCACGGGTCGAAGCTCGCCCAGGCCGCCGAGGACAAGGGCCTCACCCCGCAGGAATGGGTGGACACGATGGCGCCACGGTGGAAGCAGCTGTGGCAGCGCCTGGACATCACCAACGACGACTTCATCCGGACCACCGAGAGCCGTCACAAGGAACCGGTGGCCCGGTTCATGACCGAGCTCTACGAGAAGGGGGACATCTACCTCGGCACCTACGAGGGCCTCTACTGCGTGCGGTGCGAGGAGTTCAAGACGCCGACGGAGGCGGCGAACGGGCTGTGCCCGGTCCACGGCTCCCCCCTCGAGCAGCTCTCGGAGGAGAACTACTTCTTCCGGCTCTCCGCCTACAACCAGGCCCTCATCGACCACTACACGGCCAACCCGGGCGCGATCTCCCCCGAACGCGCGCGCAGCGAGGTCCTCGGCCGCCTGCGCGACGGGCTGCGAGACATCCCGATCAGCCGGGCCACCGTCTCCTGGGGTATCCCGCTGCCCTGGGACCAGGCTCACGTGATCTACGTGTGGATCGAGGCGCTGCAGAACTACATCACCGCGGTTGGGTACGGGTCCGACGAGGAGAGGTTCGGCGCCGTCTGGCCGGCCGATGTCCACCTGATAGGGAAGGAGATCGTCTGGCACCACGCGATCGTGTGGCCGGCCATGCTCCTGGCCGCCGGGCTCGAGCTTCCCAGGTGCGTCTTCGCCCACGGGTGGCTGCTCGCAGGCGGCGAGAAGATCTCGAAGTCGGGCAAGGCGATCACCCAGATCTCGCCCGACGAGCTCGTCTCCCAGTTCGGGGTGGACGGCTACCGGTACCACTTCCTCCGCGCCGTCACCTTCGGCGACGACGGAAACTTCTCCCTCGAGGACATGCACGCCCGCTACAACGCCGACCT
>Ga0247713_1001290_pt1 | contig 12650 bp, 11 predicted proteins | sample 21E_NmetaG_FD_189936 | JGI IMG/M metagenome (GOLD analysis project Ga0247713, IMG submission 189936) | Soil microbial communities from hillslope of Landscape Evolution Observatory, University of Arizona, Oracle, AZ, United States - 2-1-E_N | ecosystem: Engineered > Artificial ecosystem >... | reverse complement strand
ACCCAGCCACCGCCCCCGCCGCCGACCGAGGCGCCGCCCGCGTCGGGCTAGTCCGGCCGCTCGGCTCCCATCGCGTCGGGCAACGGCTCGGCGTGCACGATCCACAGCCTCCGGGTGGACCTCGTGAGAGCGACGTACAGCGCCCGGTCGCCCTGGGGCGACTCGCGGACCAGCCGGGCCGGCTCCACGACGACGACCTCGTCGAACTCGAGCCCCTTCATGACGTCCTCCCGCACGACCGTGACCGACTGCTGCAGGCCGTGGACCACGGCGTCGCCGAACGCCACCCCGGCGTCGGCCAGCGCGGTCATGACGTCGTCGACCTGGGTGGGGGAGCAGACGATCGCTAGCGTCCCTTCGCCCGGGTCGTGACGCTTCGCGATACCGGCCGCCTCCGCTCCCACGTCGGATACCGACCTCACCTCGGGCGCGATCCCGGTCGAGCGGACCGGCTCGGGCAGCCTCAGGTGCGGAGCGGCCCGGCGCAGGACCCGGTTCGCGAGCTCGAGGATCTCGGCCGGTGTGCGGTACGAGACCCCCAGCTCCTTCACGACGATCCCGCGCTCGGTGGGCAGGTGCCGGAGCACCTCGTCCCACCGGTCCGGCGCGTGGTGGCCGGTGGCCTGCGCGATGTCGCCGACGAGCGTCATCGATCCATGGGGGGCGCGGCGGGCCAGCATGCGCAGCGCCATGGGGGACAGGTCCTGCGCCTCGTCGACGACGATGTGTCCGTACGTGCGGGGGCCCTCGTCCTCGTCCGTGCCGCGCTTCGGTCCGAGCAGCGATGTGGCCTCGTCGAGCAGCGGCATGTCGGCGAGGGTCCAGACGATATCCCTCAGGCTCTCCGAGTGGGCGCGGTGGAGCAGCGCCGCCTCGTCGGGAGCCAGGACGCCGCGTCCGGCGGAGGCGAGCAGCGGGCGAGAGCTGAAGAGGTCGTGCAGGAGCTCGCGGGCGGACAGGGCGGGCCACATCCGGTCGAGCATCCTTCGCATCTCCGGCTCCGCCCCCAGCTCTGACGCGAGCTCCTCGAAGGACATCTCGCCGAGCGCCCCTCCCTTCAGCTCGGCGTCCGCGGCCTTGCGGTACTCGTCGTAGAGCCGGCGCAGGACGAGCTTCACGAGCTGGCGGCGCTTGCGGTTGTGGGAGCCGGGGCCCCGTCGGACCGTGCGCACGATCTGCTCGGAGTCGTTCCGCGACAGGGTGAGCCCGTAGCGGCCGAACGGGACGGTCGTGTCGCGGCGCAGGGGGCGCTGCCGGTCCTGGACGGCCCGCTTGATGACCCTCGCCATGCGCGCGTCGCCCTTCAGACGGGCCACGTCATCGGGCTCCGACCCGCGCACCGTCACGCCCGGGACCATCCCGGCGATCGTGGTCAGGCCCGCCCCGGACTCGCCGAGGGCGGGCAGGACCTGGTCGATGTAGCGCAGGAAGACGTCGTTGGGCCCGACCACCAGGATCCCCCGCGAGGAGAGGTGGCGCCGGTAGGTGAAGAGCAGGTAGGCCGCCCGATGCAGGGCGACGGCCGTCTTCCCGGTCCCGGGTCCCCCCTGGACGATCAGGATGCCGGGGAGCGGCGCCCGGATCACCTCGTCCTGCTCGCGCTGGACAGTCGCCACGATGTCGCGCATCCGACCGGTGCGCGTCCGCTCGAGGGCGGCGAGGAGGGCCCCGGGTCCGGCCAGCCCCAGATCGACCCCGTCCCCGTCCTCGCCGCTGCCGAACCGCTCGTCGGAGATGCCGACGATCCGGGAGCTCTCACACGAGAAGTGGCGCCGGAGGGTGAGGTCCATCGGCTCCCGTCCGGTGGCGCGGTAGAAGGCCTCGGCGACCGGGGCGCGCCAGTCCACGACCAGCGGGGAGCGGTCCGGGCCGGAGACGGCCACCCGGCCCAGGTAGTACCGGTCGCCGTCGGCGCGGTCCATCCGTCCGAAGACGAGGGGGTGGTCGCCGATGTCCAGCTGGTGGAGCCGCTGGAGCGCGGTCTGCACGAACACGTCCCGTTCGTAGCGGGCCTGGTGGGTCCCCCCCGTCGACTCGTCCAACACGCCTTCGGCGATGCGCGCCGCATCCGCCCTCATCTCGTGCAGGGCGGCGTAGGCGCGGTCGACGTACGCCTGTTCGGCGGCGAGCTCCGGATGTTCGCTCACGAGCCAAGCAGTGTCACCCGGCGGGAGCGGTTGCGGCAACAGGGGTGGGCTCGCCACGATGGTGCCGCCGGTGGGTCCACCGGCGCGATCCGCGCTCCCAGGAGGTCCGACCATGGATACGTTCGACTGCCTGGCCGAGGTCTTCCGAGAACGGGTGGAGGCCGAACCCGACCGGACCCTGCTCCTCTTCGAGGGTCGCCACCTGACGCGGGCGGAGGTGTTCGAGAGGTCGTGCCGGGTCGCCAACCTGCCCGGCGCCGGCGACGGGAGGCGGGTCGGGCTCCTGGCGGATGCCGGTCCGGACGCGGTCGCCGTCCTGCTCGGCTGTGCCCTGTCCGGAGCGTCCTTCGTCGGTCTGGACCCCCAGCGCAAGGGAGCCGACCTCGCCGAGGACCTGGCCAAGACGGGGGTCGACCTCCTGCTGGTGGAGCCCAAGTACGCCTCGTCGCTGGACGACCTGACCTTCGAGGCGTTCGTGACCACCGAACGGTTCCTTGTCCTGGACCGGGAAGCCCCCGCGGGACTGGTCGAGCCTTCGGAGTCGTTCGAGGCGGCGCTGGCGGTCTCCCGTCCCCTCGACCCCGATCTGGTACCGGAGCCGGCCGAGACCCTCGCGATAACCATCGCCGACGAGGGGACGCGTCCGGTCCGGTGGACGAACGAGGCCGTGCTCCGCGCGGCCCGTCACACCGTCGAGGCGATCTCGCTCGGACCGTCCGACCTCGGCTGGTTCGGAGCGCCTCTCTCGCGCCCGTCCTCGATCTGTTACGCGATCGCACCGGTCCTGGCCTCGGGGGGCGCCCTCGTCGTCGGACGCCAGCCGTCCGCCTCGGGGTTCCTCCGCGACGCGGAGACCCACGGGTGCACCTGGATGACCTACGACGGACAGATGCTCGGCGACATCGCCGCGCATGACGTGGTCCTGCCGCGGCTGCGCGGGATGGTGGGCGCCGATGCGCCGCGGGAGGCGGTCGCCGCGGTGGCGGACCGGTTCGGGTGCGTCGTCGCCGACCACCCGGGCATGGACGGGTGACGCAGCCGCTGCGTGTGGTGACCTTCAACGTCCGCCACGGGCTCGCCTTCGACCGGACCGACTCGTGGCCGTGGCGGAGGGACCGCGTCGCCGGGGCGCTGGCGCGGTGCAGCCCGCACCTCGTCTGCCTCCAGGAGGTCCGGTCGTTCCAGCAGCGCTACCTGCGGCGCCGCCTGCCCGGGCACGGCGTCTGGAGCAGGCCCCGCGGCCGTTGGTTCGGTGAGCGGCTCCCGGTGGCGTGGGACCGCGCCCGGTTGAAGCTGGTGGACCGTGGTGTCGTCTGGCTCTCGGAGACCCCGGACGTGCCCGGCTCGCGAGGGTGGGACGCGATGGCGCCGAGGGTCTGCACCTGGGCCGTCCTCGATGACGCCGCGCTCGGACGGGTGGCCGTCCTCAACGCGCACCTGGACAGCCGCGGCGCGACGGCGCGGGTCGAGGGCGCCCGGGCCATCGCCCGACTGGCCGAGGGGTTGGGGGTGCCGTCGTTGATCTGCGGCGACCTGAACGCGGGTGAGGAGACGCCGCCCCTCGAGGTGCTGCGGGCGGCCGGGTTCAGGGACACGTTCCGGGAGGCCCACCCGGGGACGGACGGGCGGACCTTCCACCGTTTCGACGGACGGCCGAGGTACGCGAAGCTCGACTACGTGCTCGCCGACGCGCGCTGGACCGTGGTCGACGCGGGGATCGACCGGGAGCCCGTGGACGGCGGCTGGCCATCGGACCACTTCCCGGTCTGGGCCGACCTGGTGGAGGCGGCGTGACCCACCCCGAGATGGTCGAGGCCTGGCTGGCCGATCTCCCTGAGCCCGCGACCTGGGAGCGGGTCCGGGAGGGGTTCTGGTACGTGCGCCTGCCCGGTTCGAACCGGCGTTGGATCCCGATCGAGCTGTCGCTCGGGGCACGCACCCTGAAGGCCGTGAGCCACGTGATCCCCGACCCGATCGAGAACCGGGAGGAGGTCTACCGCTTCCTGCTCCGCCACAACCACGCGGCGTCTGGGGTGGCCTTCTCGTTCGACGGGCGGGAGGCGGTGCTCTGCCTGGTCGGCCGCGTGTCCAGGACGGACCTCGGTCCCGAGGCCCTCGACGCGCTGGCCGGAGCCATCGTCGAGACGACCGAACGGACCTTTCGGTCCATCCTGCAGCTGGGGTTCGCGAGCCTGCTCCGGAAGTGAGAGGGGCGCGGCCTCGCCGCGCCCCTCTGAACCGGATGGACCGGGCTACCCGCCCTTGCGCTTGCGGATCTCCTCTGCCAGCTGGGGCAGGATCTTCAGCGCGTCTCCCACGATCCCCAGGTCCGAGATCTGCAGGATGGGAGCCTCGGGGTCCTTGTTGATCGAGATGATGTTCTTCGACTCCTTCATCCCGACCTGGTGCTGGGAGGCGCCCGAGATCCCGGCCGCGATGTAGACGTCCGGCTTCACGGTCTTCCCCGTCTGGCCGATCTGCATCGAGTAGGGCACCCAGCCCGCGTCCACGACCGCCCGGGTCGCGCCGACCGCCGAGCCGCGGATCTCGGCGGAGATGGCGTCGAGCAGCTCGAAGTTCTTCGGGTCGCCGAGCCCCCGGCCCCCGGACACGACCACGGCCGCGTCCTCCAGCTTCGGTCCCGTCGCCGCTTCCTCGTGGCGCTGGACCCGGCGGGCCTTACGGGCCTCCTCGGGCACCTCGACGTTGACCTCGACCACGTTCGCCGTGCCCCCGGCCGGTTCGGCCGCGAACGACTTCGGCCGGAACAGGACGATCTTGGGGTCCGGGCCGCCGAGCTCCACGTCCACGATCTTCATGCCTCCGAAGATCTGCGTCTGCGCCGTGGTCGGGGAGGTGAGGTCGGAAGCGTTGCTGACGACCGTCGACCCGAGCTTCGCGGCGAGCCTGGACGCCACGTCGCGGGAGTCGTAGTCGGTCGCGAACAGGATCACGTTGGGCTGGTGCTCGCCGACGAGCTGGTGAAGCGCGTGGGCGGACGGCTGAGCCACGAACTCGGTGAAGACCGGATCGTCGCTCGCGTAGACGGTGGCGGCGCCGAACTCGCCGAGCTTCGACGCGGCCTGCGTGGCCCCCGGACCGAGCACGACGGCCTCGGCGTCGCCCAGCGACCGCGCCTTCGTGAGGAGCTCGAGCGAGGTCGGGTTGACCGCCCCGTCGGGCTCGACCTCTGCGTAGACCCAGATCTTCGCCATCAGATCACCTTCGCTCTCTGCAGGTAGTCCGCGATCTTGGCGGCGGCGGTCCCGTCGTCCTCGACGATCTCACCGGCCGACCGCTGCTCCGCGTCCGACACGTTCGACACGTTCTGCGTCTCCTGGGCCTCGTCGCCGAGCCCCAGGTCCGAGAGCGACAGCTGCTCGACCGGCTTGGACTTGGCTCCGACGATCCCCTTGAAGGACGGGTACCTGGGCTCGTTGGCGCCCGCCGTCACCGTGACGACCGCGGGCAGCGCGACCTCCACCTCGTCGTAGCCCCGCTCGGTCTGCCGGTGGAGCTTGAGGGAGCCGTCGGCCAGCTCGAGGTGCTTGGCGAACGTCCCCTGCGGGACGCCGAGGAGCTCCGCGACCATGCCGGGGACGACGCCCGAGTAGCCGTCGGTCGACTCCACGCCCGCGATGACGAGGTCGAACCCGTTGCGCTCGATGGCCTTGGCGAGCACGCGCGCGGTGGCCAGTGCGTCGGAGTTCTGCAGCGCGTCGTCGCTGACCAGGATCCCCTTCGCGGCTCCCATGGACAGAGCCTTCCGGATCGCCTCCATCGCCTGCGGAGGACCCATCGACACGACCGTCACCCCGCCGCCGTGGGCCTCGGCGAACTGGAGTCCGGCCTCGACGCCGAACTCGTCACCCGGGTCGAGGACCGACGCGACGTCGCGCTTCAGCCGGGTGCCGTCGAGCTGAGGCTCGAGGTTGGGGTCCGGCACCTGCTTGACGCATACGACGATGTTCATCGTGAGACAACACCTACCTTCGCGGTTGGCCCCTGCGCGCACGCGGCGGGGCTCGGCTTACGGGATGTGCCACCGCGATCGTCGCATAAAAGGCGCGGCGCGGCCAAACGACGAAGAAGGACCCCAGGATGTCCTGCTCGACCCCCGGAAGTGGGTCTGGACCGGGCAGCCGTCCACTGGTTATCTACAACCTCCGTGCTCAGCACGGATTCCGGGGACGAAAGGTACCGGTAAGGTCTGAACCACCCGTCACGTACTAGTCAGTGCGTAGTCACGCGGGGAGACCGACGAGGAGTTCGTGACGATGTTGGGAGGCCAGGACATGGTCGCCGGGGGGAGCGGGGAGCTGCTCAGGCTCTACCAGCGCGAGAAGTCGCGCGCCGACGCCCTCGAGGGGGCCGTGCGGGTGGGGGTCATGGCCCTGGCCGGGGCGATAGCCGCGCGCGACGCGGCCACGGGCGAGCACTCCGGGCGGGTCGTCAGGCTGGCCACGGCGGTCCTGCAGCGCCTGGACTGGCGGGAGGCGGGACGCGTCTCGACCGAGTTCGGTTTCGTCCTGCACGACGTCGGCAAGCTCGGCATCCCCGACGCCATCCTCCTGAAGCCCGGCCCCCTCACCGCGGCGGAGCGGTCCGTGATGAGGCAGCATCCCGTTCTGGGGGTCCAGGTCCTCGAGCGGATACCGGTCTTCCAGGAGGAGCGGATCACGCGGATCGTGCGCCACCATCACGAGCGGTGGGACGGACGCGGCTACCCCGACCGGCTAGGCGGACGCGACATCCCGGTCGCCTGCCGCGCCTTCGCGGTGGTGGACGCGTTCGACGCGATGACCAGCGACCGCCCGTACCGGACGGCGGTGCCGGCCGAGGAGGCGATCGCGGAGATCCACGCGAACTCGGCCACCCAGTTCGACCCCGAGGCGGTGGCGGCGCTCGAGGACGTCCTCGCCACCACCTCCCTCGGCGGGCCGCCCGGCGAGGCCGACGCCGCTTGGCCGTCCGCGGCCTCGCTCACCTAGTAGGTCCTCACGGCCCTCGATCGCCCTCCCCTTGCGGCTGCTCCTGTGATGCGGTATGCAACAAGAGCCTCATCTAGTCACAATCGCAACTCGCGAGCGATCGGAGACGGCATGCGACGGATCGCCGCGCTGGGGAGCATCGTGACCGCCACCGCGGTCCTCGCGTCGGCCGCCCCCGTGGCCGCCCATCCGAACCACGTCCTGCGCCGGGGCGAGACGCTGACCCACCTCGCCGCGCGCCACGGGGTGTCCGTGCGCGACATCGCGCGCGCCAACGGGATATCCGACGTCAACCGCGTCCGGGCGGGCCGGCGGATCGTGATCCCGTCCCCGGGCGCGGCCACCGCCACCACCCACGTGGTGGGTCGGGGGGAGAACCTCACCGTGATCGCACGGCGGTATGGGACGACCGTACGGGCGCTGCAGGACGCGAACGGACTGTCCGACCCCCACCGTGTCCGGGTCGGCAGGCGCCTCACCGTGCCGGGCTCCGCGAGCGTCCGTGGGAGTCGGTCCGAGTACGTGGTGCCGTCCTTCGTCCCCGCGTCGCGGCGGCACCTGGCCGCCCATTTCACGCGGTACGCGGCCGAGGCCGGCGTCCCCGCGGACCTGGTGATGGCGATCGGCTGGCAGGAGTCGGGATGGCAGACCCACAAGGTCTCGTACGCGGACGCGGTCGGCGTGATGCAGCTGATCCCGGACACGGTTCGCTACACGTCCAGGCGCCTGCTGGACACGGCCCCCCTCGACCCGCGCGATCCCGCGCAGAACATCAGGATGGGGAGCCACTTCCTCGCCCACCTCCTCGAGCTGACCGGTGGAGACGTGGAGGCGGCCCTGCACGGGTGGTTCCAGGGGCTGGCCTCGGTCCGGAAGCGGGGACCGGACACCGCCACCCGGCGGTTCGCCGCGAACGTCCTCGCCCTGCGGAAGCGTTTCTGACCCGCCTGGTCGCGGCGGGCTCCCGCCGGCGACGTGAGGCACACTGGAGTCGTGGTCCAGTCGCGCGCGACCCCCATCGGCCCGCTGCGGGCCGTGCTGTCCAAGCTCAGGCGCACCCCGGAGTCGAGCGCGCCGCCCGAGATCCAGCCTCTCCTGGCCCGCGTCCGCGAGGAGTACCCGAAGGCGGACCTGACCGACGTGGTCCGCGCCTGGAGGGTGGCCGAGGAGATGCACGCCGGACAGACGCGCAAGTCCGGGGAGCCTTTCGTCACCCATCCGCTGGGGGTCGCGATGATCCTCGCCGGGATGGGCATGGACCCCACCTCGATCGTCGCCGCGCTGCTCCATGACGCGGTCGAGGACACCGATGCCTCGCTCGAGGACCTGCGTGAGTCGTTCGGCGACGAGGTGGCCGAGATCATCGACGGCCTGACGAAGATCAGCAAGGTCAGGTTCGTCTCCCTCGAGCACGCTCGCGCCGAGAACTACCGGAAGATGACGGTCGCGATGGCGCGCGACGTCCGCGTGATCATCGTGAAGCTGGCCGACCGCCTCCACAACATGCGCACGCTGGCCGCGCTCCCGCCGGAGAAGCAGGAGCTGAAGGCGCTCGAGACGCTGGAGATCTACGTCCCGCTCGCGAGCCGCCTCGGCATGCAGCAGCTCAAGGTGGAGCTCGAGGACCTGGCGTTCAGGTACCGCTACCCGAAGCGCCACCAGGAGGTCGTCGACCTGGTGGAGCGCCGTCAGCCCGAGCGCGACCGGTACGTGGCCGCCGTGCTCGAGGAGCTCAGCGGGCACCTCGAGAAGGCGAAGATCCGGGCTGAGGTCGGGGGCCGGGCCAAGAACTACTTCTCCGTCTACCAGAAGATGGTCGACCGGGGGCGCGAGTTCGACGACATCCTCGACCTGGTCGGGGTCCGGATAGTGGTCGACGACGTGACCGACTGCTACACGGCGCTCGGGGTCGTCCACACGCTGTGGGTGCCGATCCCGGGCCGGTTCAAGGACTACATCGCCCAGCCGAAGGCGAACGGCTACCAATCCCTGCACACGACCGTGATGGGGCCGCAGGGGAAGTCCCTCGAGATCCAGATCCGCACGCACGCGATGCACCGGATGTCGGAGTACGGGATCGCCGCGCACTGGCGGTACAAGTCCGGGATGCGGGCGCCGGACGGGGCGGACGTCCCCTGGCTCGGCGAGGTCGTCGAGAGCTTCCGGGAGGACCGCGACCCCCGCGAGTTCATGGAGTCGCTGCGCCTGGAGCTCTTCCACGACGAGGTCTTCTGCTTCACGCCGAAGGGGGACGTCGAGTGCCTCCCGCGCGGCGCCACCCCGGTGGACTTCGCCTACCAGATCCACACGCAGGTCGGTCACCGGTGCGTGGGCGCGCGTGTGAACGGGAAGCTGGTCCCGCTGGACACCCACCTCGAGTCGGGGGACGCGATCGAGATCCTCACCTCGAAGGCGGTCGACGCCGGCCCGAAGCAGGACTGGCTCGGGTTCGTCAAGACGTCGCGCGCGCGCTCGCGGATAAAGCAGTGGATCGCCGCGCACCGCCGCGAGGAGGCCCGGGACGCGGGCAAGGACGCCTTCGTCAAGCTCCTGCGCCGGGAGGGGCTATCGCTGGGAGCCATCGACGACGACGCATGGCGCACCCTGCTGTCGGAGACGAGGACGTCGGGTCCCGACACGTTGTACGAGGCGATCGGAGAGAACAAGGTCTCCTCGGACACGCTCCGCACCCTGCTGCGACGGATATTCCGGACCGAGGAGATCGAGCTGGAGCCGCCGCCGGCTCCCGTGCCGCTGCCCAAGAAGCGCAAGCGCAGCGACGACGCGACCGGTGTCGTCGTCGTCGGGGTGGACGACGTGGCGGTCAAGCTCTCCCGCTGCTGCGCTCCCGTCCCCGGTGACGACATCTTCGGCTACGTCACCCGGGGCAAGGGGGTCTCGGTGCACCGGGCGGACTGCCCGAACGCGGCATCCCTGCGCTCGCAGACCGGCCGCCTCGTCGAGGTGGCGTGGGACACGACGCAGCGCGCGACCTTCGTGGTCACGCTCCAGATGGCCGCGCTCGACCGCCCGGGTCTCCTGCGCGACGTGACGCAGACCCTCACCGACTCCGGCGTGATGATCCTGTCCTCGCAGTCCTGGGCGAAGCGCGACGGGACGGCCCGTCTCCGGTACGCGTTCGAGCTGGGGGACGTAGCCCACCTCGACCACATCGTCCGGGCGGTCGGGGGGATCGAGGGCGTCTTCGACATCTACCGGGTCCTCCCGCTGCGGGCGCGCGACGTCCAGGCGTGAAGCCGCGCGTGCGCACGTGAGGGCGGTCCTCCAGAGGGTCACGCGCGCGTCGGTCACCGTGGACGGGACCGTCGTCGGACGGATCGGGCCCGGGTTCCTCGCGCTGGTGGGGGTCCGGACGGGCGACACCGACTCGGACGCGGCGTGGCTGGCGGACCGGATAGCCGGACTGCGGGTCTTCCCGGACGACACCGGGAAGATGAACGTCTCCGTGCGCGACGCGGGAGGTTCGGTCCTGGTCGTGAGCCAGTTCACCCTCTACGCGGACAGTTCCAGGGGACGACGTCCGTCGTTCGCGGAGGCCGCGCCTCCCGACGTAGCCGAGCCGCTGGTGGACGCGGTCTGCCGGGAGCTCCGTGAGCGAGGGGTGCCGGTCGAGACTGGGGTCTTCGGCGCGATGATGGACGTCGACCTGCTCAACGCGGGGCCCGTGACCATCGTCCTGGACTCGGGGGCCGCCACCCGCTGAACCCCGGCACGACCGGCCTCGCCCGGGAGGGATCGGCCGTCGGGGGGCGAAGGTCCGGATATGCGGGGGATCGCGGTCAGGTCGGTCGTGGCCTTCGTCGTGCTCGTGGGCGTGCTGCCGAACGCCTCGGTCGGGCCGGCTCACGCCGGCCTGCAGCCGGCGACGAAGCGGTGCGTGGGCGACCCGCCCCGCCAGACGGAGGACCCGATGTCGCCCCCGTGCGTAGCCTTCCACGAGGGCGAGAACGGCGGCTCGACGTGGCAGGGCGTCAGGGGGGACAGCGTCACGGTCCTGGTCTACATGGACGATCGTCCCACGTTCGGGAGCCGAGGCCCCGAGGTGCCCCCTCCAGCCGGGACCTTCACCGACCTCTCGCGACCGCCGGCATCGCCCGAGACGACCAGGCTGCGAGCGGTCCGGGCGCTCCTACGGCACTTCAACGAGCGCTACCAGACGTACGGGCGAACCGTGTCGGGGTGGGCGTACTCGGCGCGCGCGGACGCCTCTGGGGCGGCGCGGCGGGCCGACGCGCAGCTGGTGTGGGAGCGGGTGAGACCGTTCGCCGTCCTCAACCTGACCAGCGACGCCTCGCTGGTCTTCGAGCAGGCCAGCGCCAGGCGGGCAGCCATGAGCTTCCTGACGCATCGAACGGTCTCGGAGGTCGGCCTGTCCAGCGCCGCTCCCTACATGTGGGGGTATCACCCGTCGGCGGCCCTCGACGCGAAGCTCTTCTCGTCGTTCGTCTGCTCGCAGATGGCGGGTCGACCCGTCGCCCTGGCTGGGGATCCGACGATGCTGGGACGTCCGCGAGTCTTCGGGATCCTCAGGAGCGCCGCCCCGAGCGCGGGCGAGGCCGCGTTCGCCCGTCGGGTCACGGACGATCTCACGGCGTGCGACGCCGCGGTCGCGGGTGACGAGCCGGTGGTCGTGCCCGTCGCGGGTCCCGATCCGATCGCCGCCCACCAGGCGATGGCGAGGTTCCGGGCCAGCGGGGTCACGACGGTCCTCTGGTTGAAGGGTTACTCGACGGCTCCGACGGCGGCGGCCACCCTGACCGGGTACTTCCCGGAATGGGTCGTAGCGGGGGACGGTGCGCACGAGCTGGAGCAGAACGCCGCGCGCCAGGACCCGCTCCAATGGAGGAGGCCGGTCATCGTGTCCACTGACCAGAGGCGGAGCCCGCTGGAGGCGACGGCGTGCTGGAACGCCCTCTTCGATCAGGGAGCGGGCGCCGATGCAAGCGCGATCTGCCCGAACGATCCGGGGGTCTTCACGTCGATGCGGCAGTTGTTCCAAGCGGTCCAGCTGGCGGGTCCTGGACTGCAGCCGGCGAGTGTGGAACAGGGGTTCCGGGCAGTGCCCTGGAACGAAGCGGCCGGTCCCTGGTCCGCCGCATGCTCGTACCCGGGGGACGACTTCACGTGCGTGGACGATGCGACGGTGGCCTGGTGGGACCCGGCAGGAGGTTCACGCGGTCTAGGGCCGGGGTGCTGGAGGCTCTTCGAAGACGGCCGTCGTCGGCGCGCGGGGGAGTGGCCCAGAGAGCCCGTGGAGAGGTCGCCAGCCGATCCCTGCAGCGGGTGGGGCGGCGCGGGCGTCTGAGAGGGACCGCGCTCTAGCAGCGGCCGCCGCTGCACATGTCGCCGAGCACACCCCCGCCCGGCATGTCCCTGAACGGGTTGCTGGACGGCTTGGGCCGCGGTGCCTGTGGGGCGGGGCGCGTCTGCGTCGTCCTCGATCGCTTCGCCGTCGCGGGGGCGGGCTCCCCGAAAGTGACCGGTGAGGGCT
>Ga0247713_1001289_pt1 | contig 12654 bp, 12 predicted proteins | sample 21E_NmetaG_FD_189936 | JGI IMG/M metagenome (GOLD analysis project Ga0247713, IMG submission 189936) | Soil microbial communities from hillslope of Landscape Evolution Observatory, University of Arizona, Oracle, AZ, United States - 2-1-E_N | ecosystem: Engineered > Artificial ecosystem >... | reverse complement strand
CCAGCGGGGTGCTCCCGGGCAATATCGCGCAGACGCCGGCGGAGCTTGTCCTCCTCGTCGGGAACGGGCCGGCAGGACAGGCGCTGGGTCGAGCGGTGCTGGCCGGTGAGGGTGCAGGCCCGGCGTTCGGAGACCCCGAAGCGGTCCATCAGGGCCACCACGGCCCGACGGCGGCGCTCCGGGGTCAGAAGTTTCAGCGGCGTCACATCTGCTGTTGCTCGCAGAGCGGCGCGAGGAGATAGCGGAGCCAGTCTGGGCAAGGGATTCACACCGGCGAGCTTTAGTGGCGATCGCCCGTTGCCGTTCCGCTGGCAGGAGTCGGTGAACCGCTTGAAGCGATAGCAGCCGATGAGCAGACGGGAGAACGTCTCGGGGGAGGCCATGGTGGCGAACCCCTCGATGGGGATCTTCTTGCTCAGCTGCTTGATGACGTTCTCGGTGACGTTGGTGTCGGCTGGCATGCCGTCGATGCGGTGGTGGGTCATGTACATGCCGAACAGGCGCTCCAAGGAGCCCAACGTATCGCGCCGGCCGACGCCGGCATAGCGCTCCCGATGTCTCAGCAGTTCGACGAGGAGGTCGCGTGCCTCCTCGCGCGTGGAGGCGAACAGAATGCTGCGGACGCGATCCTTCAGCTCTGCGCGCTGCGCGGCGTCCGGTGACCGCTTCGCTTTGGGGATGTTGTGGTCGAGCCGGCGGGAGGCGTGGACCCAGCAGACCTGGAGAGGCAGCAACGGGAAGTATCGGCGTGGGCCGCCAGGAATGACGGTGAGCCGTCAATCACAACGCCTCGGAGCGGATAGCGGGCCTGGGTGACCGCCTCACGCACGAGGCGTTCGAAGCACTCACCGTCCTCGCCGCGCACCATGAGGGCGTGCACAATGTCTTGGGTCTCATGGTCGACGGGGACCAGCAGACAGCGTTCCTCTCCGGCGGCCCACACCGCCTTGCCGTCGACTCCGAGTACGCCCGACCAACCGTTGGGGGGCCAGCTCTGCAGACGCCTGGAGGGGCGTCTTGGCCGCTGCGCCGAGCTGCAGCACCCATCGGTTTCAGCGTCATCCTGGAAATCGATCGGCCCACTCTGGGCTCGAGCAGGGCAGCCAGCGTTCGATACGACGGCATGCCCTGCACGTACATCCGCACCGCCTCCAGCACGAACTCGTCAGTGAAGCTCGCCCGCGGTCGTGCTGCGTTCCTCTCCGCCGTGAAGCTGGTCTTGCACATGGTGCAGAGGAACCTTTGCAGCGGCCTCAGCTGACCGGAGACCCCGACGGGTGCCGTCGTCGTCTTGCCGTTGCGCTTGGTTTCAAGCGATCCGCACGACGGGCAACGCATCCGCCGTTTGAACCACCGGCGACCTCCGCATCCCCGCGTTTCGAGGATGTCTACATGATGCACGCACCATGACCAGGGATTTCGCGCCCCAGGTAGCAACATCAGATGTGACGCTGTCGAAGTTTCCCTCGGCCAGCTCCTTGAGCATCGCCTTGTCGAGCTCGGCCTCGGCCAGCAGCTTCTTCAGCCGGGCGTTCTCTCCTTCGAGCTAGCGGAGGCGCTTGGCCTCGTCGGCCTTCATGCCCCCGTACTGGGCCCGCCAGCGGTTCCAGGTGCTCTCGGCGATCTCGAGGTCGCGGACCACCTCGGCGATGTCCCTGCCCTCGTTGAGCAGCCGGTCGCCCTCACGGAGCTTGCGGACGATCTGCAGAGGGTGTGTCGGTGTTCCTTCACGGTGGTCTGTCCTCCTGCCCATCATGCTGGGCTTTGGACTCCCACAACAGGTGGACCACTCTCTGGGGGCCCCGTCAGTCCGACCCCGCACCTTATATCACAGTGCTCAAAGATCACTAGGGTGTCCGTCTGTCGCTCCTCATGCCATAGCTACCGGGATATCCTGCACAATGCGCGCCGCCATACTGCAGTCCTCACCGGGAACGCTTCGAGTGGTTGACGTGGAGATCGCCGTGCCGGAGCGCGACGAAGTGCTCATTCGAACGATGGCGGTCGGCCTCTGTCACAGCGACCTTCACATAATCGATCGTGGCAATTCATCCAATCTTCCCGTCGTGCTGGGGCACGAGGCCGCTGGCATCGTCGAGGCGGTCGGTCCCGGTGTCGCCTACGTTAAGCCGGGTGACCACGTAGTCACCTGCCCATCGGTATTCTGCGGGCTCTGCGAGTGGTGCGTCCATGGTCGGCCGTACCTATGCGAGTCGCCGGCGGTACGCGGTGGCCGGCCGCAGGGCGAGGAACCGCGCCTCCGCTTCGATGGCGGGAGTGTACACCAATTTTCCGGGATCGGGGCGTTCGCCGAGCGGGCGCTGGTGCACCAGAACCATGTCGTCAAGATTCGGGACGACATGCCGCTGGACCGGGCGTCCTTACTCGGATGCGCCGTGACCGTCGGTCTAGGTGCCGTGTTCAACACGGCTCGGGTGAAGCTCGGAGACGTCGTTGCCGTCTTCGGCTGTGGTGGCGTCGGGCTCTCGGTCGTGCAGGGGGCCTTCCTCGCCGGGGCGCGCCAGATCGTTGCCGTCGATCTGCTCGAGTCCAAGCTGGCGATGGCACGGCAGCTCGGTGCCAGCGACCTTGTCAATAGTGGAACCGACACCGTCGTCGAGCAGATCATCGAAATGACAAAGGGTGGCGTCGATCACGCTTTCGAAGCCATCGGCCTTACCCGAACGGCGGAGCAAGCGTTCGCATCGCTTCGTCCCAACGGCACGGCGACGGTCATTGGAATGATCCCGCCAGGGCGGGTCGTGCGCCTGCTCGGCGCCTCTCTTCTGGCATCACGGCGGATCCAGGGATCCTCGATGGGCTCGAATCGGTTCCGCGTAGACGTTCCCCGCTATGTCGACCTGTACCTGCAGGGTCGCCTCAAACTTGACGAGCTCGTCTCAAGCCACATCACTCTCGACCAGCTGAACGAGGCATTCGAGTCTGTCCGGGCAGGGGAAGTCGTGCGCTATGTACTTCTGTTCGACCAGTGAGCCGTCAAGGAGCTCTGGCGCGTGCGACTGAGGGACGCCATTCAGTGTAGGAGTGGGTCATAGGGTTGAACGCACCCTCTAGTGGTCCGTCGCGATATTGACTCGGTAAGCGTCGCCTCAACACCCTATAGTTATTACATGCGTATGGCCATCTGGATCTCGTCACGCCAACCATGGCACGAGATTGACGACATCGCTCAGCACGCCGACACCACGGGCTGGGACCGACTCTACGTCTCCGACCACTTCATGGGGGATCGCGGTCCCAAGGAGCGCACGCCCACACTCGAAGCTACGGCGCTGGTATGCGCCATCGCTCAGCGAACGTCTCGCATCGGTATCGGGCCACTTGTACTTGGCAACACCTACCGGCACCCAGCCGTGGTCGCGAACTGGGCGGCAACTACGGACCATCTAAGCGGAGGCCGTCTGATCCTTGGTCTAGGCGCGAGCTGGCAGGCCAACGAGCATGACCAGTACGGGATTGTGCTTCCACCCCCCGCCGAGCGGCTGAAGCGCCTCGAGGAGGCGTGCCAGGTTGTCCGCTCGCTCCTGGAAGACAACGAGGTCACGTTCGATGGCCAGACGTACCGGCTCCTCGGCGCGATATGTGAGCCAAAACCTGTGCAGGCTCGGGTGCCGCTGTTAGTGGGTGGCAGTGGTGACCGACTCCTCGGAATCGTCGCCAGACGTGCCGACGAATGGAACTGTTGGGCTTCGCCTGACCATTTGCGCAACCGTCGCAGCGTCCTGGTGGAGGCTTGTAACAGGGTGGGGCGCGACCCAGCCGGCGTAGCCTGCTCGGTACAAGCGTATACGATGCTGACCGACGACCGGAGGCGCGCGAGGGCCTTTATGATCGCGTTGCGCGGCCGGGCTAGATGGGCAGGATCTGCCGAAGAGTACCCAGACGCTATCGATGCCTGGGCGAGCGCTGGCGCCACCGAAATCGTGGTCCCTGATCTGTTTCTCGGGACCGGAACCGCAAGGAGAGACGTGATGGACGCACTCCTTGAAGCAAGTCGGATTCACGAGGCCGGCCTTACACCCCTGGCTAAGTCGCCGGCAGTCCAACAAGCTCCTCCAGAGGTGGCGCATTGATTGCAGCTGCGATCGTACCCAAAACATTCAAGTCGACCCCGTAGACGCGTGCCGCAGTCGCACCTACCATAAGCTTCGCCTCCGGATGCGGGATTCCCGCCATCGCCCTCCGCAAGGCACGCCGGGTGGCTGGTTCCTCGTCGCCTTCTCGGAATACCCATGTCCCTTCAGGGTGAGGATAGTCCCGACCCCACATCACATTGTTGGCATAGTCGTCACGGACGACCTCCGCCGCCGCTATATTGTCGAGCAGGTAGCTCGCACCCACGAATACGTTTGACGACATGTACTCACTTGGCCGCTTCGGAGCCCGCGCATGGGTCTGCGGCGTGTCCGCGTGAACTCTATCTAGCTCACGTGCGTAGCGCGCCCATAACTCCGCGCGAATCTCGGTGAAGACGATACGCAGGCCTGGGTGACGCTCGAAGACGCCGCCGAAGATCATCCGAGGCAGGCCCCGCAAGTTGAAGAAGTCTATCTCGAGCTGTCGGACAGCAGCGCCGACGACGCCTCCGTAGGAAGCTGAAGGATCACTTGCGCCGGCGTGAGTCGCCAACGTCATGTCGAGGTCCTCAATTGCGGACCAAAATGGCTCCCACTCCTCGTCGTCAAAATCACTCACGCCTGGACGTGGCGCAGAAAAGTTGACGGCCCGAAGCCCCACGCTCCTCGCCCACTCGAGTTCCTTGATTGCACTGGACACATTCCACAGTGGTGCATGCGCGACGCCGATGTGACGAGCGGGTGCGGTCGAACACGCGTCGGCTAAGGCCTGGTTATAGATGTGCTGACCGATAGCCACCAAGTGACGATCAGCTGAGGCTGTGTCATAGAAGAAGTCCACTCCTCCCGGAACGAACGGAATTGGCTCTCCGTTCTTGGCTCCGTGGAACACGACCTCCGCTGCTACTCCATCGGCGTCCATATCGGAGAGGCGGACGGCCATATCCTGGTCACCAGTCGATCGCCGGTTGCGCCGAATCAGCTCAAGGTCGGAGCGCAGTCGGCGCCGGACCGTTGAGGCGGAGCCCGAATCTGTCTCACCTCGCTTGCCGAGGGAGGCGGCTAGATACGCTGCGGCCTCACGACGCCGTTGGGCCTTGACGCTACTGGCGTAGTCGTCAAACTGCTCACGGTATCGGGCCGGGCAGTACTCGCGTAGGGACTCCATGGCCGGGCCGAAGTGACCGTCGCACGAGACTATGACCGCTGAACCAGCCACGTTGCGGCCGGTGGGAGAGCCTTCCGCCATCGAGATCATGTCAATCCCGGGTATACTATCGCTACGGCTGACGGATTCGTCAAACGGTGTCTAGAACAGGCGTGTCGCTCGCTTCCAGGACAGAGCTGACCGGCGAGAGCGGTACGATCTCATTTCGTTTCGGCGACGACGGTCGTCGTCTAGCGTTCGTGATTGGGGGTAGGTGTGTCAGACATACAGGGTGTCAGGTCAATCTCCCCGGATGACTTCAGTGCAGCGGTGACGGAGTGCATCCGCTCAACCTGGGTTGAGAGCGGTCGGGATGACCCGCTCCCGCAGTTCCACCGACAGGATAATCTCTTCGACCTTGGCATCATCGATTCATTGGCGGCGGTTGATGTAATCGAGTTCCTCGAGGACACGTATGGCGTGACAATCGACGTCCTGCGAATCGACACAGAGTCCTTCTTTTCCCTGGACGGGATGTATGCGTGCGTCACCGGGCGAAGTGCGACGCCCGAGAAGTCACCCGCCGAGGGTCAAGCCTGACGCTAGTGTCCCCTGCCGCTGGTGACCGACCCGAGCGTGAAATAGCGGGAGACCGGTTCGGGCGCTAGGCTCAGTCACTTGGCGTGGGTTCAGCAAAGCGCTGGAGCTCGACCCTACAGTGCCGAAACGATTACGCTTCTATTCGCAGAAACCAGTGCTCCATATGTTGGCAACCGTCCTCGGAAGTTTCTGGTAATCCTGTACGAAACTCGGCGAGTATGAAAAGGCCATAACAACTCTTGGAAGGTCGGAACGCTTAGGAAATGTGCCGTGCATCAGAGCCTCGTTGACGACGAGCGCGTCACCAGCTCGCCGAAATACGGTGCTGATACCGGGAGAGGTCAGCGCCGAACCGTTCTTCACTTGCGCAGGTGGGAGGGGGAACTGGTAGTTCGACTTATGGGAGCCCTCGACGAGGCAGAATGGAGCGTCCTCATCAGTCACCACGTCGGTTAGGTAGACTAGCACCTTTACCATCATGCAGTAGAGCTTTCCGTCATGATGTGTATGGTAGCGCCACATCGCGCGGGACGAGGTGCCGAGTGCGGAGACGTTGGCGTTACTCATGCCGTTATGAAGCGTCTGGACGCTTCCGGCTATGCGGTGGAGCGCGTAGCTCTCGATCAGCCGTAATGGCTGGTTCACCAAATCGTAGATGGCGAGTTCGCGGGCCAACCTAACACTCAGATCGGCGAACTCCGGAGCGAGTTGGGGCAGGCCATCGAGGCGCTTAAACCCATCGTCCTCCTCCGCAGGCCACCGCGCCTGTAGGAGCCGTGTGAAAAGGGCGACATCCTTTTTGGACAACACCTGGTCCCGCGGGAGGAAACCACGACAATCGAAGTGGTAGAGACCGGCGGGGTCCATCCGTCGGGATACCGGCTCGTCCTCCTTTTGCCAATTAGGCCGCATCATTCACTCCTGGCTGTGTCTGCACTCAGATAAGATGCCGCCAATCGAGAGGCTCGTCGCGAGTTGCGAGGGCGATTGCTTGGACGGCGAACATGGACGCCCACGACGCCTCGTGCAGGTCGAAGGCATCGGGGCCGTACGGGACGGCCCGCCCGTGCCCTGTCGGTAGTGTCGAGGCACAGAGGCGTGCTAGCGCACCTTCAACTTGTTCCTTCCTTCCGAGCACGGACGCTAGCCTGACGATTTGCGCCCCGACGTCGGACTGCTCCGGTTGAGGAGAGGTGCCGACCTCGCCCGGGAAACCACCGGTTGGTAGCTGGAAACGGAGCACTTCATCGAAGAGTGAGTAAAGTAGCCGTTGGCTATCGGCCGTCCCACTGACCTGGTGCCAAAGCCACAATCCCTCGAGCATGTAGCAAGCGGCGTGCAGATTCGAGCCACCGGTTGCGCTACGCAAGTCGTGGCTATCCAAAGCGCATCTACGGAGTCCGTCGCCGGCCAAGGCCGCGGCCGCCTCTCCCGCAGCAACGATCCCAAGCTCCGACCCGAGACACAGCGCTTGAACGGCCTTTAAGAGATGGAGCCTTCCGACGGTGGACCAGGTTATGGCGCGGCGGGGCGGCCTGCTGCGCGGATCAATCGGTGGCAGATAGCCATGCTGGAGCACTTGATCACGAAGTCGTTCGGCTAGCCGAATTCCGGCGGCAAGGTACCGCTCGCAGTCGAGTGCTGTTCCGATGTTCAGCAGGCCCACAGCCATGATCGCGGCGTCGAAGTTGTAGATGGTCTGGGAGTCGAGGGGGCGGGAGTACTGAATTCCCCGCTCCACTCGCGATGCTACGTAGTCCGCTGCAGCATGAGCAAGCGGGTGGTCGGCCTCTTTCGTGAACACGGCTGTGGTCAGAAAGTACCCGGTTGCCTCGGGATACTCATAGGCCAAGGTGCCGGTAGCGTGGTTGCGCCAAGCGGCGATCGCACCGCCTGGGTGGAAAAGGACGCCACTAAAGAGCCAAGTGTTCACCTCATCACCAAGTCGGGCGGCATCCGCAAGTCGCTCTCGACGCCGCCCCTCCATTGCCGAGAGCATAGAGCCTGCGGGGGCCAAGGGCATTTCGTACCCTCTCAAGTCTGTTGTAGGACGTTTCGTGCCACATACCGTGCCGTGGCCAGCGTCGTCAACGATGGATTGGCGGCCCCGCACCGCGGGAAGAGCGAGGGGCCGGCAGCAAAAATCTGCCTTACGCCCCGCAAGCGTCCCCCTTCGTCGACGACCGGTCCACCCAGCGCGAGCGTGCCCGCCTCGTGATCGAGCGTGCCGAGCGGGCAGGAGTATGGGATGGCCACACCTAGTTGTTTCTGGGATGACGTCACCGCAGCCCGAAAGGACACGGGCTCGTCCGCGAACCCTGCAGCGGGTTCGACGGCCATGGCTTCTGCAACTCGGGCCAGGACCTCCCTTTGGCGAACTAGCACCTCGACATCCTCGGCCGTCAGGGCTATTTCAAAGACCACCCCTGTCTCCTCGGGCCGCACGATGGCAGACGGGCTGACCAGCTGCTCGCCCATCGCCCACACGTCGAGGAACTCGAGGTCGCGCTGCTGGGATACCTCGATGAATACGTTCGAGCGGGAGGCGTAGTGGTTACTGGCGAGCACAGACCCTTCCTCATCGCCGTCGTAGCGGACGGAGCGAGCGACGATCCAACCCTGAACGAGGTGATCCGCCACGGGGTAACACCTAGGCGAGTCGACCCCGCAGGAGGAGAGAATCTGCCGAGCGAGGCGAGCGTTCTCCACGGTCCCGGAACACAGGACCATCGTTCCTGTCCGTAGTCGCTCTTCCCCCGATCGACCGCGAATAACCAGCTCTAGCTTGTCTCCAGGGCCGGAGTCGACCCGCACTAAAGTGCGGTTAGGGTGAATCCAGGCGGGTGGTACCTCTAACAGCGGCGTGTACGCAGACCAACAGCCGTTGGCCTGAACGCGGACGGCACGGGGGGTGACAACGGCTTCGTCGAACCCGACGCAGCGAACCCGCTCCAAAAGGGCGGCCTCTCGACGGCTACGCGCCACATCAAGAGCCTGACCGGCCCACGCTTCCAGGGTGTTTTCCACCTCCTCGTAGAGGCCTGCCGCTCCCGCGCCCTCGAGGACGTTACGGATCGACTCAGGCCAAGCGGCCAGAGCCGGCTTCTCAATCCGCAGGCTGATGCCACGCCAGTAGAGCGAGCGACCTCCGACTCGCCGCCGCAGCCCCGCTCTCGACCCGTAGTGTCCAGCCCCAGCGCGGGTTGGAGCGTGCGCCAAGAATGACGGGTCACTACTGGCTGATAGAAGCGGAAGGGAGTCGGGGCTAGCGGCGACGTGGTCTCGGCCCAGATTAGGACCTGCCTCGATTACCACCGCTGGGACGCTCGCCCGCGCTAACTCGCCCGCAACAGCGCAGCCGCTCATGCCGCTACCGATAACCGTGACTGGCGCGTACGCTGGCAGTCTCACGACAAGCTTCGCCTCCTCCGCCGTTGTCGCCAGGTCATGGAGCCTACCTGGCCGAGCGTTTGGAGCGGAAGGGCTAGGCTGTACTGACCCGGTAGATCGTTGACACGGTCGACGGCTGGCTTGCCCCCGACAGCGGTGTGGCTGTGGTGGTGATTGTAGTGATAGAGGAACTCGTCGAACTCCGGCACACACCGCGCAGCCAACGAGCACGTCCCCACCTATCCCAGACATCGTCCGGTATCGGAGCCACCCCAGGGAACGCGGTGGGAGAGTAACGGCGGAGTCCCTAGCCGGACACTGGTCCACCTCCCCCCTGAGGGGGTGCTAGCCCTGAGTCGCGGTCCGGAGCGCCCGTCCGGCCTCCGCTGTGGTTGATCCGACTGGCCCCCGCCCGGCATGCGTCCCCCGCGTACTGGTTCAGGTGCGAGAGCTCGCCAGGCTTAATCCGGCAATGTTCGAGGAGACCGTTCAGGTCCTCCCGACAGATGCGTATCGGGAAGCGCAGGGCAGGAAGCCGGCCGGTGTTGACCAGGCGGTAGATCGTGTTCAGCGGCAGGCGCAGGTACGTCGCCGCATCCTCCGCACTGACCACTCGCTGCCCGCCACCACGACGCGGCGGGGTATCGGGCGCGGTCTGGGTATCCGCTGGTGCATCGCCGCGTCAGGGCACGCGGGCAGCTTTAGCCAGGTGATCCGCAAGCCCGGAGGCTTTCGTGTAGGAAGGATGGAGCGTCACGGGAAGACGACGATGTTTGACTCATGGGAAGACCGACGGTTTATCTGGACGACTTCCGTGAGCGGCCGTGCGGCTGGGTTCCGGACTGGCGTGGTTTGAGCAACGGCGGGCTGACTGTCGCCCGCCAGCAGCATGGGACCACCGTGAGCTGAGTTTCGCCAGGAGCATGGGACCACCGGTTCGCCAGTAATGGGACCACCCCGGAGCATCCACCATCGCCGACGCCGCTGAGGTTGGAGTCGCCACCTGACCGACAAGCGGCCCGGAAGGTGGCGATGAGCTTCAGGGAGGTTCGAGTGCACGAGATACGAGAGGTGCTGCGGCTGTGGTTGCGCGGCGAAGGGCAGCGTTCGACTGCCCGGCGGGCGGCGGTGGACCGCAAGACCGTTCGCCGTTACGTGGAGGCGGCGATGGCCTGCGGGCTGGACCGCCAAGGTGGGGAAGGCCAGCTCACCGACGAGCTGATCGGCCAGGTCTGCGAGCGGGTGCGGCCCCACCGCGCCGACGGCCACGGCGAGGCGTGGGCCACGCTCAAGGCCAACCACGACCAGCTGGAGGCGTGGCTGGTCAAGGAGGGCCTCACGGTGGTGAAGGCCCACGACCTGCTCACCAGGCGGGGGACGGTCGTGCCCGAGCGCACGTTGCACCGCTACGCCCTCGAGGTCCTCGGCGTCGGGCGGTCGTCCCGGGCCAGCACTGTGCGGGTGGCCGACGGGGAGCCGGGCGCCGAGCTTCAGGTGGACTTCGGCAAGATGGGCCTCATCCCCGACCCCGACAGCGGCCGGTGCCGGGTCGTGTACGCACTGATCTTCACCGCCTGCTACAGCCGGCACTGCTTCGTGTGGCTGAGCTTCCGCCAGACCACCGAGGCGGTCATAGCCGGCTTCGAGGCGGCCTGGGCCTTCTTCCAGGGCGTCTTCGCCGTGATCATCCCCGACAACACCTCGGCCATCGTGGAGCAGGCCGACCGCCTCGACCCCCGCTTCAACCAGGCCTTCGTCGAGTACGCCCAGGACCGGGGCTTTTTGATCGACCCGGCCCGGGTGCGAAAGCCGACGGACAAGCCCCGGGTCGAGCGGGTGGTGCCCTTCACCCGCAGCTCCATGTTCGCCGGCGAGGCCTTCGTGGACCTCGCCCACGCCCAGCGCTACGCCGAGGAGTGGTGCCGGACCCGGGCCGGCCTGCGCACCCACGGCACCACCCAGTGCCGGCCGGCGGAGCTCTTCGCCCTGCAGGAGCAGCCCCGCCTGGCCCCCGCCCCCACGACGCCCTACGACCTGCCCGTCTACGCCACGGCCAAGGTCCACCGCGACCACCACATCGAGGTGGCCAAGGCGCTGTACTCCATCCCCGGCAACCTCATCGGCCAACGCGTCGACGTGCGGGCCGACCGGGCGCTGGTGCGGGTGTTCCACCGCGCCCAGTTGGTCAAGGTCCATCCCCGCCAGTCCCCCGGTGGGCGCAGCACCGACCCCGCCGACCTCCCGGCCGAGAAGACCACCTATGCCATGCGTGACATCGAGCACCTCAAGCGCATGGCCGCCGCCCACGGCCCGGCCATCAGCGCTTACGCCGTCGCCGTGTTGGACCACCCCCTGCCGTGGACCAAGATGCGCCAGGCCTATGCGCTGCTGGGCCTGGTGAAGCGCTGGGGCGCCGAGCGGGTGGAGGCGGCCTGCACCCGGGCGCTGGACGCCGAGGCCATCAGCGTGAGTCTCATCGGGCGCATGATCGAGCGGGCGACGGAGGCGCAGGGCGCACCGGCAGCCCCGGCGACCGGGAAGGGAACCGGGCCCGCCCGCTTCGAGCGCGATCCCGAGCACTTCGCCACAGCCAAGGCCAAACGGGACGCGCCATCGCCGGGTGATGACCAGCCGGAGCTCCCCGACGCCGGAGGTGGTGCGGCGTGAGCGCCCCGGCGCCGGCGCTGTCGCCGGAGCTGGCCAAGCTGCTGCGGGCGCTCAAGCTCGGCCGCTGCGCCGACACCCTGCCCGAGCGCCTGGCCCTGGCCCGCAGCCGGGACCTGGCCCACGCCGAGTTCCTGGAGCTCGTGCTGGCCGACGAGGTCACCCGACGGGAGACCACCTCGGCCGCCCTGCGGGCCCGGGCCGCCGGCCTGGAGGCCGACATGTGCTTCGAGAACTGGGACGGCAACACCAAGGTGACCTACGACCGGGCCACCCTCGACGAGCTGTGCTCGCTGCGCTTCGTCGACGCCGGCCACAACGCCCTAATCATGGGTCCCGTCGGCGTGGGCAAGACCTTCATCGCCACGGCCCTGGGCCACGCCGCCGTGCGCCGGCGCTACAGCGTGGCGTTCCACCGCACCGACGTGCTGCTCAAGCGCCTGCGGGCCAGCCGCCTGGACAACAGCCACGACGCCGAGATGCGCAAGCTGCTGCGGGTGGACCTGTTGCTCCTCGACGACTTCGCCCTCAACAGCATGGACGCCCTCGACACCTCCGACATCTACGAGCTCATCGTCGAGCGGCACCGGGCGGCCTCCACGGTGGTCACCTCGAACAGGGAGCCGATCAAAGCGCACAGGTTCGACCGAACGTGTGCAAGGTCGCGCCTGAAGCTCACACGTTCGGCTGACCGGCGTCGGGGGTGCGGCAGCCGCAATTAGTGAGGAGCTCTGCCTCTGTCGGCGGCAGCCACAT
>Ga0247713_1001288_pt1 | contig 12655 bp, 13 predicted proteins | sample 21E_NmetaG_FD_189936 | JGI IMG/M metagenome (GOLD analysis project Ga0247713, IMG submission 189936) | Soil microbial communities from hillslope of Landscape Evolution Observatory, University of Arizona, Oracle, AZ, United States - 2-1-E_N | ecosystem: Engineered > Artificial ecosystem >... | reverse complement strand
ACCACGGAGCAGACGCCCGGCAACGACCCGGCGGAGGGAGCGCCGTCGCGGCCGCTCGCGCCCGTCGCGGAGAGGCCACGGTCGGCGGTCGCCGTCGAGCTCGACCACGGGTCGGTCGTGATCGCCGCGATCACGAGCTGCACCAACACCTCGAACCCGCAGGTGATGATCGGCGCGGGCCTGCTCGCGAAGAAGGCGGTGGAGCTCGGGCTCCGGCGCAAGCCGTGGGTGAAGTCGAGCCTCGCGCCCGGGTCGAAGGTCGTCACGGAGTACTACGAGCGCGCGGGGCTGACGCCGTACCTCGAGGAGCTCGGGTTCCACACCGTCGGCTACGGCTGCACGACCTGCATCGGGAACTCCGGGCCGCTGCCGGAGGAGATCTCGCGTGCGATCGAGGAGCGCGACCTCGCCGTGTGCTCCGTCCTCTCGGGGAATCGCAACTTCGAGGCGCGCATCCACCCGGAGGTGAAGGCGAACTACCTCGCCTCGCCGCCGCTCGTCGTCGCCTACGCGCTCGCGGGGCGGATGGACGTCGACCTGGTCACCGAGCCGCTCGGGCAGGACCGCGACGGGAACGACGTGTACCTGCGCGACATCTGGCCGAGCTCGGCCGAGGTGGACGCGGCCGTCGCGGGCTCGATCGACGGCGAGATGTTCCGGCGGACGTACGCGGACGTCTACGCCGGCGACGAGGAGTGGCGCGCGCTGCCGACGCCCGAGGGCGACCTGTTCGCGTGGGACGACGCGTCGACGTACGTGCGCCGGCCGCCGTACTTCGAGGGGATGTCGCGCGAGCCCGGCACGGTCGACGACGTCGAGGGAGCCCGCTGCCTCGTCCGCGTCGGCGACAGCGTCACCACCGACCACATCTCGCCGGCGGGCTCGATCAAGCCGGACAGCCCCGCGGGGCGGTACCTGGTCGAGCACGGCGTCGAGCGGCGCGAGTTCAACTCGTACGGATCGCGGCGCGGCAACCACGAGGTGATGGTGCGCGGGACGTTCGCCAACGTGCGGCTGCGGAACCTGCTCGTCCCCGGCTCGGAGGGGACGTGGACGGTGCACGTTCCGAGCGGCGAGGCGATGACGATCTACGACGCGTCCGTCCGGTACCAGGAGGAGGGGACGCCGCTGATCGTGATCGCCGGCAAGGAGTACGGCTCGGGGTCCTCGCGCGACTGGGCCGCGAAGGGTCCGAACCTCCTCGGGGTCCGTGCCGTGATCGCGGAGAGCTACGAGCGGATCCACCGCTCGAACCTGCTGATGATGGGGATCCTCCCGCTCCAGTTCGCCGCCGGCGAGAGCGCCGAGAGCCTCGGCCTGACGGGTCGCGAGGAGTTCTCGATCCTCGGCGTCGAGAACGGCGAGGCGCGCGAGGTGACGGTGCGCGCCGACGACAGGGAGTTCCGCGCGCGTGTCCGGCTCGACACGCCGCGCGAGCGCGAGTACCTGCGGCACGGCGGGATCCTCCCGTACGTCCTGCGGCGCCTCGCCGCGGCGTAGCCTACGACGAGCGGCGCGCGCGCAGCGCGGTCGCCCCGCGGACGAGCGCGGCGGCGACGGTGCCTCCGATCAGCCCGGAGATGCCGAGGTGCAGCGCGTCGGCCGGCCCGTCGGCGAGCGCCGCCACGGCGGCGACCGCTGCCGCGACGGCGGCGACGAGCGCCGCGTCGCCCCGCAGCGAGCCGGTGCGCATCCCGGCGCGGCCGGCGCCGGCGAGGAGCGGTGCCACGATCGCCGCCGTCCGGGCCGCGTCGCGCGCGTCTCCGCCGATCGCCGTCGCCGCGGCGAAGACGGCGACGAGGCCGAACGCCAGCGCGGCGACGACGCCCGTCCAGCCCCGGACGCGCGTCACACGTCCGGCCGCGGGTTGAGCGTGCGCTCCTCCGGCGACGCGGGGGCCGGGTCGAGCGAGACCCGCTCCAGCTCGTGCGCCGCCTGCTCCATGCCGGCGAGCAGCTCGTCCCGCGTCGCGCGGTCGAGATCAGGAAGGTCGCGCAGCGTCCGGAGGCCGCCGAGGATCGCGGTCAGCGGGTTCGCCAGCCGGTGCCGTGCGAGCGTGCGGTACTCCGCGAGCGCGCGCTCGTACTCGCGCTCGCGCAACTCCGCCGCGTCGAGCGCGAGCTTCAGACCGGCGACCGTGCGCCGGATGCCGAGGATCAGCAGGACGACCACGCCGACGAGCAGCGCGTCGGTCACGACCTCGAACGCCTCCTCCCCGTCGTCGGCGAAGGCCCCGTACAGGCGCGCCGTGCCGCGGAGCGCGAAGTAGACCATCAGCGCCGCCAGCCACGGGAAGGCGCGGCCGAACCGGACGAGGTGGCGCACGACGAGCGCCGCGAGCGCCAGCTGGAGCAGCCCGATCGCAGCGTCGAGGATCTCGGGCCATTCGGCCACGTGCAGAGTTTCCCAGCGGCGTCTCGCACGCGCCGCGCGGACCGGCATGGAGCGCGGCGGCGCGGGTACTGACCCGGCATGTTCGACCCGCCGCTCCTCGTCGTCGTCACCGGCGCGCCGGCGTCCGGCAAGACGGGCGTGGCCGAGCGCCTCGCGGCGGCGCTGCGGATCCCGTTCGTCGTCAAGGACACGTTCAAGGAGACGCTCTACGAGGAGATCGGCGACGACGAGGCGCTCGAGCCGGCGATCGAGCGCGCGGGGCTCGCGATCCTCTTCCGCGTCGTCCACGCGCAACTCGAGGCCGGCGTCTCGGTCGTCGCCGAGAGCAACTTCGACGCGCGCACCGACACCGCGCCGTTCCGGCGCCTCTGCGACGAGCACGACGCCCGCCTCGTCCAGGTCCACTGCCGCCGCGACGAGGAGGTGCTGCTCCGGCGCTTCGCCGAGCGCTCCGCGTCCGGCGACCGCCACCCCGGGCACGGCGACGAGCCGGAGGACGCGGCGGTCGTGCAGGCCGACCTGCGCGCCGGTCGCTGGGATCCGCTCGACCTTCCGGGCGCGCTCGTCGAGTACGACAAGGACCGTCAGGACGAGGAGGAGCTGGTCGCGCGCGTGCGCTCGGCCGCACCCGATCAGGGGCCGGCGCCGTTCTCCTCCCGATGGGGAGGCGCCTCGCAGTGACGCTCGCGGCTGTCGCGCTCTTCGGCGTCGTCGCAGTCGCGGGCATCGCCGGGCCGGCCGGCGGCGGCGGCACGCCCGCGGCCGCGTCGTTCCGGCTCGCGGACGGCTCGGCCGGCTGCGTCTACCGGAGCTCCGGCGAGATCGCCTGCCGCGCGGTCGGCGTCGAGGCGGCGGCGGTCCTCGCGGCCGACGGCTCGTCGCGCATCGACTCGGAGGCGCCCGTCGCGTGGGACGACTCGACGCCCGTGCTCCTCGCCGCCGAGAGCTGGTGGCACGGCGCCTTCACCTGCCGCGTCGCGGCTGCGCGGATCGTCTGCTCCGCCGGCGACGGCTCGATCGAGGCCGGCGGCGGCGGCATCGGCGGCGTCCGCTAGGCCTCCCGACCTCGAGCGGACGCTCGCGGAGCTCCGGCGGTTCACCGACGACGCGGACTGGCCTGCGACCGAGCTCCCGTACGGGAGCCACCCCGAGCAGCGCTCGGAGCTGCGACTGCCGCGGGACGGCCGCGGATCCGGCCTCCTGGCGGTCCTGCTGCACGGCGGCTTCTGGCGAGCCGCCTACACGTGCTCGCTCATGGCACCGCTCGCGATCGACCTGGCGAACCGCGGCTGGACGACGCTGAACGTCGAGTACCGGCGCATCGGCTGCGGCGGCGGCGTCCCGGAGACGCTGGACGACGTCGCCGCGGCGATCGCCGCGGGAGTCGAGCACGTCCGGCCCGCGCGAACCGCCGTCGTCGGACACTCCGCGGGCGGGCACCTCGCGCTGTGGGCCGCGGCGGCGCCTGCCGTCTCGGCGGCCGTATCGCTCGCAGGCGTGGCCGACCTCACGGCGGCTGCGCGCGCCGGGATCGGCGACGGCGCAGCCGTCGAGTTCGCGGGCGGTACGCCGGAGGAGCGCCCGGATGCGTACGCGCTCGCGGACCCGATGCGGCGGCTCCCGCTCACGGCGCCGGCACTCCTCGTCCACGGCGATGCCGACGACCGGGTGCCGGTCGAGCTGTCACGGCGGTACGCCGCCGCGGCGGGCCCGCGCTGCGAGCTGCTGGAGCTGCCGGGCGTCGGCCACTTCGAGCCGATCCTCCCGCGCGGCGCGGCGTGGCCGCTCGTCGTCGAGCGGCTGGAGCGGCTCGTGTAGCCGCGGCCGCGGCGGCGCCGTCGCGTAGCCTCCGGACGTGCGGTTCGACCGTCGGGAGCTGGCCGGTGCCGTCGCGGACGTCGGCGTCCTCGTCCCGATCGCCGTCGCGCTCATCGTCGGCAACGGGCTGTCGCCGACCGCCGTGCTCCTGCCCGCCGGGCTCCTCTACGTCGCCGCGGCGCTCGTCTACCGCCTCCCCGTGCCGGTGCAGCCGCTCAAGGCGCTGGGTGCGATCGCGATCGCGAAGGGGCTCGGCGCCGACGAGATCGCGGCCGCGGCGCTCCTGCTCGGTCTCATCTTCCTCGTCCTCGGCCGCTCGGGGCTGATCGACCTCGCCGCGCGCGCCTTCCCGCGCGCGGTGATCCGCGGCGTCCAGCTGACGGTGGGGCTGCTCTTCCTGACCGTCGCCTGGCGGCTGGTGACCGAGCCGCCGGCGGCGTTCGCCGGGCACGCGCTCGACGCTGCGCCGGCGGTCGCGCTCGGGGCGCTCGTCGTCGCGGCGGCGCTGCTGCTCCGGCGGCGGCCGGTCTCGCTCGCGCTCGTCGCGATCGGCGTCGTCGCCGTCGCCGTGACCGCGCACGGCGAGGCCGCGCTCGGCCCGAGCGCGCTCGCGCTGCCCTCGCTCGACGGCGCGACGTTCTGGACGGCGTTCCTCGTCCTCGTCGTGCCGCAGCTCCCGCTCTCGTTCGCGAACTCCTGCCTCGCGACCGCGGACGCGGCGCGCGTCTACTTCGGCGAAGGGGCGGCGGAGCGGGTGCGCCCCGGACGGCTCGCGCAGACGTTCGGCTCGGCGAACCTGCTCGCGGGCGGGATCGGCGGGATGCCCGTGTGCCACGGCGCGGGCGGTCTCACCGCGCACGTCGCCTTCGGCGCGCGCACGGGCGGCGCGCCGCTCGCGATGGGCGTCGCGCTGCTCGTGCTCGCGCTCGGCCTCGGCGCGGGACTTCCGGGCCTGCTGGCGGCCTTCCCGCTGCCGATCCTCGCCGGCCTGCTCGCAGTGGCCGGGCTCCTGCACGTCGGGTTGCTGCGCGACCTGTCGGGGCGGCGGGAGTGGGCGCTCGCCCTCCTCGTCGGCGGGCTCGGCTTCGGGGTCCACCTCGCGCTCGGGGTCGCCGCCGGCCTCGCGGCGTGGTGGCTCGCGCGCGGGCTCCGGCGCGCGGGACTCGTCCCGGCGCAGGCTCCGAAGTAGCTACGCGAAGTACGTGTCGTCGTGCGAGTACGGCGGCGCGCAGCAGCAGAGGAAGCGCAGCTCGCGGTCGCCGCTCGCGCGGATCTGGTGCCACGCCCCCGGCGGGATGAGGATCGCGTCGCCGGGGCCGACGCGGCGCCGCTCGCCCTCCACCTCCATCTCGCCCTCGCCGTCGAGGAGCACGTACAGCTCCTCCGAGACCGCGTGGTAGTGCCGCTGCGTCTCCTGCGCCGGCGCGAGCGTCGCTTCGGCGAGGCTCTGGTTGCGCGCCGCGGCCACCTCGCCGTCGAGCAGGACGCGGATGGTGCTGCCGTCGGCGGTGGTGAACGGCTCGGCGTCGTCGCGGGAGCGCACGTCCATGCCGCGGACGCTACAGCGGGCGCCGGGACCCGCGCGCCGTCAGGCGCGGGCCCCGGCCCCGGACGCGCGTGGGGCTAGCCGCCGCTGCCCTGCGCGAGCTTCGAGACGCACTTGCCGAACGCGTTGGCGCGCGTCCCGTACTTCGCCACGAACGCGGCCGCGCCGAGCGACTTCCGCTCCGCTGCGCAGCGGCGCGCGGCGTTCTGCACGTCGCGGCGGTCCTCGGCGGACGCCTGCGCCGTCTTGCCGGAGACGCAGCGGCCGAACGCGTTCGCGCCGGCCTTCCCCGTCCCGTAGTGCTGGGCGAACGTCTTCCCGCCGTGGGCGGCGGCGAAGTTCGCGTCGGCGCGCTCCGCGGCGCACGCCGCCTGCGCGCTCTGCCGGTTCTCGGCCTCGGCGCGGGCCATCGTCGAGACGCAGCGGCCGAAGGCGTTCGACCTGTTCGCGTTCGTGCCGTAGGTCTCCTTGAACGCCGTCGCGCCGAGCGACGTCTGCAGCGCCTTGCACGAGCGCGCGGCGTTCTGGCGGTCGGTGCCGGTGACGGTCTCCGCGAGCGCGGCGGCCGGAACCGCTGCGGCGGCGACGAGAGCGGCGAGTGCGGTCAGTTTCATCGATCCATCCTCCTGTGGTCGTCGTTCTCCCAGGTGGACGCGCAGCTGCGCCCGAACCCGCGCCGTGCCACGTAAAGATCACGTGAAAGAGGGACGCCGTCACTCGTTCGAGTGGCGGGCGTAGAGTCGCGCCGGTGCGTCCCCTGGCCGTGATCGGGAACCTCTCGGTCGACGTCGTCGACGGAGGCGCGCCGCGCCCCGGCGGCGGGTCGTTCCACGCCGCCCGCGCGCTCCGCGTCCTCGGCCGCCCTGCCGTCGTGGTGACGAAGTGCGCGGAGGAGCACCGCCGGCTGCTGCTGCGTCCGCTGGCGGCGCTCGGGGTCCCCGTGCGGTGGCACCCGGCGGCCGCGACGGCGGCGTTTCGGCTCGACTACGTCGACGGCGAGCGAACCCTGCACGTCGACGAGCCCGGCGACGGGTGGACGGCGGAGGACGTGCGCGGCTGGGCCGCGGAGGCGCTGCACGGCGTCGACTGGATCCAGGTCGCGCCGCTCGCGCGCCCGGAGTTCCCGGCGGCGACGCTGCGGGAGCTCGCGCGCGGCGGGCGGCGCCTCCTCCTCGACGGGCAGGGGCTCGTCCGGCCGGGGCGCCGCGGCGCCGTCGAGCTCGACGCGTCGTACGACCCCGCCGTCCTCCGCGACGTGACGGCGCTGAAGCTGGCGGAGGCGGAGGCGCATGCCCTCCTCGGCGGCGTGGACCCGGAGCGGCTGGCGTCGCTCGGCGTGCCGGAGGTCGTCGTGACGCTCGGGGAGCGCGGGGCCCTCGTCTGCGTCGGCGGGCGGACGACGGACATCCCTACGCGACCCGTCCGCGGCCGCGTCGACCCGACCGGCGCGGGAGACGCGTTCGCGGCCGCGTACCTCGCGGCGCGCGCCGCCGGCCACCACCCGGCGGCGGCCGCGCGCCGCGGCTGCGCGCTCGTCGGAATCCTCCTCGCGGGGCGCGCGTGACCGAGGCGCTCGTCGCGACCGCGCACGGCGTCTACGCCGTCGACGTGGAGGAGGACGTCCTCGTCGGCACCGCTCCGGACGCCGCCCTGCCGCCGCCGCGGACCGACTCGCCCTTCCCGCGGACGGTCGCCGTCGACGCGCACGGGTCGCTCGTCGTCGCCGTCGTCGACCGGCGGCCGCCGCTGATGGTGTCGCGCGACGCCGGCGCGACGTGGAGCGAGGCCGGCGGCGGGCTCCCGCAGGGCCGCGCGGTCGCGATCTCGCCCGACCACCCCGACCTCGTCCTGTACGCGGCGCGGAACCGGCTCTTCGTCTCCCGCGACGGCGGCCGCTTCTGGTCGGCGCTCACGGTGGAGCTGCCGGAGATCGACGCCGTCGCCTGGCGCGACGCGTGAGGACGCGGGCGGCGCTCGTCGTCGGCGGCGTGCTCGTCGTCCTCGCCGGCCAGCAGGGCGCGTACGCGGCGACTGTGTGGGCGGCGGCCGCAGCGGCGCTCCTCGCGCTCGCGGCGGGCGCGGTCGCGCGCGCCCGCAGCATCGACGCCGCCCGCCCGGAGCTCGTGGTCGCGGGGGCACTCGCCGCGCTCGCCCTCTGGACGGGCCTGTCCGCCACGTGGTCGACGCGGCCGCCGGAGTCGGTGGAGGAGAGCGCGCGCGTCGGGCTCTACCTCGCCGCCGCGGTGCTCGTGCTCCTCCTCCCGCGCGCGGCGGCGCCGGGAGTCCTCGCCGGCGTCGCCGGAGCGGCCGCCGCCGTCGCGGCGTGGGGCGTCGGCTCCGCGCTCGCGCCCGCCGCCTTCCCGGCGCCGGCCCCGAGGCTGTACGACGCGGATGCCCTGTCGACGCCGCTCGGCTACTCGAACGCCGTCGGCGCGAGCGCAGCCGCGGGGATGCTGCTCGTCGCCGGGCTCCTGGTCGACGCACGCTCGAAACGGGCGCGCGCGGCCGGCGCCGCGGCGCTCCTCGCGCTCGCCGCCGCGCTCGTGCTCGCCGCGAGCCGCGGCGCGTGGCTGGCGCTCGCCGTCGGCGGCGTGGTGCTGCTGGGGCTGCTCCGCGACCGGCTCTCGACGCGGGCGCGACGCGTCGCCGCCGCCGGCGCGGCCGTCGCGGGGCTGGCCCTCGCCGCGGCCGCGCCCGCCGCCGTCGAGCGGTTCGTCGAGACCGGCGGCCGGCGGCACGTGCTCTGGACCGTCGCGCTGCAGGCGTACGCCGATGCGCCCGCGCTCGGCACCGGCGCCGGGACGTACGGCCAGCAGTGGCTCCAGCGGCGGCCGATCGACGCGTACGCCTGCAGCGCGCACAACCTCTACCTCGAGGTCCTCGCCGAGCTGGGCCCGCTTGGGCTCGCTCTGCTCGCCGCGGCGCTGGCGGCGCCGCTCGTCGCCGTCGCTCGCGTCCGAGGCGCGCCCGCGTCGGCAGCGGCGGGCGCCGCGGTGCTGGCGGCGTTCGCCGCGCGAAGCGCGCTCGACTGGGACTGGGAGCTGCCGGCTCTCACGCTGCTCGCCGTCGTCGCCGGTGCGGCGGCCGCGCGCGCCGCCGCGACGCCGCGCCCGCTCGTCGCTCCCGCGGCGGCCCGTGCGGCCGCGGCCGCCGTCCTCGCCGCGCTGGCGCTCGTCGCGGCGAGCACGTGGAGCGCGCACGCGACGGCGTCGCTCGCACGGCACGCGCTCGCGCAGAACGACGCCGCCCGGGCGGAGCGCGTTGCGGCGGCCGGGCGCCTCCTCGCCCCGTGGTCGCCGCGCCCGCTCGCCGCCGCCGCGGCCGCTGCGGAGGCGCGGCGCGATCGCGAGGCGGCGCGCGCCCTCCGCGCCCGCGCCGCCCGCCTCGACCCCGGCGACTGGCGCGCGTGGACGCAGCTCGCGCGCGTCTCCGAGGGCGACACCCGCGCCCGCGCGCTCGAGCGGGCTCGACTCCTGAACCCGCGCGCTGCCGACGGGCGCTGACTCCGGGAAGACGCGGGCGGCGACGCGCGTCTGGGAGGTACCCCTCCCCCCAACAGGAGCGAGACCGATGCACGAGCACACCACCGAACGGCCGCGCGGCAGGAGCCTCGCCGCGCCCCTCCTCGTCCTCGCGCTCGCAGCGCTCGCGCTGGCCGGAATGGCGGTCCCGTCGCCGCTCACGGACCCCGCGTGCGGCGAGTACGGAGGCCCCGCCGACGGGGAATACTCCGATCCGGCCGCCGGCGAGTACTCCGATCCGGCCTCCGGCGAGTACTGCGAGCCCGGCAACGGCGAGATCCAGCTCGTCGTCCCGGGCAACCTGACCATCACCGCACCTCCCGGCGCGACGTCCGTCGGACTCCCGATCGGCGTGCACGCGTTCGCGGCCGACGGGTCGCCGCTGACGCCCGTCTGCTCGCCGCCCGCCGACTCGCTCTTCCCGATCGGCCAGACGCTCGTCGAGTGCACGGCGGAGGACGCGCAGGGCAACAGCGCCAGCGCCTCCTTCACCGTCACGGTCGTCGCGGCGAATCCGTGTCTCCTGCCGGCGACGCCGAACGCCGGCCTCACGAACATCGGCTTCGAGACGGGCGACCTCTCCGGGTGGCGGACCGGCATCGTCGCGCAGGGCGTCGCCGTAACCGGCGCGGACGCGTTCACCTCCCCGTACGAGGGCTCGTCGATGGCGCGGCTCGGCCACGCCGCCGGCAGCGCGTCCGTGAACCAGCCGGCCGGGATGAACCAGCTCTGCCAGGACTTCGTCGTCACGAACGCCGTCGAGCGGTTCGTCTACAACGTCTTCACCTACGACTACACGGGCTTCGACAACTTCGAGTTCGAGCTCCGCGTCGTCGACCCGAGCACCGGCGCGATCATCGCCGCGCACGACCAGGGCGCGTGGGGCTCCGGGACGGCGCTGAAGACGAGCGGCTGGAAGGGCGTCGAGCTCGACCTCGCCGCACACGTCGGGCAGACCGTGCGGCTCGTGCTGAGCGCCGGCGGGACGCAGGACGACCTGTACTCGTTCTGGGCGTACGTCGACGCCGTCGGCTCCGCCGGGATGCCGGTCGAGGTCGCCGCCGTCGCCGGCGTCGCGAGCGCGACCGGCAGCGTGATGACCGATCCGCAGACCGGCCAGATCACCGTCGGCATGCCGTCGGGGAGCAAGAGCGACGTGACGCTCTCGTCGAACGCGATCTGCCCCGACGGATCGACGCCCACGAACGTCACGCTGATGCTGAACGGAACCGGCTTCGCGATGAGCGAGTCCTCGTCGTCGCCGGGGACGTGGAGCGTCACCATCCCCGCGGAGTCGGTGCAGTCCGGCGTCCTGACGATCGTCGTCGCCTGCCCCGGTGCGAGCCTGACGAACACGATCGGCGCGATCCAGCTCTACGACCCCAGCGGCTTCGTCACCGACGCCGTCACCGGCGAGCCGATCCCCGGCGCGAGCGTGACGCTGCACAAGGTCCCCGGCTGGTCGGCGAAGACGTCGCCCGACGACGACGCGCCGAACACCTGCCAGTCGCACCAGTCGAAGGCGGAGGGCGCTCCGTGGAACCAGCCGGCGCCGGTCGACCTCGGCGTGCCGGTGATCCCGTACGGGAACCCCGAGATCTCCCCGAAGATCAATCCGTTCATCACCAACGCGCAGGGCCGGTACGGATGGGACGTCGCCGCCGGGTGCTGGTACGTCGTCGTCTCGAAGGACGGCTACCACACGCTGACGAGCCCGGTCGTGGGGGTGCCGCCCGAGGTGACCGACCTCGACCTCGCCCTGACGCCGATCGCCGCGCCGCCGTCGGATGGGCAGCAGCAGGAGCAGCAGCCGCAGCCGTCGCAGGCGGCGGCCGCCGCGCCGGCCGCTCCCGTCGCCGCCGAGGCGCCGCGCGCACCGGTCCAGGTGCGTGCCGCGGCCGACGGTCCGCTGCGCGCGAGCCGCGGCGCGGTCGTGCTCGTCGCGACGCGCGTCGCGGTCGACGCGCCGGCGAGGCTGGTCGTCACCGCGTACGACGTCCGGACGCAGAAGTCCCTGCTCCTCCGACGAGGGAGCCGCGTCGCGTCCTCCGTCTCGGGGAAGCCGCGCCGGACGATCGTCGGCGACGTCGGCGCCGCCGGCACGGCCCCGCTCGTCCTGCGCGTCGCGCCGGGCCAGCTCCAGCGCGGCCGCGCCTACCGGATCGCCGTGATCGCGATCGACGCGAACGGCGCCCGGTCGCGGATCGACCTGCCGTTCCGCCGCTGACGGGGCGCGCGGCGGGGGCGGCGGCACGCGAGCCGCCGCCCCCGCCGTCGCGCGTCACACCTTGAACTCGCCGCGCGCCACGACGACCGCGCTGCCGCCGACCTGCACGCGCTCGACCCGCTCCGCGGTTCCCTCGGCTCGCGCGTAGAGCAGCGAGCGGCGTCCGATCTCGACGCCCTGCTCGATCCGGACGTCCGCGCCGAAGCCGGTCAGCCCGTGCCGCGCGAGGTGGACGGCGAGCGGCCCGGCCGCCGAGCCCGTGGCCGCGTCCTCGGCGACGTCCCACGCCGGCGCGAACATCCGCACCTTCCACTCGGAGCCGCCGCCGGCGAAGCAGTTGATCCCGAGCACGTCGCCGTGGCGCGCGAGGGCGCCGAGGTCGGGCGCGAGCGACGCCACGTCGTCGCGGCCCGCGAGCGCGACGAACACGTGCCGCACGCCGCTGTCGTACACCTCGACCGGCAGCTCGGAGCGCGCGACGCCGAGCCCCGCGAGGAGCTCCTCCGCGCGCTCGTACGGCTCCCATCGCGGCACCGGCTGCTCCATGCGGCCGAAGACGAGGCGGTCGCCCTCGCGATCGAGCGCGACGCGCACGACGCCGACGCCGGTCTCGAGGCGGATCTCCTCCAGCTGCATCGGCGCCGCTAGCAGGAACGCCGTCCCGAGCGTCGGGTGCCCGGCGAACGGGATCTCGCGCGCCGGCGTGAAGATGCGGATCGCAACGTGGCCGTCGCCGGCGGGCGGATAGACGAAGACCGTCTCGCTGAAGCCGACCTCCCGCGCGAGGGGCAGCAGCAGCGGCTCCGGGATCTCCCGCGCGTCGGTGAACACGGCGAGCTGGTTGCCCTCGAGCGGCGTGTCGGTGAAGACGTCGACGATCGCGAAGCGGTGGCTGCGCCGCACCGCGCGACTCTAGCTAGAGGTCGAGCGCGTCCACGGCGGCGACGAGCCGCACCGACTCGACGGCGAACCCCCACCGCTCGTAGAGCCGGCGCGCCGGCCCGTCCGGCGCGGTCGAGACGAGCGCGTGGCGGACGCCCGCCGCGCGCAGCTCCGCCGCGACCGCGCGCACGAGCTCCGTCGCGAGCCCGACGCCGCGCGCCGTCGGCGTGACGTACAGCTCGACGAGCTCGGCCGCGGCGTCCCCGC
>Ga0247713_1001287_pt1 | contig 12681 bp, 11 predicted proteins | sample 21E_NmetaG_FD_189936 | JGI IMG/M metagenome (GOLD analysis project Ga0247713, IMG submission 189936) | Soil microbial communities from hillslope of Landscape Evolution Observatory, University of Arizona, Oracle, AZ, United States - 2-1-E_N | ecosystem: Engineered > Artificial ecosystem >... | reverse complement strand
GTCCACGACCGGGTCGACCCGGGCCACCAGCGACGTCACGTCGGCCATCGCGACCTCGACGGACCCGAGCACCACCTCCGCCCGCTCGACGACGGACCCGACCCGGACGACGAGCACCTCGACGTCGTCGAGCAGACCGGAGAGGCGTTCCGGCAGCCGGGCCATGACGTCGACGGCCTCGTCGGTCCAGCCGACCACCGCCCGGGCCGCGGCGACGAGGTCGCTGGGACCGAACACCGGCAGCCCGGCGATACGCAGCACCATGGCCGGATCCTCGCGCATCCAGCCGGCGGCGGCGCGCTCGGAGCTCGTTCCGCTGCGGCCCGTGGCCGGCTCGTCACGACGGGTCGTCCGGACCGCATTCTGTAACGAATCGGCCTCGCAGGACCTGCCCGGTGGCGCCGGACCCCCTAGGTTCGGATCGCTGTTCACCTGGTGGACCGGGGACCGTCGATCAGGTGACCCACTGCTGATGGGGAGGACGGACGATCATGACCGGACGTAGCTGGAGCCGCCGCGACTTCTTCCGCCGCACCGCGATCGCCGGAGCCGTGGCCATGGGTGGTCCCGTGCTGCTGTCCGCCTGCCAGCAGGTGCCGCAGGGTGGGGAACCGGGCGCGGCGGGCGGGGGGACGCTGGAACGTGTCCGGCAGGCGGGGACGATCACGGTCGGGATCGCCAACGAGGCGCCCTACGGGTTCACGAACGAGCAGGGCGAGGTCACGGGGGAGTCCGTCGAGGTGGCCCGCGTGGTGCTCGACCGCCTCGGGATCCCGGAGCTCAACGCCGTCACCGTCGACTTCGGAGCCCTGATCAGCGGGCTGACCCTCTCCCGTCAGTTCGACATGGTGACCGCCGGGATGTTCATCACCCCCGAGCGCTGCCAGCAGGCGGCGTTCTCCATCCCCGACTACACCGCCCCGACGGCCTTCCTCGTGCCGCAGGGCAACCCGAACGGCCTCGCGACCTTCGACGACGTCCGCGACCAGAACCTGCGCATCGCGGTGCTCAACGGCGCGGTCGAGCAGGGGTACGCCGCCGACAGCGGCATCTCCGAGGGGCAGATCACCGTGCTGGCCGACCAGAACGCGCTGCTGCAGGCCGTGACGGCGGGGCGCGTCGACTGCTCGGCGCTGACGAACATCTCGCTGAACGACGTGGTCTCGCGCAATCCGAGCGCGGGTGTGGAGGTCACGCCGGGCTTCTTCCCGGTCATCAACGGCGAGGAGATCATCTCGGCCGGTGCGTTCGTCTTCCGGCCCGGTGAGGACGACATCCTCGACGCCTTCAACACCGAGCTCGCTGCGATCCACGAGTCCGGGCAGTGGCTGCAGATCGTGCAGCCGTTCGGGTTCACGCAGGACAACCTGCCGGGCCCGGAGGTCACCACCGAGCGGCTCTGCACCGCCTGACGCGTCCGGTGTTCGACAACCTGGCCCTGATCGTCGGCCGGCTCTCCGAGGGCCTGTCGACGACGGTGGCCGCCGCGGTCGGCGGGATCCTGCTGACGGTCGTGTTCTCGCTGGCGGCGGGGCTGGGCATGCTGTCGCAGGTCGGCGTCGTCCGGGTCGTGAGCCGCACCTACGTGGAGTTCTTCCGCGGGACCTCGGAGATCGTCCAGCTGTTCTGGATCTTCTTCGTGCTCCCCGCGCTGACCGGGTTCCGGATCGTCCCGCTGGGGGCCGCGATCCTGGTGCTGGCGTTGAACCACGGCGCCTACGGCGGGGAGATCGTGCGGGGCGCGGTGCAGTCCGTGCCGCGGGCGCAGGTGGAGGGTGCGGTCGCGCTGAGCCTGTCGCCGCGGGACCGGATGCTGCGGGTGATCCTGCCGCAGGCGCTGGTGGAGATGCTGCCGCCGTTCAACAACCTGTTCATCCAGCTGCTGAAGAGCACCTCGCTGCTCTCGCTCGTCGTCGTCGCCGAGATCACCTACATCGGGCAGAGCCTGCGGGCCAACCTCCCGGTCGCCGGGCAGCTCACGATCTACCTGGTGCTGCTGGTGATGTACCTCGTGCTCGCCCTGCTGATCACCGCGGGGATGCGGTGGCTGGAGCGGCGGGCGGCGGCGCGCCTGGGCCGGACCCCGCGGGCCCGCACGCCGGGTTCCCGCTTCCAGGTCGGGACCGCGTCGTGATCTGGGACTGGGGCTACGCGATCGAGATCCTGCCGGCGCTGCTGCGCGGCCTGCTGGTGACGCTGCTGGCCACCCTGCTCGGCTCGCTGCTCGCCTTCACCCTGGGGCTGGTGTTCGCGGTCGTCCGGCGCAACCGCGTGCCGGTCCTGGACCCGCTGGTGCGGGCGTTCGTCGAGTTCTGGCGCAGCACGCCGCTGCTGGTGCAGGCCTTCCTGATCTTCTACGTGCTGCCCGGCTACGGGATCACGCTGAGCCCGTTGACCGCGGGCGTGCTCGCGCTGGGCCTGCACTACGCCTGCTACACCTCGGAGGTCTACCGCGCCGGGATCGACGCGGTGCCCCGCGGGCAGTGGGAGGCGGCGACGGCACTGAGCCTGCCCCGATCGCGGGTGTGGCTCGGCGTGGTGCTGCCGCAGGCGGTCCCGCGGGTGCTGCCGGCGCTGGGCAACTACGTCATCTCGATGTTCAAGGAGGTGCCGCTGCTGCTGGCGATCGGGGTCGTCGAGGTGGTCACCGTGGCGCAGCAGCTCACGGCGCAGTCCTTCTCGCCCGTCGAGCCGCTCACCCTGGCGGGCCTGCTGTTCCTGCTCATCAGCTATCCCGCATCCCTCGCGGTCCGACGATTGGAGCGCCGTGTCGGTGTCGTCTGAGCCAATGATCGTCTTCGACGGGGTGGAGAAGCGGTTCGGCGACAACGTCGTGCTCTCAGAGCTCGACTTCACCGTCCGGGCCGGCGAGCACGTCACGCTGATCGGGCCGTCCGGCTCGGGCAAGACGACGATCCTGCGCCTGCTCATGACCCTGGAGAAGGTCAACAAGGGCACGATCAAGGTTGCCGGCCGCTACCTGTCGCACATGGAGCGTCGCGGCAAGCTCGTGCCCGCCGACGAGAAGTACAGCCGCGAGGTGCGCAAGCGCATCGGCATGGTGTTCCAGCAGTTCAACCTGTTCCCGAACATGACGGTCCGCGGGAACCTGATCGAGGGCCCGACGCGGGTGCTCGGCCTGTCGAAGGACGAGGCCAACGCCCGCGCCGAGGACCTGCTCGACCTGGTGGGGCTCCGCGAGCGGATCGACGAGCACCCGTCGCGGCTGTCCGGCGGCCAGCAGCAGCGGGTGGCGATCGCGCGGGCGCTGGCGATGCGGCCCGACGTGCTGCTGCTCGACGAGGTCACGTCGGCGCTCGACCCCGAGTTGGTCGCGGGCGTGCTCAAGCTGCTGCGCGACATCGGCGAGAGCACCGACATCACCATCCTCTGCGTGACGCACGAGATGGGCTTCGCCCGCGACTTCTCGCACCGGGTGATGATGTTCGACGGTGGGCGGGTGATCGAGGACGCGCCGCCGGACAAGCTGTTCACCGACCCGGACCACGAGCGCACGCGCAGCTTCCTGCACGCCGTGCTGGAGCGGTGACCGGCTCGGCTCCCCGGGCGATCCGCCGCGGCCGCGGATCCGGCGCGACGTCGGGTCAGTCCGGCCAGGCGGCCGGCCGCTTCTCCAGGAACGCGGCCATCCCCTCCTTCGCCCCGGCGCTCTGCGACATCGACGCCATCACCTCGACGGCGATCGCGTAAGCGTCGGCCTCGGGACGGTCGAGCTGGGCGTACAGCGTCTGCTTGCCCACGCCCTTGCCGAAGCGGCTACCGCGGGTGGCGCGGGCGAGCAGGTGGTCGACCGCCTTGTCGAGCTCCGCGTCCGGCACGCACGAGTTGACCAGGCCCCACTCGGCCGCGGTGCGCGCGTCGATCGGGTCGCCGGTGAGCGCCAGTTCCATCAGCCGCTTGCGCCCGACGCTGCGGGCCACCGGGACGGCCGGGGTGTGGCAGAACCAGCCGCCCTTTCCGCCGGGCAGCGCGAACGACGCCGACTCCGCGGCCACCGCCAGGTCGCAGGAGGCCACCATCTGGCAGCCGGCCGCGGTGGCGATCGCGTGCACCCGCGCGATCACCACCTGCGGCACCTCCTGGATGGTGCGCATGACCTTCGTGCACAGCCGCAGCAGCTCGCGCACGCCGCCCAGGTCCCGCGAGGTGACGTCGCCGAAGTCGTGCCCGGCGGAGAAGGCCCTGCCCTCGGCGCCCAGCACGATCCCCGTCGCGTCGCTGCGGCCCGCCTCCTCGAAGGCGTGCAGCAGCTCGCGCAGGTGCGCCTCGGAGAGCGAGTTGCGCCGCTCGGGCCGGTTCATCGTGATCCGGACGGTGTCACCGTCGTGCTTGACCAGGAGGTGCTCGTAGTCGGCCATACCACGACGGTAACCGCGTCAGTACGACTTGGGCAGCCCGAGGGTGTGCTGGGCCACGTAGTTGAGGATCATCTCCCGGCTCACCGGGGCGATCCGGGCGGTGCGGACCGCGCCGATCAGCGTCCCGACCCCGTACTCCACGGACATCCCGTTGCCGCCGTGCGCCTGCACGGCCGCGTCGACGGCGTTGATCGCGGCCTCCGCGGCCGCGTACTTGGCGATGTTCGCCGCCTCGCCGGCGCCCGCGTGATCCCCCGCGTCGTAGAGCCAGGCCGCCCGGCTGGTGGCCAGGCGCGCGAGCTCGACCTCGATGTGCGCCTTCGCCAGGGGGTGCGCGATCGCCTGGTGCGCGCCGATCGGGGTTGTCCAGACGGTGCGGTCCTTCGCGTAGTCGACCCCCTTGCGCAGCGCGTACCGCGCCAGCCCGTTCGAGTACGCGGCGACGGTGATCCGCTCCGGGTTCAGGCCGGCGAACAGCGCCGCGAGCCCGGCCTCCTCACCGCCGACCAGCGCGTCGTCGGGGACGAGCGCGTCGTCGAAGAACACGGTGAACTGCTTCTCCGGGCTCTGGATCGCCATCTCGATCGGCCGGTAGCTCATGCCCGGGGTATCGGTCGGCACGATGAACATCGCCGGGCGCAGGGTGCCGCTCGCCGCGTCCTGCAGGCGCGCGACGACGAGCGTCGCGTCGGTCTCGTCGACCCCGGAGATGTAGTACTTCGTGCCGGACAGCCGCCAGCCCCGCCCGTCCGGGTCGCGCCGGGCCGTGGTGGTGATCCGGTGCGAGTTCGAGCCGGCGTCCGGCTCGGTGATCGCGAACGACATCTTCACCGAGCCGTCGGCGAATCGCGGCAGCCAGCGCTCCTTCTGCTCGGCGGTGCCCGAGCGTGCGACGACGGACGCGGCGATGGCGGGGGACACGACGATGAGCAGCAGCGGGCAGCCGGCGGCCGCGATCTCCTCGGCGACGATGGCGAGCTCCACCATGCCGGCCCCGCCGCCGCCGTACTCGGCCGGAACGGCGACGCCGAGGTAGCCGTTGCGGCCGGCCTCGGCCCACAGCTCGGTGGTCTTCCCCCCGGTCCGCGCCTTGTCGATCAGGTAGTCGTGGCCGTACTTCGCGGCCATCGCCGCCACCGACTCGCGCAGCAGCCGCTGCTCGTCGGTCTCGCGCAGGTCCATGGGTCGGTCCCCTCCCAGGCGGTCGTCGAGCCGGTCGGAACGCCCGCCGCGAACACACAGTCAAACCTGTCCCTTGCGGTCACGCAGGCGGAGCAGCAGGTAGGCGGCGACGGTCTGCGCGTCCGTGACCACCTCGTCGGCGATCATGTCCTCGAACTCGCCGACCGTGAACCAGGCCGAGCGCATGTCCTGCTCGGTGTGCTCGCGCTGCGCGGTGCCGGCGCGCAGCTCCTCGGCGAGGAAGACGTGTTCGCGCTGGCTGGACATCCCCGGGGCGATGTCGAGCGTGCCGAGCAGCGTCATCCGCCCGGCGACCAGCCCCGTCTCCTCGGCCAGCTCGCGCGCGGCGAGCTCGGCCGGGTCGAGCTCGCCGCGGTCCGACGCGGTGCCCATCGGGAACTCCCAGCGCCGGCGCCCGACCGGGTAGCGGAACTGCTCGACGAGGTGCAGGCGGTCGCCGTCGCGCGGGATCACGACGGCCGCGGTCGGCTTGTCGACGACGCCGTAGATCCCCTGGCTGCCGTCGGCGCGCCGGATCGCGTCCTCGCGGACCGTCATCCAGGGGTTGGCGTACACCTGCCGGCTGTGCAGCGTCTCCATGTGCCCAGCACACCGCATCTCGGAGCCGTCGTGCTGTTCCGGAGCCTCGTGTACTCACACCACGGCGCCGTTTCGTCCTCCGACTTGACTGCGCGCCCGGCGCGGAGTGATCTGGCGCATATGGCTGCTCCGAACATCCGGTCGCCCCTGGTGACCCCGGCCCGCTCCGCCGCCGAGACCCGGCCCGGCCCGCCGCCCGCGTCCGGCGGCCTGCTCGGAGGCGCCGCCCGGATCGTCGGATCCGTGCCGGTCGTCACCGCGGCCGGAAGCCGGCTCGCCGCCGAGCTCGCGGGCGTCGTCGTCGGCCGGTCCGAGCGCGCCCCCGCGAAGGGGGACCGCCGGTTCACCGACCCCACCTGGACCGACAACCCCGCCTACCGCCGGCTGATGCAGGCCTACCTCGCGGCCTGCGGTGCGGTCGAGGAGGTGGTCGAGGGCGTCGACCTGCCCGACTGGCGTGACCGCGAGCGCGTCCGGTTCGTCGCCCGGGTCCTCACCTCCGCGCTGGCGCCGACGAACACGCTGCCGGGCAACCCGGCAGCGATCAAGCGCGCGTTCGAGACCGGAGGCGGCAGCCTGGTCCGCGGGCTGCGCACGTGGGCGTCCGACGTGCGCCACCACCGCGGCATGCCGCACCAGGTCGACCGCGAGGCCCTCACCGTCGGCGAGGATCTCGCCGTCACCCCGGGAGCGGTCGTGTACCGCGACGAGGTGCTCGAGCTGATCCAGTACCGTCCCGTGACCGACCAGGTGCGGCAGATCCCGGTCGTGGTCGTGCCGCCGCAGATCAACAAGTTCTACTTCATGGACCTCGCTCCCGGACGCTCCCTCGTCGAGTACGCGGTGGCACGCGGCCAGCAGATGTTCGCGATCTCGTGGCGCAACCCCACCTCGGAGCACCGGGACTGGGACCTCGACACCTACGGCGCGGCCATCCTGCGGTCGCTCGACGCCGTCCAGGAGATCACCGGATCGGACCGGGTGAACCTGTTCGCCCTGTGCGCCGGCGGCATCACCGCCGCGACCGTGCTCAACCACCTGTTCGCGAACGGCGAGGGCGACCGGGTCCGGACCGTGAGCTTCGGCGTGACGCTGCTCGACTGGTCCGCGCCCGCACCCGTCGGGATGCTCTCGGTGCCGTCGCTGATCCGGTTCGCGGCGTGGCGCTCGCGCCGCTCGGGGGTGCTGGACGGCCCGTCGCTGGCGTCGGTGTTCACCTGGATGCGCCCGGACGACCTGGTATGGAACTACGCGGTGAACAACTGGCTGATGGGCAACGACCCGCCGAGCTTCGACATCCTCGCCTGGAACGCCGACGCGACGAACCTGCCGGGCGCGCTGCACGGGCAGTTCCTGGAGATCTTCGAGCAGAACGCGCTGACCCGTCCCGGCGGGCTGACGGTGCTCGGCTCACCGGTGGACCTGCAGCAGGTCACCACCGAGAGCTACGTGACCGGCGGCACCACCGACCACCTCACGCCGTGGAACGGCTGCTTCGCCTCGGCGCGGCTGCTCGGCGGGCCCTCGACGTTCGTGCTCACCAACACCGGCCACATCCAGACGCTGGTGGCACCGCCGGGCAACAAGAAGTCGCGGTACTGGACCGGCCCGGAGCCGACGGGCGACGCCGGCGCGTGGCGGGAGCGCGCCACCGAGCACGAGGGCACCTGGTGGGACCACTGGGCGGGCTGGATCGACGAGCGGTCGGGCCCGATGCAGGAGGCGCCGGCCGCGCTCGGGGCGACGGGGTACCCGCCGCTGGGCGACGCGCCGGGTACCTACGTCCTCGTGCAGGCCTGACGGGGCCACGGAGCGCCTCACCCCGCGCGCGGAATGCGATCCGCGCAGCCCGTCGAGGCGCTGCGAGGATGCGAATCCGCGCGCGACGTGGGCCCGCGGGGGTCATCTAGTCTCGCTGCCGTGCGCCTCGTCATCGCCCGCTGCCAGGTGGACTACGTCGGTCGGCTGACCGCGCACCTGCCGATGGCGCCACGGCTGCTGCTGGTCAAGGCGGACGGTTCGGTCTCCGTGCACGCCGACGACCGCGCCTACAAGCCGCTGAACTGGATGAGCCCGCCGTGCTGGCTGGAGGAGGCGCCGGGGGTCTGGACGGTGCGCAACAAGGCCGACGAGTCGCTGGTGATCACGATCGACGAGGTGCTGCACGACTCGAACCACGAGCTCGGCGTCGATCCCGGCCTGGTCAAGGACGGCGTCGAGGCGCACCTGCAGGAGCTGCTCGCCGCGCACCCGCACGTGCTGGGCGAGGGTTACGCGTTGGTGCGCCGCGAGTACATGACCGCGATCGGCCCCGTCGACCTGCTGTGCCGGGATCCGGCGGGCGGCCACGTCGCGGTCGAGGTCAAGCGGCGCGGGGAGATCGACGGGGTCGAGCAGCTCACCCGCTACCTGGAGCTGATGAACCGCGACCCGTTGCTCGCGCCCGTCGCCGGCGTGTTCGCCGCGCAGCAGATCAAGCCGCAGGCCCGCACGCTGGCGCAGGACCGCGGGATCCGCTGCGTCGCGGTGGACTACGACGCCCTGCGTGGCGTCGAGTCCGACGACCTGCGGCTGTTCTGACCGGATTCGGCGAGTAGGCGCGCGACCCCGCCGACGCTCGCCGATTGTGTTCCTCACAGCGCGGATCAGGCCTGCGAGGACGACAATCGGCGAGCGTGCCGCGCCGGCGCGGGCCGCGTCGAATGCGGGTTACTGTGCGGTAGTGAGCGTCGACGTCGAGAAGTTCGGCTCCCGGGACCCGCGCACCGGGGAGATCGTGGGCACCCATCCCGTGCACGGCGCCGCGGAGGTGCGAGCAGCCGTCACGCGCGCCGTCGAGGCGGCCGGCTGGTGGGGCGGGCTCGGGTTCGCCGAGCGCCGCCGTCGCCTCACCGCGTGGCGCCGCGCGCTCGTGCACCGCCTCGACGACCTCGCCGGGACCGTCAGCGCCGAGACCGGCAAGCCGCTCGACGACGCCCGCCTCGAGCTCGTCCTGGCGATCGACCACCTGGACTGGGCCACCCGCAACGCGCAGCGCGTGCTCGGTCGGCGCCGCGTCGGCCCCGGCCTGCTGATGAGCAACCAGGCCGCGACCCTGGCCTACCCGCCGATCGGCGTCGTCGGCGTCATCGGGCCGTGGAACTACCCGGTCTTCACCCCGATGGGCTCGATCGCCTATGCGCTGGCGGCCGGCAACGCGGTGGTGTTCAAGCCCAGCGAGCTCACCCCCGGCGTCGCGGTGGCGCTGGCGGACACGCTGGCCGAGGCCGTGGACGGCCGCCCGGTGCTGCAGGTCGTGACGGGCCTCGCCGACACCGGTGCCGCGCTCTGCCGGGCTCCGGGCATCGGCAAGATCGCCTTCACCGGGTCGACCGCCACCGGCAGGCGGGTGATGGCCGCGTGCGCGGAGAACCTCGTCCCGGTGCTGATCGAGTGCGGCGGCAAGGACGCGATGATCGTGGACTCCGACGCCGACCTGGAGGCCGCCGCGGACGCCGCCGTCTGGGGCGGGATGGCCAACGCGGGCCAGACCTGCGTCGGCGTCGAGCGGGTCTACGTCCTCGAGGAGGTGGCCGACGAGTTCACCGCCAAGGTGGTCGATAAGGCGCGCGGCCTGCGGGCGGGCACCGACTTCGGGCCGATGACGATGACGTCGCAGGCCGAGGTCGTCCGCCGGCACGTCGACGACGCACTCGCTCGCGGCGGCCGAGCCGTGGTGGGCGGGCCCGAGTCGGTGGGGGAGTCGCTGGTCGAGCCCGTGGTCGTGCTCGACGTGCCCGAGGACAGCTGCGCCGTCACCGAGGAGACCTTCGGGCCGCTGCTGGTCGTGAACCGGGTGCCCGACGTCGACGAGGCCGTGCGGCGGGCGAACGCCACCGCGTACGGCCTGGGGGCCAGCGTCTTCTCGGCGGCGCGCGGAGAGAAGATCGCGGCGGCGCTGCGCTGCGGAATGGTGGCGATCAACGGGGTCATCTCGTTCGCCGGGATCCCTGCGCTGCCGTTCGGCGGGGTCGGCGACTCCGGGTTCGGCCGGATCCACGGCGAGGACGGCCTGCGCGAGTTCACCCGGCCGCAGGCGGTGGCCCGCCGGCGGTTCGGCGCCCCGGTGGTGGTGACGAGCTTCCGGCGGACGGCGTGGGGGATGAAGGCGCTGGTCGGGATCGTGCGGCTGCGCCACGGCCGCTGAAGCTCCCCGCGCGAGTGCGCCGTCCTGTGCCGGCGAGTGCGCCGTTCGCTGTGCGCGAGTTCGCGACGTCAGGCGCGGCCGGAGCGTTCGGAAGAGGATGTTCGCGCGCGTGAGGAGGTGCACTCGCGGTGTTTCCGGTGACACGAGCGGGGCGGGCCTCGTGCGCGGATGGCAGGATCCCGGGGAGTCGCAGCGGGTCGCGAGCGGGAGGTACGGAGTGGCACGGGAGTTCCGGACGGTCGGAGTGGTCGGCCTCGGCACGATGGGTGCCGGAATCGTCGAGGTGTTCGCCCGCAACGGCCTGCAGGTCGTCGCGATCGAGCAGGACGCGGAGGCCATCGACCGGGGGCGCTCGCACCTGGAGACCTCGACCCGGCGCGCCGTCGAGCGCGGCAAGCTCACCGAGGACGACGCCGCCGCGCTGCTGGAACGGATCACCACGTCCACCGAGCTGTCCGACCTGGCCGACGTCGACCTCGTCGTCGAGGCGGTGCCCGAGAGCCTCGACCTCAAGGCGCAGGTGTTCGCCGAGCTCGACAAGGTGTGCCGCCCCGAGGTGATCCTCGCCTCGAACACCTCCTCGCTGTCGGTCACCGAGCTCGCGGTGCGGACCGGCCGCCCCGGCAAGGTCGTCGGGATGCACTTCTTCAACCCCGCGCCGGTGCTGAAGCTGGTGGAGCTGGTCCGTACGGTCGTCACCGAGCTGGACGTGATCGAGGACCTGCGGGTGTTCGCCGAGTCCCTCGGCAAGGTGCCCGTGGTGATCGGCGACCGGGCCGGCTTCATCGCCAACGCGCTGCTCTTCGGCTACCTCAACCACGCGGCGCGCATGTTCGAGCAGCACTACGCCAGCCGCGAGGATCTCGACGCCGCCATGCGGTACGGCTGTGGCTACCCGATGGGGCCACTCGCGCTGCTCGACCTGATCGGCCTCGACACCGCCTACGAGATCCTCGACACGATGTACCGGCAGTCCCGCAACCAGCTGCACGCGCCGGCACCGGTGCTCAAGCAGATGATCACTGCCGGGTTGCTGGGCCGCAAGAGCGGGCGCGGCTTCTACACCTACGAGGAGCCGCACTCGTCCACCGTCGTCGCCGACGTCCTGACCCCGTCCGGGACGGTCCCGGAGAGCGCCACCGTGCGCGATGTTCAGCGGGTCGGCGTGGTCGGCACGGGCACGATGGCGAGCGGGATCGTCGAGGTACTGGCGAAGGCCGGCCTGGACGTGGTCGTCCGCGGGCGCAGCGACTCGAAGGTCGAGGGCTCGATCGCGGGCGTGCGCAAGTCCCTCGACAAGCAGGTGGTGCGCGGGCGGCTCACCGAGGATCAGCGCGACGAGACCCTCGGGCGGGTCACCGGCACCACCCGGCTGGAGGACTTCGCCGACGTCGACCTGGTCGTCGAGGCCGTCGCCGAGGAGCTCGACGTCAAGCGCGCCGTGTTCGCCGCGCTCGACGAGATCTGCAAGCCGGGCGCGATCCTCGCCACGACGACCTCGTCGCTGCCGGTCGTCGAGTGCGCGGCGGTGACGTCGCGGCCGCAGGACGTCATCGGCATGCACTTCTTCAACCCGGCGCCGATCATGAAGCTGGTGGAGGTGGTCTCGACCATCACCACGGCGGAGGACACGAAGGCCACGGTCCTGGCGCTGTGCGGACGACTCGGGAAGGTCCCCGTCTCCTGCGGCGACCGCGCCGGCTTCATCGTCAACGCGCTGCTGTTCCCCTACCTCAACGACGCGGTCCGGATGCTGGAGGCGCACTACGCCACCGCCGACGACATCGACGCGGCCATGAAGACCGGCTGCGCGCTGCCGATGGGGCCGTTCGAGCTGCTCGACGTCGTCGGGCTGGACGTGTCGCTGGCGATCGAGCGGTCGCTCTACCAGGAGTTCCGCGAGAGTGGTTTCGCGCCGGCGCCGTTGCTCGAGCACCTGGTCACCGCGGGGCGGCTCGGGCGCAAGACCGGCCACGGCTTCCGGGACTACGCCAAGCGTTGAGCCGCGCGCACCGTCGGGAGCCGGCCTCGTGCCCCGCTCGAATCGGCCCCGCCGCGGGGGCCGGGTCCGGGATGTCACGAAACCGCGACCGGTGGGCTCGGCGTCGTTCACCCGGGCCGAGAGCGGCCCCGACGGCGAGTGGCTGGTGCGCAGCGTGCCGGGCTCGGCGTCGGGCAAGGCGTACCGGTGCCCGGGCTGCGACCAGCTGATCGCGCCCGGCGCCGCGCATCTGGTGACCTGGCCGGCCGGCGAGTACGGCTCGGTGACCGACCGGCGCCACTGGCACCCGGCGTGCTGGAGCGCGCGGGGGCGGCGGCGGCCGGCCAGGTCAC
>Ga0247713_1001286_pt1 | contig 12691 bp, 3 predicted proteins | sample 21E_NmetaG_FD_189936 | JGI IMG/M metagenome (GOLD analysis project Ga0247713, IMG submission 189936) | Soil microbial communities from hillslope of Landscape Evolution Observatory, University of Arizona, Oracle, AZ, United States - 2-1-E_N | ecosystem: Engineered > Artificial ecosystem > Mesocosm... | reverse complement strand
GCCGAGAACACCGGCGTCGAGCCGCTGACCTGCACCTCGTCACCCGCCAGCACGTTGTGGGTCAACACCGCACCCGGCGCCGCCGTCGTCCCGTCGTAGGTCTTGCCGACCGCGGTCAACCCCACCGTCAGCGCACGACGCGAGATCGACGCCGCAGCCTGCGCGGTCTGGCTGACCAGGCTGTAGTTGCCAGCCTTGGGACCACCCAACGCGATCCCACCCACGGTCACCGTCTTGGCAGACCCCACGTGCTTGCTGGCAAACACCGCAGTCGCGTGGCTGAGCACCACATCGACACCCGCGACATCACCAGCAACCAGATCACCCGTGGACAACGACACCTGCGCAGCCGCAGACCCGTCATACACCTTGTCCACCGCAGCCGCCGACACCGTCAACGACTTCTGCGCGATCGTCGCCGGCGCCGACACCGACGTCGCCGCCAGCTCGTAGTTGCTCGCGCGCTCGCCGTCGAGGCGGAAGCCGGTCCAGGTCGCCAGGCGCTCGCCGGCCTCGCCGGTGTCGAACGTCACGGTGCCGCCGGTGACCGTGAGGTCGTCGTCGCCCTGGACGTTGGTCAGGGTGATCTTCTTGACGGTGGCGGCGTCGGTGCCGTCGTAGACCTTGTCGTCGATCTCGATGGTCACGCCGACCTTGTCACCGCGGTAGATGCGGGCGGGGGCCTGCGTGGTGGCACTGGTCAGGTGGTAGTTGCCGGCGTCGTCGCCGCCGCTGATGGCGATGCCCGTGACCGTCACGGTCCGGTCGCCCAGCTCGGCGGAGTCGAACGTCGCGTCATCGAAGCTCAGGGTGACGTCGTCGCCGGCGAGCCGGTCGTTGGTCAGCGTGACCTGAGCGGCATCGTTGCCGTCGTACGCCTTGTTCTCGGCCGCGGCCGAGGCCGTCAGCCCGATGGGACGGATGGTTGCCTCTGTCCCCGCCGTCGGGTTGACCGAGTAGTTGCTGCCGTCGTCCCCGCCGAGCTGGTAGCCGCTGACGGTGACGCCGCGGTCCGTGCCGACGTGCTTGTCGGCGAACGACCCGCTGGCGCCGGTCAGGGTGACCTCGTCACCGGTGATGACACCTGCGAGCTCGTCGAGCTCAACCGTGGCCGCGTTGGTGCCGTCGTAGTCCCGGTCAGCGGCGGTGAACGTCGCGGTCAGCGGGGCGGCGGTGATGTTCGCCGTGGTCGAGGTCGTGGTGTTCTGCAGCGCGTAGTTGCCGCGGTCCCCGCCGTCGACGGTGATGCCGCTGACCGACACGGGCTTGGCGGTCCCGACGACCTTGTCCCCGAACGACGCGGCGGCGTAATCCAGGTCCACATCGTCACCAAGGAGATTGTCGTCGGTCGCGAGGGTGACCGTCGCAGTCGTGCCACGGTCGTAGACGCGGTTGATGCCGGTCGCCGTGACCGTCAGCGGCTTGGCGGTGATCGCCGCAGTTGTCTGGGCCGTCGTGGCGGTCAGCCGGTAGTTGCCGGCGTCCGTGCCGTCGATGGTGATGCCGCTGACGTTCACCTCCTTGCCGGTGCCGACGTGCTTGTCGGCGAAGGTCCGGCTGGTGGAGGCGGCGGTGACATCGTCACCGGTCAGCTTGTCGGTGGTCAGGGTGACCTGGGCGTCGGTGCTGCCGTCGTACTGCCTGGTGATGCCTGCTGCGGCCACCGTGAGGTCGCGGCGATCGATCGCAGCGGTTGCCGTCGCGGTTGCGTCGCCCAGGCTGTAGTTGCCCGCCTGGGCGCCGCCCAGCGTGATGCCGGTGACGGTGACGGTCTTGTTCGTGCCGGCGTGCTTGTTGTCGAACAGCGGCTGCGCGTGGGAGAACGTCAGCTCGTCGCCGCTGACCTTCGCTGGCGCGGTCAGCGTCACGGTGGCGTCGCGGTTGCCGTCGTACGTCTTGTCGTCGGCGGTTGCGACGGCCGTGACCGGCTTGGCGGTGATGTTCGCCGTCGCCGTCGCCTGCGTGTTGGCCAGAACGTAGTTGCCGGCCTGCGCCCCGCCGCTGATGGCGATGGACGGCACCGTTACGGTCCTGCCGTCGCCGACATTGGCGTTGTCGAAGGTCGCCTGGCCGTGGGTCAGGGCCACGTCGTCGTCGTCCAGCGGGGCGGGGACCACCGTCACCGTGGCGTGGAGGCTGCCGTCGTACACCTTGGACGTCGCCGACGCGGTCGCGGTCAACGGCGCGGGGGTGATGTCGGCGGTCGCTGCGGCGGTGGTGCTCTGCAGGGCGTAGTTGGTGCGGTCGCTGCCCTGCAGGTCGAGTCCGGTCACGTTCACCGGTTTGTTGGTACCGACCGTGGCGTTGTTGAACGTCGCGGTGGTGGCGTGCAGCGTCACGGCGTCACCGGTGATGTCGTCGGCCGTCGCGAGATCGACCTGCGCGGTCGCGGTGCGGTCGTACACCTTGTTGCTGGCCGTAGCGGTGATGGTCAGCGGTTTGGCCGTGATGTTGGCGGTGGTGGTCGCCTGCGTGTTGGCCAGCACGTAGTTCCCGCCGTCCCCGCCGGCGGCGATGGCGATGAACGGGACGGTCACGGTCTTGCCGGTGCCGACGTGCTTGTCGCTGAACGTTGCCTGACCGTGGCTCAGGTTCACGACGTCGGTGCCAAGGCGGTTGCTCGACGGCGTGACCGAGGCGTCAGCGCTGCCGTCGTAGACCTTGGGGGTCGCCGTCGCGGAGACGGTCAGTGTGGCCGGGGTGATGTCGGCGGTGGTGGTCGTCGAGGTGTTGGCGACCGTGTAGTTGGCCGCGTCGTCGCCGGAGATCGCGATCCCGTTGACGGTCACCGTCTTGTCGTTGCCGACGTGCTTGTCGGCGAAGGTCGCCGTCCCGACGAACTGGACGTCGTCGTCGGCGATCAGCTGCGCGCTGGTCATCGTGACGGATGCGCCGGTCAGGGCGTTGTACATGCGGTTGGACGCGGTGGCGGTCACGGTCAGCGCCCGGCGGGCGATGGTGGCCGTCGTGGTGGCGGTGGTGGAGCCCAGGCTGTAGTTGGAGGCGTCGGGGCCCGCCAGTGAGAACCCGGTCCACGTGACGGTCTTGCCGGTGGCGGCGGTCTCGTCGCTGAACGTCATCGTGCCGCCGCTGACCGACACGCTGTCGCCGTTCTTGACGCCGGCGATCTGCAGGCTGCCGTGCTTCAAGGTGGCGGTGTTCGTGCCGTCGTAAGTCTTGTCGTCGGCCTGGAAGGTAACGGTCAGGGCGTCGGGCGCGGTGATGGCGGCTTTGGCGGTGGCGGTGGTACCGGTCAGCGTGTAGTTGCCAGCGTCGGCCCCGCCGCTGATGGCGATGCCGCTGACCGTCACGTCCTTGTTCGAGCCGACGGTCTTGCTGTCGAACAGCGCAGAGGTGTGGCTGAGCGCGACGGTGTCGCCGCTGAGGGCGTTGGAGCCCAGCGTGACCTGCGCGGTGCGGTTGCCGTCGTAGACCTTGTCGCTGGCGATGGCCGACGCGGTCAGCGCACGGGCGGCGATCGTCGCCGTGTCCGTCGCCGACTCGTTGGTCAGGCGGTAGTTGCCGGCGTCGGCACCGGTGAGTGCGAACTCGCTCCAGGTGACGGTCTTGCCGGTGCCGACGTGCTTGTTGCCGAACACAGCCTGGCCGTCGGTGAGCGAGACCGCGTCACCGCTGACCTTGCCGACCACGGTGCGGGTGACCACGCTGGCGGTGGTGGTGCCGTCGTAGGTCTTGCCCGCCGCGGTGAAGGTGGCCGAGACGTCCTTGGCGGTGATGGCCGCCGTGGTCGACGCAGTGGTGTTGGCGGCGTAGTTGCCGGCGTCGGCGCCGGTGACGGCGATGCCGCTGACGGCCACGGCCTTGCCGGTGCCGACGTGCTTGTCGGCGAACGAGGCGCCGGCATAGTCCAGGGTCAGCTCGTCGCCATTCACCCGGTTGTCCGACAGGGTGACCGTGGCGGCCTGGGTGCCGTCGTAGACCCGGCTGACGCCGTCTGCGGACACGACCAGCTGGCGAGCCGTGATGGCGGCGGTGGTCGCGGTGGACTCGTTGACCGAGTAGTTGCCGGCATCGGTGCCGCTGATGGCGATCCCCGTGACGGAGACCGGCTTCGCGGTATCGACGTTCTTGTTGTTGTACATCGCGGACTGGTAGGTCGCGGTCAGGACGTCACCGCTGACGCGGTCGTCCGAAAGGGTGACGGTGGCCCCGTCAGTCCCGTCGTAGGTCTTCGCGACGCCGGTCGCGGTGACGGTCAACGGCCTCGCGGTGATGCTCGCCGTCGTCGTGGCGGTCGGGTTCACGGCGTAGTTGGCGGCGTCGTCGCCGACGACGGTGATGCCCTGCACCGACACCGGCTTGCCTGCGCCCACGTGGCGGTTGTTGAAGGTTGCCGTTGCGTAGGTGGGGGTCAGGGTGTCGCCGGCGACCCGGTCGTCGCTCAGGTTCACCTGCGCCGCAGTAGTCCGGTCGTAGACCTTGCTGACACCGGTCGCAGTGACCTCGAGGTCCCGGCGGGTGATGCTGCCGGTCGCCGAGGCGGTCACGTTGTGGGTGTAATTGCCGGCGTCGGCGCCGCCGACCGCGATCCCGGTCACCGAGACGGCCTTGCCCGTGCCCACGTGCTTGTCGGCGAAGTGCGCCGCACCGTAGCTGCGGGACAGGACATCCCCGTCGATGCGGTCGTCCGACAGGCTCACGACCGTGGCGGTGCCGCCGTCGTACACCCGCGTGGTGCCGGTGGCCGTCACGGCCAGGCTGCGCGGCGTGATCGCCGAGGGGGCCGTGGCCGTGGGGTTCACGGTGTAGTTGCCCGCGTCGGCGCCGGTCAGGGTGTAGCCGGTGATGGTGGCCGTCTTGGGGGTCGCGGCGTTCTTGTCGGCGTAGGTGGCGGTGCCGCCGTCGATGGCGACGACGTCACCGGGCTCGACGCCGGTCAGGCCGGCGCTGCCGATGATGGCCGTGGTGGTCTGGTCGTAGGTCTTGCTCGGGACCGTGAAGGACGCGGTGATGGCCTTCGCCGTGATGTCGGCGGTGCCGGTGGCGGTCGGCGCGGTCTCGTAGTTACCGGCGTCTTCACCCTCGATCGAGATGCCCGTCACGGTGACCGTCTTGCCGGCCGCGACGTGCTTGTCCTCGAAGTTCGCCTCGTCGTGCTCGACCTCGAGCTCGTCGCCGGCGACGCGGTCGTCGCCGAGCGCCGCGGTGGTCAGGGTGCCGGCGTCGTAGACCTTGTCCTGGGCATCGACCGTGACGGTCAGCGTCGCCGGGGTGATCGTGGCGGTGGCGACCGTCTCGGTGTTCCAGGTGTAGTTGCCGGCCGACGCACCAGTGACGGTGATGCCGTCGACGTCGATGGGCTTGTCTTCGGCGGCGCCCTTGCTGCGGTAGGTGGCGGTGTCGTACGCCAGGGCCAGGGTGTCGCCGGTGACGCGGTCGTCGGCCAGGGTGACGGACGCGGCGGGGGTGCCGTCGTAGACCTTGCCGTCGCTGGTTGCAGTGACGGCCAACGGGCGACCTGTGATGTCCGCGGTGGTGGTCACCTGGTCGGTGGCCAGGGAGTAGTTCTCGGCGTCGGGGCCGGTCAGCACGAAGCTGCTCCAACGGACCGTCTTGTCGTTGGCGACGTTCTTGTCGTTGAACGCGACGGTGCCGCCCTCGACGTCGACGGTGTCGCCGTCACGGATGCCGTCGAGCTGGTGGCTCTTGACGGTCGCGGCTGTCGTCCCGTCGTAGACCTTGTCGTCGGCGGTGAAGGTGACGGTCACGCCACGGGTCGTGATGTTGGCGTAGGCGAGCGCCTGGGTGTTGTGGGTGTAGTTGCCGGCGTCGGCGCCCGTGACGGTGATGCCGGGCACCGTGACCGGCTTGAGGACGCCGACGGCGGCGGTGTCGAACGTGGCCTGGCCGTGGCCGATGGCCAGCTCGTCCCCGGGGACCCGGTTGTCGCCGAGGGTGACCTCGGCGTCGCGGTTGCGGTCGTAGATCTTGTTGCTCGCGGTGGCGGTGACGGCCAGGGGCCGCTTGGTGATGTCGGCCTGGGTCGTGGCGCCGGCGTTGTGCGTGTAGTTGCCGGCGTCGGCGCCGGTCAGGGACAACCCGGTGACCGTGACGGTCTTCCCGTTCTGGGCGTTCTTGTCACCGAACTGGGCGGTGCCGCCCTGCGCGGTGACCATGTCGCCGCTGACGGCGCCCGTGACGGGGCGGGTCAGGATCGTCGCGGAGGTGGTGCCGTCATAGACCTTGTCCGCCGCGGTCACGGCGATGGTGACGGGCTTGGGGGTGATGTTGGCGGTGGTGGTCAGGGTCGTGGACTGCAGCTGGTAGTTGCCGGCGTCCGCGCCGCCCAATGAGAAGCCGGTGCCCGTGACGGTCTGGTCGTTGCCCGCAGCCTTGCCGGCGAACGCGGCCGTGCCGCCGGTCAGGGTGACCGTGTCGCCGCCAAGGACGTCCGCCAGGGAGCGGTCGGTGATGGTTGCCGCGCCGGTGCCGTCGTAGGTCTTGTTCGCGGCGGTGAAGGCGCCCGTCACCGTGCGGGGGGTGATGGTCGCGCTGGCGGTGCCGTGGCTGGGTCGGTGGTCGACGTCGCCGGCGAAGTCCACTCGGATCACGTTGGCATGCGGCGACCCGGCGACGGACAGCTCGCCGAGGCTGACGCCGGTGAGGGTGGCGACGCCGATTGCGTCGGTGACCTGCGTGCCGACCTGGGTCCCGGCGACCGAGAAGACCAGGGTGCGCCCCGCCAGGGTTTGCGTGTTGTTCGTCCGGTTGAGAGTCGCGGTCAGCGTCGTGGTGCCGCCGTAGGTGCCGCTGACGGCCTGGACGCTGACGTTGGTCTCACGGAACACCCGCAGCGGCGCGGAGGCGCTGCGGCGGTTGCTTCCGCTGATGACTGCGGCGGTGACCGTGTAAGCGCCCGGGGGGGTGCCGTGGGCGACCTGGAACGAGCAGCCCTGCAGGACCCCGGTGGACGACGTGGCGCAGGTGCTGGTGTTGGGGATCGCCGTCGGGGCCGCCGTGCCGGCAGCCCACTGCAGCTCCACCGTCTGGCTCGTGTTGAAGCCGCTGCCGGTCACGGTGATGGAGGCCGCGTTGTTCGGCACGGCCTCGGACTGGCTCAGCTGGATCACCGTGTTGGCGGTGAACGTCGTCGTCGCGGTGCGCTGCTCCTCCCCGGCGGGCAGGTCGCGCGCCGTCACCGTGACGGAGCCGGTGCTCTGCAGCGCGGGAACCGTGACCGAGCACGGGCCGAAGGCGCCCCACTGGTTGGTCTGGCAGGTGCTGGACGAGCGGACGTTGCCGAACATGAACTCGACGGTGGAGCCGGCGCGGAACCCCGTGCCGTTCGCCGTCGTCACCGTGCCGCTGGTGCCGCTGGTCGGGTTCAGCGAGACGCTCGGCGTGTTGACCGAGAACGGGGCCTCGCGGGTGTTCTCCGGGACGGTGGCGTCCGTGACACTGACCTGGTACGTCTGCGGTCCGCGGACCGGCGGGACCTGGAACTGGCAGCTGGACAGGTTGTTGCCGCTCGTGGCGCAGCGGGCGACCTCGGCCCCGTTGAAGCGGACGATCGGACGGGCGTCACCGGTCGCGTTGGCGCGCCAGCCGCCACCGGTCACCGTGACGGAGGTTCCGCCAGTGCCCGAGGTCGGCGTGAGCATGACCGCGCCGGCGTTGATCGTGAACGGCTGCGACGCGGTGTTGAACGAGTTCGCCTGGTCGGTGACCGTAACGGTGTGGTCAGAGCCAGGGGCGATCTGGGGGACGATGAAGCTGCAGTTGGTCAGCGCCCCCTTGTTGTCCGTCGAGCAGGTGTGCCGGAGGTCGCCGTTGAGACGGATCTGGGGCCCGTTGCCACCCGCACCGCCGGTGCGGCTGACGGGCCAACCGCTGCCCTGGACGGTCACGCTGGCTCCCCAGACCGCGGGCGAGATCGGCGAGATGGTCCCCTTGGTCAAGGTGCGCGCGTAGTTCACGGGGGCCGACGCCCGCCCGTTGGCGTCCGTAGCCACAATCGGGACGGAACCGGTCTCACCGACGGGGATGCTGATCGGGCAGTTGGAGAACGTTCCCGTGTTCGAGGAGGTGCACGACGACGGGGCGGGGGCGCCCTCGGCCGTGAAAGAGATCGCCGTGGTGGCCCCGAAGCCCTGGCCGCTCACATTGGTAGTGGCGCCGCCGGCCCCGCCGGTCGGGTTGATGGTGATAGCGGCAGCCTTGATGGTGAACGCCACGCCGGAAGGGCCTGCACCAGACCGGTCCGTCACGGTCACGACGTGGTGGTTACCGGGACCGTCGTCGGGGACGGGGAACGAGCAGTTCTGCAGCGAACCGGCATTGGCTCCCGCGGAGCTGGTGGCGCAGTAGGCAACCGGGACGCCGTTGAAGCGCACGATCGGACCCGTGCCGCCCGCCCCGGCCGTCCCGCCAGGAGCCCATCCGCCGCCCGTCACACCGATCGACGTCGACCAGTGAACGTCATTGTTGTTCAGCGTGAACGTCGCAGTGCTGTTCGCAAACGCGCTCGACGGCAGGGCGCCGAGCAGGAGCAATGCGACAAGAACGCTGGCGACGAGCTTGCTGACCGCGGTGACGGCGGGTGCCATGGGTCCTCCGGGGGAGAGGCAGCGGCCGCTTGTTTTGGGGGTGGATCGGCCGCCATATAGGACGTTTGCCGCCGAATGGCGACACGGAGGACGGTACGTCCGGCTCTGCCCCGGTTCTTCCTCACAATTGATGAAACTGGGTCACCGTCAGTAGTTTTTGGAAACGCCGAGTCACTCGGTGGCGACCGCGGGGAGGCGGTTAGAAGGGCAGCCGGAAACCGCGCAGCTCGTACTGGACCGTCACGGCTGAGCGGTTCGTGACCGTGATGATGTAGGTGTAGAAGTCGCCCTGGTCCTCGATGTCGACCGAAGTGTGCAGACGGCCCGGGCCGGTCGGCCGGGCCTGCCAGGTGACAAGCCAGCTCTTGGGCCAGCTGTGCGTGGACACCGACGAGCTGGCGCTGGCCAGCACAGTGCCGTTGTACTGCACCCACGTCGACAGGCCCTGCCCGTCGTCACCGTCGAGCAGCGTCGTCGGAACGTTCTTCAGCTTCGTCCAGTCCACGGGGTTGGTTGACGAGTTGACCGTTCCAGCCGCGGACAGCTGGCTCTTCTGGGTGTAGCTCGACGCCGCCACCCCACCCAGCGTGCCGGCGTCGACGGTCTCGGACTTCTTCCAGAACCCTGACGGCGCCGTCCCACCGAGGGCCCCGGCATCGACCGACTCGCCCTTCTTCCAGAAACCGGTCGGCGCGGTCCCGCCAAACGTGCCGGCGTCGACGGCCTCGGACTTCCTCCAGAACGCCGTGGAGTCCAGCGCGTCGAGGGTGTCGGCGTTAGGTGGCTTGCCGACGATGTTGTTGGGCAGGTAGCCCGCGCTGTTGGTCGCGACGAGCTTGCCGGCGCGCGCAGCGACCTTGGCGCCCGCCCCGACCGCATGCTTGCCGTCCACGGTGTCGGCGTTGATACCCCCCGCCGCGACGGCCGCCCCGCCGCCGGTGACCATGGCGGTGACCGCAGCCACCAGGAACGTGGACAGGTGCTTGCTGACGAACCCCCGCATGGCCATCTCCCTCGGTGCGGTCTTCTGCATCCGGGACGGAACACCGCCCCGGGCCGACCCGACAAGGACCAAACCGGCAAAGGGCCTATCCGGACGATCCGTTACTGATCACCACGGCTCAGGCGGATCACTGCCTGGCGTTGAGCGACCTCAACGCTGACGACGGGCGGACGGCTCAGGCGGCGGGCTGGCGCAGCGTCTGGGCGATGCCGTCCGCCCACACGCGGACCGCGTCGAAGTCGCGGAAGTCGCCGTCGGGCACCCGCAGCGCCGCGGCGATCGCCTTGTCGGTGAACTTCAGCCCCGACCGCTCGAGCTTGCCGGAGAAGTAGCCGTGGCCCAGCGCCCCAGTGGACGCACTGATCTCGGCCAGGTTGAGCGTCTCCTCCCCCGGCATCGGCGGGTCTCCGACCGGGCCGGACGAGAACAGCCACACCGGTACGGCGGCCAGCTGCTGGCCGTTGCGCTCCACCCACTCACGGGCCGCTTTGAGCCAGTGGCCGGCGTACACGGCGCTGCCGACGACGACCGCGTCGTACCCGTCGGCCGGCGGGTCGTGCTCGAGGCGGGCGAAGGTGGCGTCGACGGACGCCTCAGTGAGGGTGTCGGCGATGGCCTGGCCCAGCTCGGCGGTCGCGCCGTACTTCGAGGCCACGGCAACCAGGACGCGCATGACGTGCTCCTTCTCGCGGTTGTCGGCAGCCTCCCTCACGCCGCGCCCCGGAGGCAGGGTCGAAGGTCCCGGCGCGCAGGGACGCTCGTCCTCGGCCCGCCGATACGATCCGGCCATGGCCAACCCCACAGTGCTGGTGACCGGCGGCGCCGGCTACATCGGATCGGTGACGTCGGCGGCGCTGCTGCAGCGCGGGTACGACGTGGTGATCGTCGACGACCTGCGACGCGGGCACCGCGACCTGGTGCCCGCCGGCGCCCGGCTGGTCGAGGCCGACGTCGGGGAGCCGGAGCAGTTCGCCGACGTGCTCGCCTCGGTCGACGCGTGCCTGCACTTCGCCGCTGCGATCGAGGCGGGCGAGTCGATGGTCCGTCCCGAGGCGTTCTTCGCCGCGAATACCGCCGCCACGCTGCGGCTGCTGCACGCACTGGTCGACGCCGGCGTCGGGCGCTTCGTGTTCTCCTCGACCGCGGCGGTGTACGGCGACCCCGTGCGGGTGCCGATCACCGAGGACGACCCGCTCGACCCGACCAACGCCTACGGCGAGTCCAAGCTGCTCGTCGAGCGGGCGCTGGCGTGGCTGACCCGGCTGCGCGGGCTGCGGACCGCGTCACTGCGGTACTTCAACGCCAGCGGCGCGACCCCCGAGCGCGGCGAGGACCACTCCCCCGAGACCCACCTCATCCCGATCGTGCTGCAGGTCGCGGCCGGCCGCCGCGAGTCGGTGAGCATCTTCGGCACCGACTACGAGACCCGCGACGGCACCTGTGTGCGCGACTACATCCACGTCACCGACCTCGCCGAGGCGCACGTCGCCGCACTGACCGCGCTGGACGACCACGAGCGGCTGGTGTGCAACCTCGGCAACGGCACCGGCTTCACCGTGCGCGAGGTCATCGACAGCGCCCGGCGCATCACGGGCCACCCGATCCCCGCCGTCGAGGCGCCGCGACGCCCGGGCGACCCGGCGACGCTGGTGGCCAGCTCGGAACGAGCGCGCACGCTGCTCGGCTGGAAGCCCCAGCACCCCGAGCTCGACGACATCGTGGCGTCGGCGTGGGAGTGGCATCAGCGCCGCTGGGGCGTCTGACCGGCGCGTTTCTCGAACACTCACCCCGAGCACGTTCAGGTTTCTGTTCGAGAAATGGGTCGGGGCGTCCGCCCGGCGCCGCGAACCGTTCGTAGACCTCCCGCTTGCGGACCAGCTCCAGCCGGCGCGTCGATGGTGACGACACCTCCACCACCAGATCCGGGGGCCCGTCGGTGTACCGCTCCCCTACCCGGTCACGATGCGCCGCCGTGACGAACAGCACATCGGGCTCCAGCACGGTGTCATCGGCGAACAGCACATCAGACGGGGCGGGCAAGACGACGCCGCCGTGTTGCTGCTGGAACCCGTACAGACGCGCGGTCAGGACGGCGACGACACGCTGGTGGCGGGTGCGCGGTGACGGCGTCACGATCAGCTCACCGCGGATGAGCTCGCGACGCAGACCGTCGTCGGGGAACCGCTCCAGGTCTTCGTAGACCAGCCCGTTGCTCGGCAGCGGTGCGGCCATGACGCTCCTCGGGTCGGAATCTGCGCGACGGTGCGGCCGAGGATACGGCCGCCTCTCCGGAACTGTCATCGCGCTGTGGACGAGCGCCGGTCCCGACGCGCGCGGGTCAGCGCTCGCCGCGCCCCGGCGCCCAGGAGAACGACCGGGCGGCGAGGACCAGACCGATGGCGAACCACGCGGCCAGCGCAGCCAGGTAGCCGGCCTCCCACCCCAGGCCGGGCGTCGTCGGGTCGAAGGCCCCGGCCACCGCGTTGGACAGGTGCTTGAGCGGGAACACCCACCCGATCACGTCGAGCACCGCAGGCATGTCGCCCATGATGAAGATGTCGCTGATGAAGGCGAGCGGCAGCAGCGACGCGGTGGCCGTCGTGTCGGCCGCGCGCTCGTTGGGCGCGAGGGACGCCAGCGCCATGCCCAGCGCCGAGAAGCAGCCGACGCCCAGCGCCACGTAGACCAGCAGCGCCGGCACCTTGCGCCACACCACCTCGACGCCGTACACCGCCACGCCCGTCGCGACGACCAGCACCAGGGTGACCAGGGCCATCGTCACAGCCGCGGCGACGCGGCCGCCGACGTACACCCCGACGGGGACGGGGGTGCCGTGGACGCGCTTGAGGATTCCGCGCTCGCGGTCTCGGGCGACGGTCGCGGCCAGGAACAGGTAGGTGGCCGCGGCCATGCCGTAGGTCGCCATGGCGGGGGTGACGACCTGCGGCACGGAGACCCCGTCGCCTGCCGCGCCGGTGCCGAACACCTGCGGGATCACCAGCACCAGAAGGATGGGAAAGCCCGTCGAGAAGAACGCCGTCGACCGGTTGCGCACGAACGCCAGCGTCGCGTGGCGCGCCTGCGCCGCGACCAACACGGCGATGCCCGGCCGGCCGGCATC
>Ga0247713_1001285_pt1 | contig 12713 bp, 13 predicted proteins | sample 21E_NmetaG_FD_189936 | JGI IMG/M metagenome (GOLD analysis project Ga0247713, IMG submission 189936) | Soil microbial communities from hillslope of Landscape Evolution Observatory, University of Arizona, Oracle, AZ, United States - 2-1-E_N | ecosystem: Engineered > Artificial ecosystem >... | reverse complement strand
GTGCTCGGCCCGCGGTCGCCGCCCGCGCGCCGAGCACGTCGCGGGCGGTGCGCCGGATGAGCTCCTGGTCCTCGGTCAGGGTCAGGTCCACTCGGAACTCCTAGCCGGTCGGCGGGATCTTGTCCGAGCGCACCCAGACCCCCGGCCGCTCCTCCCAGAACAGCTGCACGAGCACGCCGCCCGCGTGCTTGGGGTGGATGAACGTGTGCTTCCAGGCGGCGCCGTCCTTGACCCCGTCCTCGTGGTCGAACGTCGGGACGCCGTGCGCCGCGCAGGCGGCGAGCGCGGCGTCCCAGTCGGCCACCTCGAACGTGACGTGGTGCGCGGCCGGCCCGCTGCGCTCGAGGAACTTGTCGACGAACGAGTCCTCTCCGCGGCCCGTGATCACTTCCCAGCAGATGCTGGAGCCGGGGATGTTGAGCACGAGGTCGGCCATGTCCGGGATCTCGTCCTCGGCGGTCCGCCACACCTGCACGAACCCGGCCAGCTCGGCGTACCAGCGGGCGAGCTCGTCGCGGTCGTGGAACGCCTGGCAGATGTGGTCGATCTGGACGATCCCCAGCCTCGGCTGCTCCGACGGCGCGGACGACGCCGGCTGCGCGTCCTCGTCGCCGAGCATCGCGAGGTGCCCCGGCCCCCGCAGCCGCCACAGCACCCCCGGCCCGTGCTCGGGCGGCGACAGCGACGCCTCCACCCATCGGCCCGGCACCGAGTCGGTGATCTTCAACCCGCGGCGCTCCAGCTCCTGCACCGCGGCGTCGAGGTCGGGCACCTCGGCGCCGACGTGGTGCAGCCCCGCGCGCCCGCCGTGGTCGTCGAGCCAGGCCGCCACCGAGCCGCCCTCGCCGGAGGGCGCGAGCACCACCCAGGTCTGACCCCAGGTCCCGGGTACCTGCAGGCGCACGCCCCGCACCCCGGCGTCCGGGCTGTCCCAGGTGTGGGTGCGGCGGAAGCCGAACAGCCCCTCCAGCAGCCCGGCCGCCTTCTCCGCGTCGGGCGCGGCGGTGGCGACGTGGTCGATCCGGTAGATCTGCAACATCGTCATGTCCTCCTCGTCAGCTGGGGTGCGGCTCGATCCAGTCGTAGCCGCCGGTCACCAGCTCCTTGACGAGCCGGAGGTTGTAGCGGTTCATCGCCGCGATGCGCTCGGCGAGCGCGGCCACCCTCTCGTCGAACTCCTCGGCCGGGAACACGTCGTTGACCAGGCCGAGCCGCAACGCGCGGTGCGCGTCCAGCCGGATGCCGGTGAACAGCATCTCCTTGGCCCGCGCGAGGCCGACCCGCTGCGGCAGCCGCTTCACCCCACCCCAGCCGGGTGCGGAGCCGCCGACCTCGGGCTGGTCCGGGTCGCCGTCCTCGGTGATCTTCGGCCGGTACGGCGGGCGGGCCGAGAGGGTGATCTCGGTCAGGCCCATCTTGGCGTTGTCGCTGGCGACGATGAAGTCGGCGCCGAGCGCGAGCTCCAGCCCGCCGCCGACCGCGTAGCCGTGCACCGCCGCGAAGATCGGGATCGAGAGCCGCTCCATCATGGCGAACGTCTTCTCGCCGAGGCGGCCCTGCTCGATCCGGTCGGCCTTGGTCAGCGACTCGGACCAGTCGAGGTCCATGCCGGCGCAGAACCCCTTCTCGCCGGCGCCGCGCAGCACCGCGCAACACACCTCGGGATCGTCGTCGATCTCGGTGAAGACGCTGCGCAGGCCGTGCATCATCGCCGGGGTCAGCGAGTTGAGCTTCTTCGGCCGGTCCAGCGTGATCCAGCAGACCCGGTCCTTGGTCTGGACGTCCAGTCCTTCGTACACGTGTTCCTCCTCAAGATCTGGGCAGTCCCAGACCTCTGGTCGCGATGACGTTGCGCTGGATCTCCGAGGCGCCCCCGAGGAAGGTGGCGGCAACCGAGTCCAGGCGCATGTGCGTGAACGCCGCTGCCAGCGGGTCGTCGCGCTGCCACAGCAGCGCGTGCCGGCCGAACACCTGCGCTCCGGTGCGGGCGAGCCGCTGGTGCAGCTCGGCGCTGAACAGCTGGTTCACCGACGCCTCGTAGCCGGGCACGGCGCCGGCCGCCTGCCGCGACACCGAGTAGCGGGCGATGTTGGACAGCACCCGCATCTCGGTGTACCGGCGGGCGACCTCCCGGCGGGTGCCGCCCGCGAAGCCCTCGCGCAGGTGCGCGCGCCCCTCGGCGGTGCCGAGGTGCTCGACCAGCCGCGCCAGCGCCTGCTCGTACTTGATCGTCGCGCCGATGCCGGCCCGCTCGAAGGACAGGGCGTCCATCGCGACGTACCAGCCGCGGTTCTCCTCGCCGACCCGGTTCGCCACCGGCACCCGAGCCCCGTCGAAGAACACCTCGGCGAACGGCTCGTCCCCGCGGATGTCGCGGATCGGCCGGACGGTGACCCCCGGGGTCTCGACGTCCACCAGCAGGAACGTGATCCCGCGGTGCCGTGGCGAGGCGTCGGGGTCGGTGCGGACCAGCACGAACAGCCAGTCCGCGTGGTGGCCGAGCGAGGTCCACACCTTCTGGCCGTCGACGACGTAGTGGTCGCCGTCCCGAACGGCGCGGGTGCGCAGCCCGGCCAGGTCGGACCCGGCGCCGGGCTCGGAGAAGCCCTGTGCCCAAGTGCGTTCGCCATGCGCGATCGGCGGGAGGTGCTCGGCCCTCTGCTCCTCGGTGCCGTGCGCGAGCAGCGTCGGGCCGAGCAGGAACGCGCCGATGCCGTTCACCGTGGGCACGCGCGCGCGCATCATCTCCTCGTGCAGGACGAACTCCTCCAGCGCGGACAGGCCCGCGCCGCCGTACTCGACGGGCCAGTGCGGGGCGATCCAGCCGCGCTCGGCCAACGCCGCCGCCCACTCGCGCGCGCCGGCCCGACGGGCGGGGTCGGCGCTGTTGCGGTCGACCGGCCAGTTGTAGCCCCACACGTCCTCGGGCTCCAGGCTCTGCTCGGCCTGCGGGTCCGGGGTGTAGCCGGCCGGGAAGCGGTCGCGGACGAAGGTGCGCACCTCGGCCCGGAACGCGGCCTGCTCGGGGCTGTCCTCCCAGTTCACGCCATCCTCCCCGGGGTCGCCGACGCGGACACGGTGCCCGGGAGGCCCGGCCCGCCGGCCCGGCCGAGGTGCTGCGCCGGCGGGACATGCTGGCGGTCCCAGGTCGCCGCGGTCACGCCGTGGTCGCCGCGGGCACGGAGCGCGTGCTTGGCGACCTTGTCGGTGGGGGTGCGCGGCAGCGCGTCGACGAACTCGATGTAGCGCGGCACCATGAACGCCGGCAGCTTCGCGGCGCAGTACGCGGCCAGTTCGGGGGCGCTGAGCGCCTCGCCGGGTGCGACGACGACCGCGAGCATGAGCTCCTCCTCGGTGAGCTCCGAGGGCACGCCGTACGCCGCGCACTCCAGCACGGCCGGGTGCAGGTTGACCTCGCACTCGATGTCGAACGCGGAGATGTTCTCGCCGCGGCGGCGGATGGCGTCGGCGATGCGGTCCAGGAAGTAGAAGTAGCCGTCCTCGTCGCGCCAGGCCCGGTCGCCGGTGTGGAACCACAGGTTGCGGAACGCCCGGGCCGTGGCCTCGGGCATGCCGTAGTACCCCGGCGTCATGACGAAGGGCTGGCGCGGCCGGACCGCGAGCTCACCCGGCTCGCCCGGGCCGACCTCGCGGTCGTGCTCGTCGAGGACCGTCACCTCGTACCGCTCGGCGTGCGCCCGCCCCATCGACCCCACCCGCCACAGCCCGTACGGGCTTCCGGTGGCGATGCCGAGCTCGGTGCTCGTGTACGTCTCCACCGAGCGGACGCCGAAGCGCTCGTGGAGGGGCGCGTCGAGCACGGACTTGCCCATGTAGAACATCTCCAGCGGGTGGTCCCGGTCCCGCGGCGACGGCGGCGCCCCCAGCAGGATCGGGATCATCGCGAACACGCTCATCGCGACCTGTGCGTCGAACCGGCGGACGTCGTCCCAGAACCGCGTGGCGCTGAACTTCTCGACGATGGCGATCGGCGAGCCGGACAGCAGCGCCGAGAACACGCCGTCCCACAGCCCGGCCGCATGGAACAGCGGCAGCGGGCAGTAGGTGGTCTTCCCCCAACGGTCGAGGAAGTCCAGCGAGTCGTAGGCGCAGACCAGCGCGTGGGCGTGCGGCACCATCGCGCCCTTGGCCCGCCCGGTGGTGCCGGACGTGTACATGATCGCCTGCAGGTCGGCGAACCCGACCGGGACGCGCACCGGGTCGGCGCCGTGGTCGAGCAGCCGCGTCATCGGGACAGCGGGCCCCCCGATCAGGTCCACCACCGGGGCGGTCCCGCCGCGCACGAACACCCGTACCAGGTCCGGCACCTGCATCGCGACGGGCGGCAGTCGTTCGACGTACGCGGCGTCGATCAGCAACGTCGAGGCGTCGGAGGTGTCCAGCACGTGGCGCAGCAGTTCGCCCCGGAACGCCGTGTTCACCGGCACCGCAACGGCGCCGAGCCGGGCCAGCGCCGCGATCACCGGCACGAACTCCGGGCAGTTCGGCAGCATCACCGCGACGTGGTCACCGCGCCGGACGCCCTCCGCGGCCAGGCCGCGCGCGTAGCGGTCGGCCAGCGTGTCGACCTCGCCGAAGGTGAGCTCACCCTCGCGGAACCGCAGGAACGTCGAGTGCCGGTGCGACGCGGCCCGCGCGCTGAGCACGTCGCCGAGCACGAAGCTCTCGATCCCTTCCATGCGCACCTCACCTCCGAGTCCGACATGCCTCCATGTCGGGGTCCGGACCCGCCTGTCCACCCCGACATGCCTCCATGTCGGGTGACGAGCGGACCGGTGCCTCTAGGACGCCTCGCGGTCGGCGGCCTGCGCCGCCTCAGCCTCCTCGACGGTCACCAGCGGGTACACGCCGTTCTCGTCGTGCACCTCGCGCCCGGTGACCGGTGGGTTGAACACGCACACCGCGCGCATCCGGGTGTGCGGCCGCAACTGGTGGTGCTCGTGCCCGTCGAGCAGGTACATCGACCCGGGGCCGAGCCGGTAGGTCGTGTCGTTGTCCTTGTCGTACAGCTCGCCCTCGCCCTCCACGACGAGGACGGCCTCGACGTGGTTGGCGTACCAGAAGTCGTTCACCGATCCGGCGTCGAGCACGGTCTCGTGCAGCGAGAAACCGGCGCCGTCGCCGGCGAGCACGATCCGCCTGCTGCGCCAGTGCGGCGTGACGACGTCGCGGTCGGTGTCGGTGATCTCCTTGAGCGTGCGGACGATCATCCGATCACGCCCCGGAGACCACGGTGCGGACGGAGTCGGTGATGATCGCCAGACCCTCGTCGAGCTCGTCGTCGGTGACGGTGAGCGGCGGCAGCAGCTTCATCACCTCGCTCTGCGGGCCCGAGGTCTCCATCAGCAGGCCCCGCTCGAACGCGGCCGCGCAGACCTTCGCCGCCAGCTCCGGCTGCGCGAACTGCAGGCCCTGCGCCAGCCCGCGCCCCCTGGCCTTCAGCCCCGCATCCCGGTGCCCGGCGACGATCCGCTCGAAGTGCTCCAGGACACGCTCGCCCTTCGCCAGCGTGGAGCGCTCCAGGGCGTCGTCGCGCCAGAACTCGTTCAGCGCGGCCGTCGCCGTGACGAAGGCCGGGTTGTTCCCGCGGAAGGTGCCGTTGTGCTCCCCCGGCCCCCACACGTCGTGCTCCGGCTTGATCAGCACCAGGGCCATCGGCAGGCCGTACCCGGAGATCGACTTGGATATGCACACGATGTCCGGGGTGATGCCGGCGATCTCGAAGGAGAAGAACGGTCCGGTGCGCCCGACGCCCATCTGCACGTCGTCGACGATCAGCAGGATGCCGTGCCGGCGGCACAGGTCGGCCAGCGCCTGCAGCCACTCGACGCGCGCCGGGTTGATCCCGCCCTCGCCCTGCACCGTCTCGACGATCACCGCAGCCGGCTCGTTGAGGCTGGACCCCTGGTCCTCGAGCACCTTCTCGAACCACAGGAAGTCGGGCACCTGGCCGTCGAAGTAGTTGTCGAAGGGCATCGGCGTGGCGTGCACCAGGGGGACGCCGGCCCCGCCGCGCTTCATCGAGTTGCCCGTCACCGACAGCGCGCCCAGGGTCATCCCGTGGAAGGCGTTGGTAAAGTTGATCATCGCTTCCTTGCCCGAGATCTTCCGGGCGAGCTTCAGCGCCGACTCCACCGCGTTCGCGCCGGTCGGGCCCGGGAACTGCACCTTGTAGTCCAGGCCGCGCGGCTCCAGCACCACCTCGCGGAACGCCTGCAGGAAGTCGCGCTTGGCCGTGGTGTACATGTCCAGCCCGTGCGTGATCCCGTCGCGGGCCAGGTACTCGAGCAGTGGTTTCTTGAGCGCGGGCGGGTTGTGCCCGTAGTTCAGCGCGCCGGCACCGGCAAAGAAGTCGAGGTACGACCTTCCGTCCACGTCGGTGAGGCGCGAACCGACGGCGGTGTCGAACACCACCGGCCAGCTCCGGCAATAGCTCCGGACCTCGGACTCCAGATCCTCGAAAACGGTCATGGCGGGCACACCCCTGCGTGTCGTGTCACTACGTGTCGGGCCGGACTCGGTGAGATCGTCGTGCGGTCGTGACCGGGCCGATCCGGAACAACAGCTCCGGCGGGTGGTCACCACCCAGCAATGCGGGGCCGAACAACTCGGTACGGGAGACGGGGGCGTCGCGACGGCGGGCGAAACCGGTGAACAGCGCCGTCGACCCCTCGTTGTCGGGCGTGATCGTGGTCTCGAGGTGGTCGACGTCGGGGACCCGGTCGAACAGCTCGTCCAGCATGCGACCGGCCACGCCGAGCCCCCGGGCCGTCGCGGCCACCGCGACCTGCCAGACGAGCAGGGTCGCGGGGTCGTCCGGTCTGCGGTAGCCGGTGACGAAGCCGACGACCCGCCCGCCGGACCGCGCCACGACCGACGTCGCGGCGAAGTCACGACACCAGAGGAGATACGCGTAGCGCGAGTTGACGTCGAGCACCTCGGAGGCGGCGGCCAGCTCGTGAACGGCGATGCCGTCGACCACCGTCGGGGGTCCTATCGACACCGTCGACCGCGCCGGCGCCTCGGTGTCGGAAACGGTCATGGCAGTCGAAGCTAACAGGACGAACAACCCACCGCAGCCGCTCGACCAGCCACGGAGCGCCGATCCGGCGAACCTGCGTGATGGTCGCCACAGTTCGGTTTGCCGCCATTCCGACGTGGGTACCGGGCCGTTCGCGCAGCGTGTCGGCCCGGCGCCGGGACCGCAGGCGCGCACCGCGGCCGCACCGCGCCCGAGGAGTGGGAACCGTCGGTGCCGGTTCCTATGCTGACTCCTGCGCACCGGAGGCACCGGTGCCGGTTCGAGGGGACAGGCCATGACCGCTTCGACGGCGCTCGACCGTTCCGAGCTCGAAGGCCGGCTCGAGCAGTACCGCGGCGAGCTCACGGGCTACTGCTACCGAATGCTCGGCTCGTCGTCCGAGACCGACGACGCCGTGCAGGACACGATGGTGCGGGCCTGGCGCGCGCTCGACGGCTTCGACGGGCGGGCCTCGCTGCGCTCGTGGCTGTACCGCATCGCCACCAACGTCTGCATCGACGCGCTCAACGGTCGCAAGCGCCGCGCGCTACCGATGGACTTCGGCGCCCCGTCGGCGCCAGTGCCCGAGTCGCTGGGCGAGTGGCGCACCGACGACCCCTGGGTCGAGCCGATGCCCGACGCGCGCGTGCTCCCCGCCGGGGATCCGGAGCAGGTGGCCGTGTCCCGCGAGTCGGTGCGGCTCGCGTTCATCGCGGCGCTGCAGCACCTCCCCCCACGGCAGCGGGCCGTGCTCATCCTGCGCGAGGTGCTGTGCTGGAAGGCGGCCGAGGTGGCCGAGCTGCTGGGCACCACCGTCGCCTCGGTCAACAGCGCACTGCAGCGGGCGCGCGCCACGCTCGCCGCCCAGGGGCTCGACCGGTCCGGGCAGCCCGCACCGGTGGACGACGCCCACCGCGAGCTGCTCGCCCGCTACGTCGACGCGTTCGAGCGCTACGACATGTCGTCGCTGGTCACGGTGCTGCACGAGGACGCTGTGCAGGCGATGCCGCCCTACGCCCTGTGGCTGCGCGGTACGGCCGACATCACCGCCTGGATGCTCGGCGTCGGCATCGCGTGCAAGGGCTCACGGCTGCTGCCGGTGCAGGCCAACGGCTCGCCCGCGTTCGCCCAGTACAAGCCGAGCGCGGACGGCGTTCTGCGGCCGTGGGCGCTGCAGGTGTTGACCGTGCAGGACGGGCTGATCACCGGGATGGTGTTCTTCCTCGACACCGCGCGGGTGTTCCCGCTGTTCGGCCTGCCGGACCACCTGCCGGCCTGACCCGGGCGCCCGGTCCGGCGGGTGACGGCGGGATGGAGGCGCGCGCCCGTCCGGCTGGTGGCCGATCAGGTTGGCGGGTCGGGGGTGAGCAGGTCGTTGTCCCGGACCGCGGTCAGGGCGAGGGTCTTGTAACCGACCTCGTCGAACAGGACCGTCACCCGGTCCCGCTCGCCCGACATCACGACGCCGCGGCCCCACTCCGGGTGACGCACGGCGCTGTTGACCTCGAAGCCGTCGGGGTTCTCGCCCTCGTCCTGGGCCGTGCCGGCGTCGCAGGTATCGCAGTTGCCGCAGGTACGGGGCAGCTGCTCGCCGAAGTAGCCGAGCAGGTACCGGCGGCGGCACCGGTGGTCTCGGCGTAACCGCGGATCATCTCGATCCGCGACCGGATCAGCCGCTGGTGGCTGTCCGCGAAGTCGACGGCGGCGTCCACCGCCTCCTGCGGGCTCAGGTCCGGATCGGCGTACGCCAGGCGGCCGTCGTCGGTCGTGGTCACCGCCTCGGCCTGTTCCAGCAGGTTCAACGCCCGCGTCGCACGGCTCGGGGAGACGTCAACCTCGTCCTTCAGCTGTGCCGGGCGGACCGGTTCCGGGTGTTCCTGGAGCGCGTGCGCCACCTCGTCGAGCGCGTCCTCGGGAGCCTTGCCCGCGGTGAGGAACTTCTGCAGGCTCAGGTCCTCGGGCCGGTAGAACAGCTGGATCCGTGCTGGTTCACCGTCGCGGCCGGCCCGCCCGATCTGCTGGTAGTAGGTGTCGAGCGACTCGGGAACCGACGCGTGCACGACGAACCGCACGTCCGGCTTGTCGATGCCCATCCCGAACGCCGAGGTGGCGATGACGACGTCGAGGTCGCCGTCGAGGAACTCCTCGTGCACCCGCTCGCGGTCGGCCGCCTTCATCCCGGCGTGGTAGACCGCGGCCCGCACGCCGATCCGCGCCAGCTCGTCGGCGTAGAACTCGGCGTCCTTGCGGCTGGCCACGTACCCCAGCCCGGCCCGGGTCGCGGGATCCGCCGTCAGTGCCCGGACACGGGTGAGCAGCGCGGCGCGCTTGTCGCCGTCGTCGGTGAACCGCTCGACGGCCAGGTGCAGGTTCGGCCGGTCGAAGCCGCTGATCACCTCGCGGTGGTCGCGCAGGCCCAGCCGCTCGACGATGTCGCGGCGCACCGGCAGCGCCGCGGTGGCGGTCAACGCGATCACCCGCGGGTGCCCGAGCCGCTCGATCGCCGGCGCCAGCCGCAGGTAGGCGGGCCGGAAGTCGTGACCCCAGGCGGAGACGCAGTGCGCCTCGTCGACCACGAACAGCGACACCCCCAGCTCCCCCAGCGTGTCGACGACCTCGTCGTTGGCCAGCTGCTCGGGTGACAGGAACAGGTACTCCGCGCTGCCCTGCCGGATCGCCTTCCATGCGTGCTCGCGGTCGCAGCCGCGTTGCGCCGAGTTCACCGCGACCGCCTCCGGGGCCTCGCTGTCCTCGATGCGCTCCATCTGGTCGTTCTGCAGCGCGATCAGCGGCGAGACGACGAGGGTCGGCCCGTCCAGCTCCAGGGCCGGCACCTGGTAGATGGCCGACTTCCCGGCGCCGGTCGGCAGCACGGCCAGCACGTCGTGCCCGGCCATCACCTGCTCCATGGCCTCGAGCTGCTCCCGGGCAACTACCCGTCGCCGCGCGCCTCGACCACGACCTCGTGCCAGGCCATCACGCTGTCGCCCTCCTGCAGGCCGTCCATCCGGGTGCGCGTCTCGGCGAACGCCTCGTCCTCATGCCAGGCCTGCCAGTCCGCGCGGCTCTGCCAGGTTCCGGCCACGATGCGCTTGTTCTGCGCATCCAGCGGGATGAGCAGCTGCCCGCCCACCCATCCGGGCCGGACGCGTGCGGCCGCCAGCCGGTCGCGCATCGCGGCGTCCCACTCGGGCTCCGAGCCGGGCTTGAGTGTGATCTCGGTGATGACCGTCATCATGTCGATCGCTCCCTCTCGCATCGCGCCGGGTCGCGCTGCAGCCGACTACCACTGCGCTGCTCCGGGCACACCTGCCCCGGGCGGTGCTCGCCGTGTCGGCGGTCGCGCGGGCGTGGGGACCGCGACCGCGCGACGGGCCGGTTCGACGCGTGATGCCGGACCTGATTCCGACTCGGGCGGTCGCCGACGAGGGCCGGGGCAGCGGAGAACGAGGGCGGGCCACCGACGCGAGCGCCGCGACGGATCGCGGTGCCGCGGTGCAACGCGCTCCGGGAACCGCCCGATGGCGACGCCGGCCCCGGCGGTGCTGCGCGACGTTGTTTCCGGGTGGCGGCAGGGTATGCAGGCCCCGGAGCGGAGCTGATGCCGTTCAGGGAGCCGACCGGGTGGTGCAAGGTGCGACTGTTGCGCAGACGGGTCTTCCTGCTCGGCGCGGCGCCCGCGGCCGGCGCCGTTGGCCTGCGCGTCGGCCCCGGGAGGAGGGTTCGGCATGGCGCCCGCTGAGCTCGACGGTCCGTACACCTACGTCGCGCTCGGCGACTCGATGTCGATCGACGAGTACGCCGGCGGTCCGGGCCGTGGCGGCGCCAGCCTGCTCGCCCGGAACCGCGACGACGACTTCCCGCAGTGGCGCGGGCGGGACCTGAGCACCCTGCACCGAGAACTGCGGCATCACCTGCTCGCCATCGACGGCGGCACCACCCGCACACTCCTGGAGTCACAGCTCCCCCGACTCGAGAGCTCGGGCGTCAGACCCACTCTGGTGACGCTGACCGTCGGCGGCAACGACCTGCTCGGCGCCTACGGCGACACCGCGCAGGCCCGCCGGATCGTGCGATCCGTGCGCGTGCGCGTCGGAGAAGCCCTCGGCCGGCTCCGGCGCCTGATGCGCGCGCCCGACAGTCAGGTGATCGTGGGCACCGTCTACGACCCCAGTGACGGCAGCGGCGACGCTCCCAGCGTGGGCCTGCCGCCCTGGCCGGACGTCGTCGACGTGCTCGCCGACCTCAACGCGGCGCTGCGCGCGGCCGCCGAGGAGAACGGGGCCCGGATCGCCGAGATCCACGACCGCTTCCTCGGCCACGGCCTGCGCGCCGGCAACCCGGCGCAGGGCGAGCCCCGACCCCTCGACCGCGAACTCTGGTACTGCCGAGTCATCGAGCCGAACGCCTGGGGAGCCGACGCGGTACGGGCCGGCTTCTGGGAAGCACTGCACCTGGGATGAGCACGACGCGCTGATCGAGCGAGCACATCGCACGCCATTGACGAGTTCGGGCCAGGCGTGGCACCGCCGGCGCGCAGTCACCGGCGTCCGGCGACCGGCGGTAGTCCAGGTGTGTGTTGCGATTTCCGAGACTGCCCACGGGTATTCGCCACCATGACCGAGGACGCCCAGCTTCCCCTTCCGGGCTACGACCACCTGCCTGTGGGCAGCCTGGCCCACCGCATCCGTGCACTCGACGCGCACGACCTCACCGTGATCCTCGACCACGAGCGGGCGCACGCCGACCGATTCAACGTCGTCCAGTTGCTCACCCAGCGTCTCGACGCGCTGCGGGCGGGCGACGCCGAACCGTCCGGCGGCGACCCTGCCGCAGCCCAGCCCGAACAGGCTCCGCCGCCCGACGGCCGATCGCCGGGCAACGCGAGCGCGACACCGGACAACAACCAGCCCCTGCGGCACGGAGTCGCCGGTCAGACCCCGAACCGTTCGATTCGCGCCCGTTGAGCTGCGCCGCCCAGGATCACCCGCTGCGGCAGCGCGGGCAGCGGCACGACGTCGGTTCGACACCCGCACTCCGGGATCTTCGGGCGAGTGCCTCGCGGTCCGACCGATGTGAACGACCAGATCGCTGGTCCACGCGCTGCACCGGGGCCGAGCGACGGTGACCGGGCTGGCGCGCGCTGTCGGCAGATTGCTCCGTCCGGGCGAAGGGTGCGCCGCTACCGGGCTGCTGAGCGACTACAAGGCTCCGAACTACTGGCTCGATTACCGCTCGGGGTTCGTGCGCCGGGGCTTGCCGGGTGAGGTGCTGCGACGCTTGATGGGCGGATCGCCCAGCTACCGGCAGGCGCAGTGCGCGGCGGCCGGTCTGTCTCGGGCCGCGGCGCTCTCGGTCGTCCCGGTCGCGGTGGCGGCGGGTCGCCTCGCGCGCCGCCGGATACCGCGCGCGGTGGCCACGGCGCTGCTTGTGCTCTCGCCCCTGTCGTGCCCTCTGCTGCTGCACGACATCGGTCGCTACGACGCGGTGGGCGTCCTGGTGCTGGCGCTGCTCGCGGGCGCCCGGAGGGTGTGGGCGAGGCTTCCGCTCCCGGTCGGCGCGGCCCTGCTCGCCGCGGCGGTCGCCGCGGCGACGGCCAGTGAGGAATTCCTGCTCGCCGTCGTCGCCCCCGCGGCAGCGGCGGCCGTGGCCCGGCTGGCTGGCGGGCGGG
>Ga0247713_1001284_pt1 | contig 12714 bp, 12 predicted proteins | sample 21E_NmetaG_FD_189936 | JGI IMG/M metagenome (GOLD analysis project Ga0247713, IMG submission 189936) | Soil microbial communities from hillslope of Landscape Evolution Observatory, University of Arizona, Oracle, AZ, United States - 2-1-E_N | ecosystem: Engineered > Artificial ecosystem >... | reverse complement strand
GACGCGGCGGCGCTCGGCCGGGTTGAGCGCCTGCGCGAGCTGCTCGACACGGCGCCGGAGCTCGTGCACGGCCTCTCCGACGACGGCTTCACGGCCCTGCACCTCGCGTGCTTCGCAGGCGAGGTGGAGACGGTGCGGCTGCTCGTCGAGCGCGGTGCGCCGCTCGAGCGCGTCGCCGAGTCGCCTTTCGCGCAGGTGCGGCCGCTCGGCACCGCGGTGTTCGCGCGGCAGCGCGAGGCAGCGCGCGTCTTGCTCGCCGCCGGCGCCGACCCGAACGGCGCCGGCGGCGGCGGTCACCGCCCGCTATGGACGGCGCTCGCGAACGGCGACGACGAGCTCGCCGCGCTGCTGCGGGAGCACGGCGCCCACGCCTGAGCTTGTGTTGAAACAACACAAGCTCAGGCCGCGGCTACCCTGACCGGGCGATGGATCTCGAGCGCCTGGAATCCGCCCTCCTGCAGCGGAAACAGCCGCCCTTCCGGGCCCGGCAGGTGTGGGAGTGGGCCGCTCGGGGCGCGTCCGGTTACGACGAGATGACGAACCTGCCCGCGGCCCTCCGCGCGGAGCTCGCCGAGGAGGTGCCGTTCTCGAGCCTGACCGTGGAGGACGAGGCGCACGCGCGCGACGGCACGGTCAAGGCGCTCTTCCGGACGCACGACGGCCACCCCGTGGAGGCGGTACTGATGCGCTACCGCGACGGCCGCCGCTCGGTCTGCGTCTCTTCCCAGTCGGGCTGCCCGCTCACGTGCAGCTTCTGCGCGACCGGCGCGATGCGCTTCGGCCGCAACCTGAAGCCGTGGGAGATCCTCGACCAGGTGCTCCACTTCCGCCGCATCGAGCCCGTCGACCACCTCGTCTTCATGGGGATGGGCGAGCCGCTCCTGAACTACGAGCACGTGCTGGCGGCGGCGCGGCGGCTCCCGGACATAGGCATCACGCACCGGCGCACGACGATCTCGACGGTCGGCTGGCTGCCGAGCCTGCGCCGCTTCGTGGACGAGGTGGAGGAGCCGATCCGGCTCGCGCTCTCGCTCCACGCTGCGAACCCGCTCCTGCGCTCCGAGCTGATGCCCGTGAACGACCGCTACCCCCTCCCCGCGGTGCTCGACGAGTGCCGCCGCTACTTCGGGCTGCGCCACCGCAAGGTCTTCGTCGAGTACGTCCTGCTCGCGGGCGTCAACGACTCGCCGGAGCGGGCCCGCGAGCTCGTCGAGCTGCTCGACCCCAAGGTGTTCAAGGTCAACCTGATCCCCTACAACCCCACGGGCTTCTACGACGGCTCGTCGCGCGAGACGATCGCCGCGTTCAAGGCCGTGCTCGACCGCGCTCGCCTGCCGTCGACGGTGCGTCTCACCCGCGGCCGCGACATCGCCGCCGCCTGCGGGCAGCTCGCCGCGACACGAAGTTGACCTGTCGAATAAGCTGCAGCTAGTCTGGTCAACATGGAAGCAAGCCGGCCGCGCCGCGGCCGCCCCAGCCGAGAGGCGGTGTTCGCAGCCCTCGACCAAGCGGTGGAAGATCTCTCGGCAGTGGGGGGACTCCCGCTCCCTGCCGAGTCCGAGGAGATCTGGCGCGGGATCTGGCACGAGGAGACGCACAACTCGACAGCGCTAGAGGGGAACACGCTCGTCCTGCGGCAGGTCGAGATCCTGCTCGAGGAGGGGCGGGCGGTGGGCGACAAGGAGCTTCGGGAGTACCTCGAGGTGCAGGGCTATGCGCAGGCGGCGAACTGGGTCTACGCGCAGGCGGTCAGCCGCGGCGACTGGCGGGCGGACGAGCTACTCGCTCTCTCGGAGATTCGCGAGATCCACCGGCGCGTGGTCGAGCCCACCTGGCTCCAGTTTCCGCCCGACAACCTCGGCTCCAACGAAGGCCCGGGCTCGTTTCGTCGCCACGACATCGCGCCGTTCGGGCGGGGGATGAAGCCACCGCCCTTCCCAGAGGTGCCCGTGCTCGTGCGAGACTGGCTCGCGGACGTGAACGACGGCCCTCGCGACCGGCATCCGATCCTGTTCCTCGCCGACGCGCACGCCGCGTTCGAGCGCATCCACCCCTTTCGGGACGGCAACGGGAGGACCGGCCGCTTGCTGCTCAACCTCCTGCTCGTCCGGCACGGCTACCCGCCGGCGATCGTGCTGAAGCGCGAGCGCGCGCGGTACCTCGCGGCGCTCGGGCGAGCCGACGCCGGCGACCCCGGATCGCTCGCAGAGCTGCTCGCCCGCTCGGTGAAACGAAGCATCGACCGGTTCCTCCTCCCTGCCCTCGCCGGCCCTTTGCGGCTCGTGCCGATCAGCGCGCTCGCCGACGAGCTCCTCTCCCACAACGCGCTGCAGACGGCGGCGAAGCGAGGTCGGCTGCGGGCGATCCGGGAGCGGTCGCAGTGGTACTCGACGAAGCGCTGGGTCGACGACTACGTCGCGAGCCGGTACAGGAGAAGTTGACCGGATGAACGAAAGGAAATTCGACAGGTCGAGCTGCCTGCCGGACGGGTGTACGAGCAGGTCGACCCCGTAGAGTTCCGGCGTGGCCACGACGGGCAACGGGACGACGCCGCCGCCGAGCGGGAAGCTCGAGCTGACGTGGACGAACAAGCACCTGCGCCTCCTCGCCGACGAGGAGGGCGGCTACACGTGGGTCTCGCCGAGCGACTACCGCGTGGCGGAGGTGCGGCTCCTGCACGACGTCGAGACCGTCGGCGAGACGCAGCCCGACCGGCAGCGCGCGCGAGACAACCTGCTGATCCGCGGCGACGCGCTGAACGCGCTCACGAGCCTCTGCGAGCTGCCGGAGCTCGCGCGGGAGTACGTCGGCAAGGTCAAGCTCGCCTACCTCGACCCGCCCTTCAACACGAAGCAGGCGTTCGAGCACTACGACGACGCGCTCGAGCACTCCGTCTGGCTGACGATGATGCGCGACCGGCTGCTCCAGATCCGAAAGCTGCTTGCACCGGACGGGAGCGTCTGGGTGCACTGCGACGACTCCGAACAGGCGTACCTGAAGGTGATGATGGACGAGGTCTTCGGCCGCGACAACTTCGTCGCCGTCGTCCTATGGCAGAAGATCGCGACGCGCGAGAATCGGACAGACATCTCGACCAGCCACGACTACGTCATGATCTTCACCCGCGATCGTGCACGCTGGCAGAGGAACTTCTTACCGTTCGGCGACGAACAGACGGGGCGGTTCTCGAATCCGGACAACGATCCGCGGGGCGATTGGGCGTCACTGCCGGCCCACGCCAAAGCCGGTAAGGGTCGCCGGACATCGCAGTACTACGAGATCACGCTCCCCTCGGGGCGAGCTGTGAACCCACCTCCTGGAAGATGCTGGGCATTTGTGCGCGAACGCTTCGACGAGATGGTTGACGACAACCGGATTTGGTTCGGGAAGAACGGAGACGGCGTGCCGCGGGTAAAGGTCTTTCTCGACGAGGTTGAGCAGGGTCTCGTTCCTACAACGTTGTGGCTCAAGGACGACGTGGGCACCACTGCAGAAGCGAAGCGTGAGATCGTCGGTCTCTTCCCGGGTGTGACACCGTTCGATACTCCAAAGCCGGAGCGACTCATGCACCGGATCGTCCACATCGCCTCGAACCCCGGCGACGTCGTCCTCGACCCTTTCGCCGGCTCCGGCACGACCGCGGCCGTCGCGCACAAGCTCGGACGCCGCTGGGTGACCGTCGAGCAGAGCGCAGCGACGGTGGAGACGTTCACGAGGCCGCGCCTCGAGCGGGTCGTCGCGGGCGACGATCCCGGCGGGATCACCGAGGCGGCCGGCTGGGAGGGCGGCGGCGGCTTCCGGGTGCTCGAGGTGGGGCCGTCCATGTTCGCCGAGTCCGGCGGCCGCGTCTGGCTCGCGGAGTGGGCCGCGAACGGCAGCCTCGGCGAGGCGACCGCGGCGCAGCTCGGCTTCGCGCACGAGCCCGACCCGCCGTTCTCGGGCCGCAAGGGCAGGACCCGGCTCGCGGTCGTGGACGGGCTCGTAAACGCGGACGTCGCGCGCCTCCTCGTCGGCGCGCTCGCGCCCGACGAGAAGCTCGTCCTCTGCGGCACCGCCGTCGACCCGGAGGCGACGGAGACGCTGCGGGAGCTCCGCCCCGGCTCGCGCACGCGGAAGATCCCGGCGTCGATCCTCGCCGAGTACCGGATCGGGCGGGAGTGGCGGTAACGGCGCAGCAGACGCTCGACGTCGACGAGGACGCGATCGCCTCGATCGCGTCGCGGCTCGACCTGCGGGAGCCGAACGTGGAGGCGCTGCGCGCGATCGCCTACACCGCATCGCAGCACTACGACGTCGAGGGGCGCGAGCCGCCGTACGAGTGCGTGATCGACGTCGCCACGGGCGTCGGCAAGACGTTCGTCCTCGCGGCGGCGATCGAGTACTACGCCGCCCGCGGCGTCACGCACTTCGCCGTCGTCACGCCCGGCCGCACGATCCTCGAGAAGACGATCGCGAACTTCACGCCCGGCCACCCGAAGAGCCTGCTCGGCGGCATGGACGTCGAGCCGCTGATCGTCACCGCCGAGAACTTCGCCACCGTCGACCACGCCGAGCCCGACCGTGTGCGCCTCTACGTCTTCAGCGTCCAGTCGCTGATCAAGCCGACCGCGAAGCAGGGCCGGCGCGTCCACACCTTCCAGGAGACGCTCGGCGACGCCTTCTACGAGTACCTCCAGGCCCGCGACGACCTCGTCCTCTTCGCCGACGAGCACCACGTCTACTACGGCAAGGCGTTCTCGCAGGCGATCCGCGACCTCGAGCCGCGGCTCCTCGTCGGGCTCACCGCAACGCCGGAGAAGTCCACCCCGCGCGAGCAGATCGTCTACGCGTACCCGCTCGCGCACGCGATCGCCGACCGGCTCGTGAAGACGCCCGTGATTGTCGGGCGGCGCGACGACCGCAAGGACGAGCGGACGAAGCTCGCCGACGGGATCCGGCTGCTCGAGGCGAAGCGGGACGCGGTCGAGCGGTACTGCGCCGTCACCGGCGCCACACCCGTCAACCCCGTGATGCTCGTGATCGCGACGACGATCGAGGAGGCGGAGGGCGCCGCCGCGACCTTCCGCGACCCGCAGTTCTTCGAGGGTCGCTACGACGGCGACGCCGTCCTCACGGTGCACTCGAAGGCGCCCGAGGAGGCGCTCGCCGCGCTCGACACGGTCGAGGACGCGGACAGCCCCGTCCGCGTGATCGTCTCGGTCGGGATGCTCAAGGAGGGGTGGGACGTCAAGAACGTCTACGTGATCTGCTCGCTCCGCCCCATGCTCTCGGAGCTCCTCCAGGAGCAGACGCTCGGCCGGGGCCTGCGGCTGCCGTTCGGCCGCTACACCGACGTGCGGATGCTCGACACGCTCGAGGTGATCGCGCACGACAAGTACGAGCAGCTCCTGAAGAAGAAGGGCGTGATCGAGCAGGAGTTCGTCGACTGGCGGACGCGGCTCGTCGTCCACACGGACCCGCTCGGCGACGAGAGCGTCAGCGTCGAGACGCTCGAGACGCTCGTCGACGTGCAGGTCGGGACGGGCGAGGGCGGCGCGCCGGCGCTCGAGGAGCTCGAGGCGCACGAGGAGCAGGTCGCGGCCGAGCTGGAGGCGCTCGCGCAGCCGCTCGTGCCGCGCGGCGGCCGGACGATCCCGTTGCCGAAGCTGACGATGACGCCGGTGAAGATGTCGTTCTCGCTCAACGACATCACCGAGCACGACACGTTCGAGAGACTCGGTCGGCAGTTCGCGACCGCGCCCGAGGACGACCTCCGCCGCGAGGAGATCGTCGCGGAGGTGGAGCGCGGAGCGGACGGCCTCGTCGTGACACGGCTCGGGACGAGGCGCGGCGAGCGCGTGGAGGCGTCTGCGGACATCGTGCCGCTGGACGACCTGCGCGAGCGGCTCGTCGACGCGCTCCTGTACGCGGACGTCGTGACGCTGCGCGTCGGCGAGGACGCGGGGGCCCGACGGATCGTGGAGGCGTTCCTCCGCGGCGTGGGCGACGACGCGGAGCGCACGCTCTCCGCGTTCCTGCCCACAGCGGCCGGCCGGCTCGTGCGAGCGGTCACGCAGGAGCACAGGCGCTTCCTCGCCAACCCCGAGTACGACACGGTCGTCTCCGTGGACGAGTACGGGCCGCAGCGGACGGCGCGCGCCGAGACGAGCTCCGACCGCACCGGCACATGGCGGCGCGGGGTCGGCTACCTCGGCTTCGAGAAGTCGCTCTACGACCAGGACTGGTTCGACTCGGGCACCGAGAAGAGCGTCGCCGTGATCCTCGACGACGCGGACGAGGTCGACGTGTGGGTGCGGCTCCAGCGCGGCGACCTCAAGATCGTCTGGGAGAGCGACGGACGCGGTTACGCCCCGGACTTCGTCGCCGTCGAGGGGGACGGGACGCACTGGGTCGTCGAGGCGAAGGCGGATCGCGACGTGGACACGGAGGCGGTCAAGGGCAAAGAGCTGGCCGCGAGACGGTGGGCGCAGCACGTCTCGGCGCAGACGGGCGTCGAGTGGCGCTACCTGCTCGTCGGCGAGACCGACGTCGCCGACGCGCGCGGCTCGTGGTCGGCGCTGAAGCAGCTCGGCCGCTGAGCGCGCCCGCCCATCGCAAGCGTCGGCTACAAAGGAGTCGTGACGCCGCGCTTCGCCCAGCGCGCCCGTCTGCTCCGGCTCGTGCTGGGGACGGTCGCAGCCGCATTCGCCGCGGGGGCCGCCGCCGCGCCCGCGTTCGCGTGGCAGCGGGACGCGGCCACGGTCCGCGTCGGGCTCGACCGCGCCGTCGCCGCCGGCCGGCTGGCGCCGATCGAGGCGCACGAGCATCGCCGCGACCTCGCCGCCGCGATCCGCGTCGTGCGCGAGCGCGGGCCCCGCTCCCCGGTCGCAGCGGTCCTCCGAGACGTGGCGAGGCAGTCGCCGCGCTACGACAGCCCCCGTGCCCTCACGCTCTTCCGGACGCTGCGGCTGAATGCCCGGCTCCACGCGTCCGGGAGCGCGCCGCGCGAGCGCACCGTGACCGATGCCGACGGCGTGGCGTACCGCCTCGCTGGCGGCGGCGGCCACCGCTTCCACCCGCTCGCGAGCTTCGGCAACCTGAACCGCGTCGCCGCCGAGCGCGACTACCGCGCGACGATCCGCCTCGCCTACGCGCTCCTTGCTCGCGCGCGGAGCACGCGGGACGAGCTCGTCTGGGAGTACCAGTTCGCGGCGGCGGGAGGCGCGGCACCATGGGTCTCCGGCCTGGCGCAGGCGGTGGCCGCGCAGGCGCTCGCGCGGGCAGGCTTCGTGGAGGAGGCGCGCCGGGCGTACCGGCCGGTTCCGCGCCGCCTCCTGCTGCGCCTCCCAGAGGGCCCGTGGGTGCGCCTCTACGGCTTCAGCGGCGCGGCGGTGCTGAACGCGCAGCTGCAGGCGGCCGTCTCGATCGAGGAGTACGGCCGCAGGGCGCGCGACCCGCAGGCACGGCGGCTCGCGCAGCAGCTGCGTGAGGCCGCCGGCGCACTGCTCCCCCGCTTCGATACGGGCGCGTGGTCGCTCTACTCCCTCCGCGGGGGCGAGGCCACGCTCGCCTACCACACCTACGTCACGTCGCTCCTCTGGAAGCTCGCAGACCGGACGGGCGAGCAGCGGTGGGCGACGTGGGCCGCGCGCTTCCGCGACCAGTGGCGGAAGCCGCCCGAGGTGAAGCGCCGTGGCCCGGGGCGTCCGGCAATCCCCGTCCCCGCCGACGGGTTCCGGGAATGGGCGGAGATCCGCTTCCACCTCTCGAAGCCCGCGACGGTGACCGCGTTCGTCGCGGGCGAGCGGATCGTGCGCCGGCTCGAGCCGGGTGACCGCTCGATCTGGTGGAAGCCCGGCCCCCGTCGCCCGGGCACGTACGCCGTTCGGGTGCGAGCCGTTGACCGCGTGGGCAACGTCGCCGAGCGCCGGCTCGCGCCGGTGCGCATCGAGCGCGACCGCGACCCGCCCGAGATCGAGGCGACGGTCACGAGCGGCACCGTCCGCTGGAAGGCGCGCGACGCCGGCACGCCCTGGCTCGGGCTCAAGCTCGTGGCGCGACGCGGCGGGGCCGTCGTCGAGCGCCGCGTCGAGCGCGCCCCGTTTCAGGGGAGCCGGCCGCTCGCGCTGGACGAGCGCGAGCGCTGGCACCTGACGCTCGTCGCGGTCGACTCGTCGGGCAACCGCACCGTGCGGACGCTCGGCCACTTCGGCCTGGACGCGCGCTATCCCGAGTGAGCGTGTCGGCGCACGGTCGCGGCGCCGCCGCGCAGGACCTCCTGCACCGGCCCCGACCCCGGCACGCCCTCGGCGAGCACCTCTGCGCAGAGGTCCAGGTCGCGGGCCAGACGGTCGAGCGGGAAGCTCCGCGCGGCGAGCAGGTCGGCGAGCCAGAGGAGCTGCGGCTCGAAGGTTCCCTCGCGGTCGCCGGCCTCGTCAGCCGCCCACGCGAGCAGGTACTGCGTGTCGTGGACGCACCAGGCGATGCCAGCGTCGCCGTAGCGCTCGGCCTCGTCCGGGAACTCCTCCCTGTAGCGGCGGCAGATCTCGGTGGCGAGCGGGACGAGGTCGACGATCGTGCCGGCGACGGCGGCGCTCGCAGGCGGCGGCCGACCGCCCGGCGGCTCGAGGCGGCTACTCGGCGACGACGTCATACGTGTGGAGGTGCTCGAGCCGCTCCAGCCGGATCGCCTCGTCGAGGTCGGGCGCGATGCGGCCGTGGGAGACGGCGTGCTCCTCGCTCCGCATGTAGGCCCGGAAGGCGTCGCGGTCGCGCCACCGGCTCACCATCACGAGCTCGCCGCGGTCGCGGTCGGACTGCCACACCTGGAGATCGACGAACCCGTCGAACGAGTCGACGAGGCCGGCGCGCCGGCGGAAGGCGTCGACGAGCTCGTCCGCCCGCTCGGGCTCGACGCGGAGGCGCGAGAGCGAGACGTACACGCCCTCAGTCTGGCGGCGTCAGCCGGGCCATGCGGCAGTCTCCGGCCGCAGGTCCCAGGCGCCGCGGGGGCGGCACCTCTTCGAGTCGCGGTACTCCCAGTCGTACTCGCCGGCGTGATCCGCTGCCGCCCAGAGCGCGACCCGGCGAGCGGCCTCGGGATCGAGCCCGAGCGCCCGCGCCGTCGCCTCGGTGGTCTGGACGGCGTAGCACTGCGTCTCGGCCTCGTTCCGAACCCCGCGCAGGTGCCAACTCTCGTGCGCGAGGACGACCACGGCGCGCGCGGTGCGGAGCTCCTCCTTGCCGCAGGCATCCGCCGCGAGACAGGCGAAGTCGGGCGGATCACGCCAGAGCCGCTCGAGGCGACGGCACGTCATGGCCGCGAGCTCCGTCTCGTCTCCGGGCTGACCGTGCCCGTCGAAGCGGACCCAGCCTCCGTAGGGCGTGATCTCGACGAGGCGCTTCCAGAATCCCGGGCAGCTGACCCCGACCTCACGCCCGGCGACCACCGTCGCCGCGAGCGCCAGGTGCTGCTCGTTCTGCCGCAGGCGCACGTGCTGCCAGACGGAGAAGGCCGCGAAGACCGCGACGAGGAACGCCAGCAGCCGCATGGCAGGGGTATCGGCCGCGTCCGGCCCTCGCCGTAGCCTCGGAGCGTGCGCCGCTCCACCGACCCTGTGTCCCGTTCCGGGCAGCCGCGCCTGCGCGCGCTCGACGAGCTCGTCGCTCTCCCCCGCCGCAGCCCGCTCTACCCGGAGCTCGCGCGCGCGCTCGGGGCAGCCGGCCGCCTGCACCTCCTGCTCACCGACCTGACCCCCGTGCCCGTGCGGCCGACCTCCGCCCGCGTCCGCAGCGGCTGCTACCGCTCCCTGGACGGCGATCCCGTCGACCTCCGCATCTCCGCGCGCTCGGGCAGCGTGCCGCTCAGCTTCCTGCACGAGCTGGGTCACCTCGTCGACCACCAGCTCGCCGCCGAGCCGCGGGCGTTCGCGTCACGCGGGCATCCCGCGCTGAAGCGTTGGCGAGCGGCGGTGCGGCGGCTGCCGTCACGCGCGCCGGAGCACGCGGGCAGCTCGCACCGGCGCTACTTCGACTCGTTCCGCGAGCTGTGGGCGCGCTCGTACGCGCAGACCGCGTTGCGGCTCTCGGGCGACCGGCTGCTCCGCGACCAGCTCCTCGCGCTCCAGCGGGCCGGCGACCCGTGGGTCTGGCCCGACGAGGAGTTCGCGCCCGTCGCGGCGGAAGTCGAGGCCGCGTTCGGCCGGCTAGGGCTGCTGCGCGGAGCGGTCGGCCGCGCCGCCTGACGCGAGCAGCACGCCCACGGCGAGCCCGACCTCGAAGAGGAGCGTCACGAAGGCGGTCTCGGCCGCTCCGGCCTCGATCACCATCGACTCGACGAGCGAGTCGGCGTAGACGTTCTCGATCGAGGCGACGCTCGCGAGGTCGCAGTGGTCGGCGATGGCCGCGTGCCGGCCACGGCGCTGCACCTCCGCGACGGCCTCCGGGAGGTCGGCGGGATCCAGCCGGGGCAGGCCCGGCAGATGCACGCCGACCAGGAACCCGGCGGCGAACGCCTCGCTGCCGTACGCGACGACCCGTCCGTCCGGGGCGGGGCCCTCCTGCGCGAGCACGGCGGCCGAGGCGTCGACCGCGAGCCACGAGAGCCGCTCCCACTCGAGGCCCAGCCGCCCGACGAGGTCGCGGGGCGAGGGCTCGGCGCTCACGGCCGCGACGGCGCGCTCGAAGTCGCTCGCGTCGTAGCTCGACCTCATCGCCGGGGCGGGCGGCGGCCGCGCTCGAGCTCCTCCAGCCGGTCGGTCATCCGCCGGAACCACCCGCGCACCGCGAAGCGATCCTCCGCCAGCTCGTCGAAGAGGCGCGCCCGCCGCAGCAGGATCGCCTTCAGCTCCTCCCGCGGGCCCTCGTCGAGACCGTCGGAGTACGCGCGCACGGCGTCCGCGAAGGCGCGTCCCGAGTGCTCCGCCGAGAGCTCGTCGACGCGACGCTCGAGCTCCTCGCGGGAGGGGCGCACTACGCGCCCTTCTGCGCCTCGAGCTGCCGCGCCGCCCCCGGCGCCTCCGTGAGGTCCGGGTGCTCCTCGAAGCGATAGCGGACGACCGCGCTCTTCGCCGCCTTGACCTCGTCGAGCCGGCGCACCGGGCGGTCGTGCGGCGCGTCCTTCAGCAGCTGGGGGCTCTCGGCCGCCTCCCGCGCGATCGAGAGCATCGCGTCGGCGAAGGCGTCGAGGCGCTCCTTCGGCTCCGTCTCCGTCGGCTCGATCATCAGCGCCTCGGGGACGACGAGCGGGAAGTAGATCGTCGGCGGGTGGAAGCCGTAGTCCATCAGCCTCTTCGCCACGTCGAGCGCGGTCGCACCGTGCTCCCGCTTCAGGTTCCGCGCGCTGACCACGAACTCGTGCATGCAGAGGCGGTCGTACGGCAGCTCGTAGGCGTCGCGCAGGCGCGCGAGCAGGTAGTTCGCGTTCAGCACGGCGGTCTCGCTCATCTGCCGCAGCGCGGGGCCGTACAGGCGGATGTACGCGTAGGAGCGGACGAAGACGCCGAAGGGGCCCGTGAAGCCGCGCACTTTCCCGATCGACCGCGGCCGGTCGTAGTCGAGCCGGAAGTCGTCCCCGTCGCGCACGACCGCAGGCACCGGCAGGTAGGGCTCGAGCGTGTCCCGGACGACGATCGGGCCGCCGCCGGGGCCGCCGCCGCCGTGCGGCTGCGAGAACGTCTTGTGCAGGTTGATGTGGACGATGTCGAAGCCCATGTCGCCCGGACGCGAGATCCCGCAGACGGCGTTGAGGTTCGCGCCGTCGTAGTAGAGGAGCGACCCGGCCTCGTGGAAGATGGCCGCGACCTCGGCGATCGACTCGTCGAAGAGCCCGAGCGTCGAGGGATTCGTCAGCATCAACCCGGCGGTCCGCTCGTTCACCTTCGCGCGCAGGTCGTCGAGGTCGAGGTTGCCGCGCGCGTCCGTCTCGACCTTCGCGAGCTTGTACCCGGCCATCGTCACGCTCGCCGGGTTCGTGCCGTGCGCAGTGTCGGCAGTGATGATCGTGTCGCGCTGGGCCCCCTCGCCGCGATCCTCGAAGTAGGCGCGCATCAGCATCAACCCGGTCAGCTCCCCCTGCGACCCCGCCGCCGGCTGCAACGAGCACGCGTGCAGGCCGGAGACCTCCTGGAGGATCTCCTGCAGCCGCCACATCAGCTCGAGCGCTCCCTGCGCCCCGTCCTCCTCCTGCAGCGGGTGCAGGTGCGCGAAGCCCGGCAGGCTCGCGAGCCGCTCGTTCACGCGCGGGTTGTGCTTCATCGTGCAGGAGCCGAGGGGGTAGAAGCCGTTGTCGATCCCGAAGTTACGGTTCGAGAGGGCCGTGAAGTGGCGGACGAGCTCCGGCTCGGCGAGCTCCGGCAGCCGCGGCGGCGCGGCGCGGCGCAGCTCCTCGGGCGCGGCCACCGGCGGGAGGTCGTAGCGCGGCAGCGTCCCGGCCCGCCGCCCGGGCTTCGACTGCTCGAAGAGGAGTTTCACCCGCGCACCTCCGCCAGCACCTGCGCGAGCCGGTCGATGTCCGCGGGGCTGCGCTTCTCGGTGACGGCGACGAGGAGCACGTCGTCCATCCCCGCGTAGTCGCGGCCGAGCGGGTAGCCCGGATGCACGCCGTGCTCTCGGGCGCGCCGGACGACGTCGCGCGCGTCGCCGCGGACGCGGATCGCGAGCTCCTTGAAGGTCGCGCGCCGCGGGAACGCCAGCTCGTGCCCGAGCCGCTCCTTCGCGTAGCCGCCGAGCGCCATG
>Ga0247713_1001282_pt1 | contig 12730 bp, 13 predicted proteins | sample 21E_NmetaG_FD_189936 | JGI IMG/M metagenome (GOLD analysis project Ga0247713, IMG submission 189936) | Soil microbial communities from hillslope of Landscape Evolution Observatory, University of Arizona, Oracle, AZ, United States - 2-1-E_N | ecosystem: Engineered > Artificial ecosystem >... | reverse complement strand
CGGGTCCGGCACGCCGCGGCCGCTGCCGGACCCGTTCATGGTGTGCGCCACGCAGAACCCGGTGGAGTACGAGGGCACCTACCCGCTGCCGGAGGCGCAGCTCGACCGCTTCCTGCTCAAGCTCGTCGTGCAGCTGCCCTCGCGCGAGGACGAGGTCAAGGTGCTCGAGGCGCACTCGGGCGGCTTCGACCCGCGCGACCTCTCGCGCCTCCAGCCGGTCGCGGGACCGGCCGAGCTGGCCGCTGGACGCGCTGCGGCGCAGGCGGTCTCGGTGACGCCCGAGGTGCTCGGCTACGTCGTCGACCTGTGCCGCGCCACCCGCCAGTCGCCGTCGCTGTCGCTCGGCGTCTCGCCTCGCGGGGCGACGGCGCTGCTCGCCACCGCGAAGGCGTGGGCGTGGCTGTCCGGTCGCGACTACCTCACCCCCGACGACGTCAAGGCGCTCGCCCGGCCGACGCTGCGGCACCGGGTCGCCGTGCGCCCCGAGGCCGAGCTCGAGGGCGTCACCGGCGACGGCGTGCTCGACGGCGTGCTGGCCTCGGTGCCGGTCCCGCGATAGGCCTCGTGTCGTGGCGCTGACCGGCCGGGCCGTGCTGCTCGCCCTGCTGGGCGTGCTGCCGGTCGCGGCCGCGCCGTCCTGGTGGACGGTTCTGACCGTCGCGCTCGTCGTCGTCGCCGTCGTGCTCGTCGACGTCGCCCTGGCCGCGCCGGTGTCGTCGCTGCGACTGACCCGCTCCGGCGACACCGCCTGCCGGCTCGACGACACGGCCGAGGTGCGGCTGGCGGTCGTCAACGGCGGCAGCCGGCGCGCCCGGGGCCTCCTGCGCGACGCCTGGGTGCCGTCAGCCGGGGCGCGCCCACGCACGCACGACCTCGACCTCCCGGCCGGCGAGCGGCGCGTGCTGACCACGACGCTGCGGCCGACCCGGCGCGGCGACCGCCGGCCCGACCGGGTCACCGTCCGCTCGGTCGGGCCGCTCGGCGTCGCCGCGAGGCAGGGACGGCACGAGGTGCCGTGGCGGGTGCGGGTGCAGCCACCGTTCTCGTCCCGGAAGTTCCTGCCCGAGCGGCTGTCCCGCCTGCGCCAGCTCGACGGCGCGGTGGCCTTGCGAGCCCGTGGGCAGGGCACCGAGTTCGACACCCTGCGCGACTACGTACCCGGTGACGACGTGCGCTCGATCGACTGGCGCGCCACCGCCCGGCGCTCCGAGGTCGTCGTCCGCACCTGGCGGCCCGAGCGCGACCGCTCCGTGCTGCTGGTCGTCGACACCTCACGCACGTCGGCCGGACGGGTCGGCGACATCCCCCGCCTCGACGCCGCGCTCGACGCCGCGCTGCTCCTGACCGCGCTGGCCGCCCGCGCCGGTGACCGCGTCGACCTGCTCGCCTTCGACCGGGAGCCGCGCGCCGCCGTCGAGTCGGTGGGCCGCGAGGACGTGCTGCCGCGGGTCGTCGACGCGATGGCGCTGCTCGAGCCCGCGCTGGTCGAGGCCGATCCCCGCCGGCTGGTCGGCGAGGTGCTGCGGCGCACCCGGCGGCGCTCGCTCGTCGTGCTGTTCACGACCCTCGACACCGCGCCGCTGCAGGAGGGCCTGCTCCCGGTGCTCGCCTCGCTGACCGCGCGGCACGTCGTCGTCCTGGCCGCCGTCGGCGACCCGCGGGTCGAGGAGATGGCGCGCGGCGGCGGCTCGGCGCAGGCGGTGTACGACGCAGCGGCGGCCGAGCGGGCCCGCAGCGAGCGCCGGCGGATGACCGCGCTGCTGCGCCGGCGCGGCGTCGAGGTCGTCGACGCTCCCCCGGAGAGCTTCGCGCCGGCCGTCTCCGACGCCTACTTGGCCCTGAAGGCCGCCGGCCGGCTGTAGCCCGGCCGCTTCGTCATCCGCCTGTCCGGTTCGCATCCCCACCCGTGCGGGGCGCGGCGGGACGAACCGCCCAGGCGGAGGCCCGTCCGACCGCCGCCTAGGGTCGGCGGTGTGCCCGACGTGCTCCCTTCGACCGCCGTCCGCCTGCTGGCCCGCACCGCCCGGGCGCAGCGCGACGGCCGGCTTCCCTCGCTCGTGGCGGGAGTGGTGCGCGACGGCGCGCTCGTCTGGTCGGCGGGCCGAGGTGCGGTCGACGAGCCGCACGACGACGTGCAGTACCGGCTGGGGTCGATCAGCAAGACGGTGACGGCCATCGTGGTGATGCGGCTGCGCGAGGAAGGACGGCTCGGCCTCGACGGCCGCGTGGAGCAGCACGTGCCGGACACGCCGTTCGGCGACCGCACGGTCGGCCAGCTGCTCGCGCACGTCGGCGGCGTGCGCGCCGAGAGCCCGACCGACTGGTGGGAGCGCACCCCGGGCGTGCCGTTCGACGAGCTGGCCGGGCGCAGCTCGGCCGACGACGTGCCGCACCCGGCCGGCCGGCGCTTCCACTACTCGAACCTCGGCTACGGCGTGCTCGGCGAGCTGGTGGCCCGGCTGCGCGGGCGGCCCTGGGCCGACGTCGTGCGCGACGAGGTGCTGCTGCCGCTCGGCATGGAGCGCACCACGCCGCGGCCGTCCGGCCGGGCCGCGCAAGGCTGGGCCGTGCACCCGTGGGCCGACGTGCTGCTGCCCGAGCCCGAGCACGACGCCGTCGCGATGGCCCCCGCCGGCCAGCTGTGGTCGACCCTTGCCGACCTCGGCCGCTTCGCCGCCTTCCTGCTCGACGGCGACGACGACGTTCTCCCCCGACCGGTGCTCGAGGAGATGTCGGTGCCAGCCGGCGCGGAGCCCGGCCCGGGCGGATGGTCGGGCTACGGCCTCGGCCTGCAGGTGCTGCCCGCCGACGGCATCACCCTCGTCGGCCACGGCGGGTCGATGCCCGGATTCCTGGCCGGCGTCCTCGTCGACCGCGACAGCGGGCTCGGCGGGGTGGCGCTCGCGAACGGCACGGCGGGCCTGGACGGCGGGCTGGTGCGGGATCTGATCACGACGGTCCGCGACGCCGAGCCGTCCACCGGCCCGGTGTGGTCGGCGGCCACCTCGATCGACGACGACGCGCTGGCCCTGGTCGGCACCTGGTACTGGGGGCCGTACGCCTACGGCCTGCGGCTGCGCGCCGACGGCCTGCTGCACCTGACCGGCATCCCCGGACCCGGCCGGGCGTCGCGCTTCCGGGCCCGCGACGACGGCACGTGGCTGGGCCTCGACGGCTACCACGCCGGCGAGGTGCTCCGGGTGGTGCGCTCGGGCGACGACGTCGTCGCCCTCGACCTCGGCAGCTTCGTCTTCAGCCGCACGCCCTACGACCCGGCGGCGCCGCAGCCCGGCGGCGTCGACGAGGGCGGCTGGCGGCCGGGGCCGGCCTGACTCAGGCGGCCGCGGGCAGGACGTCACCGCGCAGGTCGTTCTCGAGGTCGCCCGTGACCCCGGCCCGGTGCGCCGTCCGCCCGGGCCCGAAGACCCAGGCCAGGAAGATCAGCTCGACGACGACGCCGATGCCGATCCGGGCCCACGTCGGCAGGCCGCTCGGCGTCACGAACGCCTCGACGAGGCCCGACACGAACAGCACCAGGGCGAGGCCCAGCGCACCGAGGACGACGGCACGACCCTCCTCGGCGAGCGCGCGGGAGCGGGTGCGCGGGCCGGGGTCGACGACGGTCCAGCCGAGCTTGAGCCCGAGCCCGCAGGCCACGAAGACGGCGGTCAGCTCGAGCAGCCCGTGCGGCAGGATCAGCCCGAAGAACAGCCCGGCGCGGTCGTTGGCCGCCATGAGACCGCCTGCGACACCGACGTTCACGGCGTTCAGGTACAGCACCCCGATCACCGGGATGCCGAGCAGGACGCCGAACAGGATGGCCTGCGCCGCGACGTAGGCGTTGTTGGTGAACACCCGCGCCGCGAAGTCCTGCGCCGGCGCCGAGCTGTAGTAGTTCTCGAAGTCCTCCTCCACCAGCTGCCGCACCACCTCGGGAGGCGCGACGGCCAGCTGCGCCTCCGGGCTGCTGGCGATGTAGGCGCCCCAGCCGAAGGAGACGACGAGGAAGAACAGCGCCGCACCGCCCCACCACCAGCGGGTCCGGTAGCAGAGCGCCGGGAACCCCTCGCGCAGGAAGACGGCGGCGTCGCGCCAGAGCGCCTGCCTGCCGCCGGCGACCGCGGAGCGGGCCCGCGCCACCAGCGTCGACAGGCGGGCGACCAGCACCGGGTCGGGGCCGGCGCTCTGCACCAGCGACAGCGAGGTCGCTGTGCGCTGGTACAGGTCGACCAGCTCGTCGACCTCGGCGCCGGTCAGCCGCCCGGGGCGGGTCGCCCGACCGAGCAGCTCCTCCAGCCGGTCCCAGTCCCGGCGGTGCGCTGCGACGTACGCATCGAGGTCCACGCGTGCAGACTAGGTGCGGCGTCACGCACCCGGCGCTTCCAGCCCGCCGCCGCCCGCCGTGAGAAGAGGTTCGTCCGTTGTCGCAGCCCTGGGGCCCGCAGGTCGTCACCGGCGAGGCGGTCGCGCTCGACCTCCGCCCGGCGGCTCTGCCCTCCCGCGTCGTCGCCGGCCTGCTGGACGGCGGGCTGCAGCTGCTGCTGCTCCTCGTGCTCGGTGGCCTGGCCGGCGCGCTGGGCTCTCAGGCCAGCGAGGCCGCCGCGGGGGCCCTCTTCATCCTCGTCCTGGTCGCGGTGACGATCGTCTACCCGGTGCTGTTCGAGACGCTCCTGCGCGGCCGGACCCCGGGCAAGATGGCGATGGGCCTGCGGGTGGTGCGCGACGACGGCGGCCCGATCGGCTTCCGCCAGGCGTTGGTCCGTGGCCTCGCCGGCTCCTTCCTCGAGCGGCCCGGGATCACGCTGTTCGTCGGCGGGGTGGTGACCTCGCTGCTCAACCGGCAGAACAAGCGGATCGGCGACCTGCTCGCCGGCACGGTGGTGCTCCAGGAGCGCGTCGCCGCGAGCGGCGGTGCCGTGGCGATGATGCCGCCGCCGCTCGCCGGCTGGGCGTCTGGCCTCGACCTGTCCGGCCTGCCGGACGACCTCGCGCTGTCCGCGCGGCAGTTCCTGTCCCGGGCGCACGAGCTGACGCCGCAGGCGCGCGAGCAGCTCGGGTCGCGGCTCGCCGCCGCGGTGAGCGAGGCCGTGCGCCCCGGCCCGCCGCCGGGCACGCCCGGCTGGGCGGTGCTGTCGGCGGTGCTCGCCGAGCGCCGACGGCGCGAGGAGGAGCGGCTCGGCCGTCGGAGGGCACAGCAGGGCGCGGGCTACGGACCCCCACCGGGCTACGGGCCACCCCCCGGTTACCGATCATCATCCGGCTACGGATCCCCGCCGGCGTACGGACCGCCGCCGGGCTACGCACAGGCCGGGTACGGTCCGCCGCCCGGCCGAGGGCCCGGTCCCGGCACCGCCGGAGCGGACGCGACGCCGTCGGCGCCCACGGGCGCCCCGCCCGAGCGGCGTCCCGGCGCTGGCGGCGGGACGGCCGCGCCCGGACCAGGCGGGTTCGTCCTTCCCTCCTGAGCCCTGTCCGGGCCGGTCAGCGCAGGCTGCAGGGCTCCAGGTCCGTCCCAGCGCTCAGGATCACCGAGTCGCTGGTGACCAGGACGGCTCCTCGTGCGTCACCGTCGCCCACGGGCTTGCGGATGATCGTCTGGCCCTCGAGACCCGGGTCCGGACGCGTCGACCATCCCGAGGCCGCCAGCGACTGGGCGACCTGCTCGCCTGCTGTTCGGCCCTCCGGGCTCGTCTCGAACAGGTCGCTGCGCTTGGCGCTGTCCTCGAGCTCCCAGACGCGGTGCACCGAGGGCTGCGAGACGCCGCCACTGGACTCCTGGCAGCCGAAGAGCTCCGCGGCTCCGGCTGGCTCGGCGGCCTGCGGCATCGGGACCCGGTCGAAGTCGGCGATGACGGGCGCCAGCCGTGCCTGCACGCGCTCCATCTGTGCAGCGTCGACGCGGACCGGATCGACGACGCTGCAGCTCGTCGCCGTGACGGTGACGAGCAGGAGCCAGGCGGCGAGCACGTTCACCCTGGTGCGCCGCACCGAGAACCTCCCGACGTGTGGACGGATGTGGAGCCGCCACGGCCCGAGAAGCGACGTGCACCCCCGAACCTCACGACCCGACGTGCCGAGGGTGTCATGCGACGTGTCCACCGCCAGCGCCGGTCGATCCGGACCCGGGGCTGGCACGTGGTCGTCGGGATGGACCGGGAGAAGCGCTTCCCGGGCCGCAGCCGGACGAGGGCGACCAGCGCCGCGCGGACCGACTCCGGGTCCGCCCGCTCCGGCACGACCACCCTGTCCGACACCACCGGGCGACGGCGTGGAGGACGAGGTGCCGAACAACGTCGCCCCTCGAACCGGTGTTCGACACCGTACCGCGTTCCGGTGCCTTCGCACGAGCCAGACCAGCTGTGTGCAAGGGACTTCCGGCCCCCGGACGGCGCGAGGCCCGCATCCGGGAAGGGTGCGGGCCTCGCGTCCGAGCAGGTGCGTCTAGTACCGGTACATGTCGCTCTTGTACGGCCCCTCGACGTCGACGCCGATGTACTCGGCCTGCTCCTTGGTGAGCTTCGTGAGCCGCACGCCGAGCGCGTCGAGGTGCAGCCGCGCGACCTTCTCGTCGAGGTGCTTGGGGAGCACGTAGACCTGGCGCTCGTAGGAGTCGTTCTTGGTGAACAGCTCGATCTGCGCGATCACCTGGTTGGTGAAGCTGTTCGACATGACGAACGACGGGTGGCCGGTCGCGTTGCCCAGGTTCAGCAGGCGGCCCTCCGACAGGACGATGACCGAGCGGCCGTCGGGGCGGATCCACTCGTCGACCTGCGGCTTGATGTTGCGCCGCTCGACGCCCGAGAGCTTGGCGAAGCCGGCCATGTCGATCTCGTTGTCGAAGTGGCCGATGTTGCCGACGATCGCCTGGTGCTTCATCCGCGACAGGTGGTCGGCGGTGATGACGTCCTTGTTGCCGGTGGCGGTGATGAAGATGTCGGCGGTCTCGACGACGTCCTCCAGGGTGGTCACCTGGAAGCCCTCCATCGCGGCCTGCAGCGCGTTGATCGGGTCGATCTCGGTGACGATGACGCGGGCGCCCTGGCCGCGCAACGACTCCGCGCAGCCCTTGCCGACGTCGCCGAAGCCGAGGACGACGGCGACCTTGCCGCCGATCATGACGTCGGTGGCGCGGTTGATGCCGTCGATGAGCGAGTGGCGGCAGCCGTAGAGGTTGTCGAACTTGCTCTTGGTCACCGAGTCGTTGACGTTGATGGCCGGGAAGAGCAGCGAGTCGGCCTTGGCGAACTCGTACAGGCGCATGACACCGGTGGTGGTCTCCTCGGTGACGCCCTGGATGCCGGCAGCGATCTTCGTGAACCGGTCCGGCGTCGCCTCGAGCGAGCGGCGCAGGGTGTCGAGGATGACGAGGTACTCCTCGCTGTGGGTGTCATCGGCCGGCGGGACGACGCCCGACTTCTCGAACTCGACGCCCTTGTGCACGAGCAGCGTGACGTCGCCGCCGTCGTCGAGGATCATGTTCGGGCCCTCAGCGCCCTCGGCGGACCAGTCGAGCGACTGCTCGGTGCACCACCAGTACTCCTCGAGCGTCTCGCCCTTCCAGGCGAAGACGGGGATGCCCTGCGGGTCGTCGACGGTGCCGTTCGGCCCGACGGCGACGGCGGCCGCCGCGTGGTCCTGGGTCGAGAAGATGTTGCAGCTGACCCAGCGGACCTGGGCGCCGAGCTCGACGAGCGTCTCGATGAGGACGGCGGTCTGCACGGTCATGTGCAGGGAGCCGGTGATGCGGGCGCCGGTCAGCGGCTTGCTCTGGCCGTACTCCGCGCGCATGGCCATCAGGCCGGGCATCTCGTGCTCGGCGAGGCGGATCTCCTTGCGGCCGAACTCGGCCAGGGAGAGGTCCGCGACCTGGAAGGGCGGGCGGGAGGACAGGGCGCTGGCATGGGTCATCGAGGAGCCTCCGGTGCTCAGGGACGGGCTGAGGACCGCGGGAAACCGCTCACCGAGGCTTCGGAGGGACTGCCGCGTGCAGTGCTGCTGCTCCCAGGCTAACGGGTCGGCGCGCGCGCGACGCGTCTCGCCGCCCTGACGGAGATCCACGGGCGGCCGGTGTGGCAGGTTTCCGGGGTGAACAGCGCCACCATCGCCTCGCTCATCGCCGGCGCGGAGGGGTTCGTCCGCACCCTCGGCCCGCGGGTGGTGAGCAGCTCACCGGACCGGGCGGTGGTGCGGCTGGACGCCGGACCGGAGCTGCACAACCACGTCGGCGGTCCGCACGCGGCCGCGATCTTCGGGCTCGGCGAGACGGCGGCCTTCGTGGTGCTGCTCGAGGTGTTCGGCGACCTCGTCGAGCAGGGCGCCGTGCCGCTGGTGAAGTCGGCGGAGATCGCCTACTCGGCCGTCGCCACCGGGCCGCTGCTCGCCACCGCCCGCCTCACCGGCGACCCCGTCGAGGCACGCGCCTCGCTCGGTGCGCGCGGCGTCGCCGTCTTCGCCGTCGAGGTGGTCCTCACGCGCGAGCAGGACGGCGTGCAGACCGCCGTCATGACCGCGCAGATGGCCCTCAAGCGGTTCGGCGCCGAGTAGCCGGCGCGCCGGTCAGCGGCGGTGCAGCACCTGGTCGATGACGTTCTCGCGCGGCGGGCGGCGGCGCGGCACAACGAGGGTCTCGCGCGACTCCGGCGGGCTCGCCGGCGCGTGCGCCTCACGGGCGTGCTCGTCGAGCTCCGACCCGTGCCGGTAGCGGAGCCCGCAGAGCGGGCAGTGGACGGTCCCCATGCGGACCACCTCCCGGGATCGATGTCCTCGGACCCGAGTGTGCGCCCCTCGGCGGCGTGGGGGAAGGGGCCGGGGCCCGGCCGTCACCGCACTGACACGTGCCGGCGCTACCGCAAGACGGCGGACTTCAGGGCGGTGATCGCGTCGACCGGCGTCGGGTCGGTGCCCTGCGCCACCGCCAGGTAGGTGCTCGCGTAGTCGCCGAGCGCGACGAGGCGGGCCAGCCGCTCGAACGCCGACGCCCCCTCGGTGCGCACCGCCTGCACCGGCACGCCGCGGTCCTCGGCCAGTGCCGTGACGGCGTCGGCGCGGGCGGCGACCCGGGGGTCCTCCTCGTTGTCGCGCAGCAGCACCAGCACCAGGCGGCCGCCGTCGACGTCGTCGGCGCGGTCACGGAACAGGTCGTCGTCGTCCTGCGCTGCGGGGCGGCCGGCGAAGGGTCCGTCAAGGGCGACCACCTGGTTGTGCCCAGCCTCGGGCAGCGCCCCCCAGGAGGCAGGGGTGTTCGCGTTCTCGTTGAGCTGGCAGGCGAAGCGGTAGGCGGCCACGCCCGTCAGCGGCGAGGTCCCCCACACCACCGGCAGGGCGCCGGCCAGCGCTCCGGCGAGCGCCTTGGCCGGGTTGACCAGCGCCTCGGCGTCGATCCGGCAGCGCAGGGCGACGTCCTCGAGCGCGACAGCGACGGACTCGACGACGTCGTCGCCGGCCGCGCACAGACCGAGCGCCGAGCCGGCCAGCAGCAGCGGCGTCGACAGCGACCAGATCGAGGCGCGGGGCTGGCGGCCCTGGGTCACCCGGACGAAGACCGCTCGGCCCTGCTGCGCCCGCTGGTGCAGCGGCGAGTTCTCCGCGCCCACGGCGAGCAGCGGGCAGCCGCGCCGGGCCGCCTCCTCCACCGCGGACAGCGTCTCCTCGGTGGTGCCGGAGCAGGAGGCGGCCAGCACGACGTCGCCGGCGCCGACCCAGGCGGGCAGCCCGAAGCCGCGGTGGGAGATGACCGGCACCGGGCTGGCGGTGCCGGCGACGGCGGCGAGCACGTCGCCGGCGATGCCGGAGCCGCCCATGCCGCAGACGACGACGGCGCGCGGTCGCCCGCCGTCGGCGATGCGGGCCACTCCCGCCTCGCGGGCCAAGACCGCGGCCTCGCGGACCTGCGCGGCGCTCGAGGCGACCGCGCGCAGCATCCCCTGCGGGTCCGCGGCCTCGACGGCGCCGGGGTCGTCGAGGTCGACGACCGACGAGCTCACGCGGGCGCGTCCGGGCGGCGTCGCGCCTCGTCGACGAGCAGCACCGGGATGTCGTCGCGGACCGGGTAGGCCAGCGGGCACGACGTGCACACCAGCTCCCCCGCGTCGGCGTCGGCCGCCAGCGGTGACAGGCAGTCGGGGCAGGCCAGGATGTCGAGCAGGGCGGGGTCCAGCTTCATGGGCGGCAGCCTAGCCACGGGTGCGCCCGGCTCGGCGACCGGTCAGCCGCGGATGACGGCGAGGACCTCGTCGCGGACCCTCGCCATCGTGGCCTCGTCGCGGGCCTCGACGTTCAGCCGCAGCAGCGGCTCGGTGTTCGAGGCGCGCACGTTGAACCAGGCGCCGTCGCCGAGGTCGACGGTGAGGCCGTCGAGCTCGTCGAGCTCGGCGTCGGCGTACCGCTGTCTGATCGCCGCGATCCGGCCGGGCTGGTCGTCGACGGTGCTGTTGATCTCACCGCTCGCGGCGTACCGGTCGTAGCGGGTCAGCAGCTGCGACAGCGGCCCGTCCTGGCCGCCGAGCGCCGCGATCGCGTGCAGGGCCGCGAGCATGCCGGAGTCGGCGTTCCAGAAGTCGCGGAAGTAGAAGTGGCCGGAGTGCTCGCCGCCGAAGACCGCGCCGGTGCGGGCCATCTCGGCCTTGATGAACGAGTGCCCCACCCGGGTGCGCACCGGTGTGCCGCCGGCCTCGCGCACCACCTCCGGGACGCTGCGGGAGGTGATGAGGTTGTGGATGACGGTCGAGCCGGGCTCCTTCGCCAGCTCCCGCTCGGCGATGAGGGCGGTCAGCGCCGAGGGGCTGACGACCTCGCCCCGCTCGTCGACGACGAAGCAGCGGTCGGCGTCGCCGTCGAACGCCAGGCCCAGGTCGGCGCCGGTCGCGCGCACCTTCGCCTGCAGGTCGGCGACGTTCTCCGGCTCGATCGGGTTCGCCTCGTGGTTCGGGAACGAGCCGTCGAGCTCGAAGTACAGCGCGGTCAGATCGAGCGGAAGGCCCTCGAACACGGTCGGCACGGTGTGGCCGCCCATGCCGTTGCCGGCGTCGACGACGACCGTCAGCGGCCGGATGCCGGACAGGCCGGGCACCAGCTGCTTGAGGTAGGCGGCGTAGTCGCTGAGCACGTCCTGGGAGGTCACCGACCCGGCCGAGCGGTCGGAGGAGGGCAGGCCCTCGGCGAGGAAGCGCTCGGCCTCCGCCCGGATCTCCCGCAGCCCGGACTCCTGGCCGACCGGCCGCGCCCCGGACAGGCACAGCTTGATGCCGTTGTACTGCGCCGGGTTGTGGCTGGCGGTGAACATCGCGCCGGGGACGTCGAGCGTGCCGGCCGCGTAGTAGAGCAGGTCGGTCGAGCCGAGCCCGGCGTCGACGACGTCGGCGCCCTGGCTGGTGGCCCCCTCGGCGAAGGCGGCGGACAGGTCGACGCCGGACTCGCGCATGTCGCGCGCCGTCACGATGCGGTCGGCGCCGGTGAAGCGGACGAACGCGGCGCCGATGGCGCGGGCGATGTCGGCGTCGAGCTGGTCCGGGACGACGCCGCGGACGTCGTAGGCCTTGATGATGGTCGACAGGTCGCGGGTCACGCGGCGACCCTACGACGGCCGCTCCGGACCGCGCCCGGGCACCCGCCCGGCGCGCTGCGCTACGCCTTGATCTTGCGGGTCTTGCCGAGGACCGTGGTGATGTCGAGCTCGCGGCCCTCCTGCGTCCAGCGCTTGTTCTCGCAGGTGTGGCAGGAGGCGAAGTCGACGGTCGAGCCGTCGGTCAGCGTCATCGTGATCGCGGTGACGCGGGTGCTCGCGCAGGAGGTGCAGGTGGCGAGGGCGCGGGCGGGGGTGGTGACCAGGCTCATGGGGAAGTCCTCGGGTGCTCGTCGGCTCGGGCGTCCGCAGGGCGTTCTGTACCGCCGTCCGGGTGATGCCACTGCTTCGGCCGCAGCCGTGGATCCCTTGAGCACCCGGCGTGTCCGGGGCAAAACGGACACCGCGGCCCGTGGCCGGCTCAGCCGGGGGTGGGGAGCGCGCGCAGGTGCCCCCGACGGCCGGTGCCCGGCTCCGGACCCGGCCCGGGGGACGGCGCCGGGCGCGCGGCCTCGCGCACGGCGTCGGCGAGCGCGACCAGGTCGTCGGCGGTGCGCGCGGCGGTGACGTCGGGGTGCTCGCTCTCGTGCCGCACGACCTCCCAGCCGCGGGGGACGGTGAGCCGGTCGGCGTGCACCTCGCACAGGTCGTAGGTGTGCGGCTCGGCGTAGGTGGCCAGCGGCCCGACGACGGCGGTGGAGTCGGCGTAGACGTAGGTGAGCGTCGCGACCGCGGCCGCGGTGCACGCGGTGCGCGAGCAGCGCCGAACAGGGCTCACCGGGCAACCTCTCCGCATCCGCGCGACCTCTCGCGCTCCCTCACGAGCGGCGACGGTAGCCGCAGTCCTGCCGGACTGCCAGCACCCGCCGGGCGCCGGCGTCGTGTCGAGGGCCGCCGGGGCGGCCACGCCCCTACCCTCGCAAGCGTGGCGCACGGACGGCGGGGACGGGACCGGCACGGCCGCGGGCTGCGCGGGCCGCTGGCCCGCCGCTCGGTGCAGGTCGCCGCCCGCACCGTGCAGGTGCCGCTCGCCGCGACGCCGGCCGAGCGCTTCGACGAGCTGGTGCTCGACGCCGTCGAGCGGCTCGAGCAGCGCTGGGCCCGGGAGCTCGAGCACGTCGAGTTCGCCGTCGAGGACGTGCCGCACGTCCCGCCGGGCGTCGACCCGGC
>Ga0247713_1001281_pt1 | contig 12736 bp, 11 predicted proteins | sample 21E_NmetaG_FD_189936 | JGI IMG/M metagenome (GOLD analysis project Ga0247713, IMG submission 189936) | Soil microbial communities from hillslope of Landscape Evolution Observatory, University of Arizona, Oracle, AZ, United States - 2-1-E_N | ecosystem: Engineered > Artificial ecosystem >... | reverse complement strand
ATCGTGTTCGACCTGCGCGTGGCCGGGGCGCCCCGGCCACGCGCAGGTCGAACACGATGGCGCCGCCGACGATGGGGATGCGGGCCACCGTCTTGTCATGGCCGATCCCGTGCTCCTCGCACCAGTCGACGACGCCGTCGGCGGTTGCCAGCCCGAAGGCGCTGCCGCCCGACAGCACGACCGCGTGGCACTCTCGCACGGAACCGGTCGCGCCCAGGGCGGCGACCTCCCGCGTCCCGGGCGCCCCGCCACGGACCGCGGCCGCGCCCATGGCCCCCTCGGGAGCCAGCACGACCGTGCACCCGGTGTGGTGCTCGGTGTCGGTCCAGCAGCCGACGCGAAAGCCATCCACCCCCAGCGCCAAGACCTCAGGCCCTCAAGTAGCGAAGCGGTAGGGCCCCCATCAGGCCCTCAAGTAGCGAAGCGGTAGGGCCCCCATCAGGCCCTCAAGTAGCGAAGCGGTAGGGCCCCCATCAGGCCCTCAAGTAGCGAAGCGGTAGGGCCATTATCACGCCGCCTCGGCCAGGATCCGCCGGGCGAAGGCCCGTAGGTGCGCGGTCACGGCTTCGTGGGCCTCCAGGGGCGCCATGTGCCCGATGCCCGACAGCTCGACCAGCTGTCCCTCGGGCAACAGCTCCACCAGGTGGCGGGCCGACGCGATCGGGGTCAGCCGGTCGCGCTCGCCGGCGAGCACGAGCGTGGGCACGGTGACCAGGCGCGCCGCCTCGGTGAGGTCCAGGGATGTGAAGGCGGGGATCAGCGCGGCGCGCACCTCGCCCGAGCACCCCAGAGCCAGCCGCTCGGTGAACGCGACGTGAGCGGGCGACGCCTCCGGACAGAGGGAGATCTGGCGGATGGCCAGGAACGTGAGGTCGCTGGGAAGCGCGCCGAGCCGCCCCCGAAGGCCCACGACGCGGGGTAGCAGCGCCTTGGTGATGGCCGGCAGGGCACCGACGCTGGCGCCGAGTATCCCGGCGATGATGTCGGATCCCGAGGTGCTCACCAGCACGAATCCGGGCACCCGTTTGCCGAGCAGCTCGGGGTGCTGCTGCGCGAAGGAGATGGCGCTCATCGCCCCCATGGAGTGCCCGGCGACGATCACCGGCTCGCCGGCGGGGACGCATTGGTCGATCACCGCGGACAGGTCGTGGGCCAGCGCCTCCATCGTGTAGTCCCCGCCGGCGGCGTCCTCGCTCCCGCCGTGACCGCGCTGGTCGTAGGTGACGACCCGGAACTCCCCCGAGAGATCGCGCCGCTGGTAGTGCCATGCCGCCTGCGACATCGTGTAGCCGTGCGCCAGCACGATCGTCGGGGCCCCCTCGGGACCGAGGGTCTCGACGTGCAGGCGCGTGCCGTCGGGCGCGGTCACCCACTGGGGGCGCCCCTCGACCGGTGTGGCCAGGGCGACGGCTTCGGGGTCGCTGCCGTCGCGGACGCCGGCCGTGGCGCGCCGTTCGGCGAGCCATCCGATCAGTGCACCACCGGTGGCACCTGCTGCCACCACCGCGGCGCCTGCCAGCCGTCCTGCAGTCATCGGTCACCTCCCAGGTGCACGCGGGGGACGCGCCCGCCGATGGTGCACACGATCTCATAGTTGATGGTGCCGAGGAGGGCGGCCCACTGCTCCGCCGTCACCCGCTCGTCGCCCTGCGCGCCGATCAGGCAGACCTCGTCTCCCTCCGAGGGGGTCCCGCCGGCACCGACGTCGTGGCCGAGGTCGACCAGGAACTGGTCCATGGTCACGGTGCCGACCATCGGCATGCGTCGGCCGGCGACGAGCACCTCGCCCCGGTTGGTGAGCGCCCGGGTGACACCGTCGGCGTAGCCGGCCGGAACGGTCCCGACCAGCGTGTCGCGGTCGGCGGTCCAGCGCAGCCCATAGCTGACCGACCCGCCGGCGGGCACGGCCTTCACCAGGGCGAGGCGGGAGTACCAGGCCAGGGCCGGGCGCAGCGGTGTGGAGCCGGCCAGGCCCGGCGCGGGCTCGAGCCCGTAGATCGACAGGCCGGGGCGGACCATGTCGTGGTGGTCGTCGGGCAGGTGCAGGGTGCCCGCGGAGTTGCACAGGTGCACGAGCTCGGGGCGTATGCCCAGCGTGGCCGCCAGGTCGAGGCCGCGGCGGAACGCGGCCGACTGCCGGGCGATGTAGGGGTGATCGGGCTCGTCGGCGACGGCGAAGTGGCTCCAGAGGCCGGTGAGCCGCAACCAGGAGGCGTCGCGCACCCGGCGCAGCGCTTCCTCCCACCGCCCCTCGGGCACCCCGACGCGCCGCATGCCGGTGTCGAGCTTCACGTGCACGTCGGCGACGAGGCCCCGCTGCCCGGCCGCCGCGTCGAGCGCCTCGGTGAACGCCGGTGTGTAGACGCTGGCGGTGAGGTCCGCGTCCAGCAGCGTTCCGGCTGCGGCCGGCGGCGGTTCGGTCAGGAGAAGCACCGGCGCGTCGATGCCCGCCTCGCGGAGCGTGCGGCCCTCCTCGACGAGGGCGACGGCAAGCCAGTCCGCCCCTCCCGCCAGGGCCGCCCGGGCCGCGGGGACCATACCGTGGCCGTAGCCGTCGGCCTTCACCACCGCCATGAGCCGTGGGGCGGCCGCCTGTGCCTTCAGGGCGGTCACGTTCGCGGTGATGGCCGCCAGGTCGACCTCGACCCACGTCGCGCGCTGATGGGGCGGTCCCGCGCGGGCGCCGCGGGGAGCCGGCGGGTGCGGCTCGACGCCGGTCCCGGTCATCGCCCCGCCTCGATCGCCCGCAGGGCCGCCGGCACCGCGGCGGCGACGTCGAGTGCGGTGACGGAGCGCTCGGCGCGGGGACCGGCGAGCTCGCCGGCCAGGCCGTGGACGTACACCGCCACCGCGACCGACTCCGCCACGGGTCGTTGGGCGACCAGCGTCGCGATCATGCCGGTGAGCACGTCACCGGTGCCGCCGGTGGCCAGCGCCGGCCCACCGGTGGGGTTGACCCACACGCGTCCGTCGGGGGCGCCGATCATCGACCCCGGGCCCTTGGCGACGATGACCGTGCCCCACTCCTCGGCCTTCTCCGGCACGAGGGACACGCGCCGAGCCCAGAGGTCGCGCGGCGCGCGGCCGGACTCCTCCCCGTGACCGGCCAGGAGCCGGGCGAACTCCCCGGCGTGGGGGGTGAGGGTCAGCATGGGGGCGGCATGGTGGGCCAGAAGCTTCCCCTCGCTGCGAAAGGCGTTGATGCCGTCGGCGTCGAGGACCAGGGGTATGCCGACCTCGGCGACCACCTGGCGCACGAGCTGGACCGCGGGCGCGGCGTGGCCGAGCCCGGGCCCGACGGCCAGTGCGTCCGCTCCCTCCAGCGCGCCGACCAGCCGCTCGAACGCCGTCTCCGGTGCGTCGTCGGGCAGATCGACGGTCAACGCCTCGGGAACCGTCGGTGCGATCATGGCGCGGGCTTCTGCGTAGGTCGCCACGGTGACAAGTCCGGCCCCCGCCGCCATCGCCCCGCGAGCGACGAGCGTGGCGGCGCCGGTCATGCCTGGAGATCCGGCCAGCACGACGACCACGCCGCGGGTGCGCTTGTGGACGGACGGATCCAGCGCCGGGAGCAGGCGGGCCACGTCAGGTGCCTCCAGGACCACGGCGACCGGCTCGTCGCCGTCGTCGACGAGGTCGAGGTCGCCAAGCAGCAGGCGCCCGCAATGGCCTCTGCCCGGCCAGAGATGCAGGCCGCGCTTGTGGGCGCCGAGGGTAACCGTCAGGTCCGCCCGGACCGCCTCGCCGCGAACGTCTCCGCTGTCGGCGTCGACGCCGGTCGGTACGTCACAGGCGACGACGGACATCCCCCGGGCGAAGCGGGCGGTCCGGTTGAGCTCGGTCACCGCGGAGCGGTAGGGCTCGCGCGGTACACCCGAGGCGCCGGTGCCGAGCAGGCAGTCGACCCCCACGCGCACGCCGGACAGCGCCGCCCCGACGCTGTCCACAACCCGGCCGCCCGCGGCGCGGTACCGCTCCAGCTGGGTGGCGGCGTCGGCGGAGACGTCGTCGGCTCCGGCGACCAGGCAGACCCTCGGCGCGGCTCCCGCATCCAGCAGCCGACGGGCGGCGGCCAAGCCGTCCCCGCCGTTGTTGCCGCGTCCGGCGAGGATGCCGACCGGCAGCCCGTAGCCGCGGCCGCCGGCCTCGAGAACCCCCCGGGCGAGGTGCCCGCCGGCGCGTTCCATGAGTGCAAGCGGTGCGACGCCGCGCTCGAAGGCGCGGCTGTCCATGGCGCGTACCTGAGCGGAGGTGAACAGGGGGATGCTCACCGGGTGCCTTCCGCGACCACATGGGCCAGGGCGAGCTCGGCGCTGGTCGACAGGGACACGTGCACGCGGGCGACGCCCAGCCGCTGCGCCACAGCCGCAGCGCCGTTGTGGAGCACGACCTCGGGTTTGCCGAGAGCATCCGAGCGCACCTCGACGTCGCGGAAGGAGAAACCGCGGACGCCGGTGCCGAACGCCTTGGCCACGGCCTCCTTGGCCGCGAACCGCGCGGCCAGCCCCCCGATCCGCAGGTCGCCGTGGCGCGACGTGCAGGTCGCGCGCTCGGCGTCGGTGAACAGCCGGACCGCCAGACTCGGTGTGCGCGTGAGCGCGGCGCGCATACGGGCGATCTCCAGGGCGTCAACGCCCACCCCGACCACGCTCACCGCGCTACTCGACGGTGACGGTCTTCGCGAGGTTCCGCGGCTGGTCGACGTCGCGGCCGAGGACGACGGCGATGTGATAGCCGAGCAGCTGCAGCGGCACGACGGTGAGCACCGGATAGAGCAGCTCATGCACCTCGGGCACGTACACGACATGGTCGGCATGACGTTCGATCTCGGTGTCGCCCTCCGTGGCGACCGCGAGGACGACGGCGCCGCGTGCCTTGACCTCGGCGATGTTGGAGACCATCTTGCCGCGTACGTGCCCGCGGGTGGCCAGAGCCACCACGGGACCGCCCGCCTCGATGAGCGCGATCGGCCCGTGCTTCATCTCCCCGGCGGCGAAGCCCTCGGCATGCAGGTAGCTGATCTCCTTGAGCTTGAGGGCACCCTCCATGGCGATCGGCAGGCCCACGTGGCGACCGATGAACATGACGTAGTCGGCGTCAGCGAACGTCGTGGCGAGCTCGGCGACCTTGGGCTCCTGCTCGAGCACCCGACCGATGTGCGCCGGCAGCTCGGCCATGCGCCGCAGGTGGTCCCGGCACTCCTCGGGGAACATCGCCCGACGGGCCTGGGCCATGAACAGCGCCACGACGTTGAGCCCGACGATCTGGGCGACGAACGTCTTGGTGGCGGCGACGGCGATCTCCGGGCCCGCTCGGGTGTAGAGCACGGCGTCGGCCTCGCGGGCCAGCGAGCTGCCGACGACGTTGGTGATGCCCATGACCTTCGCGCGCTGGTCCCGGGCGTGCGCGGCCGCGGCGAGGGTGTCGAGCGTCTCCCCCGACTGGCTGATCGCGACGACCAGGGTGGAGGGGGACAGGATCGGGTCGCGATAGCGGAACTCGCTGGCGATCTCGATCTCCACGGGGATGCCCGCCCAGTGCTCGATCGCGTACTTGGCGACCATGCCCGCATAGGCGCTCGTGCCCGTGGCGATGATGGCGACCTTGTCGAAGGCGCGGAAGTCCTCGACGGGCATGCGCAGCTCGTCGAGGATCACCCGGCCGCGACCGTCGACCCGGCCGAGCAGCGTCTCGGCCACCGCCTGGGGCTGCTCGTAGATCTCCTTCAGCATGAAGTGGGGGTGGCCCTGCTTCTCGGCCGCATCGATGTCCCAGTCGACGGTGCGTCGGCGGCCTTCGACCGGGGCGCCGTCGATGTCGGTGACGAGGATCTCGCCGGGACGGAGGACCGCGACCTGGTCGTCGAGCAGATCCTCCACATCGCGTGTATGGGCCAGCAGCCCCGTGACGTCGCTGGACAACAGGCTCGCCCCGTCGGCGCGACCGAGGATCAGCGGCGCCTCCCTCCGCGCCGCCACGATCTCCTCGGGGTGTCGCCGGTCGATCACCGCGATCGCGAACGCCCCCTCGACGAGCTTCAGCGCCTCACGGACCGCAGCAGCCAGGGCGCTGTCGTCGTGCTGCCGGTCACCGTCCGCGTACAGGGAGGCGATCAGATGCGCGAGGACCTCGGTGTCGGTGTCGGAGGTGAACTCGCTGCCACCCGCGACGAGCTTTGCCCTCAGCTCCGACCAGTTCTCGACGATGCCGTTGTGGATGACGGCGAGGTCGCCCGCCGTGTCGAGGTGCGGGTGGGCGTTGCGGTCGTTCGGCTCGCCGTGCGTCGCCCACCGGGTGTGGCCGATGCCGGTGGTCCCGGCCACCTCCTGCCCGTCGAGCGCCCGCTGCAGCTCCGTGAGCTTCCCGGCCCGCTTGACCATCCGCACCGACGGCTGCGCGGAGCCCGCGACCACGGCGATCCCCGCGGAGTCGTAACCCCGGTACTCCAGGGTGGTCAGACCCTTGACCAGCACCGGGAGCGCCTGGTCGGGGCCCGTGTAGCCGATGATGCCGCACATGGTGGGCCATCCTACCGGGCCGGGGCACCCGCCCGTCCTACGAGTCGCCCGCGGCGTCCTCCTCGTCCTCGTCGCCCATGTCGACCTCTTCGGGCTCCTCGCCGCCCTCTTCAGGTGGGAGGGGTTCCTCCTCCGGAGTCTCCTCGCCCATCGGCGGGAAGACCACGACGTCCTCGGCGGGGTCCAGCTCACCCGGGTTGTCTCCCAGGTGCGGCCCGGCCAACGCCTCCGGCGAGCGCTGGTTGTTCATGTGCTCGTTGATGAAGTTCAGGGCGATCCCCGGGTCGAACTGCTCGCAGAGCTGACGGCGGTCCCAGGCGACGAACGCGAAGTTGGCGTCCTCGTCGAGAGGTTGGTTGTACGGCGCGACGATGATCTCCTGGTCACCCCCGTCGATGCGCTCCCGCGCGAACTCCTTCAGCTCCTCCACCTGCTCGGGGTCGGCCTCCTCGTCGTACCACATGACCACGTAGCCGTGCTCGAGGTTGTGGGTGGTCAGACGCTCGTCGACGTACTCGTCGTACACACCGGTGACGGCGACCTGGGCGATGTGCCGGCCCGAGGTCGTCGGCAGGTGGTCGTACAGCGCCTCCGGCGGGCTGGCGGGCAGCTCCTGCATGCCTTCGAAGTGGCCGGCACCGAGGTGGGGCATCTCCTCGTCCGGGGTGCACCCGAGCTCCTCGAGGTTCTCCTGGGCCGCGGCGATCATCTCCTGCTCGGCGCGGCGCTCGGCCAACCGTTGCTGGACGAAGAAGCCCACGGCCCCGGCAATCAGCACGCCGACGAGCACGAACCCGCCGATGCGACGCCGCTGAGCCTTCGCCGCCGCGGCCCGCTCCGCCTCCAGGCGCTTCTGGCGCCGGGCCTTCTGGCGCTCGCGCTTGCTGAGTTCGGCCTCGTCGGGGTGTTGCTCGTCGGCCACGGTGGGGTTCGTCCTCTCGTGCGGGGAGATGCAGGCGCACGTCAAGCACGCCGGCATGCGAAGGGTCCTCGCGCCAAGTCTAACGAACACATGCAGCGCTACCGGCAGCGGGCTCGGCGGAGGACCCTCGGGATGCTATCTTTCGTGGCATGAGCCGTGAACGAGTCTCCACCACACTCGATGCCACTCGGCTGGCCCGTGCTCGGGCGCTGTCCGGGCTCAACGACAGCAAGCTGCTCGATCGCGCGCTCGGCGCGCTGCTCGAGCAGCTCGAGCACGAACGCGAGGTCTCGGCGCTGGAGCGACACCCGTACGAAGATGACCGCGAGCTCTCCTGGGAGGCGCCGCCGGTGCCGCTGCCCTACGACGGCGCGGTGCCGGAAGAGGTGGTCGAGCTCGCGCGGCGACGCCGCGCTGGGCGTGCTCCGTGAGAGGGCTGGCGCACGGCCAGGTCTGGTGGGCCGACCTGGACAAGATCCGGCCCGTCGTCGTCCTCACCCGTGGCCGCGTTGCCGGGCGGCTGACCAGGATCCTGGTCGCGCCGATCACCTCGACCGTGCGAGACATCGCGACCGAGGTCGGGCTCGGCGCTGCCGAGGGCGTCGTCGACGGCTCCGTCGCCAACCTCGACAACACCCAGCTCATCGGGGTCGACCGTCTCCTTCGCCCTGCGGGCTCCGTGCAGGACGAGCGGTGGGACGAGTTCTGCACCGCCATGACGGCCGTCCTGGGCTGCTGAAAGCGGGGAGGCGTCGTGCTGCGGGTCGGGCACACGGCCTACCGATTCGATCCAGGCCGGACGACGACGGTGGCGGCCTGCTCGCCCGGCTGGGGTGCCCGGCGGGTGGCCGCGTAGCCGAGGTCGGCGAGCGCGGCGATGGCCGCACCGGCCGCGACGCCGGCGTCGAGGGCACCCCCGGTGACGAAGAGGGCGCCACCCCCGACGGACACCTGGACGCCGGGGCCGCCGACCTGCCGCGCCGCGGCGGCGACGCGGTCGAGGTCGACCCGGTCGGGCGCCCGCGGGTCGAGGGCTGCGTCCGCCGCGGGCGCCCGCCCGCTGAGCGCGTCGGCCACCCCGCCGCGGCCGCGGCGGAACAGGTCCTCCGCGGGCGGCCGCTGCAGGAGGTCGGCGCCCGCCCGCTCGTCGCGCTCGTAGGGGAAACCCCGCACCACCACGACGGGGACGCCGTCGGCCTTGCGCCGGACGAGATCCGCCGCGGCGGCCAGCTCGTCGGCGACGGCGGTCCGGGTCACCTCCAGGGCTGCGCCCTGGCGGTCGGGGCTTCCCCGCTCGTCGCGGATGGGGCGCAGACCGGCCACGCCGATCGCGATGTCGGTCATGCCGGTGCGCCACGGCCGCCCGAACGAGTCCGCGACGACGACCGCGACGTCGCTCCCACTCGCACGGCGCAGGCTGGCACGGAGGGCTCGCGCACTGCCGTCGGGGTCCTCCGGCAGCACCAGCAGCGCCCCGTCGGGCACGTTCGACGCGTCGATGCCGGCGTTGGCGCACACCAGGCCGTGGCGGGTCTCGACGATGAGGGCGTCGGGGGAGTCGGCGACCACCCTGACCGCCTGCTCGCGGGCCAGGCGCCGACGGGCCGTTGCGCGGTCCTCCCCGGGAGCGGGCCATGCGAGAGCCCCCTCCGCCTTGCTCACGACCTTCTGCGCCACAACGACGACGTCACCGTCGAGCAACCGCGCCCGCGCGGCGACGAGGGCTGCGAGGTCATGGCCGGCGCGCACCTCGGGGACCCCACGGACCGGCAGGATGCTCAGCACAGCGACAGCACCGTCCGGGCGAGGTCGGCGGCCACCTCGGGGGTGCGCATGATCGTGTCGGTCACCGCCACCCGCAGGCCCCGGTCCTCCAGAGCCGGCGCCGCGTCGGCGTCGGCATGGTCGATGACCCAGCCGTCCAGGACGTCGGCGTACAGGCCCGCCACGCCCACCGCCGACGTCGCCGCCCCCGCCGCGGGCAGCAGGCGGTCGGCCATCCCGCGCACCGCCTTGCCGCCCACGATGGGTGAGACCCCCACCACCGGCCGGCCCTCCAGGGCGGCCCGGATGCCCGGCACGGCAAGGATCGTCCCGAGGGACACCACGGGGTTGGAGGGGCAGAGCAGCACCGCGTCGGCGGCGTCGATGGCGTCGAGCACGCCGGGGGCCGCCCTGGCCTGCTCGGCGCCGGCGAGACGGACCTCGGCCACGTCGGGTGCCGCCCCCTCGCCGATCCACCACTCCTGGAAGTGCAGGTCGCGCCCGTCGGTCGTGCGGATGCGCGTCGCCACCGGGTCGTCGGTCATCGGCAGCAGGGCAAAGGGCAGGCCCCACGCCGCGGCGACGGCCGCGGTCGCCTCGCTGAGCGTGCCGCCGTCGTGGATGATCTCGGTGCGCACCAGGTGGGTGGCCAGGTCACGGTCGCCCAGCGTGAACCAGTCGGGGCGTCCGTAGCGGTCGCGCAGCTCCCGGCTCACCGCGAACGTGTCGCCCGACCGGCCCCACCCCTGCTCGGGATCCACGCCGCCGCCCAATGTGTACGTGAGCGTGTCGAGGTCAGGGCTGATCCGAAGGCCGTGCAGGACGAGGTCGTCGCCGGTGTTGGCGACCACGGTGAGGCGGCCCGGATCCACCTTGCGCACGAGCCCGGTGAGGAACCGCGCCGCCCCGACACCTCCCGCCAGCGCGACGATCTCCATCGCGCGAATGTACCGCCCATTCCGAGATGCTCCTGTTGCACGCGGGGAGAAGGCGGTACGTTGTCGCGTACCGTTGCACGCCAACCGTTGGTCGGAGCCATGGAATTCTTCCTCGAGATCCTCACCGCGCCCGAGTTCGTGATCGCCGCCGTCGTGATCGTCGGCGGTACGATCGCCGCCCTGCTGGTGCAGCGCCGCAAGGACCGCCAGCGGCGGGAACGCCAGCGACAGGCCCGGCCGCACCTCACCCCCATCCACACCCCGGCTCCCGCCCCGGTACCGGTGCCCGCGCCCTCCGCGCGCGGCGACGACGTCGTCGCCGTGCCCGTCAACACGGCGGACCACCCGACGGTCACCTTCGCCGACGTGGCCGGCCTCGACGACGCCATCGACGAGCTGTTGGAGGTCAGCGAGTACCTGGCCGACCCCCAGCGGTTTCGCCGTCTCGGCGCGGAGCTGCCGAAGGGCATCCTGCTGCACGGTCAGCCCGGCTGCGGAAAGACGCTGCTGGCCAGGGCCCTGGCGGGCGAGACGGGTGTGCCGTTCTACTCGGTGTCGGCGTCGAGCTTCGTCGAGAAGTACGTCGGTGTCGGGGCGGCACGCATCCGCAAGCTGTTCCAGGACGCCAAGGCCGCCGCTCCCTGCATCATCTTCATCGACGAGCTCGACGCCCTGGGCAGCCGCAGCAGCGCCGACGCATCCGGTGAGCGGGAGTTCGACCACTGCCTGAACCAGCTGCTCGTGGAGATGGACGGCTTCGGGGGCACCGCCGGCGTGCTCGTCCTCGGCGCCACCAACCGCCCCGAGCTGATCGACCCGGCGCTGATCCGGCCCGGCCGGTTCAACCGCAGCATCCACATCGACCGGCTCGACCGGCGCGGTCGCGAGCAGGCCCTGCGCATGCACGCCGCCAAGCGCAAGGTCTCGCGGACCGTCGACTGGAAGGAGGTTGCCAAGAGCACCGCCGGGCTCTCCGCCGCAGATCTCGCCAACCTCGTCAACGAGGCCTCGTTGCTGGCCGCGCGTCGTCACCGCCCCATGGTGACGGCCGATGACGTCGACGAGGCGATCACGCGCGTGCACTCCGGGATGCGGCGGCCGAAGGTGCTGAGCCGCGAGGAGAGGGAGCTCGTCGCCGTGCACGAGGCCGGTCACGCGCTGCTGTCGCTCCTTCTGCGGGGAAGCCGTCCGCCTCCCCGGGTCTCGATCGTCAGCCGCAGCGGGGCCATGGGCAAGTCGATGTGGGCCAACGACGACGACCAGGAGATCTTCACCAAGCGCCAGCTGCTCTCCCAGCTCATCCTGCTGCTCGGGGGACGAGCCGCCGAGCTGAACGCGTTCGGCGAGCCCAGCAACCGCGCGGAGGACGACCTCGAGCACGCCGCCGCCGTCGGCCGGCGGATGGTCGAGCGCTGGGCCATGACCGGCCGGTTCGAGCTGGCGGGGGGGCGCAAGGACTCGGTCGCCCGCCAGTTCGAGGGCAGCGCCGGCGGCCAGGAGGTCCGCCAGCTGCTCGCCCAGGCGGAACGCGCCGCCCGGGTGATCCTGAACGACAACGCCGAACGGCTGCACCTCATCGCCAGGACGCTGGTCGAGCGGGAGACGCTGACCGCTCGCGAGCTCTCCGAGCTCGGCCAGGAGTCGATCTCGCCCACCCGCCGTGAGCCCCTGCGGCTGTCCGGCGCCTGATCAGCGACGCCCCTTCTCGCCAGGAGCGCGCCGTGACGAGTCCCACGACATCGCCCGTCGGATGGCTGGAGCGCAGGTTCGGGTTCGCCGAGCAGGGCACGACGCTGCGAACCGAGGTCGTGGCCGGCGTCACGACGTTCATGACGATGGCCTACATCCTGTTCGTGAACCCGGCCATCCTCGGCACGCCGGGACCGGCCGACGAGGGCCTGGCGTTCCCTGCCGTCCTGACGGCGACGGCGCTGGTGGCCGGCGTCGCGACCCTCGCGATGGGGCTGGTCACCAACTACCCGTTTGCGATCGCGAGCGGCCTGGGGCTGAACGCCGTCGTGGCCTTCCAGCTGGTCGGTGGCGAGGGCATGACCTATCCCGAGGCGATGGGTGTGGTCGTCGCGGAGGGGCTCCTCCTGACGGTCCTGGTGGTCGCCGGGTTCCGCGAGGCGGTGATGAACGCCATCCCACTGGAGTTGAAGAAGGCCATCGGCGCGGGCATCGGGCTGTTCATCGCCATCATCGGCTTCGCCAACTCCGGCATCGTCGTCCCCGGGCCGGGGGCCGGCGGCCCGGTACTGGCGCGTGGCGACGTGGACTCCGCGCGCATCGCGGTGTTCGTCGTGGGCCTGCTCCTCACGGCCTTCCTGGTCGCCCGCCGCACCAAGGGTGCGCTGCTGTTCGGCATCCTCGGCACCACGGTCCTCGCCACGATCACGAACGCCGTCGCCGGCGGGGAGCTGTGGACCGACGTCGGTGACGGCGTGGCTCGGCTTCCCGAGCAGGTCCTGGCCCTGCCCGACTTCTCGCTGATCGGCGCCTTCTCGTTCAACTTCGTCCGCGTCGGCGCGATCGCGGCAGTGCTGGCCGTGTTCACGCTGCTGCTCGCCGACTTCTTCGACACGATGGGCACC
>Ga0247713_1001279_pt1 | contig 12751 bp, 14 predicted proteins | sample 21E_NmetaG_FD_189936 | JGI IMG/M metagenome (GOLD analysis project Ga0247713, IMG submission 189936) | Soil microbial communities from hillslope of Landscape Evolution Observatory, University of Arizona, Oracle, AZ, United States - 2-1-E_N | ecosystem: Engineered > Artificial ecosystem >... | reverse complement strand
CGACCGCCACGCCGCCTACCTCGCCTGCCTGGCCGGGATCGGCTCGTCCATCGAGCGGCTCGCCGTCGAGATCCGCCACCTGGCCCGCACCGAGGTCCGCGAGGCGGAGGAGCCGTTCGCCGAGGGAGCCCAGAAGGGCTCGTCGTCGATGCCGCACAAGCGGAACCCGTGGCGGTGCGAGCGGCTGTCCGGGCTCGCGCGGCTGCTGCGGGGGTACGCGCACGCCGGGTGGGAGAACCTGCCGTCCTGGCACGAGCGGGACATGTCCCAGTCGTCCGTCGAGAGGGTGGCGCTGGCGGACGCGTCGATCGTCTGCGACTTCGCGCTCGCCGAGATCGGCGAGATAGTCGCCGGGATGCGCGTCTACCCGGACCGGATGCGGGCCAACATGGAGCGGAGCTTCGGGCTCTCCTACTCCCAGCACGTCCTGCTCGCGCTCGTCGACGCCGGGCTCTCGCGCGACGACGCATACCGGATCGTGCAGGGGGCGGCGATGCGGTCGTGGGAGGAGGAGCGTCCGTACATCGAGGTCCTGAAGGAGGACGAACGCACCTCGGTCGTCGACCTCGATGCGGTCTTCGACGAGGCGACCTTCACTCGCCACGTGGGCGTCGTGATCGAGCGCCTGCAGGCCCTGGACGTCTAACCCGCGGCGACGCCTCGGTAGTCCTGGTGGCCGTAGCTGGGGAACTCCATCCGGAAGCTGCCCCCGACGGCCGTGGGGTCGACCGCGGTCACCGGCGTCTGCGCGAAGGTCGCTCCCCCAGGCCCGGCGATCTTCTTGGCCGTCCCCGAGGTCGAGATCCCGAGGCCGAGCATCCTGTAGGCCGGATCCGACGTCACGTGGACGTGCAGCTCACCGACCACGAAGTGCACCCCGGGCGGGACGACGAAGGCGTCGACGGGAGCCCCCGTGGAGCAGACGTCCGACCCGGGCTCGGCCTTCGCCGGTACCAGGACCTGCTGGAGCGCACCCACCTGGACCGGGACCCCGTAGTAGAAGTACGCCTTCGCGGGGGAGCCGCAGGTGCCCGCCACCGCGGGAGCGGACGACGCCACCACGAGGGCGGCGAGGCAGAGACCGAGAACCCGGGTCACGTCTCTCATCCGGCGGGCGTCCGATAGGACTGGGTGCCGTAGCCGGCAAAGGTTGCCGTGAAGCCCCCGGTCACGATCGTGGGATCGAGCGCGTACGTGTCCGACTTCGCGTACCGCACCCCGGTCTCCGACGAGGTGAACCACTCCGACGTGGCGCACCTGTTGGCGAGGCCGAGCCCGTGGAGGCAGTAGGTGGGCTTGTTCTGTCCCACCGCCGTCTGCAGCTCAGCCCGTACGAACGCGACCCCCGGCGGCACCACGAAGGCGTCGGCCGGGGCTCCCGTCATGCACGCCTCCGTGGCGGGGTGGGGCCTGGCCGGGACTAGGACACGTCCCCCCGGCGCCCCCGGGGCCGACGCTCCGTGGAAGAAGTACGCGACGATCGGGACGCCGCAGTCGCCCGCTGATGCGGGCTGGCCGATCTGGGCGAGCGTGGCCACGAACAACCCACCGATGACCACCCGCGCGACGCGACGCCCCCACGGGCGTCCGGGACCCTCACTCATGACGCCACCCATTCGACGACGGGCGCCCAGCTTCCTGCCGCCGTCCCGCCCCGGGCGGTTGTGGTCCGGCTCCCGCGTGGGCATCTACTCGTCCACGACCGATCCCGGAGGTGACGCATGACCCAACGACGCAAGGCGGAGTCCCCGAAGGCGCGCGCCTGGCACGGCGACGCCGCCGCGGCTAACAGGCTGGACGAGGACAGGCGGTGGGTGGTCTGGGGGACGGGCCCCCGAGAGGTGGACGTCCTGCGGACGGCCCGGCAGGGGGACGACATCGCGGAGGGGATAGTGCGGGGACGCGACCCCGAGTGGGCGGACTCGGACGACCCCCTGCGGTGGGTGGTGGTGCTCGACGCGGACGAGGACGACGTCGACGCGTGGGTGCAGGAGGACCCGGCTGCGGCCGGCTACGCAGCGCACCTGATCGCCCCCTCGAGCGACGAGCGTCCGGCCGAGCTGGTCCAGCAGGATGTCGAGAAGGGAGAGCCGGCCCCGCTCCCGCCGAAGGCCAGCAAGCCCAGAGCGAAGTCGGCCTCGGGCGGGTCGAAGGCCGCGAGGTCCAACGGCGGCGAGCGTCCCGGTCCCGCAGGGGGCGAGGAGACCGGCGGCGCGACGGGCCGGGAGCCCGCTCGAGACGAGGAGACGGCCGGCCTGCTGGCCCGCATGCTGGACGCGCTCCCGATCGGGCCGCGGTCCGAGATCTACGAGGGTGAGCTGAAGGTGTTCGCGGGGGCCGACCTCCCCGACGTCCCGCTCTTCGCCGAGGCCGGACCGCACCGCCTGGTGGCCCGGCTGACCCACACTGCCGAGCTGCCGGTTCCGCAGTTCCTGGCCCTGGCCGTGAAGGTCCCGGACATCTACGGTGCAGGTCGCGACCAGGACATCCTCATGTTCTCGAGCCTGCCCGCGCCGGTCGGCCACCACGTGGTGGCGCCGGCGCTCGGGTTCGAGCGGGCCACCTTCTCCACGCTGCTCCCGCACCGGGTAGGCGGGCAGCGCCTGCTCTTCGGCGCGGTCGGGACCCGCTCTCCCCGTGAGGAGGGCCTCACGTTCCGGCTGGTCGTCGCCCCACCGGTCGGCGGCTGGCGCGACGCGGGCGTCCTGTACCTGCGCACGAAGGTCGAGGACGCGGCCGATGCCCCGCGGTTCGACCCGTGGACGACCGGCGGCAGCATCGCCCCCACCGGGACCGTCAACCGCGTCCGCCGGATGGTGAAGGCGGCCGTCCGAACGGTCCGATAGGACGAGCGGGGGTCACCGGGTACCTTTCACCGGTGGCCCCCGACGACCTCACCTCGCGGCTGGACTTCCTGCTCGCCGCGGACGCGCTGAAGCAGGTCCTGCGCCGCAACCCCCTGACGGACGGCTCCCGGCGCGAGAACACGGCCGAGCACTCCTGGCACATCGCGCTGATGGCGCTGGTGCTGTCCGAGCACGCGGCCGAGCCGGTCGACCTGTGGCGGGTCGTCCGGATGCTCCTCGTCCACGACCTCGTCGAGGTCCACGCGGGAGACACGTTCGTCTACGACGAGGCGGCCCGGCTCGGGAAGGAGGCGGCCGAACGGGAGGCGGCCGACCGCATCTTCGGCATGCTCCCGGACCCCCAGCGCGACGAGCTGCATGCCCTGTGGGAGGAGTTCGAGACCGCCGACACGCCCGAGGCCCGCTACGCCCGGGCCGTGGACAGGCTCTCGCCTCTGCTCCTCAACCACGCGTCCGGACCGGGCAACGCCTGGCTCGCCCACGGGGTGACCGCCGACCGCGTCCTCGCGCGCAACGAGCCGATAGGCGAAGCGCTGCCGGAGGTCTGGGAGGAGGCGAAGCGTCGCGTGTCCGACGCGGTGGACCGGGGGTTCCTGGACCCGACCCCCGGCGCCGCAGGTCCGGACGGCTAGGCCGCGACGGGTCGGGGCGACTCGGCCCGGACCGCCGCCGCGTGCTCGGACAGGCACGCCTCGACCGCCCGCACCCCGACCAGCAGCTCCTCGGGGCTGGGCTCGCGGATGGTGACCGCCCGCTGCAGGAACCGGCCGGGAGCCAGGATCGCCCGCGTGAAGCGGGTCCCGCCGGCGCGCCGCATGGCCAGGGCGAGGAGCTCGGCCGCGCTCGCCACCATGACGAGAGGCGCGACCACGCCGAGCGGCCCCCGCGGCAGGGGGACGGCGGTCACGAGGAACAGGATCGCGACGAGGTTCGTGCCGCACCGGTCGTGGATGGCGGTGACGCGGGCCACCCCGCGCAGGTCGCCGAGGTCGACCCCCTGCTCGTGGGCGGTGATCGCCTTGTGTTCGGCGCCGTGGTGACGCCAGAGGGCGGCGGGCATGAGGATCCTCATCGACCCGAGCACGACCGCCCCGAACAGGGGGTCGATCATGGCCCGCCCGATCCCCTGGTCGAACCCCAGGTACCGGGCGAGGAGCCAGTGGGCGGCGCTCAGCACGACGATCACGAAGGCGAAGCGCTGGGTGGACCGCATCCCCTGAGGGTTGCCCTTCGCGCTGCGCACGACGGCCTGCATCCCCGCGGCCAGCGCGGCCAGCACCCGCACCACCGGCACGGTGCTCGTCTTCGTCTGCTGGACCAGTCCGGTCTCGACCGACCCGTCGGTGCGGGCGATCGCCCACGCCTTGTTGCTCCGGATGTACACGCCGTCCGGCAGCGCCATCCCGCCGAGGCGGACGCGGGCCGGTGCGGCGACTTCGGACATGACGGCCAGGTTACGGCCGGTCCCACCCCGCCGCCTCCGTGCCGGGCACGGAGATCGGACACGACCGCCATGTCCGCCCGGTCGGTTAGCCTGAGCCGGTGACCGCCACCATCACCGGGCTCGAGCTCGACCTCCCGAAGGTCGCGACCGGCAAGGTCCGCGAGGTCTTCGACGCCGGCGAGCACCTGCTCATGGTCGCGACCGACCGGGTGAGCGTCTACGACGTGGTGCTTCCGACCTCCATCCCCGACAAGGGCGCCGTCCTGACCGGGCTCTCTGTCTTCTGGTTCGAGCGCACCCGCCACATCATCGGCAACCACTACCTGGACCACCGCCTCGTCTCGTTCCCCGAGGGGGCCCGCATACCCGAGCTGGCCGGTCGTTCGATGCTGGTCCGCCGGGCGGAGATGCTCCCGGTCGAGTGCGTCGTCCGCGGGTACCTGGCCGGGTCCGGCTGGGCCGATTACCAGCGCGCCGGCGAGGTGTGCGGGGTCCGGCTGCCGGAGGGCCTGCGGGAGGCCGACCGGCTGCCGGAGCCGATCTTCACGCCGGCCGCGAAGGCAGCGACCGGACACGACGAGAACATCGATATGGAGGCCGCCCGGACCCTGGTCGGCGACCCGGGCCTGCTCGAGCGGGCGCGGGAGGCCTCCCTCGCGCTGTACGCGTTCGGACACGCCCACGCCGCCGAGTGCGGCATCGTCCTGGCCGACACGAAGTTCGAGTTCGGCCTGGTGGACGGGGAGCTCGTCCTGTGCGACGAGGCGCTGACCCCCGACTCATCCCGCTACTGGCCGGCCGACGAGTGGGAGCCGGGACGCAACCCGCCCTCGTTCGACAAGCAGTACGTGCGGGACCACGCCGCCTCCGTCGGCTGGGACAAGACACCTCCCGGACCGGCCCTCCCCACCGAGGTCGTGGAGGGGACCCGGGGCCGCTACCGGGAGGCGTTCGAGCGGCTCACCGACTCGACCGTCGACGCGTTCGTCGCCACGTCATGAGCGTCCGAGCCCTCGCCCGCATCGAGGTCACCCTCAAGCCGGGCATCGCCGACCCCCAGGGCCAGACGGTCGAGCGCTCCCTGCCCGCGATGGGGTGGGAGAACGTGAGCGAGGTCCGGATCGGCAAGCACCTGGAGCTCGCGCTGGAGGGGGAGTCGCTCGACGCGCTGCGGGAGCAGGTCGACGAGATGTGCCGGGCCTTCCTCACCAACCCGGTGATGGAGCAGTACGGGTTCACGCTCGAGGAGCTGTGACCGACCCGGATGCCCTGGCGCCGATCGTGCGCGAGGTGTACGTCGACGCCGACCAGGCGACCGCGTACAGCGCGTTCGCCGACATCGGGAGCTGGTGGCCGCTCGAGACGCACCCCGAGGAGGGCGACCGCACCCGCACGGCCATCCTGGAGGACCGCCAGGGGGGGCGTCTGTACGAGGTGGCCGAGGACGGTACCGAGCACGAGTGGGGGACGATCCAGGCCTGGGAGCCTCCCAACCGGTTCTCCGTGATCTGGTCGCTGCACGCGGAGGGGGCGACCGAGTGGTCGGTGAGCTTCACCCCCGAAGACGGCCGTACCCGCGTGGTCGTCGAGCACATCGGCTGGCAGACGCTGGGGTCGGGCGACGAGCTGCGGGCCACGTACGACTGGCAGTGGGAGAAGCTCCTCGAGCTGTTCGCCCGGTCCCTCCAGGGCGGCTAGCCAGGACGGCTCCCATGACGGCCGTCCGATACCCTGAAGGCATGTCCGACCGGGGCTCCCTGGCGCTCGTCGTGGTCCTGCTGTCCGCCGCCTTCATCTGCTCGCTGGGGGCGGCGTTCTTCGCCATGCAGCCGCCCGTGGTCCTGCCCGCCGATGTCCGGACGTGGGGGATGGCCGCGCTCGCCGCGCTATCGCTCGGCCTGACGCTGGTCGCGGTCGCGCGGATGTTCCGTCCGGCGGGGGGCTCCCGGTGACCACGGTCGCCGTGGTCCAGTTCCCGGGGTCGAACTGCGAGCAGGACGTCGTCCATGCCGCCCGCTCCGCGGGCCTCGACGCCGGGCTCGTCTTCCACCTCGAGACCGACCTCGGCGGTGCGGACGCGGTCGTTCTGCCCGGCGGCTTCGCGCACGGCGACTACCTTCGCACCGGCGCGATCGCCCGGTTCTCTCCCGTGATGGACGCCGTCCGGGCCCACGCCGAGGCGGGCAAGCCCGTCCTGGGGATCTGCAACGGGTTCCAGATCCTCGCGGAGGCCGGGCTCGTCCCCGGCGCGCTCCATCGCAACGCCGGCCTGCGCTTCATCTGCGACTGGACGGAGATCGAGGTCGTGGACACCGACACCCCGTTCACGCGCGGGATGCAGCCCGGACAGCGCCTCCGCATCCCGATAAACCATTACGAGGGCAACTACGTGCCCGGCGAGGAGGAGCCGCGGGTCGTCTTCCGCTACCTCGACAACCCCAACGGCTCTTGGCGCTCGACGGCCGGGGTAGCCAACGACGCCGGCAACGTGGTCGGACTGATGCCCCACCCGGAGCGCGCGGCCGAGGAGTGGCTCGGCTCGACGGACGGCGCCCTGTTCTTCGCCGGCCTCGTGCGGGAGGGCGCGCGCGTTTGAGCACCACCGAGCAGGTCCCGCTGTACCAGGCCCTCGGCCTCACCCGGCCCGAGTACGACGACATCGTCCGCACGCTCGACCGGGAGCCGAGCCACACCGAGCTGGCGATGTTCAGCGTGATGTGGTCGGAGCACTGCTCGTACAAGTCCTCCCGACGCTTCCTGCGCGACCTCCCCACCGACGCCCCGTGGCTCGTCGTCGGCCCCGGAGAGAACGCCGGCGTGGTCGAGGTCGCCCCCGGCATCCGTGTCGCGTTCAAGATCGAGAGCCACAACCACCCGTCCGCCGTCGAGCCCTTCCAGGGGGCGGCCACCGGGGTGGGCGGGATCGTCCGCGACATCCTGTCGCTGGGAGCCCGTCCGATCGCGCTCCTCGACCCCCTGCGGTTCGGTCCGCTCACCGACGCTCGCAACCGGTTCCTGTTCGACGGCGTCGTGAAGGGCATCGCGAGCTACGGCAACTCGCTCGGGCTCCCCACGGTGGGAGGCGAGGCGGTCTTCGACCCCTGCTACGACGGCAACCCCCTCGTGAACGTGATGTGCGCGGGGATCCTCGAGGATCCGGACATCCTGCGCTCGGCCGCCACCGCCCCCGGACAGCTCGCCCTGCTCTTCGGGTCCCGCACGGGCCGGGACGGGATCGGCGGCGCCTCGATCCTGGCCTCGAAGGAGTTCGAGGAGGGCGAGGAGAGCAAGCGGCCGAGCGTCCAGGTCGGCGACCCCTTCATGGAGAAGCTCCTCATCGAGGCGTGCCTGGAGATGAAGCGCGAGGGGCTGCTGGCCGGCATCCAGGACCTCGGCGCGGCCGGGATCTCGTGCGCGGTCTCCGAGACGGCGGCCGCCGGGGGGCTGGGGATCGAGGCCGATTTGGGCTCGGTCCCGCTGCGCGAGCAGGACATGGAGCCGTGGGAGATCTGCATGTCCGAGTCGCAGGAGCGGATGCTCGCCGCGATCGAACCCGGACGCATCGACCGCGCCATCGAGATATGCCGCCGGTGGGGGCTCGAGGCGGCCATCGTCGGCCGGTACACGGAGGGTGGACGGGTCGTCGTCCGCGGGGGGGACACGCTCTTGGCCGACGTCCCGGCCGACTCGCTCGCCGAAGGACCCCTCTACGACCGCCCGACCGCGGACCGCGACCGTACGGATCAGCACTCGCTCGACCCCCTCGACCTGGGCTGGCCGCAGCCGGAGGAGCTGCTCATGCGAGTCCTGCGGTCGCCCACCGTCGCGTCGAAGGGGTGGGTCTGGCACCAGTACGACCACATGGTGAGGCTCAACACGCTGGTCGTGCCGGGCTCGGACGGCGCGGTCCTGCGCGTGCCGGAGTCGACCCGGGGGCCGGGGCAGCCGGGCATCGTCCTGTCCACCGACGGACCGGGCCGCTTCTGCGCCCTGGACCCCTACGGGGGCGGGTTGCTCGCGGTGGCGGAGTCCGCGCGCAACGTCGCCTGCCTGGGAGCCCGTCCGCTCGCCATCACGAACTGCCTCAACTTCGCCTCGCCCGAGCGACCCGAGGTGATGGGCGACTTCGCGCGCGTCGTGCGCGGGATGGGGGCCGCGTGCGCCGAGTTCGCGATCCCCGTCACCGGCGGCAACGTGTCCTTCTACAACGAGTCTCCGGCGGGCGCCGTCCACCCCACACCGGTCGTGGGGATGCTCGGCGTCCTCGACGACGCCTACACGTACCGTCCCCTGGCGCCGCGTCCCGGGGACGTGCTCGTCCTGCTCGGGGAGACGCGTCCCGAGCTCGGTGGGAGCGAGGCGCTCGCGCTCGTCCACGGGTTGGTGGCCGGACGCGCCCCGTTCGTGGACGTGCAGGCCGAGGGACGCCTGGTCAGGCTCCTGGGCGACCCGCGGCTGGGGACCGCCGCCCACGACTGCTCTGACGGAGGTCTGGCCGTCACCCTGGCCGAGATGGCGATCGCGGCCGGGTGCGGGATCTCGGTGGAGATGACGCCGGGCGCCGACCCCGTCTGGTGGCTCTTCGGTGAGTCGACCGCGCGGGCCGTCCTCGCCTGCTCGCCCGAGGAGGTCGACCGGGTCCTGGCCGTGGCCGGGCGGGCCCGGGTCCCCGCCGCGCCGATCGGGACGGTGACGGGTGGGGCGCTGGAGGTGCGGGGCGTCCTCAGCGTCGCCTTGGAGGACCTGGCCGCCGCCTACCGGGGCGCCATCCCCGAGATGATGCAGACATGAGGAGGCTGGCGCTCGTCCTGGTGCTCGCGCTCGCGGCGGCCGGGTGCCGCGGTGACGACGAGGGTCCCGGCGGGGGCGACGACGCCGCGGCCGCCCTGACTGAGATCGCCCAGAAGGCGGAGCCGCTCACCTACAAGGCGACCTACAGGTTCCAGCTGCGAGGCCCCCTCGCGGAGGGGTCCGAGACGAAGCTCGAGATCGTGCAGAGGCCCCCGGAGAGCCTGCGGCTCTTCCAGACCACGACCGCCGATGCGGACGGCAAGACGTTCACGGAGTCCACGTGGATCGTGTCGAAGCTCGCCGACGCGCAGGAGCCCACGAGCCCCCTCACCTTCTACAGCTGCTGGGCGGGGGACAGGACCACCCGCGGGCAGGTCCGTTGCCACGAGGCCCCTCCCACCGGGATGTTCGGCCGACGTCAGATCGACGAGGTCTTCGAGTTCGTCCGCCGCCCCCGGGAGTCGTTCGAGTCGGTGGAGTCGCTCGGTTCCCAGAGCATCGCCGGCGAGGAAGCTGCCTGCTTCGAGGCCGTCCACCAGGCGGAGCCCCCGGACCCCGCGGTCTCCCCCGCACCTTTCGACCCGCGCCGGCACAAGCTCCAGCTGTGCTACTCGACCGACGGGATCCTGCTCCGGATGCATCGGTCGATCGACGAGCCCGTCCCGACGGGGCTGGGGTACGTCGAGCAGGTGCTGGAGGCGACCTCGGTCTCCCGCACCGTCGAGGACGGGGAGATCGAGCTGCCCGGTGAGGTCCGGACATCCTCCGACCTGAAAGCCACCCCTTCGCCGTGAAGCCACTGGCGTCACCCGCCGATACACTGGGGGCGCACGGTCGGGCTGACGGCGGCGAGAGGATCGGGCGATGACCCCTTTCGACGGGGTGCGCGAGGAGTGCGGTGTCTTCGGCGTCTGGGCCCCGGGTGAGGACGTCGCCCGCCTGACGTACTTCGGCCTCTACGCGCTGCAGCACCGCGGCCAGGAGTCGGCCGGGATCGCCACGAGCGACGGGTCGGGCGTGGTCGTGTACCGCGACCTCGGACTCGTCTCCCAGGTCTTCAACGAGAAGGTCCTCCAGGGGCTCGTCGGCCACCTGGCGATCGGACATGTCCGCTACTCGACCACGGGCTCCTCGCACCGGTGGGAGAACGCCCAGCCGGCCAGGGTCTCCCGCGCCGACGGGGGGGACATCGCCCTCGGCCACAACGGCAACCTCGTGAACACCTCCGAGATCGCCTCGGAGCTCGCCGCCGCCGGGGTCAACGTCGAGGCGAGCACCGACTCCCACCTCATCGCCGCCCTCCTCGCCCGGGAGCCGAGCGACGACCTGGTCGACTCGTTCAAGAAGGTCGCGCCGCGACTCCAAGGCGCGTTCAGCATCGTCGCGATGGACGAGAACCGGATCTACGGGATGCGCGACCCATTCGGCGTCAGGCCCCTGGTGATAGGTGTCCTGCCGGGAGGCGGCTACGTCTTCGCGTCGGAGACCTGCGCGCTCGACATCGTGGGAGCCCAGTACATCCGCGACGTCGAGCCGGGCGAGCTCGTCGTCATCGACGGCGCCGGCGTCCACAGCCACTGCCTCACGGAGGCGACACCACGGCTGTGCGTCTTCGAGTTCGTGTACCTGGCCCGTCCCGACTCCGTCCTCTACGGACGCAGCGTGTACGAGGTCAGGCGGTCGATGGGCAAGCAGCTCGCGGACGAGTCCCCCGTCGAGGCCGATCTGGTGATCGGCGTGCCCGACTCCGGACACGCGGCCGCCCAGGGTTTCGCCGACCGGGCCGGGCTCCCGTACGGGGAGGGGCTGATCAAGAACCGCTACGTGGGCCGGACGTTCATCCAGCCCACCCAGTCCCTTCGGCAGCAGGGGGTGCGGCTGAAGCTCAACCCGCTCCAGGAGGTCATCGAGGGGAAGAGGCTCGTCGTCGTCGACGACTCGATCGTGCGTGGGACGACCTCGCGGGAGATCGTCGAGATGCTGCGGAAGGCGGGAGCCCGCGAGGTCCACATGCGGATCTCGAGCCCCCCGGTGGCCTGGCCCTGCTTCTACGGGATAGACACCGCGAACCGCGACGAGCTGATAGCGGCGAACGCGTCGCCGAACGAGATCCGCGGGTTCATCGGGGCCGACTCCCTGGGTTACCTCTCCCTCGACGGGATGCTCACCTCGACCGGGGTGGCGACCGAGAGGTTCTGCCACGCCTGCTTCTCGGGGGGGTACCCGATCCCGGTCCCGACGGAGACGCTGCTCACCAAGAACGTCCTAGAGCAGGCGTGACCCGCACGTACGAGGGGTCCGGCGTCGACCAGGCAGGCGCGGACGCACTGATCCCGTTCTTCGCGAAGCAGGCCGCCCGCACGAAGCGCCTCGAGGTGGTCGGTGACGTCGGCGGGTTCGCGGGCGGGTTCTCGCTCGAGCGCCTCGCCGACCTCGGGTACCGGCGCCCGGCGCTCGTCGTCAGCACGGACGGCGTTGGGACGAAGGTGGAGCCGCTGAGGGCGGCCGGACGGCACTCGACCGCGGGGTGGGACGCGGTCGCGATGAACGTCGACGACGTCGTCTGCGTGGGGGCCGAGCCACTGATGCTCGTCGACTACGTGTCGGTCGAGAGGCTCGACCAGGACGTGGTCCGCGAGATAGTCACCGGCGTGGCGGACGCCTGTGCCACCGCCGGCTGCTCCCTCGTGGGGGGCGAGACGTCGCAGCACCCCGGGCTCCTCCCTCCGGACGGCTACGACGTCGTGGCGACCTGCGTGGGCGTGGTCGACGTGGACCGGGCTTGGGGTCCGGACCGGGTCCAGACGGGGGACGAGATCGTGGGGCTGGCGGCGACGGGTCCGCACGCGAACGGTTTCTCGCTGATCCGGGCGCTCGTGTCCGAAGGCGGGGTGCCCGTCCCCGACGAGCTGCTCGCGCCGACCGGCATCTACTGCCGGGCGCTGCTGTCCGCAGCCGAGGAGGTGCCCGTGCACGCCGCGGCGCACGTGACGGGGGGCGGGATCGCGGGCAACCTCTCGCGGGTGCTGCCCGACGGGGCCGGCGCCTACGTCGACCGGCAGGCCTGGCCGCGTCCGGGTTGGATGGAGCTGCTGCTCGGTTGGGGGGTGGCCGAGACCGAGGCCTACGCGACGTTCAACGGGGGGCTCGGGATGCTAGCCGTCACGCCCGAGGGGGAGGCGCTCGTGCGGGCGCTGGCCGGGCGAGGCGTCGAGGCGTGGGTGGTCGGGGCCTTGGAGGGCCCGGCCGGCGCCCACCTGCGCTAGAGGTAGCGGCGCAGCGGCGACGGGACCACGTCGTCGGGAGCGGCTTCGAGCCCGGCCGGGATCCGCGCGTCGTACGTGAGCACGAAGACGAGGTTGCGTCCACGCCATGCCGGTGACCCGGCCGCGTCGAGGAAGGCCGCGAAGGCCTTCCCCGAGTACGTGGCCTCCAAGGCGATCCCCAGCGCGCGTCCCACCTCCCGGGCCGCGCCGGCCGCCTCGGTAGGCTCGGCGTACCCTGCTCCGAGCTGGTCCCCGACGACCCGCAGCAGCCGCGTATCGGGAGCCGGCATCTCTGCCCCCGCGCTGCGCAGCAGCCGGACGGTGCCTGCGGCCAGCGTCCGTAGCCAGGCTCGGGAGGTGAGCGGGAGGGGGTAGACCCGGAC
>Ga0247713_1001275_pt1 | contig 12782 bp, 14 predicted proteins | sample 21E_NmetaG_FD_189936 | JGI IMG/M metagenome (GOLD analysis project Ga0247713, IMG submission 189936) | Soil microbial communities from hillslope of Landscape Evolution Observatory, University of Arizona, Oracle, AZ, United States - 2-1-E_N | ecosystem: Engineered > Artificial ecosystem >... | reverse complement strand
GCCGAGCTGGTGCTCCGTCAGCGGCAGGCCCTCAGGCGGGCCGACGTGGTGTTCACCGGCGGTCGGTCCCTCCACCGATCGATCGTCTCCCGGCGCGCCCACCGCACGCACTGCTTTCCCAGCGGCGTGGACCCGGCTCACTACTCACCTGCGGTCGAGATGCGGCAGACCACCCGGCGCCCGGTCGCCGGTTACGTCGGGGTCATCGACGAGCGCCTCGACCTCGACCTGGTCGCAGGGCTTGCGGAGAAGTTGCCCGACTGGGACATCCGGATGGTGGGCCCCGTGGTCAAGATCGACCCCGCCACCCTGCCGCAGGCGGCCAACATCACCTATCCCGGGCCCGCCCTCTACACCGACCTCCCCCAGGTCATGGCCGGCTTCGACGTGGCTCTGATGCCCTTCGCCCTGAACGAGGCCACCCGTTCCATCAGCCCGACCAAGACGCTGGAGTACCTGGCCGCCGGTCTCCCGGTCGTCTCCACCCGCGTTCCCGACGTCGTGACCGACTTCGGCGAGCTGGTCGACCTGCAGGACCACGGAGCGGGCTTCGCCGACGCCTGCCGCCGGGTCGAGCGGCATTGCCCGCTCTCACGAGCGGCCAAGGCGGAGCCCCTGCTGCACTGGCATCACTGGGACACGATCGCGGCGCGAATGGCAGAGTTGATCGTGCGCAACCGAGAAAACGAGGACAGCGACGCCGAGGGCATCGCATGAGCCCCGCCGCCGGGTGACGTCGATGCGGGCGCTGGTAATCGGAGGCGCGGGCTACATCGGCAGCGTCGTCGCCAAGCACCTGCTCGAAGCCGGCCACCGGGTCACTGTGGCCGACGACCTGTCCAGGGGGCATCGATGGGCGGTCCCGGACGACGCCGAGTTCCGCTCCGTCGACGTGCGGGACGCTGACGCCCTGACGCCGGTGGTCGGCGAGGGATTCGACTCGGTGCTGCACTTCGCCGCCCTGTCACTGGTGGGTGAGTCGGTTGCCGAGCCGGTCCGCTACTTCAAGACGAATGTCGGCGGCTCTCTGAACCTGCTCGATGCCATGCGGGCGGGCGGGTGCCGGCGCCTCGTCTTCTCGTCGACGGCTGCCGTCTATGGGGAGCCAGAGACAATTCCGATCCAGGAGTCGGCGCCGACCCGCCCCACCAATCCCTACGGCGCCTCCAAGGTCGCCGTCGACATGGCCATCGGCTACGAGGCCGCCGCCTCCGGGCTGGGAGCGGTGAGCCTCCGGTACTTCAACGTGGCCGGGGCGTCCGGTCGCCAAGGGGAACTCCACGACCCCGAGACCCACCTGATCCCGTCGGTGCTGAAGGTCGCCTTGGGCGAGGGGGACGCGGTGCGCATCTTCGGCACCGACTACCCCACGCCGGACGGAACGGCGATCCGGGACTACATCCACGTCGACGACCTGGCGCGCGCGCACCTGTTGGCCCTGGAGGCCACGGTCGAGCCCGGCCACCGCATCTTCAACCTCGGCAACGGCACCGGCTTCTCGGTCCGGGAGGTGGTCGACACCGCTCGCCTGGTGACCGGATGCCAGATCCCGTCCGTCGAGTCACCCCGGCGCGCCGGCGACCCGCCCGTGCTCGTCGCCTCGAGCGAGCAGATCCGCTCCGAGCTCGGCTGGACGCCCGAGAAGCCCGCGCTCGAGGACATGGTGTCCGACGCCTGGCAGTGGCTGCGGGCCTACCGCCCGGCAACGGCCCTGAAGCACTGAGCCGCCCTGGCTGCGTATCCAGGGACGGGGCGTTTGGGGCACCGGCCAGCGGGTAGTGGCAAGGGCGGTTAAAGCATCAGCCTCGGCAAGAAACTCAGCCTGCCCTCGAGGAGACACCTGTGCCCGTCCGCTACCTGATCGTCGGCATTCTGGGCATGGCGCTGGCCTTGTTCGGGATCATCAGGACGCTGTACCCGCTCGTGGCCATCGGCATCGTCGTCATCCTTGCCGCCTTCTTCTGGTTCTCCCGTACGAACCAGGGGACTCCGGCGCCGGCCAAGGGAGACGCCTCGGCGCGCTGACGCGGCCCGAGCAGTTCACCGTCGCTCAGGCCGGGGGAACTTCCCCGTCCGGCCCGAAGGCGGGGTCGGTCGTGCCGATCTTGCGGACCAGGCTCAGGTGGCCACCGAGGTACCCGCCCATGGTGGCCACGAGGCCGCCGGCCACGCCGAGGGCGACTGCCGACCGGTGGGCGGAGCGTCGGCGGGCCACCCAGGACGATCCGTACAGCAGGAGAGCCGTCGTGTTGACGCTGGCGTGGACCACACCGACACGCCTCGCCCCGCCGGCGGTCGCCCGCCACTCGGCGAGCCCGGCGGCCGCGGTCGGCACGGCAGCCAGCAGCCCGAAACCGACGAGGCGTTGCGCCGGCCGGCGGGCGTCCGGGCCACCGAAGAGGTCGAGGAACGACGCGCTCGTCCACGCCCCCAGCGGGAAGTCGGTGAGGACGGGATGCAGGGCATGACCGAGCCATGTGCCCCGCAGGGCCTCGTCGGCCTCAGGCGAACGCACAATGGTGTCGGCGACCGTGGACCAGACGCCGCGCCGGCTCGTCGAGACGGGCGTCGCTCTCAAGCCCCCGGATGAACGAGACCAGGGTCTCAGGAGAGCTGCCGGTCGGCTCGCGTTGGTAGCCGGCGGTCCCGACAATCGAGCCGCTGGCCTCCGACTCAGCCGGTTGGGACATCGACGCCTCCTGCGTGTCGGTTCATGGGCGTCTGGTTTGAACCCGTGGGCATGATGCCCCGGCCCCGTGCCGTCCAAACGGCACGGTTACGCGCTGGAGAGTTGGAGGGCTTCCCGGGCGGTCAGGGCACGAGAAGCGATGCCCGGCGCTACCCAAAGGACGCCCGTCTCAGGAGGTGCCGTTGAGATCGCCCAGCACCTCGGCGCTGCATGCGAAGCCCTGCTCGATGGCTTGGTCCTGGTTGATGTAGAGGTAGTTGGCCAGGCGCCCACAGAAGTACACGGGCCGGTCGAGGCCGTTCCGGACCTCCTCCTTGTACCGGTCGTTGAGCGCCTCGAAGCGGCGGTCGACGGTGGGGACGGGATAGTGCCTGGCCGGCGCCCCTGGGTACTCCTCGCTCACCACCGTTCCCATGACCTGTTGGCCGGTGGCGTGCTTGGTCTCGATGGTGCGGGTGAACGGGTACCTGAGGTCAGGCCAGTTGACCACGTAGGCGGGGGTGCTCGTCTCCTCCGGACGCTCGACGGGGACATAGCGCGAGCGGAGATGGACGCCCCGCCACTCGAGCTCGCCGTCGCGCCCGAGCAGGCGATCGAGGGGCGCGGTCACGATGAACGCGTCGTAATCGCTTTGCATGCCGACGAGGTCGTCGATCAACAGCTCGGCGCCACACGTCACCGACGACTTGGCCAGCACCGATTCGATCACGCTGTTGATGCCGTTCGGCGGAAAGAACTCCCATTGGTCGCGAAAGAGCCGGCGATAGCCGTCGTCGCGCAGCTCCACCCGCTTGGGGGCGAAGCTGCTCGACAGCTCGGTCGCCGGCCGCCCCCACTGCTTGGCGGTGTAGTCGCGGATGAAGAGGTTGTAGAGCGTCGGGCCCATGAGCGACATCACGAACGTCTCGAAGTCTTCGCCGCTGGGAGTGTCGGGGAGCGTGGCCAGCTCCTTCTCGATGGTCGGCCAGAGCTCCAGCTCCCGCAGCTCCTCCAGCTGAGGCGGCCAGGACAGCAGCGTCAGGGTGTCGTCGTCACCGAGATGGACCTGGGCCTTTACGCAGTGCTCGTAGGGGCGGGACAGCCCGAAGCGCTGCACGTAGCCGGCGACATTCTCGTTCGAGGTGTGGAAGATGTGGGCGCCGTTCGGCTCGTACACCACGCCGTTGAGCGTCTCGCTGCGGGAGTGACCGCCTACGTTCGCCGCCCGCTCGAAGACCTCGACGGCGACGCCGCCCGCACCCAGCCGTTCGGCGGTGACCGCCCCGGCCCAGCCGGCGCCGACAATCGCTACGCGCTTGTTCATCTGGGACATGGCGTCCGAGTGTGCACGGTGCAGGGGCACCCGGCCAAAACGGCCCGTCAACCCCGCGCAGCGTCTCCCCGACCAGAGGGGCGACCTCGGTGCCGTACAGCACGATGCACCCCATGATGTTCAGGTGGGGCAGCGTGCCGGCGCTGTACTTGAGATCGAACCCCGAGAGCCCCATTTCCGGCCCATGGCCGTGAAGCTCAGGTCGTCGCGGGAGAGGCGACGATCCGCCGGTCCTCGACCAGCAGGTCGCCCACCATGCTGAGGTGGCGATCGACCGGCGACCAGTAGGAGGGGTCGCCCGCCGTCGTACCGGTTCTCGAGCCGGAGCCCGTGCCAGTGGACGGTCGCCCCCGCGTCGCGCTCGTTGGTCGCGCAAGCGCCCAGGCCGTTGAGCAGCATCACCGGTGGCTCGCCGTCACGCCATGGCCGCGAGAAGCTCCCGGCACGCCCGCTCGCAGCGCCGGCAGCTCTCGGCACAGATTCGGCAGTGCTCCATGTGGTCGGCGTGCTTGTCGCACTCGTCGGCGCAGGACTTGCACACCGTGGCGCACGCCTCGAGTAGGGGCCGGGTGTCGTTGGCGTCGTATTCCGTCTGCCGCGAGACCACCCTGTTGGTGGTGAGGCAGACGTCGGCGCAGTCGAGGTCGAGTCGGATGCACTTGGCCAGCTCTGGGGACAGTCCGCCCTCGGACAAGCATGCGTCGGCGCACTGCGTGCAGGTGTTGGCGCACTCGGTGAGGGCCTCGATCGTCCGGGCGAGCAGCTCCGCGTCGACGTTGAACGTCCGCGGGTACGTGTCGAGCATCTCCTTGGCCTTGGCCACGGGACCTCCTCTGCGAGAAACGACGGCGCCTCTCGCCGCCGACAGGGGTGGTTTATCCGTACGGCCCTACGGATAAACCTGGAGCCGGTGAGCGACCACCTCCACCCCGTCGACGCGGAGCGGGTCACGGCCGTGCGCAGTGACGGTCTCGGCTCCGAAGAAGCGCTGGCGATGGCCGGCCTGCTGACCCTCCTCGCCGACCCCCTTCGCTCACGCATCCTCTCCGCCCTCCTCGTCACCGACGAGGTCTGCGTCGGCGACCTCGCCCTCGCCCTCGACGCGAATGAGGACGCCGTGAGCTACGCGCTCCGCCTTCTCCGCACCGCCGGGCTCGTACGGCGCCGCCGTGAGGGCCGCATGGGCTACTACCGGCTGCCGGATGGGCATTCGCGGGAGGCGCTTCAGGCCTGCCTCGAGCAGCTCCGCAGCCTCACCGCCCTGCATCCGAAGGCGAGTGCGGACGACGCCGACGACGACCGGTGAGTGGGTCCTACCCAAGAGGCTTTCGGCGAGGTCGACTGCACCGGAGTCCGGGAACTGCGTCTCGTCCTGCGCCTCAGGCCATCAACTCGCAGTAGCCGAGCAGCCGCCGTCTGTGTACAACCCGGCTTACGGCAGTCGACGACGATGGACCAGGTCCATTTCCACATGGACATCGGGCCCGCAGGCTCGATGCCGCCTGCGTGCTGCACAGGGATCGTGAGGTGGTACCGGGACCCGATGCTGTCGACGTGCGGTTGACATGTGGCAACCTTGGCCGGTGACCGAGGATCTCGTCTCAGGCGCGGAGATTGGCCGGCGATTGGGGTGTCCCGCGAGGCCGTGCGCAAGTGGGCCAAGGCCCCGGAGCGCGACTTCCCGGCCCGCTAGCGCGCGTCGGTCGCTCCGTCGTATGGAACTGAAACGGTGAAGACCTGGGCCGACGTTCACGGCTACGCGGTCAGGGGCGCCGCGTGCCGCGCGCTCACCAAAGACGAGCAGCAGCTCGTTCTCTTTGCGGCGGTTGTGGGGGCCCGACCTCCTCGCTCCGTCGAACCCCACAGTCATCTCGCCGTGGGTGATGGGCGGCGAGCCCGTTGTGCGTGCGACCCGCATCCCGACAGCGTCTCTGCACGTCGCTGCGCCACGAGCGCGGCCTGGACACCGGACGCATCGTCGCCCTGTATCCAGAGCTTGACGTCGAACAAGTCGACGACGCGATCGCCTTGGAGGATCGACTTCGCCGAGCCGCATGACGTTGCGGGACCGGACCCGACGCTGGGACGTCGCCGATAGCTCGTTCCCTCGCCACCTTGCTCCATGATCCTCGACCGTAGCGACCGGCGCCGACCGCTCCAGATGCTGGTGGAGCCCCTCTCTACGACAGCGCCCGGTTTTGGTGAGGGCGGGCGCGTACGATCGTGTATGGCGTGCTGGCCCGTCTGGGCCGTTCATGCGCTTCTCGCCCTTGGCTTGGCCTTGGGCATCGCCTCCCCCCTTGCCGCCCAGGCCAGGCAGCCGACGGTACTGGCGGCGGCCGTCGAGGGGGTGATCACTCCCGTGATGGCGAACCACGTGGACGCGGCCCTGGACCGGGCCGAGAGCGCCGGCCACGTGGCCGCCGTCTTGACCGTCGACACCCCGGGCGGCCTCGACTCCTCCATGCGCAAGATCGTCCAGCGGATCCTCGCCGCCCGGGTTCCGGTGGTTGTCTACGTCAGCCCCCAGGGCGCGCGGGCGGCCTCGGCGGGGGCCATCATCACCCTCTCCGCCCACGTGGTTGCCATGGCACCAGGTACGGCCATCGGCGCCTCGACACCCGTGGACCTCGAGGGCGGCGACGTCGAACGGAAGGTCGTGAACGACGCCGCCGCCTTCGCTGAGTCCTTGGCCAGGCTGCGCGACCGCAACGTGCAGTTCGCCGTCGACACGGTGCGCGAGGGCCGGTCGGCATCGGCGGTCGAGGCGGTCGAGATCGGCGCCGTCGACCTCCTGTCCCCGTCGCTTCCGGAGCTGCTCGGCACGATCGACGGCCGCGAGCTCATCGTCGCCGACGAGCCCGTGGTCCTGCGTACGGCGGAGGCGGCGGTCGAGGAGTTCGAGATGAGCCTGCTTCGTCGTATCCAGCAGGTGCTGGCCGATCCGAACCTGGCCTTCCTGTTCATGTCGCTCGGGACCCTGGGCATCATGTACGAGATCGCCAGCCCCGGCATCGGCGTGGGCGGCATCCTCGGCGCCATCCTGGTCCTGCTCGGCCTGTTCTCGGTCTCGGTGCTGCCCGTGAACGCGGTGGGGCTTCTGCTCCTGGCCCTGGCGGCCGGCCTGTTCCTGGCCGAGCTGTTCGCGCCGGGCGTCGGGGTCGCCGCCGCCGGGGGGACGATCGCGCTTGTGCTCAGCGGAGTCTTCCTGTTCCGGGACACTCCGGGTTTCGGCGTCAGCCTCGCGGTTGTCACCCCTGTCGCCGTCGTGGTCGGAGGCGCGGTGGTCCTGGCCGGACGGCTCGCCGTGCGGTCACGGGGGTCGGTCTCCACCACGACGGGACCGGGGCTGTTCACCGACCGCCTCGTGACCGTCCGCCATTCCGAGGGGACCCGGGGCCAAACGTTCGTCGAAGGCGCCTGGTGGAACCTCCGCAGCTCCGGCCGCGAGCTCGTCGAGGGCGACGAGGTCCGAGTCGTCGGCGTCGAGGGCCTGGACCTCGTCGTGGAGCCACCGGCCCACCCGCCAACCGACCACCAAACGACAGGAGAACCATGAGCGAAGCACTCCTCTACGGCATCGGAGGCGCCATCGTGCTCCTCCTCGTGATCCTCGGCGCCGCCGTCCGCATCGTCGCCGAGTACGAGCGGGGGGTGATCTTCCGGCTCGGGCGGGTGATCGGAGCCAAGGGCCCTGGTCTCTTCTTCATCATCCCGCTGATCGATCGCATGGTGAAGGTCAACCTGCAGACGGTCACCAGCGACATCCCCCCCCAGGACGTCATCACCAAGGACAACGTGACCCTGCGGGTCAACGCAGTCACCTATTTCAACGTCGTCGACCCCGTCCGGGCGGTCGTCGCCATCCAGAACTACATGTACGCCACCTCGCAGGTGGCCCAGACGACGCTGCGCAGCATCCTCGGGCAGGTGGAGCTCGACGACCTCCTGCTGAAGCGGGACGAGATCAACCAGCAGCTGCAGACCATCATCGACGACCTGACCAACCCCTGGGGCGTCAAGGTGACCCTCGTCGAGGTGAAGGACGTCGAGCTTCCCGAGAGCATGCGACGAGCGATGGGGCGTCAAGCCGAGGCCGAACGCGAGCGCCGGTCGAAGGTCATCCACGCGCACGGGGAGTTCGAAGCTGCAGAGTCCCTCGGTCAGGCCGCGGCCGTGCTGGAGGCCCACCCTGCGGCCATGCAGCTCAGGCTCCTTTCGACGATGGTCGAGGTCTCAGCCGAGAAGAACTCGACCCTCATCTTCCCGGTCCCCGTCGAGCTCCTCCGCCTCATGGACGTGATGTCCAAGCAGCCGGTTCCGAGTGACGGTGAGGGTAAGGTCACCGCCCGGCCGGCGCCCGCGGCCGCGGCCGCGGAGACAGCCGCTCCCTCGCCGGAAGAGCCTCGGGGACCGGAGCGACCGGAGGTCCCCTGAGCACCGGCCGGGGTACGGACGTACAGCTCACACTGGTGGGCTGGGCCCACCTATCAGCTCTGGCGCTTCCACCACGGCTGCGTCATGGTGATGGGAACCGGAATGGCGCCCTTGCCCGGTTCCGGCGACATGCTGGCCGTGGCCTTCCACGGGCTGGCCCGCCGGCGGGTGAGGGGGTCGGTCATACCGGGGGACGCGCTCGAAACCATGATCGGCAACCTGCGGGCACTCGCCAACGCCCTTGAGGCGTTCAACAACTACCCGCCCGGCGCCTTCTTCGATACCGAGACGCTTCGCGAGATCAGCAAACGCCGGAGGCCAGCCGACGCGGAGGAAGATCCGGGAGGCCCTATCGCAGCCACCGGGGCGCCGGCCTCGTCCGACCGAGACCTTGCGAGAGATGAATGGCCCGCCTCAGGTCAGGGGCCGGGTAGCCACGGTTGTTCGACCCCTACGACCCGCGCCGTTGCGCCGGTAGATCCAGGGCTGTCAAGGCCGGCCGCAGGCCGCCCGTGGGGCAGCCTTGACAGCCCGGCTCAGAACGCGTCAGCGACAATGGAGCAGGAAGCCCGCCAGGGCTTCTTGAGTGCCAGATGAGCCCCCGTTGGGCCAGTGTTGCCGGGTACGGACTGTACTTCTACGCCGCCGAACGCCATCGCCGCCCACACGTCGACGTCCGCAAGAGCGAGGAGCATGCGACGGTCGATGTGCTCACGGGCGAGGTCCTGGCCGGCCAGCTCCCTCCCCGTGTTCTGCGGGCTGTTCAGTCGCTGCTGGCCGACAACCGGGAGGCCGCGGTCTTCGCTTTCAACGAGACGCTGGAGCACCGGTTCCCGGGTACCTTGGAAGCGGAGACGGAGGCGTCGGATGACTGAGCTTGCACCGCTGATCGACGTGACGGATGTCCGCCTGCTCGCCCGGTACGTCGTCCAGCTCACCTTCGCGGACGGCAGTGAGCGGGTCATCGACCTGGAGCCGCTCCTGTGGGGGCCGATGTTCGAGCCGCTCGTGGCTGACTACGAGCTCTTCCGCCAAGTGACAGTGGACCCTGATGCCGGCACCATCGTGTGGCCGAACGGTGCTGACATCTCCCCCCGCACGCTCTTCGCCGAGTCGAGACCCACCGTCCCGGCCTGAGGCCCGACGGTCAGGACGGCCAGACCCAGGCCACGGCGGCGCCTGGGGCAATCGGATCCTTCGCCGGTAGAAGCGCTCACGATGGGAGTTCTCGAACAGCGGCTTCGAACAGCGCTGCGCGTTCCTCCTGAAGGGCTTTAATCGACGCGCGGGCTTGTCCGGGGCGCTCGGTAGCGGTCGCGTCGGGCCCGAGGTCAGCGAATTCTTCGGCCGCCCGCCGACGCAAGCGCCGCAAGAGCAGAACGACACGCTTCTCAGCATCATCGAACTCGTCGCTGATCAACGGCAGCAGGTCGTCTTCCCCTTCCTCGCCCTCCGGAGCGGGCTCGTCTGCGATTGCTAGACTGAACCAAATCCGATTCTCCTCATCGAGGGAACTGCGGACGTCGGCGAGCCGCGAGACCCATGGCGAAGATTGCACCTCGTCGTCCGAGGACCGTCCGGCGTCCCGATCGGCCCACCTGAGCGCGTCCGCGAGACGGGCACGCGGCCAGGTTGACGTCCACTCACGGCGGCGTTCCCAGCAACGAAGGATCAGATCTTGGGCTTCTGCCTTGGCGGCCTCATCGTGTTCCGCTCGTTCCAGCAGCTCGGCGATGCGATGCGCCATCCACCGCCCGAGCGTGTCGACGGAGTTCTCCAGCCCGAGGCGGCGGACTATCTCGTCTCCCAAGCGTGCGACTTCCGGCCAAGGTCTCGAGAGAACCTCCTCGGCGGAGGAGGTAGATCCGGCTGAGTCCGGTTTCATAGCTCTCATCGTCTTCCTCCCAGTTGGCCGAGTTTCGGTGGAACTGTCGAGCGATCCGGACCTCGAAGATCAGGTCCATCCCGATACCATCGAGGAACTGAAGCAACGGGTCCAGGCCAACCCACGTACGACGTCCGCTCGTGTCGGTCCGGTCGTATCCCCGTTCCTCCGGCCCGACATCGCTCCAGGCGTCCATCCAGGCAAGGACCTCGCCGGTGGAACCGACAACCTGAATTCCTTCATCAACGAGAGAAGCGTTGTGGTGATCGACGAACGCCGGCCCTGGTCGAATGATCCGCCGGTCGATCCTGCGCAAGGCATCGTGCTCCTCGAGCCCGAGTTCGTGACGCTCGACCTCCATGATCCAGCCGATCAGCGTGAACCCCGGCTCGCTAATCTCCATCTCGTCGTTCCAGTCGCCCTCCTTCGCTTCTGGCAGGCGGAAGTTCGATGGGCTCCCGCATGTCTGGAGCGCACGTAGGAGCGCGCTGGCCGTCTCAGGTGACACCAGCGCACTCGCCACCCAAGAGGAGGCGTAGCGGTCGGACCGGTCGATCTCGACATAGGAGCTAACAACGAGCGCGTCGGTCGTAACCCCGCTCAGCCCGAGAATGGCATCGAACTCACCGTCGTCTCTGAGCCTCCAGGCCTCCCGAGAGGGGATAAATCCGAAGGTCGCTTGTTCTAGGGGCGCCGGTTGGCGCCTGTCCGCTTCCCAGCGCAGAGGCGATATGTCCAAATGCTCGCTCAACCAGCCTGCCCACGTTTCGCGCTCGAAGTCGTCTCGGCCAACTACGAGGGGCTGGCCTTCGTCAACGAGCTCGCCTCCAACGAGCAACATCGCGTGGTACTCGAGATAGGTTCGGAAATCCTCAATCCGAGGCAGGCTACCGCGGTCATTGTGCGTGTCCTGCCACCGGTAGCGGGACCCGAGGGCGTCGCGCTCCTGACGCACCATGTCGTCGCTGAAGCCGAACTCGTCAACGATCCAACGCTCAGCTCGTACGATAATGTCGCGAGCCCTGAGGCCGAAACGTTCGGCGAGTGGCTCGTACCAATACGGCACTGTGTCCATTGGATTGAAGTGGAAGCGAGGAGACTCGCGACGGTCGTACCGATCGCCCATCTCGTACTCACGGCGCTGCATGCTGCAGCTCGCCGGCAGGTTTGTAAATCGAAGCACCTCGGCTACATCAGGCTCAAGATGCGCGTATGGAGTCGTGCCGAGTACCAATGCGCCTCGGCGAGCGAGCTCGCGAATCGACGCGTGCGGAAAGGACCTGTCTGTCGCGATACCGACGAGCTCGTCTATATGGGTTGCCACGATCGCTGGCCGTTCGTGAGAGAGGCGGGCCAGCACAAGCATGCTCCATTGCATCGCTGACATCCATAGGAACTCTCGCTCGGGCGAGACGAAAGCACCAGGCGTCCTGGTACGCGCCAGTTCGAGCAGCCGTCCGATCGTCGCTGGCGTAGCCGGCAAGACCTCACGAGCCACGTGCGCCGCTCGCCAGCGCACTCGCCGGTCCGGGTGGCCGAAGCAGGCCCACAGAACGGATGCGAGTGCGACGTCGGACGCGTCAGGAATGGCCGGTGCCACGGGCTCGATGTCTTCGTGGCGGCCGAGCGTCCATTCGAGAGCGTCTGCGCGCTCCGCGTGTTCAAGGTCGCGGCCCAATGCCCGAGCGATCGCGTACAGCTGACCAGAGCCGAGGTTCGCGACGAGCGGTCCGGCGGCCCGGACAATCAGCCCGCCGGGGTCCTTGACGTCGAGTTCGAACAGGAGTGCGAGGCTCTTGTCCGCCCTGTGCTCGAAAGGCACAAGGTCGGCGAACCGGTCCGTGATCATCTTGGGCAGGTCTGTCTCAATCCACGACTTGACGCCCAGCCGTGTCCTCCATGCAGGCAGCCAACGGCTCAAACAGTGAAGCACGACATCGCCATGAGACCGCCACAGCCGGTGACCCGATGGCAGGTTAGACAGGACCTGCAAAAACTCGCGCCGGTTCGCCGGCGCAAGGGAGTCAGCGACGAGGTCCATGTAGGTCTGAATTTGCTCGTCGCCCGCCCACGCTTCGGTGAGTGCATCAAGTCGGGCGGGGACGTCGTCCGGATTGTCGCCGGATGCACCGGCGAGCACAGCGGTGATTCCTTCGTTGCGCTCCTCGCGGTATCGAAGGCTCGGGCTGCCATCCGGGCTCGCACGCTCCGGGAGCGTCTCGACGTATGCGGCGAGGTCCGCAAGCTCGCGGAGGATGCTGGAGTTGAGATGGTGAGATTCGGCCCACGTATGGACTGTGCGAGCGTATCCGACCCTGCTACCGGGACTGAGGTCGGTGGCGTCCCATATGCGGTGTAAATCGGACGAGCGCAGGCTCCTCGTGGATCATTCTACGCGGCGGCTGTGACAGCTTCGGTGGACTCCTTGGGCACCTCCTCGACGGTCGTCGGGTTGAACA
>Ga0247713_1001274_pt1 | contig 12787 bp, 16 predicted proteins | sample 21E_NmetaG_FD_189936 | JGI IMG/M metagenome (GOLD analysis project Ga0247713, IMG submission 189936) | Soil microbial communities from hillslope of Landscape Evolution Observatory, University of Arizona, Oracle, AZ, United States - 2-1-E_N | ecosystem: Engineered > Artificial ecosystem >... | reverse complement strand
GCTTCGGGGGGCTCGCAAAGTCTGCAGGGTTGACGGAGAGCAGCCTCTTCTTGACGGCATCGAGCAGCGCCTTGTGAAGTACTGCGTGCGTGTAGCGAACGGTTCGGGGAGAAAGGCCCTCTGGTCGCCTGGCGCTCGGTGAGGTCATCAACTTCGCATACAAACTGTCCAGGTGCATGGGCTCCAGCTTGTTGAGCTTCACGGGGCCGAGCTCCGGGATCACGTACTGGTCGACCAGCTGGCGGTAGTTGTGCCAGGTCGTCTGCCGCAGCTGCGAGCGGGCGGCTTCAAACCACTGCTCCAAATAGGCGCCCACCGTCAGAGAGGACGGTTCGGCGTAGACACCCTGAACCCGGCGGGAGGTGATCTCCGCCAATGCGGCCTGGGCGTCCTTCTTACGGTCGTAGCCGCCGTGCGAACGGCGCCGGCGGTTCCTGCGGCCCGTCACTGGATCCGGCTCGAGTTCTTCAAGTTCGACCACAACGTAGTAGCGGGTCCTGCCGTTCCGAACCTTTTTCCTTATGTGGCCCCTCACGACCTACTCCTCTCTGGCCGCCGCGTCCTCGGCTGCCCACTTGTCCTGCAGTTCTTGAAACGTCCCGGGCTCATTGCTTCGGGGTCTCCTGAACATCCCCAACTCGTTGATGAGTGCTATTGCTTTCGGCGTAAGGTGGCCACCGGGCACTCCCCGCTTGGGTGGGTAAGTGAGCAATCCGGCCCGTCGAGCCGCTCGAACGTCGTCTCGAATCTTCGATGACGAGCGGCCGAGTCTTTCGCCAACAACCTCGTTTACCTCTTTCACTCCGGCTTCCAACTCTTTGACGTAGTGATAGGCCACGACAAGCAAACGGCGCTCCACGCGCTGACTGCGCTTCTCGAAGTCGCCAACCTCTTTACCTGCCTTCCGATCCCAGACCTGCTTCCACTTGAAATCGAGGCTCACAGGACCTTCTGGACCATGGACCTGCTGTTGGAGAGCGAGGAAGTTCCGCACAGCGTCCGTGGGGGAAGTGATGTCTCGGATTACACGGCCTGTGAGACCCCCGATCGGCAGCCAAAAGGAATTGCGATCCCAGCCGGGATCTTCCGCATTTTGAAGGCCTGGGGTTTGAGGGAAAATGCGAACCTCGGCCACGATTACGTTCCCCTCCTGCGGCGCCATTAGATATGCCGCGACCCAGCCCAGGCCGGCTTCCTTTCTAGGTAGGTGCTCCCAGTGCCAGCGCCCCTGCAGTTCACCCATTGGTTAAGTGTGCCGGAAGCGTGCCAGTAAGTCAATAGCGGCCACTATGGATCTTACGAAGTCGACGAGTGCTGGAGAAGGATGCTTGACCATACGAATTACGCCCGTGCAAGATGGGTACCAATGGATATCGCTCGTGGAGACACTTTGGATCACCTGCTCGATGAGCGGCGCCGTGACGCCCTATACGAGCCGCCGGTGGGTCGGCTGCTCCGGGAGGGTGTAGGGCTGTCGCAAGATGAGCTCGCTCGTCTACTCAGCGTGGACCGCGCCACAATCTCCCGGTGGGAATCTGGCAAACGGCGCCCGCGGCGTAGCCATGCAGCTGCCTATGTAGATCTTCTAAAGCGGTTGAGCGCGGAGCTCGACATATGAATGCTGACCCCACAGACCTTGCGGCCCTTCCTCAAGTACTCACTGTAGATGAGGCGGCCAAGGCACTTAGGGTCGGCCGCTCGGCGCTGTACGAGGCCGTAAAGCGGGGCCAGATACCCGCCTGCTTCATCGGCAGGAAGATTCGAATCTCCCGGGAAGCTCTGATTGCTGCCCTCGACGGATCGACGGAAGGCCGCACGTGAGCCGCGGCCGGCACGAACAGCGTGTCCTCGAAACCGTCGGCACTCCGCGCGAGGTTCTCGAACGTCACGGTATCCCGGTTCGTGGAAAGAAGGCTCGGTGTCCCTTTCATGATGACCGACACCCTTCGCTGAATCTGTACACCAACTCCCGCGGTTGCTTCCGGTGGTGCTGCTACGCAGGCTGCGGCAGGGGGGACGCTCTGACTCTCGAGGCCCGCTTATCGAGCCGCCCCATCCGCGATGTGCTGGCCGCCGGACCGGTCGAGAAGGTTAAGCCGTGAGCTCTTCGACTGCGCTGCTAAGTCCGGCCGTTTGGCGGGTCCTCGACGGTCTCCAAGGGGCGGGCTCCAAGGTTCGCCGGAGCGGCAGCGGCTTTGCTTTCGCTTGCCCGGCGCACGATGACCAGAATCCGAGTGGCACCTTGGCGGAAGGCGCTGACGGGCGGGCGCTCGTTCGATGTCACGCCGGATGTTCGACCGAGGCGATCCTGGCGGCCATCGGCCTGCGCATGAACGACTTATTCGCCGAAGAGCCGCCCGCGTCCGAACCCGATCGGCGAGTGGTCGCGCGGTATGGATACCACGACGTGGCAGGCGACCTGAGCTACGAGGTCCTCCGTTTCGGTCCCGCCAAAGAGTTCCGGCAGCGTCGGCCCGATGGCGCCGGCGGCTGGATCTGGAATCTTCGAGGTGTTGAGCGGCTTCCATATCGGCTGCCGGAGTTACTGGCCGCTCCCCTGGGGGAGCCCGTCTGGCTGCCAGAAGGCGAGAAGGATGTCGAGTCCCTCGTGCGCCTTGGCCTCGTGGCCTCGTGCAACAGCGGCGGTGCCGGCAAGTTTGGCCACGACCTCGTCCGGTGGTTCGCGGACCGGGAGGTCATCGTTATGTGCGACCAGGATGGTCCCGGGTGGGCTCATGGCTTCCGGCTAGCCCACCAGCTGGAACCGGCTGCGGCCTCAGTCCGGATCGTCGACATCCTGCCCTCGGGCAAGGACGTATCCGACCTGGCGGAGCACATCCACTCCAGTGGCGGCGGCGACGAGGATGTCCGGCGCTTACTGAAGGCGCTCGCGGACCGGGATCCCATGGTCTTGGATGACTGGAGGCCCGTGCCTTGTGGCTGATACGTGTCTGAATACCCGGCCGAGTACCTCGCCCTCCGGACGTCGTCGCCATCGCGTACGGCCATACAACCGGAGCCATTCGAGAAGAAGCTCGCGGGCGCAGTCGAAGGGGAGTGGCTTCGGCGCGAAGCCCGTCGCGTCAATGACGAGAGGGAGGCGGCGCCCGTCCCGCCCCTGGTGTTCGCCGGGGGCCCTGACTTCATCTCGCGCGACTTGGGACCCGAGTTCCCCGTCGTCGTCGAGAAGCTTGCAAGGGCCGGCCACAACGTCGCGATGGCGGCCCAGTTCAAGGCCGGAAAAACGACCTTCCACGTCAACTTGGCCCGATCACTGGTCGAGGGCTCAGCCTTCCTCGACCAGCTCGAGGTTCCGAATCCGCAGAGGGTGGCCTACTTGAATGCCGAACTGACCGAGGCTGACATGCAGGATGTCTTCCGCGCTGTCGGTATCCACCCCTCCGCCCGCGACCGGCTCTCGGTCGCCAACCGCCGGGGCCGGATCCCGCGCGTGAGCGTGCCGGCTCGGCGGACGGAGTTCGTTAAGGCGCTTCTTGACAATGCGGCCGAGGCGCTGATTGTCGACTGCCTACGCCCCCTCATGGCCGCGTGCAGCCTCAATGAAAATGACAACTCCGAGATGGGTCGGCTGCTTTCGTGGCTCGACGAGATTAAGGCGGAGGCCGGCGTCTCTACCCTCTGGCTCGTCCATCACACGGGACGCGTCGCCCAAGCAGAAGGACTCGAACACGCCCGGGGTGCAACCGCTTTCGACGATTGGGCGGATATGCGGGTACTGCTGACCCGGGACGATCAGGGCCGCCGGTTCCTTCGCAGCGAGGGGCGTATGCCTGGGCTGGAGGAGCAGTCCCTCCGATTCGATCCGGAAACCCGGCGTCTGCGGCTGGACGGTCACTCGAGGAAGGAGACCCGCAGGCGGGATCTGCTCGGGAAGGTCAAGGCTGCGGTCGAGAAGCAACCGGGCATCGGCGCCACGGCCCTCTACGCTGCCCTTGGCATCCACCGAGAGGATGCGGTCGACGCGGTCGGCGAGGCCATCCGAGCCGAGATGATCCACCGTCATCCCGGTGCCAAGCGAGCTCAGCGCCACTTCCTTGGGCCGGCCCAGCCGGACGGCGATGGACTGTGCTCATGCTCCAGTGGTTCCAGTGGTTCCGAGTTATTCCAAGACGGCAGGAAAGACCGTGAGTGAGTCGTTCCGTCGTTCCTATAGGGGAACGACTACTACTCACGTCTTCAACGCACTAGTGCTTGAGCCTCAGTGGTTCCGGAACGACTTGCCGGCACTCGCCGACGGCGACGCTTTCTCCGGGCGAAATGATGCGCGCGAGAGGAAATCCCCGCGTATACCGGCCGACGCCCCGACTTTGCTGTCCGAACGGACTCATCCAAGGCGTGAATCTCGCCTGAGCACAGAGCTCAACCCGCCCCGGAACGGTGCCGGCCTGGGCGGACATTGGGCGGACTGCCTCAATTTTGAGCGTGAATTTAGCCGTGCTACCGATACGCAATCGGTGGCGCGGGGAGATGTGGGTGGGGGTCGTCCATCGTCCATTCCCCTACCCCAAAAGAGATGGGCTTCGGGGATTCATCCGGCATCCCCGGGGGGCGTTTTTGCGGACGCCCCCACCCATCTCTCGGGTGTGGGAGCGGGTGGAACTCTCGTGGTGGAAGGTTCCGCTCCGCTCCACCCCACTTCGTTGGACCGATACCAGCAGGGCGCCGATGTGCGACCCGGAAAGAGAGGACCTGATGCCTAACGAGGTCGACCTTGCAGAGCTTACGGAGCAGGTGACCCGGGCGACCATTCGCCGGTTCAAGGAGGCGGGACTGCTTAAGGGGCCTGGATCTTCGGCCAGCCGCCAGCCCGTTCAACTCAGGGAGCGTGGGGGCACTGGACGTTCCGGCGCTTCGGAGACCGAGGACCTAGAGAGCCTGACCAAGGCGTTCATCGACATCGGACTTACCGAGGCGCAGGCCAAGATCGCAGCAAGGGGCGGCGTCGGGACGGGCGACGCATTCACCGACGCCTTCATCGACATGGGACTGACGGAGGTCCAGGCAAAGATCGCTGCAAAGGGTTACGAATGAAGCTGGCGAGCCGCAGGGATAGTGCTTCGTGGGAGGCCGAGTGCGAACGGCTCTTCACTGCCGAAGTTGATCTGAGCCGCAAGCGCATAGCCCTGAGCGCGAGGATCCCGGTCCTCGTCTCCACCGCCGGAGCGGCGTTCCTCGACGGTGATGCCGTGACGTCGGGGGCGGCGAATGCGCTTGATTCCTCGCGGTCCGAGCTAGCGATGATTGATGCCGCTCTCGAGGTTGCCCGAAACAAACGGCGGGAAGCGCTACGGCAGATCAACGTAGCCGAGGCGACCAAGATGCGGGCAGAGGCAGCCCGCCTGCGGAAGAAAGCCGAGCAGCACGGACAGGTGACCGCCAGGCTACTGGCCGAACTCCAGGCCCATGAAGGCTGTGACTACGTGCCGTACAAGCCATACGTCGACCCAACAGGCGGGGACACTGTGACTTATCGAATTCCTACCAGCGCCAGCCTGGAGCACCAGGCGTCCGGCCTCGAGGGCAAGGCCGAGGCTAAGGAGCGGCAGGCGCTTCGGGATTGGGGAGAACTTCAAGGCTCCTTTTCACCCGACGAACTGGTGGAGAACGTCGTTCAGCTGGGGCCGCTGACGTTGGGACCACCTCTTGTCGAGCTGCACGATTGGGCACGGTCGGCACTCGAAGGGACCAACAAGCACCGTCTGCGATGTCAGCTTTCGTGGAGTAGGGGCGAGTTCGCTCCGACACGCGCTGAGGCTGTGCCGATCTGATGTCGAACAAACCAGCGAGGGGTTACTCCTGGGAGCCGTTCCGGCTGGTCATGAGCTGTCTATTAAGCACGGGGCATACTCACCCCGCAAGGTCGACCCCAAAGCTCGGGAGATTGTGGAGACCCTGTTGGAGACCGGGCCGGGGTTTTTAGCCGACCCAGCCTATGCCCCAACGCTCTGGCTCTTTGGGAAGACTCTCGCCCGCTTCGAACTGTTCAGCGAATACCTGGATGCACAGGGATCTGAGATCGAGGACGACGAGAACGAGCGCCGGCGGGATGCGAGCAACAAGCTGGACAGGCTGACGAAGTTGGCTGCTGACTTAGCTTCCAAGCTCGGCCTCGATCCCAGCACTCGCGCCAAGATCGAACGTGACCTGGCGCAGGGCCGGGCGTCGTTGGCACCCCTCATCGCGGAAGGTCGGCGATTTCGCGAGCAGGCGGAGAGGCAGGCGCGCAATGGCTCCTCACCGGACCAGAAGGACCAGGAGGTTGAGGGCGAATGAACGAATTCATCGCGCCAGGGTGCAAGAGACACGAGTGGGCAGGCCCCGCCGGCTGTCAGTGCGACAGTTGTCAGGCGGAATTGCCCGCGTGGGGCCGGGTGTTGGTTGACTCGGACGAACGGCAGCAGTTCCGGGACTCCCTGAAGGCCGCGAGGACCTTGCTCGGAAGTGACGGTCCGGCATGACGGAACCAGAGCTCGCCCTCGATGTGCTGGCGTCTCTCGTCCTAGAAGACGGTAGGCGTTGGGGCGAGGCCGCGCAGCCGTTCCAGTGGACCGACGCGCGGGAGGTGCTGACGGTCGACAGCGGGACGCCCTATCACTTCCTGACCCGGGCCCGGGGAGCATCGAAGACGAGCGACCTCGCCGGCATATCGATCGCATCTATGCTCTGCCAGCTACCGCCGGCCGCGCGATGCTACGGCCTGGCGGCCGACCGGGATCAGGGACGGCTCCTGCTGGATTCGGTCGAAGGCTTTGTGAGCCGTACACCGGAGCTCGGAGGCGCTCTGGTGATCGAGTCCTACCGGGTGATCGTGCCCAACACCGGCATTGTCCTGGAGATCCTCCCGGCCGATGCGGCGAGCTCCTGGGGTCTCCGACCTGATTTCGTCGTTGTTGACGAGATAGCCCAGTGGGCCTCCGGCTATGGACCCCGTCAGCTGTGGGAAGCGGTGTCATCTGCTGCCGCTAAGGTGGCCTCAAGTCGTTTGGTCGTCCTGACCACCGCCGGCGACCCTGCCCACTGGTCGCGGAGGCTACTGAATCATGCGGTGGAAGATCCGCTCTGGCGGGTCCACGAGGTTCCGGGACCGGCGCCCTGGATGGACGAGCGCCGCCTCGCGGAACAACACCGACGCCTTACTGAGTCGAGTTATCGGCGCCTCTTCTTGAACGAATGGACGGCGGCTGAAGACAGGTTGACTACGGCCAGCGACGTCGCCGCATGCGTCACGCTCGATGGCCCCTTGGCTCACGATTCCCGCTGGTTCTACGCAGTGGGCGTGGATGTGGGGGTTAAGCACGATCGGACGGTGGGAGCCGTGTGTCACCTGGAGCCACTGGGGACAAGCGAGGGGCGGGGCCTGAAGGTAGTGCTCGATCGAATGAATGTTTGGAGGGGCAGCCCCCGCGCCCCAGTCCAACTCAACGAGGTGGAGGAGTGGATAGCCCAGGCGGCGATAACCTTCGGGGGAGCGCCGGTCAGCATTGACCCGTGGCAGGCGGTCGGAATGTCGCAGCGCCTACGTGAGCGCGGCATCCCTGTCTTCGAATTTACCTTCTCGGCCAGCTCGGTCGGACGCCTGGCGCTGACGCTGTATTCCTTGCTCCGGGACCACGCTCTGGCGATTCCAAATGATCCAGAGCTCATCGACGAGCTCTTGAACGTGCGGCTCCGGGAGACGAGCCCTGGCGTGTACCGAATGGACCATGACCCCGATAAGCACGACGACAGAGCGATGGCTCTCTGCCTAGCGAGCCACCTTCTGCTTGAGGCGGCGGAGGCGCCGGAAGAGGAACTTGTGATCTGGGATGCCCATATGGAAATCAGTCCGTACTGAAGGGGTTATGAGAATGCCGCGCCGCGCGATTGACACCAGGCTCAGTGTTACTCCAGGTAAAATTAGGGGCATGAATCCGGCCCTGCAACCTCCCATTTTCGCCGGGGGGTGTGACAAGTGAACGTGGCACGTCTCTATGCAACCTTGGATATGAAAGCCGACGGCTTTGTGCGCGGAGCCGCGACAGCACAGGCGGCTGCCGCGGGCCTGTCTGCCGGACTAAAGACCGCCTCCACGTCGTTCATCGCAGCCGGTACAGCAGTCACCGGCGCCGGCCGGGCGCTGACCACCGGGATCACCCTGCCGCTGGTTGCCGTAGCGGCAGCCTCGATCAAAGCCGCCTCCGACTTCGAGTCGTCCTTCGCCGGCGTGCGCAAGACCGTGGACGCCACCGAGGCGGAGTTCGCCAAGCTCGCGCAGGGCTTCCGGGATATGGCGAAGGAAATCCCGATCAGCGTGCACGAGTTGAACCGGATCGGTGAGTCCGCCGGGCAGCTGGGCATCGCCAAGGAACACATCCTCGACTTCACCCGCACCGTGGCCACCACCAACCTGAGCGCCGAAGAAGCCGCCAACGCCTTCGCCCGGATCGCCAACATCATGGGCACCACCGCGGACAACTATTCACGCCTGGGCTCCACCGTCGTCGCGTTGGGCAACAACCTCGCCACCACTGAATCCGAGATCGTCGAGTTTGGCCTGCGCATCGCTGGTGCCGGGCGGATCGCAGGGTTGACTGAGCCTCAAGTGCTGGCCATCGGCGGTGCCTTCGCCTCGGTCGGTATCCAGGCGGAGGCCGGCGGAACCGCAGTTCAGAAGGTGCTGTTGGCCATCACCAAAGAAGTGGTGACCAGCGGGGACAAACTTGAGGGCTTCGCCAAGGTCGCCGGGATGAGCGCCCAGCAGTTTGCGGCGGCGTGGCGCGAGGATGCGGGCGCAGCCTTCGTGGCGTTCGTGGAGGGGCTGGGCAAGTCGGGCGACAACGCCATTCAGATCCTCGACGACCTTGGGCTGAAGAACGAGCGGACCCGCCGAGCGTTCCTCTCGATGGCCAACGCAGGCGACCTACTGCGCAACGCCATGGACCTGGCAAACACCTCGTGGCGCGAGAACAACGCCCTGACGGAGGAGGCCGAGAAGCGATTCGCCACCTTCGCCAGTCAGCTAGCGCTTGCGAAGGGTCAGCTCTACGACGTGGCGATCACTTTGGGGTTCGCACTGTTGCCGTTCGTTCGGCAGTTCCTAAGCATGCTGCAGGCGGAGTTCATCCCGGCGCTTGAACGCCTGGTGACCAAGTTCCAGGAATTGCCCGAGGCCCAGCAGCAGAGCATCCTGAAGTGGCTCGCAATGGCGGCCGCGATCGGACCCGTCCTGATCGTGGTGGGTTCCCTCATCACCGCCATCGGCCGGATCTTGGGCCTATTCGCCCTCCTAGCCGCCCACCCGGTCGCAGCGGCGCTGTTGGCCATCGGCGCGGCATTCGTCGTCGCCTACACGCAATCCGAACGGTTTCGGGAGATCGTGAATAACACCCTGGTGGGCCTGGGGGTGATGGCGGCCACCGCTGCTTCTGGAGTCATCGCCGCGTTACAGGGTATCGCCGACTACTTCCTCAGCTGGGCCGACAACATACTCAGGGCACAGGCCTTGGCGTTCGGGTGGATCCCCGGCTTGGGCGCCAAACTCAAGGAAGCCAGCAACGCGTTCTCTCAGTACCGCGACGAGGTGAACGCCGGGTTCGACAAGGACCAGGCGGCGATCCTCGGCTGGCGCGACCGGATCATCGACGCCAGCCGCGACGCAGCCAACGGCATCCAGAGCATTCACCCGCCGCTGGCGGAACTACGGGCTGAGTTCGAGCGCATGAAGGCTGAAAAAGTCGCCCTTGAGATTTCGCTGGATGATCAGGCGTCCAACCCCATAGCGGTCATAGGCACCGCCTTGGACGGCCTGGGAGCGAAGAACACCAGCCCGACGATAACCGCCATCGACAACGCATCCGGGACGGTTGAGGTTGTCTACGGCGGGCTAAACAAACTGGGCGCCACCCACCCGAACTCCAACGTCAGCATTAGCGACCTGGCCACTGGTCCTATTGCGAACGTGCAGGGCGGATTGGACCGGGTGAAGAGCACCCACCCGAACTCGACGCTCAGCATCACGGACTCAGCTTCAGGGCCGATCAGCGGGGTCCAGGGCAGACTAAACACCGTGGCCGGCACCCACCCGCGGCCCACGGTGACGCTGATCGACAACGCCAGCGCCGCAGCCCTGCGGATTGTCGGGATCCTTAACTCGATCCCGCGCAACGTCACCAGCACGGTCACGGTGAACACCATTCGCAACGACACCGGGCCAATCTCGGGCAGACACTTCGGCGGGCCCATCTTCCACGACGGCGGCATGGTCGGCACCTACCACTCAGGCGGCCTGAAGGGCGACGAGGTCCTGGCCAAGCTCCAGCGGGGCGAATGGGTCATGCAGCGCTCAGCCGTCAAGGACTGGGGTCTCGACTTCATGGCGGCCGTCAACCGGGGCAAGCCGCGCGGCGGGGATGGGCCCAGCGTTGGATTGCCCAGGGTGAACCCGGGCTCGGTGGACCTGACGATCGTCAACGTGACCAACGTCGACGGTAAGGAAGTGGAGCGCACGGTGCGCAAGGAGACCGTGCGGTTCGGCCGGGCCAACGTGACGGCGTTCGGGCGCTACGGCGGCACCCGTGGATAGGAAACGCCTGCTCGAGGGGAATTACCGAGGAATCTGTCCGCAAAGTGTCCATGGAGTTGCGGAAGGTGGATGAAGGTCCTCAACTCGTGCGTGCTTCGTTTGTTCAGCGCGATTGCTGATACCGCGCTGGCTCGAGGAGAACGAGAGCGGATCTAGCTAAATGTCGTTGTCGACTCTCTTTTTTGGTTCCCGCCACAACTCCGTGGGCCGGGTCGCAGGGATGTGGTCTCGGACTGTTACTGACCGGATCTCTCGCAACGCGTTGCTCTTCTTTTCTACAGAAGTCCGCCTTCAGGGCTGCGATTCCATAACCAGGGTGACCGCTGACCACATCGCCCGTTGTTAGCCCCTTAGAAGGCAACTCCTTTTCGAGGTAGATCGACATAACGAGCCCCTCTTGATCGTTTGACATAGAGATGCTCGAGGGTCTATCCCGGCCAAGGTTCCCGTCGTGGACCAGCTGGCCCGGCCGTAGTCGCCGCAAGAGTTGGTCCTCGGCAAGGATAGTGGGGTCATCCTCGAATCCGGCATAGTCGGTCATTCTTCCGGCTTAGATAACTCCTGGATCACCTGGAGCAGCCGGGACCGACCTTCAAAGTCAAGAAGGCCTTCCCAGTCATTGGAGGGGACATTGAAGTCACCAATAAACAGATGGGCCGTTGCTTGCTTGTCGACCCTGATCTCCACGTCATAACCGGCTTCATGCCATTCGATCTGGAGGCTGCCCTCTGTGCTTAATGCGAAGTGGGGCGTGGGCGTCGACTCTTGAAGGGTCTGAATCAAGATCTTTAGCGCAGTTGAGAGGACTGGCACCGTAACCGGCAAGAGCCCGGAACAAGAATTTGCATTGAGCAGCCAATTCAGTTGCCGCACGGACGATTTGAGTTCGGCGGGTGCTTCGCCATGCACCTTAATCTCGATCCTCGTTGGCTCCGGGTCATCGCTCAGGAGTTCTTGATGCGCCTGCGTCGGGTCGACGGAACTTGCGCTATCGATCCGCGGCTGGGATCTGCGACTCCCCCAAAGCGGTAGGCGCGGTAGGGCATCGACGTAAGTCATTTGAGGCCCCAGGCCTCGTGCATCGCGGGCGTAGTGAGGCCGGTGAACCCCCTCACAATACTTTCCCTTCCAAGAGCAAAGAACGAGTACACCCCGTCAAGGCCCGTAGACAATGGCGCTCCACGGGCTGTTAGGCGAACCGTGAATGCCGGAACTCCGTCTGGCAGCCGTTTTACGGGCTCCACTGAAACGTGCAATCGTCCGACGAATTGATCGGCCACCCTTAAAATATGACGCTGATAGAAGCGGAAGTCCTCGAGCTGGGGAAGGTCTGAATAGTTCAATTGCAGTTGAAAGATCTTTTCGACCTCCCTATGAGATTGCCACCACTGGTCAGCCTCCAGATGATTTACGTAAGTGACTTCGCATTGTACGGTCCTGACCGCCCCCAGCTCGTTTTTTTTCGCGAAATCAATAAAGTGTTCGAACTCCGCTTTGAAGGCATGGAGCAGCGACGCGTACCGGGGGTAAGCCGAATGCGATTCCATCTTTCTCCAGTTATGAATGAAGCGGTCCCGCTGCACCTGGAGCAGCTGTTCGCGAGACTCACTGAGGAACCAAGCCCGTACAAGGGGAGCTGCGCTTGTTAGTTCGATCTCCACGCTGGCGTTGCCACGCGCTGAGAATTCGTCCTCGATTTCGTAAGCGGGTTCGAGAGGGTGCCTGTCGTCGGTAAAGGGAAACTTCTCCCTGAAGTCGCCCCACAGTTGGCCTATGTATGCTGCCGTTAAACCGGCAAGAGGCTCGAACTGAACGCCCAACACCACCTCCGATACCGGAGGCTGCGAGAAATCGGGGAGGGTAGGCCCCTCCGAGGTCGACCCCATAGTCGTTTCATCTTCCCACGACTGGCCACTAAGCAGCCTGCTTCCGTCCGCCCAATTGTCCGCCCAAACGTACCCGGACGAACTTGAACGGACCGCAATGAAGTGCACCAAACCGCCGAACCGGCAGGCGACTCAGGCATACTAACGGGAGCTGATCCGGACGATATGGACCTAGCCGGACGAGCACCGACAGACTTGTAATCGGTAGGTTCCCAGTTCGAATCTGGGCACCAGCTCCATTACCCGGCCATTGACACACGCTGTAACGAAATCCCGCCAGGCCCGTGAATTCGGGTCCCCGCACTTTGATGAGGAATCC
>Ga0247713_1001273_pt1 | contig 12794 bp, 5 predicted proteins | sample 21E_NmetaG_FD_189936 | JGI IMG/M metagenome (GOLD analysis project Ga0247713, IMG submission 189936) | Soil microbial communities from hillslope of Landscape Evolution Observatory, University of Arizona, Oracle, AZ, United States - 2-1-E_N | ecosystem: Engineered > Artificial ecosystem > Mesocosm... | reverse complement strand
AGGCGGCATCCGCCATGGCGGACCATCCGGACATCCTTTACGCCGGCTTCTATCACGACGCCTCCAAGGAGTACGCCGAGGCCCGGCTGACCCATGCCCTGGTCTTCGAGCACCCCTTGCCTTCTCCTGAGGAGATCCGGGTGGAAGCAGCGGCCTACCTGAACGGCATGGGTGAGGCCGTCGGGGAGGTACGCCGCCATCTACTCGACCTCATGCGCCGGGGCGAGCTGGAACGCTCGGAGCGGCTGATGGACGCCATGGACGAGATCTACTACCTGCTCATCACCATCGACTACCCCGATGCCATGACCGGCGGGCTGCGCAGAACTACCGACGTGGCCCGATCGATCATCGAAAGGACCCGGGGCGACCTGTCGACGACGATCATCCAGCAGGGGCTGAAGACGGCCTTGGATGCGGCGAGGCACGACCCCGCCTGAGGCCCGGCTACAATTGCCCTTCCGGGGCCGTAGCTCAGTTGGTAGAGCGCTGCGTTCGCAATGCAGAGGTCAGGGGTTCGAATCCCCTCGGCTCCACTGTTAGACGCTTATTCGAACTTGGGCGTAAAAAGACCGCCTTGAACGGGTCGTTGAACTCGACCCGCGTCACTTTGCCGTCTTTTACGTAGACGCTTCGAAGGACCGCTTCGTTGAACCTGCGCCGCACCTTCGGGTTGGCCTTGAGGTAGGCCTGGTGGCAGTTTCCGGCGAGGTTGACGGCCAAGCCGATCACCTCCTGCCATTCACTCAAATCCTGGTCCGTGCGGGCCAGCTCCGCCCTGGCGGCGGATTCTTGGTCCGTGATGCGGTCCTGGTCGGCCTTGAGCAGCTCCAAAGGGATGGCGTTGGCGTAGTAGGCCCGCAGCAGCTTCTGCCGCTCATCGGCCAGGGTGGCCAGCCGCCTGGTCAGCTCCACCCGCAGCTCCGCCCCCTCGGACTGGCGCTCCACCACCTCTAGTTGCATCTCGTGCCTCAGCTTGTCCACCCAGGTGGGTGGAAGCTGGATCCTTCGGTACAGATCCTCGACCCCCCGCTCGGCGTCCAAGGCGATCACGTAGGGTTGTTGGCACCCGGTCTTGTGCTTGAGCGAGTTCTTCTGTCCCAGGCAGTAGAAGTAGAGGTAGCTGCCCTTGGCCAGGGTAAGCGAGAGCCGGTTTTGGCACTCGGCGCAGTAGAGCAGGCCCTTCAGGTAATGGTCGTGGCGGCGCTGCCGAGCTCCCGCCTTGTTGTGGGCTCTAAGAACCTGCTGGACCTGATCGAACAGCCCCCGGGAGACCAGCGGCTGGTGCTGGCCGGGGTAGGAAACGCCGTTCCAGACCACCTGACCGGCGTAGAAGGGGTCGGCCAGCATCTGGGCGATCCGGCTGAGCGCAACCGGTCTTCCTGCGGTGCGGGCCATCGGGGAGGTCAGCCCCTTTTGGGTCATCACCGTCTGCAGCTCGGACAGTGAGTAGTCGCCCGAGGCGTAGAGACGAAACATCTCCCGGACCAAAAGTGCCCGCTCAGGATCCAGGATCACCCGGGCCAGCTGCTGGCCCAAGACCCGCTCCCGCTGGTTCAGGTAGCCGATCGGCGCCCGCTGGGGCCAGCCGCCCATCTTGGCCTTTTGGGTAAGCCCCTTTTTGATCTCGGAGGCCAGGTTGGCGGAGTAGAACTCGGCCATCAAGGCGTGGATCCCCTCGACCAGCTTGCCCGAGGCGGTCTCCTCGATGTTCTCGGTGACCGACACCAGTTGCACCCCGTACTTGCGAAGCGCGGCTCGGATGGCGACGTGGTCCTCGATGTTGCGGGCCAGCCGGTCGATCTTGTGGACCACCAACGCCCCGACGTCCCCCTCGGCCACCCGGCGCAGCATCGCCTTTAGGTTGGGGCGGTCGGCGGAGCGGGCCGACTCCCCGGCGTCGACGAACTCGTCGGCGACGTCCCAGCCCCGCTCGCCGATCTGGCGAAGACAGGCCTCCCGCTGGGCCGGGATCGAGTAGCCCTCGGCGGTCTCGTCCTTGCTGGCCTGCTCCTTGGTCGATACCCGAAGGTAGATGAGGGCCTTCATGCCGCCTGCTCCTTGGTCACCTGGTCGCCCCTTTCCTCCCGCAAGCTCTGCCGCGCCAGTTCGATGAACGCCCGGGCCAGCGGTCGCAGTTCAGCCCCGGCAACCGCGTTGTCCTTGCCGCCAGAGCCCACGATATGACGGGAGGCTGACACCTGACCATCGTTCGAGTGCACGCTCAAGCGGCCTCGCCCCCTCCGGGCCCTCCCCCCGGCTCCGGACGTGCCAGGCGCAGGGGCGCGGGGTCGGGCGGGGGCTTGCCCGAGGGATAAGTCGGAGGAGCTGGAGACCGGCGCTTTGTGCCGGGGTCGGTCCAGCGGCGTCCCAGGCACTTCGACAGGTCATAGGGACCCGGATTTTTAACCGGCAGCTCGACCAGCGACAGGCGCTCGGCGAGCAGGTGGGCGGCCAGGGGCCGGTCCCCGGGCGCCGGGACGAACTGGCGCCACACCCGCCCGAGCACTCCTCGAACCGCCAGCAACTGTTCGCTGGTGATGAACAGGGGCAGCTGAACCGCCACTCTGTCGGGCAGTTCGAGCTCTTCGACAACCGCGCTCAGAGCCTGGTCGAACGCCGCTTCCCGGCGCTCGGTCGGCACCACTACAGCCAAGTTGGGGAAGTGGTGCAGCTCGCCCTCGGCCCACAGCAGCGCCACCTTGAGGTAGCGGGTGAGCTTGTCCTTTAGCTGGCGGGACCACTCGGTTGCCCGGTCGTACTCCAGGTAGAAGTGACAGGCGCCGCCCGGGTGCTGGTAGACACCGAAGCCGTCCGGTTTGATCCAGGCGCCGGCCACCGTGGTTGAGTGGTACTTCTCGGGTACCCATTTTTGCAGGCCGTGGTCGGGGTACAACAGAGAGGCCTCGACCAGGGAGACGAAGAAGCGGTTGACCCCGAGGCGGTGCTCCAGCAACTTGTCGCCCCGGTGCCAGGTGTGGCGGGGCATGCGGTCAAGCGCCGAGCGGGGTTTTCTCATCGTCACCGCCACCACCTGGATCCCGGTCTCGGTGAGCGTCCACTGCGCCTGGGCCCGTCCCACCCCGATCGACTGGCTCGGGTTGTCCTTTTCCACCAGGGCCAGCTCGGCCAGGGTTCTCATCTGATCCTGGCAGCGGCGCTCGGAGGAGAAGAACAGGATCTTGATCTGGGCGGTGAGCAGGACCTGGTGGTCCCACAGGGCACGCAGGATTGCCCGCTGCCGGTCGTCCAAGCGACGGGCGGTGCTGAGTGCGGCTTGTTCCTGTCTGGCATTCAAAAGTTGCTCGTCTGTTCACCCCTTTCGGTTGCTTTAGTTGTTCGAGTTCAACTCCTGTTTGATGCATTTGGGCATAGCCCTCCCCCCTCCTTCGCCAACTGGAGGCTTTGGCTTTGGCCCCATTTCGTGCCTGAAAGCACCATTTGAGGCCCTGGCCCTTGCGCCGGGAAACCGCCGCCGAAACCGCCGTCTCGGCCTTGGCTTCTCGACCACTCACCCCGGAGGCGTTAAAGGCTTGCCTCGAAGTGATCAGTGGCCATTCGGAGGCCTCGAAAAGATGTTGCCCACCATGAACACGTAGTTCGGGCTGGTCACATCGCTGGAGCATCTGAATCAAAAAGCCGGGCCCCTCGGTCATCCAATGAGGCAGTTGCTCGCCGGCCCCCAAGCTTGCTTCGCTGCATTGACCCTTTCTCAGTCCTAACCCTTGCCACCTATGCGACCGCGGCCCCTACTGGCTGGCCGCTGCTGGCTGGGCTGGACCCTTCAGGCAACGCTACCGAAACACCCTTACGGGCCGGCTTGGACCCACCTTTTGAAATGACTGAGGGCTTCCAAGCCTTGATTCAGTCGCTCCTGCCGCAGACCCCGGGTATCTTCTCGGTGCTTTGCTCGAACCGATCCAGGGCCGCAGAAAAACTCTGCGATCTGTCTCGCTCGGCAAAGCCTCGGGATCAACCCTTAGCCTTCGGCAAAGGCTTCCGTATACAAAAGCGGGAAATCGAGGCGATCTGAAACGCCCGGGCCCAAAATTTCTTGCGCGGTATGTGAGCGACGTTTGGGCGACGAAATAGCGTCGCAACCAATTGGAAGAATTGGCTACCCCGGACCGGGTCCTGACGCCCACTTTGGGTGGGTTATCGAGAGGCGGCGGGTTGTCGAGACCGCCCGAAAATATTCATGGGAACCAGTCGGGGGCGTGAACAGTAGCCTTTGCAGCCTGGCCTGTGATTCGGTGCTCAACGCCCACGAGCGAGCCCCATGTACCTTCACAAGCTCGTATGAGCTAACCCTCCACGGCACGCTAACAGCGGATCGCTGGCGGAGGAGGTCCCCCTATGGATCATGCCGGCGTCGCAAATGGCCCTATGGGTTCAACCACATTCTGCCGATAGAAGGTCATAAGCGTTTGGGGCCGAGAGTCCCGAATCCAAGCCAGGGATCAAGCGGAAGGCGGGGACAATGTCCAATCGAGGACGTTTCAATTCGGGCGCCACAACCATCTCCATCTTTTTCAGTCTCGTCATGGCGCCGATCATGGCGCTTTCAATGATGGCTATTCTTCCCGCCACCGCGCAGGCGGCCGATTCAGCGCAGGCGCCGTCCCCCGACACCCGGGCACCGGCACCGCAACCCAAGCCGGTGCCCGTAGCTACCGACAACTCCACCAAGCCACCGCAGAGTACTCCGGCAGCTCTGCAGATGCCCCCGGTCGAGCTACCGCCCTGGCCCGAGGAGATCGACCCCCCGGCACGCGCCATCGGCCCGGAGGAAGCCGGGGGTCTGGTCGAAGAACTTCGCAACGAGATCGTGAGCGAACGAAAAGCCAGCCTGAAGGTGTATCCCGGCAAGGACGGGGCCAGGATTCTCAAGATCTCCGAGTCGCCGGTCCACTTCCAGGACTCTTCCGGACGCTGGCAGGATATAGACAACCGGATCGTGGACGCCGGAGAACGCCTGACCAACGCCGCAGGCAGGGCGGAGGTGAGCTTTGGCCGCACCACCGCCGACGAGCACCTGCGTATCCTATCCAGCGGCAATGAGATCTCAATGTCGCTGGTGGACGCCGACGCCTCAGACGCGGTAGCTAAGGGCAGCACCGTCACCTATCCTGAGGTCCGCCCCGGAGTTGACCTTCAATACCAGGTCATAGGCGACTCGGTGAAGGAAGTTGTGGTCCTCAACAAAGCCCCGGAATCTGAAGAGCAGTCCCGCTTTCGCTTTGACTTGAAGACCGGACAGCTCGAGCCAAAAGATGTCGACGGCGGCGGCATCGATCTGGTCAACGCCAAAGGTGAGCCGGTGTTTCGGATTCCCCCGGGCCTGGCGTGGGGTACCGGTCCGGACGGGCCGTCTTTGCCGGTCGCCGGGGTGGTGGACTTCGAACTGGTCAAGGTGGAGGGGGGCTGGGCGATCGATCTGATCGCCCTGCCGGCCTGGCTGGCAGCCGCCACCTACCCCGTATTCCTGGACCCGACCGTGCGCATCGAGGAGCTCGGTCAGAACAGAGGAACCGCCGGACACGATGTCTGGGTCACCAGCTCCGATGGCGACAAACGGTTCGAGAGCACGCCATATAACGGATATCTGGTCAACTTTGCCGGGCAATCCAACAACATCAACTACCGTACCTACGCCAAGTTCGACATTCCCTACTGGCACGCGTGGCGGATCGACCGGGCGTTCTGGTTCGCCACCGGGGCGGCCGTCGCACCGAATCCGGCGTCCCTGCGCCTGCAGGCCATTCAGGGGTCCTGGACTCCCCAAGCGGTCTCCTGGAACAACCAGCCGGCCCTGCGGCCCGAGCAGCTGTTCACCTCCGTTTATCAAAACCAGTGGGTTGCCGCCGACATAAAGGCGTGGGCCAAGAAGTGGTTCAACGGCGTTTGGCCGAACCAGGGTTTCATGCTGGACGGCAACGCCCCACACCACATCTCGGTGCTGACCGGGCAGGAGGACCCGGGCGCCGCCGCCTCGTTTGTCTACCTCGAGCTGCTGCCCAACCAGGCGCCGGGTGACCCGGTTGCCCTCTCGCCCGATTCACCGGCCGACGGGTCGACGATTGAATCTTTGACCCCGACCCTGCAGGTTGCCCCGGCCACCGACCCCGACGAAGACCCGGTGGTCTACGCCTTCTACCTCAGCGACGGGGTGGATGTACTCGCCACCTCACCGGGGTGGATTCCTGAGACCAGCTGGACGGTACCCGAAGGCGTGCTGGAGCCGGGCCAGACTTACGTCTGGCATGCATATACCGGGGACGGCAACATCGCCACCTCCCCGGACTGGACCTGGAGCTTCAAGACCGAGGGTCTATCGATCCATACCGGGCTTGAAGACTTCTGGCCCTACTCCTCGTTCGACCTGGGCCACGGGGTGGCCTACCCCAACATGGCCTCAGGCAACCTGGTGGTGCAAGACACCGACTTCGAGGTACCCGGCCGGGGCCTTAACCTGCGCCTTACCCGCACCTACAACTCCAATCAGGCCGGCCAGGCCGGTCCGTTCGGCCGGGGCTGGACCCTGGGAGTGGCCGAGGGCCAGGGCACCGGAGGGCTGCTGCAGGCGGCGGGCACGCTCAACCTGGGCCAGGTGCTCACCTTGTTGTTCGGCGGTGACAGCGCCTTTAAGTTCATCGACGCCGACGGGACGGTTCATCGCTTCGTCAAGCAAGGCGGGGTGTGGCAGCCCCCGCCCGGGGTCAACCTGACCGTCGAGGAAGGGCTACTGGGATTTGGCTACTCACTGGTGCGCCCCGACGGCGTGCGCTACCACTTCGCCGACGCCGGCGGGGGCGGCTACAACCTGGCCCGCATCACCGACCGGGCCGGCAACGCCCAGCAGTTTAGCTTCGACGGGCAATCCAACCTCACCGAGATCACCGACGGGGCCGGCCGCCAGCTCAAGTTCAGCTACGGAGCACCCAACGGGCAGATCTCGCGCATCAGCTTTGTAGCCGGCGCCGAGCAGTTGCACACCGACTACGCCTACGGCGGCGCCAATCAAGACCGGCTGGTCTCGGTCACCCGGGCGGCCGGTACCTCAGATGCGGTGGTAACCGAATACGGGTACTCGGCCGACGGCCTGAGCTGGGTCGAGGATGGCCGGGACAACCGCACCAGCTTCGCCACCCCGGCAGGCAAGCTGGCGTCGATCACCGACCGAGCCGGCAAGGACTGGCAGTTCGACTACGCCGGCGAGCCCGGCTGCTCCCCGGCAACCGGCGCGGCCCAGGCCACCTGTTTGACCGACCCCGAGGGCCATACCCAGGTATGGAGCTCCAACGAGCACGACAACCTGGTGCACCGCCAAGATCCCGGTGACCAGGACTCCGCCGGCAACCCGCGCCTCAACGCCGGGCAGTTTGCCTGGTCCGACAACCGGCTGGTTTCTGAGACCGACGCCGCCGGCAACCTGGTCGGCTACTCCTATGACGCCGCCACCGGATTGATCGACTCCAGCACCGAGACCGGCGTCGACGGCACCACCCGGACCTCTACCTTTACCGTGGCCCATCCCGCCCCCGGAGTCGGGCAGATCACCCAAGCGGTGATCGGCTCGGGCAGCGCCGAGGCTCGAATCTTCGACTTCGCCTTCGACCCGACGACGGGCCTTTTGACCAGCGCCAACAGCCCCGAGCAGACCCAGCCGAGCCTGTACAGCTACCATCCGGGCACCAGCTTGCTGCAAAGCGTGACCGACGCCGAAGGTAACCAGACCGGATACGACAACTACCATGCCTCGGGGCAGCCGGGGACCATCACCGACGCCGAAGGCAACCCGAGCGTGCTGCAGTACGATTTTTTGGGCCGAATGACCCAGCACACCGACCGGGAGGAAAAGCTGTGGAAGTCCCAGTTCGATCTTCGAGGCAACCTGGTCCGCACCGAGGACCCTAAGGGGTCGGTCGCGACCTTTTGCTACGACGCCAACAACAACCAGACGGTGGCGGCACCGCCTAGGGCAACCGGGGCAGCCTGCTCGCTGGACGGAACCGACGGCCACTCGGTCAAAACCCTCTACGATGAGCGGGACATGGTCTCCCAGGTGGTAACCAAAAGCGACGGCAAGGTTTCCAAGTCGACCTACAGCTACTTTGACGACGGCCAGCTAAAAAGCATTAAGGAGCCCCGCAGCTTCGACCCCGCCGACGGCTCTGCCTCGGGGACCGACCAAAGCGTCGAGTATCACCGCTACCCCAACAACCGGGTGAGCGCCTTTGTCGACGAACTGGGCCACGTAACCGATGTCGTCTACACCCCGCACGGTTTGATCGAAAAGGTCACCGATCCCCCCGGCGACGCCGGGCGGCACTGGATCACCTACGCCTACAACCGCCTGGGGCAGGTAACCAGCGTCCTGGAGTCCGGGCACGCCCAGGCGGGGACCTTCGCCTACAACCGGCACGGCGACCTGGTCGCCCAGACCACCCCCAAGGGCAGCACCACCGCGATCGCGGTGGACGGCATGGGCCGCCCCTCCACGGTCACCGACGCCAAGGGCAACCTAACCAGCTATTCCTACGACCAGGTGGGCAACCTCACCGCGCTTACCCAGCCCACCGGTAACGGCGATCACATCACCACCTCATACGCCTACACGCCGCTAAACCAGCTGGATCACGAGAGCGACCCGGCGGATGCCGCCCACTTCATCGACTACCTCTACGACAAGCAGGGCCGCCAGACCCACCGCCACGACCGCCGGGACGATCCGGTTACCGGAACCATCGAGCGCACGGTGCAGCGCACCTTCAACGCCGACGGCACCCTCGCCGAGCAAAAGGCCACCGGGACCGGGCTGCAGGAGCACCGCAGCGTCTACGGCTACGATCCCGACAACAACCTGGCTTCGGTAAAGACCTACTCGGCCGGCTCCGCCACCCCCAACATCAGTGAGCTTGCCGCCACCTGGACCTCATCCGGGCAGCTCCAGAGCTGGAGCGAGACCATCTACCCGCCGGGCGGGGGCGCCCCGGTAACCAAATCCGGCTCCTACGACTGGGCCCAAGACGGCCTGAAATCCCAAAGCACCATCGACGGGCAGTCCTCGAGCTTTAGCTGGCTGCTAAACGGACTGGAGGACGAGTTCACCCCCTACGGCGGCTTCGGCTCCTTTTCCTCCACCTACTTCCAAAACGGGGCGCTTAAGCAGATGAGCTTCCCCGACTCCCAGGTGCTCACCCACGGCTACGACGCCGCCGACCGCCTTTCCGACCGGGTACTGGCGTACTCCGGCGTGAAGCTGTCCGCCTGGGAGGCAATCGGCTACGACGAGGACAACAACCGCCTGAGCGAACAGGTAACCCAGTTGCAGCCGGGCGGCGCCCAAACCGGAGTCTCGGCCTACGGCTATGACGATCTGGGTCGCCTGGACTCGTTCAAGCACGCCTTCGATGCTCTGCCCACCGGCTACACCCTCGACGATGCCGGCAACATCACCGTCGAGGGGACCAAGCTTTACACCTACCAGAACAATCGCCTGAAGCTGCGCACCGAGCTGGTCGGAGTCTTCGAGTACGGCTATGACCTGTTCGGCAACCAGGTCACCGAGACCGAGCTGGGCAAAGCGCCCAAGACCACCGAGTACAACGCGGCCAGCCACACCGCCAAGGTGACCGAGCCGAACGGCGACTGGGTGGAGTACGTCTACGACGGGATGGAGCGCCTGGTGTCCCGCCGGGACTCCGAAGGCGAGGTGAGCCTGTTCTTTAGGGACGGGCTTAGCGAGCAGATCGCTGTAGAGACCGATGAGCAGGGCAACGTCACCACCCGCTACCTGACCGACGCCTACTTCGTGCCCAGGGGCAAGATCGACATCGGCAACTCCACCGGGCGCAGCTACTACATGACCGACCCCCGGGGCAACGTCACCCAGATGCTCGAGCGCAACACCGGGGACATAAAGGCCGCTTTCAACTACGGACCCTACGGCGAGGACAAAGGCACGGACACCGTGGGCAACTGGGACTCAAGGCTCAAGTTCCAGATGGCGCCCAAGGACCCGATGACCGGCAGCTACACCATCGGGCCGCGGGTTATGGATCCGGGGATCAACCGGTTCGTGGGCGCCGACATGTACGTTGGGGCTGCCGCCAACTTAGGGCTGCAGCTAGATCCTTTGACCGGCAACCGCTACCTGTACGCGGGAGCCAACCCGATCGGGATGATCGACGACGGCCACCGCTGCCAGAAGATCTCGTCGTTTTGGACCTGGGGCAACTGCGAGGACGACACCAATGCTTTCCTCAGCGGGGCCAAGGACGTCGGCAAGGAGGCGGTCCAGTTCGCCCCCGGATACGACTGCGTTCAGATGATGAGAGATCCCTCCTGGAGCGGTGCCGGCTGGTGTGCGGTTGACTTCGTTCCGGTCGTGGGCAAAGCCGACAACGTTGCCAAATTGGGCAAACTGGGATTGAAAAAGTTCAACAAGGTCCCTGCCGCCTGCCGGGCCAACAGCTTCGTGCCCGGCACCGAGGTGCTGATGGCCGACGGCTCGACCCAACCGATAGAGGATGTCGAGGTCGGCGACATGGTGTGGGCGGCGGATCCGGAAACGGGTGAACAGGGACCCCGGCAGGTGACCGATCTGATCGTGGGCGACGGCCAAAAGGACCTCGTTGATATCGAGATTGACGGTGCCACGATCACCGCGACGGACGGTCACCCGTTCTGGGTCGACGACCAAGGCGCCTGGATCGACGCCGAGGACCTCGCACCGGGCGACCTGCTCGTCCTGGCCGACGGCACCACCATTGACGTCAACTCCGTCGCCGAACGGACCGGCGTCCTGGCCGTCCACAACCTCACCGTTGACGGCATCCACACCTACCACGTCATGGCCGGCGATAATCCTGTGCTCGTCCACAACTGCACAGGTCCACGGCGGGCCTCTAAACGTCCAGAGAAGCCGACGTCGCCTCCTTCGTGGGTGACGCAGGGTGGCCACTACGCCGAGACAACCGACCTGAACCCGGCTGGCGCCGCTCGTCGGATCCTCAACGAGGAGTACGGGCCTGGCGGTTGGACCGGCCGAGGCGGGGGGTCGGAGTTCTCGCAGCTCCAGAAGTGGCTGTCGAGGTACTTCCAATGGCAGTGAGCGACACCGAGCAGCTGGTCGCCGAGGCACTTCAGGCCCAGTCATTGGAAGAGCTGTCCGGCTTCGCCGAGTCGAATCCCGCGTTGGCCCGGCTCGCCACGGCACCGGACCTCGATCAACTCTTGCGCGAAGTTCAGTATCTACGGTCGGGCGACCAGCCGGGACGGCAGTTGCACGCGCGGATACTGGCCGAGTGCCACCTGTCGCCACAACGTCGCATCGATGAGCTGCGTCGCGTCCTCTCCGACGAGCCTGACCCGAAGGTAATCCGTTGGATCGTCATCGGATTCCGCAACGCGGCTTCTGCAAGCGCGCTCCCGGATCTGCATTCGCTGGCGCATCACGCAAGCGCGGATGTCCGATTCCCGGTTCCGGACGCGCTCAGTGCTTGTGCCACGTCCTTCGATGACGTCGCCCATGCCCTCTTGGAGCTGTCACGCGACCAAGATCCGGATGTCCGTTGGTCTGCGGCGTTCGAGCTTGGGGCATGGTGGGCGGACACCAAGGATCCGCGCATCCGAAGGCGACTGTCGGCCTTACGTACTGATGACGAGTCGCAGGAGGTTCGGAATGCGGCAGCCGACGCTCTGAGCGGTGGTGAGGAACGGTGATGAGAGCCACCGGGACACGCCTTGCGGGCCATGTTGTGGCTCTGAGCCTGTTCATCTTGATCGTGACTGCTGGAACTCTGAGTGCGGCCGCTAGCACGGCTGGCGACAGCTACCACGACACAAATCACCGATATGACGCCTCGACCGATCTTCCCCTCCACGCGGTGGAGGCCAGCAATCGCGACGGCTGGACATCCTGCCCCCCAGCGGCGTCTACGCCGCCGTTGCCGATCACGACCTACAGCTACCTTTGACGACGCCCAGCTAAAGGGCATCTAGGAGCCCCGCAGCTTCGACGCCGCCGACGGCAGCGCCTCGGGGTGAACAGCCCCGGGTTTTGTGGAGGCTCTGCTGCCCGGTTTCGTGAACGCACAAATCCGGCTGTTTGACGAGCATCGCTCCGAGTACCCATCAACCTGGGCCGCCGTGAAATCGATCTCTACCAAGGCCGGGATGAACCCCGAGACCGTGCGCAGCCGTGTCCATGTTCAATTGACGTCCCCACGGGGATGTAGCCAAAACCTGTGAATTCACTCCAGACAAAAAAGCGGCGTACCTTACTTCTGCATCGAGCGGAACCCGAACGCGCTCACCGGCTGGGAGGCGGTGAACACGCTAACCGCAACCAGACCACCGGCTGCTCGCCCTGCCGGCCGGGCTTCACGCCTTGTCCGGGAGGCAAATCGTCGCCTTGCAGCTTGATCATGTCAATGCTGGTGGTTCAGCGTCGCCGGCAAATGGCCGAGCAGACTCTGAAAGTTCGAATAGTGACCGGTCCGCTCCACGCATGTCATGTCGCGAGACTGTAAGAGTCCGGTACCTCTGTCCCACATCGGCTCCGGTACCCGTGTCCCACTGTCCGGCCGGCTTACGTTCTACTCGCTGATTTGAAGTTGCGCCATGATGAGACTTGTATCGAAATAATCTCGTTCTACGATAGTCAGCCCCTGCTCGTTCAGATCTAAAGCCCAAACCATCGGAACATCAACTCGCTGGCCGGTTGGTGGAACGTCGCCGGCCCCGAGTCGGTGGTTGAGACCTGTCCACGGATATCCTCGTCGCCCACA
>Ga0247713_1001271_pt1 | contig 12803 bp, 12 predicted proteins | sample 21E_NmetaG_FD_189936 | JGI IMG/M metagenome (GOLD analysis project Ga0247713, IMG submission 189936) | Soil microbial communities from hillslope of Landscape Evolution Observatory, University of Arizona, Oracle, AZ, United States - 2-1-E_N | ecosystem: Engineered > Artificial ecosystem >... | reverse complement strand
TCGGGCGAAGGCCTGGCGTGCGTCGCACCGGAAGCGTCCGCGAACCGCACCCGGCGGGACAGCGGTCGAACCACGTAAACGGTGGCGCCGCGGCACGTAGTTACCGGGTCGTTCGGGCGGCCAGGGCCGCGAGCTGAGCCCGGCTGGTGCTTCCGGTCTTGGCCAGCAACCGCTCGACGTGCTTCTCGACGGTGCGCGGCGACAGGTACAGCCGTGCCCCGATGTCGCGGTTCGACAGCCCGTCGGCGACGAGCGCGAGCACGTCGAGCTCGCGGCTGGTCACCCCGAGCCCCGCGAGCGCGGCCGGGACGGTGTGCTCGCCGCGCCCCCTGCGGACGACGACCCCCGCCCTGCGCAGCAGCGAGCGGCAGGCCCTCACCAGGGCGTCGTTGCCGCTGGCGGTGAAGAACGCGGCGGCTCCCCGCAGCCACTCGACGGGGGCACCCCAGCCGTCGGTGACCGCGTGCTCGGCGACGAGTCGGCGAGCGAGCTGCCGGTTCCAGGGCGCCGGGGCGAGCAGCGTGTCGCCGCGGACGAAGGCCGCCAGCGCGCCGTCCCGGTCCCCGCCCGCGCCCGAGATCACGGCGTCCGAGAGCGCCAGGCAGCCGGCGTTGATGCGGCTCACCCGGGCCGGGGCCGGCGGCTCGCGCCGCTCGATGCCGAGGTGGGCCAGCAGGTAGAGCCCCCACAGCTGGGAGCGGCCGATGTCGGAGTGCTCCGGGACGAGCGCGACCGCCTCGGCCAGCTCCGAGCGTGCCCGCGGCCGGTCCTCGCCCGCCAGGTGGGCGACGCCGAACCCCATGGCCTTCACGGCGGCCTCGAACTCCGGCACGCCTGCGGCGAGCTCGCCGGCCCGAGCGGCGAGGACCTTCGCCTGCGCCAGGTCGCCGCGCAGCACGTGCACCGACGCCAGCGTGTTCGTGACTCCCGCAGCGACCAGGGGGAGGCCGAACCGGCGCGCCGCCCGTTCGGCGCGATCACCCGCGACGAGCGCGGCGTCGAGCCGGAAACCCTCGGTGTGCATCACCATGAGGTGCAGGTCGATCACCGCGACCAGCCCCAGTGCTCCGACCTGCTCCGCTGCCGTGCGCGCCGCCACGGCGCGGTCGACGGGGCCGAGCCGGGCCATGTCGATCGTGCTCAGCTCGTGCAGCGCGCGTGCTCGCCACAGCGCCAGCCCGGCGTCCTGCGCGATGGCCAGCGCCCGGCCGAAGTACGCCTCCGCCTGGTCCAGGTCGCGCAGGCGCGTGCACCGTCCGAGGAGTTCCAGTGCCTCGCAGGCGAGGTCGGCAGGTGCGTGGTCCTCGGCCGCGGAGAGCGCCCGTTCGGCGTACCGCGCGGCCTCGTCGACGTCGTAGTTGCCGAGCGCGATCGTCGACGCCAGCACGTCCAGGCGCGCCGCCGCCGGCTCGGCGCCGGCACCCGCGAGCCGCCGGGCGACCTCCACGTGGGCGCGCGCGCCTGCCCAGTCCGCGGCCGTGACCGCCGCCCGGGCCAGCCGGACGTGGACGGCGGCCCGGCGCGACGGTGCCGCGCTCAGTCCGTCGAGCAACCGGGCGCCGACGCGCGCCGCGCGATCGGTGTCGCCGGCGAGCGCCGCGGCCTCGACCTGGAGCTCGTCGGCGTCGGCGGCGATCACCGCATCGTCCTCGGCGAGCTCGCGCGCCCGAACCGCCCCGGCCAGCGCCGTGGCCAGCGCCCCCGCGTCCAGCGCGCGCCGCGCCGACCCGACGAGGAGCCGGGCCGCGCGACGGTGCTCACCGGCCTGCGCGGCGAGGTCGGCCGCGAGCTCGGCGGGCACCAGCGGCGCCGCGGCTCCGTCGCCCTCGGTCGCGGCGCGCTCCTCCAACGCGCGCAGGGCACGACGGGCCAGCGCGGCGCGCTCGACCGCGAGCACCCGGTCCAGCAGCGCTTCCCGCGTCAGAGCGTGCCGGAACCGGAACCCGTCGGTCCCCGTGCCGTCCTGGTCGAGGAGTTGCGCGTCGACACCGAGCCGCAACGCGGCGAGCACGGCCTGCGGCTCGAGCTCGGTCACCGCGGGGAGCAGCCCCGGGTCGAACCGGCGGCCGAGCACGGCGCCGGCGACGAGCACCGTCCGCGCGGGTTCGCCGAGGACGTCGAGCCGCTGGCGGACGCTGTCGGCGACGGTCACCGGCACGACCGGCGCAAGAGTGGTCCGCGCCTGCCAGCCGTCCGCGTCGCGACGAGCGCACCGGTGCCGACCAGCGAGGCGAGCAGCTCCTCGACCAGGAAGGGGAGCCCGTCCGCGTGCGCGTCGAGCAGCCGGACGACCGCCGCGGGCGGCTCCCCGGAGCCCAGGCAGGACCGCGCCATCCGGAGTACCTGCTCGCGGGGCAGGGCGGCGAGCTGCGCGACCGTGGCGGTCCCGCGCGCCCGCAACGTGTGGGCCAGGGTCAGCGCGGGGCTCGCCCGCTCGGCGCGGATCGTGGCGACGACCAGCGCCCGCTCGGCGGCCAGGTTGTCGGCCAGGTACTCCAGGTGGGCCAGGGTGTCCGCATCGGCCCAGTGCAGGTCCTCGAGCACGAGGACGCACCCGCGGTCCCGCGCGAACGCGGCCAGCAGCCGCAGTGTGGCCTCGCTGGCCAGCAGCGGCGAGGCCGTTGCGGGATGGCCCGGCCGGTGCCACTCCGGGACGAGCCACCCCAGGCTGGACCGGAACGCGGTCAGGCCCGGATCGTCGAGCACGGCCGTGCCGTCCGGGCCGCGCAGCGCCGACAGGAACGCCTCGGCCAGTGGCCGATACGCCACGGGGACGGTCGACGGGACCGCGCGACCGACGAGCACGCGCATACCGCGCGATCGGGCCGCCTCGGCACTCGCCGTGGCGAGCCGGGACTTGCCGACCCCCGCCTCGCCGACGAGGACGTGCACGCTGCCGGCGCCTCCCGCGGCCCCGTCGACCGCCTCGGCGAGCGTCTGCAGCTCGTCGTCCCGCCCGACGGTGATCGGGCACAGCACGCGCCGCACCTGCCCGAGTATCTGCCAGGCGGCGTCCTGCCCGCCATCGCGGCGTTCGAGTTCAGCCGGCGCAGTCGTCGACGGAATCCGGAGCCGACCGGAGTTCGTCCGCGTCCAGCTCGTTCACCACGACCGGTCCGCGCCGATCCCCCTCTCCGGCGCCCGGGTCGATGTGAGTGGTCACGGCATGTCCCCGGTGAACACCAGCCGGCGGTCGACCACATCGCGGGCGACGTCGATGAGAAGCCGTTCGGTGGCGAACGCGTGCCCGCGCAGCCGGGCCAACGCGTCGGTCGCGGAGATGCTCAGCTGGGCGAGGACCATGCCGGTCGCCTGGTGGACCTCGGCCCGGTGCCCTACCGCATGGTCGAACCATCCGCCCGCGCCGCCACCGGGGTCGGTTCGCTGCCCGAGCAGCATCGACGCCGCGGTGTCGACGGCGCTGAGCGCGTCGCGGCGCTGCACGTCCGTGAGCGCCCCGGGTGTGGCGCGGTAGAGATCCACCACACCGAGGTTCACCGTCCCCCACTGCAGGGGCAGTGCGAACAATGCGCGGACGGAGGTCTGGTCGGCGACCGCGGCGGCGAACACCGGCCAGCGCGCGGTGTCGGTGGCATGGTGCAGGTCCGGGACGAACACGGGGTCGCCGGTGGCGGCAGCCTCCATGCAGGCGCCCTCGTTGAGCGTGAACTGCAGGTCCTCCAGCAGCTCCGCGGTCGCGTCGGTCGCCCACAGCGTCTCCCGCGACACGCTCCCGGTCAGCAGCGACACCGCCGCCCCGTCGATGTCGAGGCCGTCGACACACGCCCGGCAGATCCGCTCGGCCAGCTCACGCTCACCGGTGCCGTCACGGGCTATGTCCAGCAGTGCGCGGGTCACGGTCCCCAGCTCAGCCACGCCGGTCACCTGCGCATGCCGGGACCGAGGCAGGGCGCCCCGACCGCGTGACGCGCGGGTGACGGTCGCCGAGCAATGTCACGGTGTCGCCGTTCCTGCCTGCACGTCGTGGCCCACCTCCGGCACGACAGGCTGCGTCGTCCCAGGAGCGCCGGCCGCTGAGTCCTCACCTTCGTCCCGGCTCGCCGCGTGCGGTCGTGTCCGATGGGAAACCGGTTCGTCGCGGTCGGTCATCGAAGCATCGTCCTCGACGAACGCGGTCAGGGCCGCTCGAAGCCGGGTGGTGACGTCCCGGGTCACGTCGTCGCGATCCTTCACCGACCCCAGCGTGCGCAGCGCGCTGCGATACGTGCGGGTGCGGTGGCGGCGAGCACGGTTCCGGTAGGCGTCGCCGGCATCGGCGGGGACCCGCCCGGTGAGGTGGTGGTGGGCGACCTCGCCGGGGCGTCGCCGACCCTCGGCCGTGGGACCCGGGGCCACCCCGGCGCTTTGGTCGGCCATCGCGGCGAGCACGGCTGCCCCCGCGGTCGGGTAGCGGACCGGGAAGTCGGAAGGCGCCAGCAGGGCCAGGAGGCGCTCGAGGTGCGGTCGGGCGCCGGTGAGCAGGTATCCCGGGCGCCGTGCCGCCGGCGCGGTGCCGGCGTCGACGAGCAGGGCCAGGCCCCGCGCCGAGCAGAAGAGCAGGCCGGCGACATCGACGACGATGTGGCTCGGATGCCGGTCCCGGGCCTCGGTGAGCGCCGCCTGCAGCACGTCGACCGTGCTGTGGTCGACATCGCCGAAGACCCGCACCACGACGATCTCACCGCCCGCAGGGGTGGTCATCGACGTCGTGTGACACGAGCACAGGGCGGTGCGGCCGGCCGACGCGGCTGACCGGGCGATGTCCGGGTGGTCCTCGAGCATGGGCAATCCTCTGGAGGGACGTCATCGCAGGAGGTCGCCGGGGACCGGGCAACACACTCAGGCTACGGGACGAAGCGGTGGGCCGCGCGCCGAGCGCTTCGGACGGCGCAGGCATGCGCGGCGTCGCGGAGGGATTCGCGCGCGTAATCTGGGCCGCCCGAACGGTGCTCGCCCAGTCCCCGGTGCTCGCAGCATCACGACCGCCGCTGGCTGACCGGGGGTCGCAACGTCGGGAGACGGCAGGCCCTGATGGCCATGAACGGCGACCGGAGACCAGCGATGACGGCGACCGCCCGCGACCGCGAGCCCCTGATCATCCGAGCGTTCGTCGAGCTGGCCGACACCCTGGTCGACGACTACGACCTCATAGACCTGCTCGACCGGCTCGTCGACCACAGCGTCGCGCTGCTCGCCGCGGACTCCGCCGGGATCATGCTCGGTGACGCGGACTCCACCCTGTGGTTGCCACGACCGATGACCGCAGCGAGTGGATGGAGCTGCTGCAGCTGCAGGCCGACGAAGGGCCCTGCCTGGACTGCTACCGCAGCGCGGCGCCGGTCAGGGTGACCGATCTCGCGGAGGCGGCCCTGCGCTGGCCACGGTTCATCGCCGCCCTCGCCGAACGCGGCACGTACGGCTCGGTGCACGCACTCCCGCTACGGCTGCGGGGGGAGTCCATCGGCACCCTCAACCTGTTCCACCGCGACCCCGGACCGCTACCGGAGGCCGACCTCGCCCTGGGGCAGGCGCTGGCCGATGTGGCGACCATCGGAATCCTGTCCGAGCGCGCCGTCCGGCGCGGCGAGACCCTCAATGAACAGCTCCAGACCGCGCTGAACAGCCGGATCGTCATCGAACAGGCCAAGGGGGTGCTGGCCCAGCGCGGTGAGCTGAACGTGGACGCGGCGTTCGACCGGTTGCGTCGCTACTCCCGCAACCACGGTCTGCGCCTGAGCGAGGTCGCCCGAAAGGTCGTCCTCACCGGCCTCGCCGACGACGTGCTGGCCGACACCCACGCCATCAGCGCGCCGCGGCGCGATGGTCATGAGGGGATCGACACCGGAGGCTGATCAGCTGCATGATGCGCGGGTCGCGTGAGCACCGCGTTGAGCTGCGGGATGCTGATGAGTCCCGGTGTCATTCACCGTCTTCGCAGGCCAGCCCGTTGCGGTTGCGGTCGAGTTCGGCTCGGTAGCCGGGTTCGGTCTGCCGGATCGGGGCTGCGCCCGCCTGGCGGGGCTGCGTGCAGTCGGTGTAGTAGCGCTGCTCCGTGCCGACCGCGCGGTCGTTCTGGCCGGCCGCCTCGGGTGCCTTGGCGGTCGCCGGGCCGGTCCCCTCCTGGCGGTCGTCGCCCGACACGGTGGGCGCCCCGCCCGACGGCAGGTCGTAGGTCTCGACCTGCCCGTTCCGGATGTCGCCCTGGGGGGCTACGGCGGCAGGCTGGTTGCCGACCACGACGACTGCCGGGGTTTCGGGGTCCTGCCCGAACACGCCGACTGCGGTCGCGCCGATCAGGACCCCGGCGGCGGCCGCCGCAGCCAACCATCCCGGGTTCGACCCACGCTGCGGGTTGCGACCGGGCCCGCGCTCGGCACCCTGGGCGTCGACGTAGCCCGTGGTGCCGGCGGGGGCCGGTCGCGATGGCGGACCCACCGGCTGGTGGGGTCCGGTGTAGCGGGGGAGCTCACCGGTGTGGCCCGGGCCCTGGTCCCGGCGTCGGGAACTCGTTGGGTGCGCCGCGATGCGGGTTGAACAGATCCGGTGACGAGGTCCTGAACTGCTCGGCCACCGGACCGCCTTCCCTGTCGTGACGCGTGGCGTTCGGCACGACGACGAACGTCGCCCACCGAGTCGAGTGCTCAACCCTGTCGGTCGGTGCAACGACGACCAACGACCCAGGATATGTGGCTTGGCTCACACCCTGAGCAGGGGGGCTCATCGCACTCGCCGCCACACCGCGCGTAGTCCGCCGGCGGTGCTCAGCGCGACGGCCAGCGGGATCGGCAGGCAGCAACCGCACCCGCCGACCGACACCTCGCTGCCGCGGCGGGTGCGTGTCGAGTAGTAGGGCATGGGGCCCCAGAGGCCGAACCGCCCGCGGGGACGGGGACGGTAGTGCGACCGGTGCGCCCGCCGACCGTTCACCGCGCGGTCGATCAGATATCGGCGCACGACCGAACCGAAACCACTCATGACGTTCTCCTTGTTCCTGGGGGTGACGGCGCCGACCGCACGGAGGGCGGGAAACGTGCTGGTGCTCAGCCGGTCGCCGTCGCGGTCGGGCCGGGACGCAGGCGTGCGATCCGGTCGGGGGTCGGCCAGCGGACGTCGTGCGCCCAGCCCAGCTTCTCCAGCACCCGGATGACGCGCGCGGACATGTCGACCTGGCCGCGCCCGACCCCGTGCCGGGCACACGTGGGGTCGGCGTGGTGGAGGTTGTGCCAGGACTCACCCATCGACGCGATCGCCAGCGGCCAGACATTGGTCGCCTTGCCCTGCGCGGCGAACGGGCGCTCGCCGATCATGTGGCAGATCGAGTTGATCGACCACGTGACGTGGTGCAGCACGCTCACCCGCACCAGCCCGGCCCAGAAGAACGCGGTCGCCGCGCCCCACCAGGACAGGGTGAGCACGCCGCCCAGCACCGCCGGGGCGCCCAGGCTGATGGCGGTCCACAGCGGGAACAGCCGGCTGATCCGGACGATGTCGCGGTCGGCGAGCAGGTCGGGGACGAACCGGTCGGCGTTGGTGAGTTCGCGGCCGAACGTCCAGCCCATGTGCGCGTGCCAGAACCCCCTGGCCAGGGCGACCGGGGTGGTGCCGAACAGCCACGGCGAGTGCGGGTCGCCCTCCTTGTCCGCGAAGGCGTGGTGGCGGCGGTGGTCGGCGACCCAGGTGATCACGTCGCCCTGCAGCGCCATGCTGCCGGCGATGGCGAGACCGTTGCGCAGCCCCCGGCGGGCCTTGAACGCGCGGTGGGTGAAGTAGCGGTGGAACCCCACCGTGACGCCGAGCCCGGACAGGAAGTAGAAGCCGACGGCGAGCCCCACGTCGAGCCAGCTCAGTCCCCAGCCCCAGGCCAGCGGGACCGCGGCGCCCAGGGCGAGCATCGGGGCGAGGACGAAGGCGTGCACCAGAAGGCTCTCGCCGCGGGGGCGCTGACCGGCGAGGACGGGTTTGGCACCCCCACGAGCCGTGGGAGCGGAGGCGGTCGAGGTGGTCACGGTCGGGGCTTCTCCTCGGTCTACGGGCGCGCTGCAGCTCGGGCGGTACAGCTACCGGAGTTCGCCGCCGTGTGCTGTGTCGCGTGACCCGAGGTCCGGGGTCCGGGGTGCAGCCGCGGGGCGCGCGGTGTCATCGACGCCGGTGTACCCGCACCTGCCCTCGCGCAAGCCGGCGATGCGGTGATGCCCTGAAGCCCCCGGCCCGTCCGGACACCGACGGGGTCGAGCGGCCGAGGACGCCGCGCGGGCACGTAGCCTCGGAATCATGAGCCTCGCCTCCCAGGTCCTGCTGGAGTTCGACGACACCTACGCCCGGGACCTGCCGGAGCTGTCCGTGTCCTGGGCCGCGGCCCCCGCGCCGGCATCCGAGCTGCTCGTGCTCAACGAGGACCTGGCCGTCGAGCTGGGTGTCGACCCGGCGGAGCTTTCGGCACCGGCCGGCGTCGGCCTGCTCGTCGGCCAGGTGCCGGAAGGCGTGTCCCCGGTCGCCCAGGCCTACGCCGGCCACCAGTTCGGCGGCTATGTGCCGCGGCTCGGTGACGGTCGAGCGCTGCTGCTCGGCGAGGTCGTGGATCGCCACGGGCGTCGCCGCGACGTGCACCTGAAGGGCTCCGGCCGCACCCCGTTCGCCCGCGGCGGTGACGGGAAGGCGGCCGTCGGGCCGATGCTGCGCGAGTACCTGATGGGGGAGGCCATGCACGCGCTCGGCATCCCCACCACCCGGGGGCTCGCGGTGGTGGCCACCGGCGAGCAGGTCGTGCGGGAGACGCTCCTGCCCGGCGCGGTGCTCGCCCGCGTCGCCGCGAGCCACCTGCGGGTCGGCACGTTCCAGTACGCCGCCGCGACGGGCGACCCGGAGCTCCTGCGCCGGCTCGCCGATCACGCGATCGCCCGCCACCACCCCGACGCGGCCGCGGCGCCGAACCCCTACCTGGAGTTCTACCGGCGGGTGATCGACGTGCAGGCCGCACTCGTGGCCCGCTGGATGCTCGTCGGGTTCGTGCACGGCGTCATGAACACCGACAACATGACGATCTCCGGCGAGACGATCGACTACGGCCCCTGCGCGTTCATGGACGCCTACGACCCCGCGACGGTCTTCAGCTCGATCGACCACGGCGGTCGTTACGCCTACGGCAACCAGCCGCTCGTCGCGCAGTGGAACCTGGCGCGCCTCGGCGAGACGCTGCTGCCCCTGATCGACGAGAACCTCGACGCCGCGGTCGAGGCGGCCACCGATGCGGTCGGCGGGTTCACCGCGCGCCACGAGAGCCACCGGGACGTCGGGATGGCCGCCAAGCTGGGCCTCGACACCGCGGACCGGCAGCTGGCCACGGACCTGATGGCGTTGCTGCACGCGCAGCGGGTGGACTTCACGCGGTTCTTCCGCGCGCTGTCGCGGGGTTCCGCGCGCGACCTGTTCGCAGACCGCGACGCGTTCGACGCGTGGGCGCGCCGGCGGGAGGCCCTGCTGCCGGCCGAACGCGACGACGTGACGGCGGCGATGGACCGGGTCAACCCGGTCTACGTCCCGCGCAACCACCGGGTGGAGGAGGCGCTCACCGCCGCGACCGCCGGCGACCTGGCGCCGTTCCGGCGCCTGCTCGAGGTCGTCGCCCACCCGTTCGACGAGCGTCCCGGACTCGAGAGCTACACCGAGCCGGGCTCCGATCCCTACGTGACGTACTGCGGCACCTGACGTCGGCGCGGCACTGCGCGGCGTTGTCGCCACCGGGACGATCGGCGTAGCCTTCCTCTCCGCGCGCGCGGGGCCCGGCTGCCGTCGGGTGCGGACGTCCTCCGTGCGACATCCGGGTGATGGGGGGCCGCAATGACCGCGGAAGACTACGCAGTGCCGCCGCGAGCGGTAGGCCGCGACGCGGTGTTCGTCCGTCATCGGAACAAGAGCCCGAAGGTGGCGGAATCCGCCTACATCGCGCCGACCGCGGTGCTGTGCGGAGACGTCACCGTCGGCGCGCACAGCCGGATCCTCTTCGGCGCGGTCATCACCGCCGAGGGGGGCCCGGTGGAGATCGGCGCCCACTGCGTCGTCATGGAGAACGCGGTCGTGCGCGGCGTGCCCCAGCACCCGACCCGGCTCGGCGACCACGTGCTGGTCGGCCCGCACGCCTCGCTGACCGGTTGCGTGGTCGAGGGCGACACACGCATCGCCACCGGCGCGGTGCTGTTCAACGGGGCTCGCGTCGAGGTCGGCGCCGAGGTCGAGTTCCACGCCGTGGTCTACGTCAACACCGTGGTTCCGGCCGGAATGGCGGTACCCATGGGCTGGTTCGCCGGTGGTGACCCCGCCCAGCTGATCGCCCCCGGTGACTGGGAGCGCATCCGCGAGCTGGTGGGTCCGCTGGACTACGCCGGAACCGTTTTCGGCGCCGCCGGCACCGGAGGCGACGTTCCCGACCTCGCCCGCCGCTACGCCCGGGGCCTGGCCCTGCACAACCGTGACCGCGTCCTCCCACCGGGCCAGCACGACCAGCTCGTCGAGCGGCCTGCCACGGCGGAGCCGGAGCGCAGGCAGCGGCGGATCACCCGCGGATCCCCGCGCCAGGACCGGCTCTAGAAGGTGGGGCCTGACGACCGCGTCCGTCGGTCGACCGGGTGCTCCAGACGGCGGCGACGACGAGCAGCGGCTGCAGCGGGAGCCGCGACCACGGCTACCAGCCTCCGGGCAGCCCGTCGATCTCAGCGAGGGCTCCGCGTGCCCGACGGTACCGGACGGTGCGATGGCGTGCGAACCAGGTTGATCGGTTAGCCTTGACCCGATGCCGTCGTGGACCCGTTGCCGCCGCAGCCTTCTGCTGGGGCTGGTCGTCGTCGGCCTGCTGGCCGGGCTGGTCGGGATGCACCACGTCACCGCCGCCGGCCCGCCCGGTGTCGGCCATGTGGCGACGGTCCCCGCGCCCGCCGAAGAGCACTCGACGCTGCTGCACCTGTGCGTCGCGGTGCTCGCCGCGGGTGCGTTGCTCGTGCTCGGGCTGCTCGCCGTGAGAACCGGGACTGCCCACGGGTCGGCCGCTGCCGACGCCCGGCCGTGCCTCCGGGCTTCGACCCGCGCGCCACCGGCGCCGGTGCCCCGCCGCCTCGCCCAGCTCTGCGTGTTGCGGACGTGAGGATCCAGCGCCGCCGCTGGTATCGCACACGTCCGCCTCTCAGAAGGGCCTGTCACACACGATGAACACCAGGAAGCTCACGCACCTCCTCGCGGGCGCGACCGCCTCGGCACTGCTGCTCGCCGGCTGCGGCGGCGGGCAGGAAACCGCCACCACGACCTCTCCGGGCGCCGGTGCCGCCTCCTCGACCACAGCCGCCGAGGCGGAGCACAACGAGGCGGACGTCGTCTTCGCGCAGGGCATGATCCCGCACCACCGTCAGGCCGTGGCCATGGCCGAGCTCGCGGCGAGCCGCACGGACGATCCGGAGGTGCTCGACCTGGCCGGTCGGGTCGGCCTGGCCCAGGAACCCGAGATCGAGCTGATGATCTCGTGGCTGGAGGAATGGGACGCCGAGGTCCCCGAGGGCACCGGGATGCCGGGGATGGACGGCGGCGGGATGAACCACGGGGGTATGGACGGCGGCGGCATGGGCGGGATGATGACGCCGGAGCAGATGACGCAGCTCGAGCAGGGGTCGGGCTCGGCGTTCGACCGAATGTTTCTCGAGATGATGACCGAGCACCACCGCGGCGCGATCGAGATGGCGCAGACGCAGTTGGCCGAGGGCGCCGATCCCGAGGCCCTGGAGCTCGCGCAGACGATCATCGAGACCCAGCGGGCGGAGATCGAGGAGATGGAGCAGCTGCTCCAGCAGCTCTGATCCGAGCCCAGCCGGGGAGTCGATCAGCGGGCGTGCGCCGGCTCCGGCCGGCCCGGTGGGGTCACGTATGCGGCGACCGCCACGGAGATCGCGACGGCGGAACGCGCCTCCCCCGGATTGGGGGGTGGACGCCCTGCCGCATGAGGCTGTCGGGCCCGCCTCCGCCGCACCAACATCGTCGGGGACGGCGAGGCGAGCCGGGGGCACCCGAGGGTGCCCCCGAGGTGGGGGTCCGTATGGAGACGACCGGTGGCGACCGCACGGGTAGCCGGGTGCGGCGGCCCCGGCCGGAGCGAGGCCGCCGTCGCCGCGGCGCTCAGCGGAGCGCTCGCGGTGGCCGTCCTATGGGGCGTGCAGCCCGCGGGGCTCGTCGTGCCCGACTCCCCGGACCCGCTGCCCGCGCTCGGGCCCTCCGCGCTGACCGGGCAGGTGGCGCCCGAGGCGTTCCTGCCCGGGACGCCGGGCGTGCCCGCCGTGCCGGGCCTCGGCGCGCTGCTGGCCGCCCAGGCGCCCCCGGCGCCGGACGCGTCCGCCCCGGTGCAGTTCACGACGGCCGCGCCGGACGAGCGGGTGCGCATCGCGATCGAGTTCGCGCTCGCCCAGCTCGGCGTCCCCTACCTCTGGGGTGGCGACGGACCGGCCGAGGGCGGGTTCGACTGCTCCGGGCTCACCACCGCCGCCTACGCCGCCGCCGGAATCACGCTGCCCCGTACCGCGCAGACGCAGTTCGGCGCGGGCCCGCACGTCCCCAACGACGCCGATCTGATGCCCGGGGACCTCGTCTTCTACGGGACCCCGGACCGCGTGCACCACGTGGGGCTCTACCTCGGTGAGGGCAGGATGGTGAACGCGCCGCGACGCGGCAAGCCGGTGCAGGTCGCCTCGGTGCGCTACCCCGGCGACGACTACCTCGGCGCCACCCGCCCGGCCGCCGTCCCCGGGTCGCTGCGCCCGGGCACCCTCGCT
>Ga0247713_1001270_pt1 | contig 12806 bp, 11 predicted proteins | sample 21E_NmetaG_FD_189936 | JGI IMG/M metagenome (GOLD analysis project Ga0247713, IMG submission 189936) | Soil microbial communities from hillslope of Landscape Evolution Observatory, University of Arizona, Oracle, AZ, United States - 2-1-E_N | ecosystem: Engineered > Artificial ecosystem >... | reverse complement strand
CGGCCGGTCCTCGGTGGCGGGCTGCTCGCCGGCGCGGCCGCGATCCGCCACGCGGTGTTCGTCGCCGAGCAGGGCGTCTTCGCCGGCTCCGATGCCGATGACCACGACGCCGGTCCGGACACCCTGCACGTGCTGGGCCTGGTCGACGGGCAGCCCGCGGGCACGGTGCGCCTCTACCCGCTCGACCCGGGCGACCCCACCGGTGACTGGCAGGGCGACCGGCTCGCCGTGCTGCCGGCGTTCCGCACCACCGGGCTCGGCGCGCCGCTCGTGCGGTTCGCGGTGGCCACCGCTGCCGCCCACGGGGGTCGGCGGATGATCGCGCACGTCCAGCCGCCGAACGAGACGTTCTTCCGCCGCCTCGGTTGGGCCCGCCGCGGCGCCGAGACCTACGTGGGGCGCCCGCACCTGCTCATGGACATCGCGCTGGTCGACCGGCGGTGACCGCGCGCAGGTCCACCCGGCTCACCAGGTGGACGGCGGCGGCACGCAGAGCCGGCCGGCCGTGACGAACGAGGCGCGCAGGTCCGACGGCAGCGACGCGGCGATCCGCGCCGTCGCCGACGCGCGGTCCGTGGGGGTGCCGAGCTGCGCGACCAGCAGGTCGGAGCCGGTGCCGGCGGCGATCCGCGCCGCCTCCTCGGGGCGCCCGAGCCGGTGCAGGGCCAGCGCGGCGTACTTCGACGACGAGTACGTACGCGCCTCCGCCAGCAGCGCCTCGGCCTGGTCGCGGTCCCAGCGGGCGCGCATCTCGCGCAGGCGCATCGACGCCCGCGGCCGGAACGGCAGCGAGCGCTCCAGCATCGGGGCGGCGGCGTCCACCGCCGCGGCGGCGTCGTCGCGGCGCCCGAGCATCAGGTCGCAGTCGGCGACGGCGAGCAGGGCGTGCAGCTCCTGCTCCAGCTCCAGCGCGCCGCCGCCGCGGCGGGCCAGCTCGACGGCGTGCTCCGCGTGCTCGCGGGCCCGCTGTACCTGCCCGAGCTCCTGGCGGATCCAGGAGGTGGTGGTCTCGATCCCCGCCCGGTAGAAGCTCACGCCGTCGGCGTCGATGAGCCGGCGCGCGTTGTCCAGTGCCCTCAGCGCGCCGGCGAAGTCCCCGGAGTCGCCGCGGGCGAGCGCGGTGAAGAACAGCGTCTGCAGCAGCGGGCGGAACTGCCCGGTGCGCCGGCACAGCACGGCCGCGCGGGCCAGCACCGCCCTGGCCTCGGCGAAGCGGTCCTGGTGCTGCAGCAGCGCCCCGCGGTAGGCCAGGGCCAGCGCCGTCGTCGTCTCGCCGGGCTCGGCGGAGAGCACGCGCTCGTAGGCCGCGCCCGCACCGGCGTAGTCGCCGTCCCAGTGCCGGACGCGCCCGAGCAGCAGCGTCGCGCTGGGCAGCGCGCCGGGAGCGGCGGCCGCGGACTCGGCCAGCTCGGTGGCCTGCTCGGCGAACTCGACGGCCGCCAGGTCGTCACGGGCGTAGAAGGCCGTCCAGCCGAGCTGCTCGAGCACCCGGGCCTCCAGCTCGGGATCGCCGAGCTCGCGGGCGATCCGCAGGGCCTCCTCGTGGTCGGCGCGGGCGTCGCCGTGGCGGCCGAGGTCGGAGCGGGCCTGGCCGCGGCGCAGCAGCACCTCGGCCAGCTGTGCGGGCCGGCCGGCGGTGCGGGCCGCCTCGGCGGCCTGCCCGAGCAGCTGCTCGGCCTCCACGCCGGCGAACGCCAGGTGCGCCGCGTGCGCGGCCACCGTCCACGCCTTCGCGGCGCCGGCCCAGTCCCGCGCCGCCGCGAGGTGCCGGGCCGCGGCCTCGGGCCGGGCCTCCAGCAGCCGGGCGGCGCGGCGGTGCCGGCTGATCCGCACCGGCTCGGGCACCGAGTCGTAGGCCACCTGGCGGACGATGTCGTTGGGGAACCGGAAGCTCTCGCCGTGCTCCACCAGCAGGCCGGCCCGCAGCGCCCGCCCGGCCCACCGGGCGCAGTCCTCGACCTCCAGCCCGGACAGCGCCGCCACGTCGTCGAGCGAGAACGTCGAGCCCAGCACGGCACCGTGCGCGAGTACCCGGGCGGCCTTCTCGCCGGCGTGCGCGAGCCGATCGGCGACCGCGCCCGCGAGCGACCGGGGGACGGTGACGCCGGGACCGGGAGCGGGGTGGCGCAGCAGCTCGGTGAGGAACAGCGGTGACCCGCCGGTCCAGGTGTAGAGCCGCTCGGCGTCGTGGTCCGGTCCCGCGCGCGCCACCAGCTCGGCCGCGGCGGCGGCGTCGAGCGGGCCGAGCTCGACCCAGGTCGCCACGTCGCGCAACGGGGCGGTGCCGGAGTGGTCCTCCCCGGTCCGCTCGGTGACGACGACCATGATCCGGCTGCCGGCCCAGGTGCCGGCCAGCAGGTGCAGGGCCTCGACGGTGGAGCGGCCGGCGTGGTGGGCGTCCTCGATCACCAGCAGCACCGGCTGGCGCTCCGAAAGGCGCATGAAGAACCCGGCCAGCGCGTCGAGGGTGCGGCGGTGCTCGAGCTCCGGGCCGGCGCTTTCGTAGCTGGTCGGGCCGAGCAGGTCGGTGAGCTCGGGCACCAGCGCGGCGAGGGTGCCCAGGCGGGTGCCGGCGAGCTCGCGCACCTCGGCCGGCGGCATCCGGTGCGCGACCGTGCGCACCGCCTCGGCCAGGGGTTGCAGGTAGAGGGAGCGCTCGGCCTCGAAGCAGGCGACGGCCAGGGTCAGGGCTCCCGTGCGGGCGGGCTCCCCGGCGAACGCCGCCACCAGCGCGCTCTTGCCGATGCCGGCCTCCCCGGTGACCACGGCGAGCGCCGGCGAGCCGGTGACGGCGTCCGTCCACAGGTCCCGCAGCACGTCGAGCTCGCGGTCGCGGCCGACCAGCGCCGCGGGGGCGACCCCGGTGGTCGGGCGCGCCGGCCTGCTCGCCGACGGGTTCTCCGCCCGCAGCACGGCCAGGAACACCGCCTGGGTGGCGGGCGAGGGCGAGCTGCCGAGCTGCTCGGCCATCGCGACCCGCAGCGTCTTGTAGGCCACCAGTGCCGTCCCGGACCGGCCCGCCCGCTGGTGGGCCAGCATGACGAGGCGGCAGGCCTCCTCGTCGAAGGGGTCGTCGCGCAGCGCCGCGGACGCCACCTCGACGGCGACGTCGTGCGCCTGCAGCTCGCACGCTGCGGTGGCCCAGCAGATCCGAGCGCGGCGCAGCAGCCGGGCCACCGCGCGGCGGAGGTCCTGCACCCAGGGGTCGGCCCGCTCGCCGGCGAGGGCGACGTCCCCGTCGAGCAGCTTGGCCGCCTGCTCGGCGCCCGTGCAGGCGAGCGCGAAGTGACCGTGCCCGAGCTCGACCTCGGCGGTGACGAGCAACGCCACCGCCTCGTGCAGGTCCACCCCCACGCCCTCGGGCACGAGCCGGTAGCCGGCGGCGCCGCCGTCGATCCGGTCCCGGCCCAACGCCCGGCGCAGCCGGCTGACCAGCGCGGCGACGTTGCGGTCCGCGCGCCCGGGGGCGTCGGCGTCCCACAGCGCGTCGATCAGCGCGGCGACGGGCACGAACTCGCCACGACGCTCGGCGAGCACGGCGAGCGCACGTCTGGCCTTGCCGGTCGGCACGGGGGCCGAGAGCTCGCCCTCGACGGTGAAGGGACCGAGCAGGCGCAGCCTCAGGTGGGCCGGGCTCACGGGGCGACTCTACCGGCGCCCGGTGGGCGCGCCGGTGGTCCGGGACGTGCGATCCTGGGCGGCTCGTCCACTATAGTGAAGGTCGAATGTCGGATCGTTGACGTCGGGAGGGCAGTCCCCATGCCACGGATCGCCGTCGTCGCGCTCGGCGGGAACGCGATCACCCGCAGCGGGCAGGCGGGGACCTACGACGAGCAGCGGGCGAACGTGCGGGGGATGGCCGGGGCGGTGCACCGGATGCGGTGCGCCGGCTGGACGGTGGTGGTGGTGCACGGCAACGGGCCGCAGGTCGGCAACCTCGCCATCCAGCAGGAGGAGGGGGCGCGGCGGGTCCCCCCGCTGCCCCTGCACCTGCTCGGCGCGATGACCGAGGGTCACCTGGGCAGCCTGCTCGCCCTCGCCCTGCACGACGCCGGCGCCGGCCGCCCGCCGGGGGTGGCCACGGTCGTCACCCATGTCGTCGTCGACCCCGCCGACCCCGCCTTCACCCGCCCGACGAAGCCGATCGGGCCCTTCCTGCCGCCCGAGGAGGCGCACCGCGCCGCTCGCGAGCGCGGCTGGACCGTCGCCGAGGACGCCGGCCGCGGCTACCGGCGGCTGGTCGCGTCCCCGCGGCCGGGCGCGGTGCTGGAGCTCGACGCGATCCGGGCGCTGCTCGCCGCCGGCACGCTGGTGATCGCCGTCGGGGGCGGCGGCGTGCCGGTGATCCCGGACGGGCCCGGCTACCGAGGCGTCGACGCGGTGATCGACAAGGACCTGGCCGCGCAGGCGCTGGCGTCCGCGCTGGGCGCCCAGGCGCTCGTGCTGGTCACCGACGTCGCGCGGGTGCAGGTCGGGTGGGGCACCCCCGATGCGCGGCCGGTCGCGGAGATGACCGTCGAGCAGGCCCAGGCCCACGCCGACGACGGGCAGTTCCCCGAGGGCAGCATGGGACCGAAGGTGCGCGCGGCGATCGACTTCCTGCGGGCCGGCGGTCGGACCGCCGTGATTACCGACGCCGTCCGGGCCGCGGGCTCGCTCGACCCGGACGCCGACCCGGACACGACGGGGACGAGGATCGTCCCGGCGAGCCGCACCCTGACCGCCGACACCCGCACGGGAGCCTGAGACGTGACCGACCCGGCAGACAGCGTCCTCGAGCTCCGCCTGCACCGTGACACCTACGTCGACTCGGTCGTGCAGCTGTCGGGCACGCGCGCCATGCGTGCCGTCGAGGGCGTCGACTGGGCCAGCGCGGCGATGGCCACGCCGGGCAACGTCGAGGTCCTGCGGACCGAGGGCTTCGCCGGTGACGAGCTGGCCGGGGCCGGCGTGAACGACCTCGTGCTCGCCGTGCGGGCGGAGTCGGCGCAGGCGGCGGAGGCCGCCCGCGCGGCCGCCGAGACGGCGATGTTCGCGGCGCGGGGCGATGCCGCCCCGGGCGAGGCGCGGGTGGTGGCGCCGCGGACGCTCGGCGAGGCGCTGGACCGCGCGCCCGGGACGAACGTGGCGGTGGTGTCGGTGCCGGGCGAGTACGCGGCCCTGGAGGCGCACAAGGCGCTGTCCGCCGGCCTGGACGTGCTGCTGTTCAGCGACAACGTGCCGGTCGAGGCGGAGGTCGAGCTCAAGGAGCGGGCCGCGGAGCTGGGCAGGCTGGTCATGGGTCCGGGCGCCGGCACGGCGGTGCTGGGTGGCACCTGCCTGGGCTTCGCGAACGTGCTGGGGCCGCCCGGGCAGCGGCGCGGCAGCGTGGCCGTGGTCGCGGCGGCGGGGACGGGCGCGCAGGAGGTCGCGGCGCTGCTGGACCGCTGGGGTGTCGGCGTGCCGCACGTCATCGGGCTCGGCGGGCGCGACCTCACCGCCGCGGTCGGAGGGCGGATGGGGCTCGCCGCCGTCGCCGCGCTCGCGGAGGACCCGGGCACCGACGTCGTGCTGCTGGTGTCCAAGCCGCCGGACCCCGACGTCGCGCGCGCGGTCGTGCAGGCGGCCGCGGGCAAGCCCCTGGTGGCCGCCCTGGTCGGGCTGCCGCCGAGCGAGACCGACCTCGACGACGGCGTGGTCGTCACCCGGACGCTGGAGGCCGGCGCCGTCGCGGCCGCCCGTGCCGTGGGCGCGTCCGTGCCCGACACCGCCGCGGGCCTCGTCGACGCGGTGCGGGAGGCCGGCGCCGAGCTGCCGGCGGAGCGCACCCTCGTGCGGGGCCTGTTCTCCGGCGGGACGCTCTGCTACGAGTCGCTGGTGGTGCTCGGCGAACACGCCGACGTGCTCGGGCCCGTGCACTCCAACACCCCGATCGACGAGGCGCTCGGCCTGCCGGCCCCGGACGGCGCCCACACCTGCCTGGACCTCGGCGAGGAGGAGTACACGAAGGGCCGCCCGCACCCGATGATCGACCCCGGGGCACGGATCGCGATGCTGCGTGAGGCGGGGACGGACCCGCGGGTCGCCGTGATCGTGCTCGACGTCGTGCTCGGGTACGGCGCGCACGCCGATCCGGCGGCGGACCTGGCGCCCGTGGCCGCGGAGATCACCGCCGGGGGTGGGCCGCGCGTGGTCGTCCACGTGCTGGGCACCGAGGGCGACCCGCAGGGCCTCGACCGTCAGCGCCGCGCGTTCGTCGAGGCCGGCTGCCTCGTCACCGACACGGCCGCGCGGGCGTCGCTGGCCGCAGCGGCGATCGCGACGCGCAGCCCGGGGCTCGCGGGGTCGAGCCTGTGACGGGCGTCGCCCTCGTCACCCACTCCACGAAGCCCCGGGGCGGGCTGGTGCACACCCTCAGCCTGGCCGAGGCGCTGCACCGCCGGGGCGTCGACGTGCACCTCGTGGCACTCGGCGACCCCGCGGTGGGCCTGTTCCGGCCGACGGACGTGCCGCACACCGTGCTGCCGGGGCCGACGAAGGAGGGCACCACGCTGGAGGAGCGGGTGTTCACCGCGATCGACACGCTGACCGGCGGCCTCGCCGGGCTCGCCGGCCGCTTCGACGTCCTGCACACCCAGGACTGCATCGCCGCGCGGGCGGCGGCCCGGGTGCGCGACGGCGGCGCCCCGGTGACGGTGGTGCGCACCGTGCACCACGTCGACGACTTCACCACCCCCGCGCTGGTGGACTGCCAGCGCAAGGCCATCGTCGAGCCCGACGTCGTGCTGGTCGTCAGCGAGCAGTGGCGCGCCATCCTGCGCGACGAGTACGGCACCGAGACCGAGGTCGTGCCCAACGGCGTCGACCTCGACCGGTTCCCGCCGGTGCCCGAGGCGACGCGGGCCGCGCTGCGGGCGCGGGTGGGCGCGCGGGACCGGTTCCTGTTCCTCGGGGTCGGGGGGGTGGAGCCGCGCAAGGGCACGGTGCACGCGTTCCGCGCGCTGGCCCGGCTGGCCCGCGAGCTCGACCCGCCGCCGGTGCTGGCGATCGTCGGCGGGCACTCGTTCCAGGACTACACGGCCTACCGCGAGGCCGCGCTGGCGGCCCTGCCCGCGCTCGGGCTCGAGCTCGGGCGGGACGTGCACCTGCTCGGCACGGTCGACGAGGCCGAGCTCGGCGGCTGGTACGCCGCGGCCGACGCGCTGGCGTTCCCCTCGGTGAAGGAGGGGTGGGGACTGGTCGTGCTGGAGGCGATGGCCGCGGGCCTGCCGGTCGTCGCGAGCGACCTGCCGGTGTTCCGCGAGTACCTGGTCGACGGCGGGAGCGCCCTGCTGCCCCGCGCGGGCGACGAGGAGAGCCTCGCGGCCGCCATGCGCCGGGTGGTGACCGAGCCGGAGCTGCGCGAGCGGCTGCGCGCCGGCGCGGCCGGCGTGCTGCCGCGGTTCACCTGGGACGCCAGCGCCGAGCGGCACCGGGAGATCTACGGGCGGATCCGTACGCGGGTCAGTGGTGGCCGTGGCCGTGACCGGCGGGGCGGTCGGCCAGCAGGTGGGCGCGGGCGGTGACCTCGTCGGCGAACACGGTGCCGTCGGCGGCGAGGACGTCCTCGAGCGCGCCGAGCCAGCAGCGGTAGTAGCTCCAGCACTCGCCGGCGGGATGGTCGGCCTCCCAGGCCGCGATGCGGGCGATCAGCGCCGCCTGGAACTGCTCCCAGGAGAACGCGCCCGCCTCGTACAGGCTCACCGCCATGCCGAAGGCCCGGCCCTCCCACGGCTCGGCGAACACCAGCTCGCCGTTGCTGCGGGGGGGAGCGGCCGGGCCGTCGACGGCCAGCGGTGCGGTCACCGGGCCTGCACCTTCGCGACGCCGACGATGGCGTCCCGGGTGACCAGCGCGGCCAGCTCCTCCTCCGACAGGTCCTCGGTGCCGGCGGGCCGCTCGGGCAGCACCATCCAGCGCACCTCGCTGCTGGAGTCGCGCACGACCAGCTCGACGTCGTCGGCGAGGTCGAGCCCCATCTCGGCGAGGACCGTGCGCGGCTCGCGGACCACCCGGGCCCGGAAGGCGGGGTCCTTGTACCAGGACGGCGGCAGGCCGAGCACCGGCCACGGGTAGCAGGAGCACAGCGTGCAGACGACGACGTTGTGCTTGGAGGCCGTGTTCTCCACGACCACGATGTGCTCGCCCTGCGGCCCGGCGAACCCGAGCTCCTTGATCGCCGCGGTGCCGTCGGCGAGCAGGCGCTCCCGGTACTGCGGATCGGTCCAGGCGCGGGCGACGACCTTGGCCCCGTTGAGCGGGCCGACCTGGGTCTCGTAGGTGGCGATGAACTTGTCCATCACGGCGGGATCGACCAGACCGCGCTCGGTGAGCAGCTGCTCCAGGGCCTCGGTGCGCAGCGGCGCGGGGATCCGGTCGTCGGAGGTGGTGGTCATGGCGCGGGCTCCAGGTAGCTGTCGTACAGCTCGATCGTCAGGTCGAAGTCCTCGGCACCCTCGCCCCACAGTTCCTGCGCGGTGAAGCGGACCGAGTACACGTGCTGGGGGTTCTCCCCCTGGAAGTGGGCGTGGGTGTCGGGCAGCAGGTGGGCCGGCTGCACCACGTCGACGACGCCGAGGTGCCCGCGCACGTAGGCCGGCAGCCGGGTGTGGTGGTCGACCTCGACGTCGCGGGCGCGGACGCGGTCGCCGACGGCGAACCGGGGCGGCTCCTGCACGGTGCGCAACGAGCCGGCGGCGGTCGGCGCGTAGTCGGGCTTGCGCGCCTCGGGGACCTCCGGCTCGGTGACGTCCTCGCCGCGCAGCTTGCGGGCGCGCGCGTCGATGGCGTCCGGCGCGAGGATCCCGGAGTCGACCAGCATGAGCTCGGCGGCGTTCAGCCAGCGACCGTAGTAGCCGTCGTCGAGGTAGGCCGTGCGGTCCAGGCGCGCGAGCGCGTGCCGGAAGGCGTCGAGGTTCTGCCCCGATACCCGACCCATCGTGAGCAGGGTCAACGCGAACGCGCGGCCCTCCCACTCCTCCGCGAAGACGGGTTCGTCCGCGGTCGGTCGCGTGAGCGGGCCCCAACCGTCCGTGCCGCCCAGGTCGGCGATCGTCGTCATCCTCGGTCCCTCTCCCATGCGCTACGTGTCGTTCACCATAGTGGATGCGACCCGCACGGCGAGATCGTGCAGGGCCGCGGTGAAACACTCGATCGGGGCGGTCGCGACTCCGGCCCCGACCTGCCCGGAGCCGTCGGAGGCGTGCAGGATCCCGGTGGTCACCTTCGGGGTGATGCCCAGCTCGACGACCTTGCGCGCGTCCACGCCGAGCGGGGTGCCGGTGAAGCCCATCGCCGGCAGCGTGAACCGCGAGCTCGTCCCGGCGCAGATCGCCCGGAAGCCCTCGGTGGCCGCGGCGGCGTCGGCCATCGTGCCGCCGAGGAACGCGGCGACGGCGGGGGAGTTGCCCGCGGCAGGCCCGCCCAGCCCGGTGAGCTCGAGGACCGCGCTGTCACCGATGTCCGGCGCGGCGGTGTCCGGGCCATGGCCGGCGTTGTAGAGCGCCTCACCGACCGGCGGCGCGGGGCAGACGTGCCAGGTGTCCGAGCCCGCCAGCTTGATCCCGAACGTGGTGCCGTTGCGGGCCATGGTGGTGACGATGCTGCCGCCGGGCACCTGCTCCGCCCACAGCTGGAGTGACTTCGCGGCCGCCATCGCGACCGTCAGGAAGAACAGGTGGTTGCCGCCGAGGAACCGGGCGAAGGGGACGCGCAGCGCGTCGGGCAGCGCGGCGATGTGCGGCAGCCAGGTGCGGGTGAGCAGGTTCGTCGCGGCCTGGGTGCGCATGTGCAGGTCGTCGCCCATGGTGATGCCCTGGGCGGCGATCCCGCAGACGTCCAGGGGGCCGGCCGCGTCGAGGATCGTGGCCAGCGCCGGGCCCGCGGTGTCGGCGAGGAAGCGCAGCCGCTCGATGGCGGCGTCGGTCTCGCGGCCGAACCAGGCCACCTCGCCCGGGCCCTGGTTGACCGGCGAGAACGCCCGGGTGCCGCCCTCGCGGTTCGCCACGACCAGCACCGGCGCCGACGGGGACAGCGCGGTGGCCATCGGGACCACGGTGTCGTGGTGGTTGGCGGCGTCGAGGGCGATCTCGCCGTGCTCCAGCAGCCGCTGCGCCCCGGCGACGTCGGGCGCCCAGCCCTCGGCCACCACGGCGGCCCGCATGGAGCGTCGCAGCGGGTCGGCGACCTGCTCGAAGGGCAGGGCGGGCCCGCAGTGCAGCAGCATCCGGCCGCCGAACCCGGGCACCACCTCGGCGGCGGTGCGCACGTCGACGAGCTGGGGGGCGCCCTCGTCGAGCCGGCGGACGATCTCGGCGTTGGCCGCGTCGATGCCCGCGGCGGCGGGGCCGTAGAGCCGGGTCAGCACGGTGACGGCGGCGGCGTCACCGCCGGCCGGGATCCGCCACTCGACGTGCTGCACCGGCCGTCCCTGCAACCGGACGGCGTCGGCGAACATCGGCAGGCCGACGTTGACGACCTCGACCTCGTCGGGCAGTGCCAGACGTCCCATCCGCGGCCCTTCCGATAGTGGACGCGTGGACACTATCGGAAAGCCACGGGCGCCTCACCGGCCCGAGTGGGCGAACCGCACGACCAGCCCCTCGAAGCGTCCGGGTCCCGCTCCGGACGGCGCTCGCACCACCCCGTCCGGGCCGGGTCGCGGCGGTTCGGGCGGCGCGGTGACGAGCACCTTGAGCCGCTGCAGGGCGCGGGCGTAGAAGCGCAGCTGGGTGCGCCGGCCGAACAGGCGGAAGCCGAGGTCCACCAGCGGGTTGGCGATCGGCGCCTTGCGCGAGTAGGCGACGATCCGGAACCGCACCAGCCCGGTGTCGAGCTCCTTCACGACCTCGTAGGTCAGCCGGCCCTGCTCGATGTGCCCCGCGAGGGTCTGGTAGGACCACCCGATCGCCCGCTCCCGGCCGGCGGGGCCGTCGCGGACGTCGTCGTGCCGGTCGGTCACCCGCACTCCCATCAGGAAGCGCAGCAGCAGGAACCGGCCCTCCAGCACCAGGTCCCGGCCCAGGAGGTCGTCGTCGACCCGGAAGGCCGCGCGCAGGATCCGCGGATCGCTGAACTCGTAGCTGTTGACGAGCACGCCCGCGGTCTCCACGAGCCCGCCCGGCACCGGGTCGCCGGGCGGCTCCGAGCCGAGCACGATCTCCTGCACGTCCTGGTTCCACCCGGCGGTGACGTGCGGCGGGGCCTGCGTCTCGTCGTAGTTGACGGGCCGGCCGCGCAGCGCGTCGAGGGCGCAGCCGGGGTCGGCCGCCCGGTTCAGCATCGCCGGTTCTCGAGCCCGAGGATCTCCACCCGCCGGACCGCGTCCCCGATCAGCCAGAGCGTCGGCGGCCAGAGCCCCACGAACAGCGCCCGGCGCTCGGCGTTGCCGCGCTCGTCCTGGTCGACGGTCTTCGCGCGCACCCAGAGCAGGATGCACAGCCCGACCGAGCCGAGCGAGGACAGGTGCAGGGCCGCGCTGGGCAGGCCGACGCGGCACAGGAGCGCGGGTATGGAGATCACGGTTGCGGGTACCCGGTCGCCGTGCTGTTACGCCTCGGCCACGGATCGCGGCCGACCCCGCCCTCCGCGAGCGGCCTCGGTCCCGCCGCCCGCGCCGCCCTGGTCGCCCGCTGGCCACTCGGGGTCGCCCGGGTGACCTGGCGCTACCTGTGGCGCACCACGCCGATGCGGCGCTCCGAGCAGGCCGGGGGGGCGGCGGACCTGCCCGAGCCCGTGCCGTCGGACTGCTGCGACGAGCGGGTGCAGCACGCGGACGAGGGCGTCGGCCCGCTGCTGCACCGCCGGTACGCGGTGCGGATCCGGGAGGCGCGGGTGACGCCCGAGGAGGTCGTCGCAGGCCTGGCGGACGACCCGAACAGCGGCGCGCCGCAGGACATCGCGGTGTTCGTCAAGACCCGCGGCGAGGCCGGCGTGCTCGCCGTCGGCGACGAGTTCGTGGTGCGGATGCCGGGTCCGTGGGACGGGCCGGTCCGGGTGATCGGGCGCGGACCGCTGTGGTTCCGGCTGGCGACGCTGCGCGGGCACCTGGAGGCCGGCCAGATCGAGTTCCGGGCCCGCGGTGAGGACGGGCTGCTGCACGTGGAGATCGAGTCGTGGGCCCGGGCCGGCGACCGGCTCGCCCACCTGGCCTACAACCGGCTGCGGGTGGCCAAGGAGATCCAGCTCAACCTCTGGGTGGAGACCCTGCTGGCGATGACGGCCAGCAGCGGTGGTCGGCGCGACGGGCTGCTGCGGGTGGACACGCGGTGGGTGGAGGTGCCGGCCTGACCGGCGTGATCAGCCGCCGAGCAGGGCCTGCGCGCCCCGCACCACGTGGGCGGTGACCGCCGCCGGCTCGGCGCCCGCCAGCGGCTCGGCACGCAGCACGGTGCGGACGAACCCGATTCCGAGCAGCCAGGCCAGCAGCAGGTCGGCGCGCAGCGCGGCGTCGGCCGGATCCGTGCCGGTGACCTGGCTCGCGAACGCCCGCCCGTAGCCGTCGCCGAGCGCGGTGCGCACGGTGGACATGACCTCGGCGGTGCCCGCGGACCGCAGGGCGGCGAAGAACAGCTCGGCGCCGCGCGTGTCCTCGGAGAGCATCGCCGCGAGGATCCGCTCGAGGAGCTCGCCGGGCGGGGCGTCGCGCAGCAGCGGCCGGGCCTGCCCGGCCACCACCTCGGCGAACAGCGCCTCCTTGTTGCCGAAGTGCCGGAACAGCAGTGCCTGGTTCACGCCGGCCCGCTCGGCGATCGCGCGGACGGTGGTGCCGGCGTAGCCCTCGGTGGCGA
>Ga0247713_1001269_pt1 | contig 12824 bp, 12 predicted proteins | sample 21E_NmetaG_FD_189936 | JGI IMG/M metagenome (GOLD analysis project Ga0247713, IMG submission 189936) | Soil microbial communities from hillslope of Landscape Evolution Observatory, University of Arizona, Oracle, AZ, United States - 2-1-E_N | ecosystem: Engineered > Artificial ecosystem >... | reverse complement strand
GGTCAGAAGCCGGGTTGCCGTGCCGGGATCGCCGGCGGCCAGCGCCTGTTCGCCCTTGCCGGGGCCGATGCCATGCTGGTGTTCCAATTCGATGCGGACCTCGCCGCGACCAGTGCCGAGGACTTCATCGGCGAAATCCTGGGCAGGCGGATCGGCGCGGCCGGAGTCGTGACCGGCGAGGATTTCACCTTCGGCAGGGGCCGCGGCGGCAATGCCGAGGTGCTGCGCGCGCTCGGCGCGGAGCATGGCATCGCCGCCGAGGCGGTGGCGCCGGTGATGCTCGACGGCAGTCCGGTGTCATCGAGCCGGATCCGCGAGGCGCTGGCCGCCGGCGATCCCGGCACGGCAACCCGGCTTCTGACCCGAGCCTTCGCGGTCGAGGGCGTGGTCGAGCGCGGGGACGGCCGCGGCGCGAGCGAGCTCGGCTGCCCGACTGCCAATTTGAGGCTCGGCAAATATTTGCGCCCGAGATACGGGATTTACGCGGTCCGGGTGCGGCTGGGCGAGGAGAATGAATATCCCGGGGTCGCCAGCTTCGGCGTACGGCCGATGTTCGATCCGCCGGTCGAGCTTCTCGAGGCCAATCTGTTCGGCTTTTCCGGCGACCTCTACGGCCGGACGATCGAGGTCGCGCTTCATCATTACATCCGGCCCGAGGAGAGGTTCGACAGCATGGCGGCGCTGGCCGAGCGGATGCGCGAGGATGCGGCCGAGGCGACAAGGTTGCTGGCGCTGCCGGATTAGTGGGGCAAGGCGGCCACGCTCCGTTCGGCCTGAGCGAAGTCGAAGGGCGAATCTCCGAGGTGGGTGCCAAGCGGCCTTCGACTACACCGCTTCGCGGCTCCGCTCAGGACGAACGGGGGCGGGAGCGCGGCTGGCGCTGCCCCCTCCACCATCGCTCTTCGGCGAATGGTCCCCCTCCCGGTGCCGGGGCGGAGCTTGGGTTTGCAATCCGGCGCCTCCCCGCTAGAGCCGCGCGCGATGGCCGACGCCCCCGACAATTCACAGACCAAAAAGCAGGACTGGCGCCACACCGTCTTCCTGCCGAGGACCGACTTTCCGATGAAGGCGGGCCTTCCTCAGAAGGAGCCGGCGATCCTCGAGCGGTGGAAGAAAGAGGACCTCTACGGCCAGCTGAGGAAGGCGCGCGCCGGGCGCGAGAAGTTCATCTTCCACGACGGGCCGCCCTACGCCAATGGCGACATCCACATCGGCCACACGCTGAACAAGGTGCTGAAGGACATGGTGGTGCGCACCCAGACGTTGCTGGGCAAGGACGCGCCTTACGTGCCCGGCTGGGACTGCCACGGCCTGCCGATCGAGTGGAAGATCGAGGAGCAGTATCGCAAGAAGAAGCTCAACAAGGACGAGGTGCCGTTAAAGGAGTTCCGCGCCGAATGCCGCGCCTATGCGGCCCACTGGGTGGACGTGCAGCGCGAGCAGTTTCAGCGGCTGGGGATCACCGGCGACTGGGCGAACCCGTACCTCACCATGGATTATGACGCGGAAGCGACCATCGTCGCCGAGCTGATGAAGTTCGCCGAGAGCGGCCAGCTCTACCGCGGCGCCAAGCCGGTGATGTGGTCGCCGGTCGAGAAGACGGCACTGGCCGAGGCCGAGATCGAATATGAGGACATAACGTCGACGCAGATCGACGTTGCGTTCGAGATCGTCGAGAGCCCGATCGCAGAGCTGGTCGGCGCTCAAGCGGTGGTGTGGACGACGACGCCTTGGACCATCCCAGTCAACCAGGCGATCGGCTACGGGCCGGAGATTGAGTATGAGCTCATTACCCTCGGGCTGGAAGGTGACCACGGCTGGACCGAAGACCAGCTAGAGGATGTATTCGCCAATCGCCCAGAGCTCGCTTGGGCAAGGCAACAAATCCTCGTCGCATCCAGTCTTACTGAGGCTTTTGTGCAGCGGGTCAGTAGCTACTACGACGGCCTCGACCATGAGGCTCTCGGACTTCCCCGGGGCCAAGTGACTTTCGACGATGTCGATAACGAAATGCGTGTCGTTCGGATAAAAGGCTCGGACCTCGCCGGCACGGTCGCGCGCCACCCGATGGCCAACAACCTGTTCCCCGGCGAAGGCCGGGGCCCAGGCCTGGATCCCGGCCTTCGCCGGGATACAGATTTCTTCGCCAGGCCGCGGCCGTTCCTTGCCGCCGACTTCGTCACCACCGACCAGGGCACCGGCCTGGTCCACGAGGCGCCCGACCATGGCGAGGAGGATTTCGAGCTGTGCCGGGAGCACGGCATCGATCCCGTTTTCGCGGTCACGGACGACGGCAAGTATCGCGACGACTGGTTGTGGCTCGGCGGCCAGGGCAGCGTGATCAATAATAAATTCAACGCCCCTGACGGGCCGATCTGCTCGGACTTGCGCCAGGCCGGTGCGCTGCTCGCCGCATCCGCCGACTTCAAGCACAGCTACCCGCACAGCTGGCGGTCGAAGGCCAAGGTCATCTATCGCTGCACGCCGCAATGGTTCATCGCCATGGACCGGCCGCTGACCCACATTTCGCCCAAGACCCCGGCGGAAAAGGGCTGGGAGAATGAAGGCGGAGCGATCAACCTTGCCGACGAAAGCCGCGGCGCCTCGCCGAGCCTTCGCCAAACGGCGCTCCAGGCGATCGCCGACACCCGCTTCGTTCCGGAAAAGGGCCGCAACCGGATCGGGTCGATGGTCGAGGGGCGCCCCGACTGGGTGATCAGCCGCCAGCGCGCCTGGGGAGTGCCGATCGCCTTGTTCGTCGAGCGGAAGACGGGCGAGCTTCTGGTCGACGGCGAGGTCAACCGGCGGATCATCGAGGCGGTGCGCGAGCAAGGCGTCGACGCCTGGGAGCCGGCCAATGCCGCGCATTTCATCGGGCCCGACCGCGATCCCGACGATTACGAGATGGTCGGCGACATCCTCGATGTCTGGTTCGACAGCGGCTGCACTCACGTCTTCACCCTGGAAAGCGGGAAGTGGCCCGACCAAAGCTGGCCGGCCGACCTCTATCTCGAAGGCTCCGACCAGCATCGCGGCTGGTTCCAGTCGAGCCTGCTCGAAAGCTGCGGGACCCGCGGCCGGGCGCCGTTCAAGGCGGTGCTGACCCATGGCTTCACCATGGATTCCAAGGGCATGAAGATGTCCAAGAGCCTGGGCAACACGGTCAACCCGCTCGACCTAATGAAGGAGAGCGGGGCGGACATATTGCGGCTGTGGGCGCTGTCGGTCGATTCGAGCGAGGACCATAGGATCGGCAAGGAAATCCTCGCCGGGGTCGCCGACCAGTATCGCAAGCTGCGCAACACGTTTCGGTATCTGCTGGGAGCGCTCGACGGCTTTTCCGACGAGGAGCGGTTTGACGACGTCGCCGACTGGCCCGAGCTCGACCGCTATATGCTGCATCTGACCGCCGAGCTCGATTCGAGGCTCCGGCGCGCGGTCGAGAATTTCGATTTCCCGGCCTACACAAGGGCGATTGCCGATTTCGCCAACAACGATCTGTCGGCCTTCTATTTCGATATCCGCAAGGACCGGCTCTACTGCGATGCCCCTTCGGACCCGAGGCGCCGCGCCTATCGGACGATGCTCGACATATTGTTCCACGCGCTTGTGCGCTGGTCGGCGCCGGTGCTGGTGTTCACGGCCGAGGAGGTGTGGGGCACGCGCTTTCCCGATGGCGGGTCGGTGCATTTGCTCGAATGGCCGGAAATTCCCCTCATCCGTCACCCCCGCGAAAGCGGGGGTCCCGCTTCCTCGCGGACGGAAGGAGAAGAGCAGCGGGATTCCCGCTTGCGCGGGAATGACGAGTGGGTGAATCGGTGGGCGACGCTTCGAACGTTGCGCGAGCGGGTGACCGAGGCGATCGAGCCGCTTCGCCGCGACAAGGTGATCGGATCGAGCCTCGAGGCCGAGGTCACCGTTCCGGGCGATCTCGACCCGGGCCTGCTTGCCGAGCTGTTCATCGTCTCGGCGGTCCGCCCGGGCGATGCGCTGGCGGTGACCAAGACCGGCAATTCGAAATGCGGGCGCTGCTGGCGGCATCTGCCCGAGGTCGGCGAGGATGGCGGCCTGTGCGCCCGGTGCGAGGAGGTGGTGAATGCGTAGCCGAGCCTTCGGCTTTGCGGTTGCGGCCGTCATCTTCCTGCTCGACCAGCTGAGCAAATGGCTGGTGATCGGGCCGCTGGCGCTTCAGGAGGTGCGGCAGATCTATGTGTTGCCGATCTTCAACCTCACCTGGACCGAAAATTACGGGATCTCGCTTGGAATGCTGCAGGCGACCAGCGACACGATGCGCTGGCTGCTGGTGGCGATGACGGCGGGAATCGCCGCCGGAGTCGCCTGGTGGATCGGCCGCGAGAAGGCGCGCGGCGACCAGCTGGCGCTCGGCATGGTGCTCGGCGGGGCGATCGGAAACATCGTCGACCGGGTGCGCTTCGGCTATGTCGTCGACTTCGCCGACCTGCACTTCGGAGGCTTCCGACCCTTTTTGGTCTTTAACGTCGCCGACGCAGCGATTAGCATTGGCGTCGTGATCCTGCTGATCCGCGCCTTCCTCGTCCGGAAGGAAGAGCCGAAGGAGACTATCGAACATGCGTAAGACCAACATCGCCATCCTGCTCCTGCCGGCGCTCGCGCTTGGCGGCTGCGCGGTCCTTCGCGGCGGCGACCGGACACCCAACGAATTCGCGGTGGCGCGCAACGCGCCGCTGGTCATCCCGCCCGATTACACGTTGAACCCGCCGGTCGCAGGGACCGTCGGGCTGTCGGCGATCGACGCCCAGGCGCAGGCAATCGAGGCCCTGTTCGGCGGGCCGGCACCGCGCAGCGCCTCGGAGACCAGCCTGCTCGAGCGCGCCGGCCGCGACCGGGTGACGATCGGCGTGCGCTCGGTCGCCGGCGACCCCGACACGCGCGTAGTCGACAAGGGGGCGACCACCATCGCCATCCTCAACGCACCGCAGGCCGACGGGCAGGAAGCCTCGGCGCAATAGCCGGGCAAGAGCGGGGGAACGGAAGACCGATGGCAGCAGAAGACACGCTTTCCGCTCGGCTGGTCGATGTCGAATCGATGCTCGACCGATCGCGCCGGCGCTTCGAGGAGGGCTCGAAGCTGGTCGAGGAGGCGCACAAGGCGCTGGCCGAAATCCAGCAGGCGCTGATCGGGACGCCCAGATCGGTTTCGGCCGAGGACAGCGAGGAAGCCGCCTCCAAGCTGCTCGCGACCCTCAAGGCGTCGGGCAGGGAGATGCCCGAGTCGCTGTGCGGCGGCCGCTTGTCGGTCGACCAGGTGCAAAGGCTGATCCGGATCGACGGCCACCCGATCGGAATCACCGAGATGGAATATCGGGTGCTCGAGCTGCTCGCCTTCGCCCGCAACAATGTCGTCACCCGGGCGATGCTCTTGAAGCATCTCTACCGCCGGGCCGACGACCAGCCGCAGCCGAAGATCATCGACGTGTTCATCTCCAAGCTGCGCAAGAAGCTTCGGATGGCCTCGAACGGCCAGGAATTCATCGAGACGATCCCGCAGCGCGGCTGGATCCTGCGCGACGTCGAGGCCAAGACCGGCGCCTGAGCCGGGGATTCATCAAATCTTAGGGTGCGGGTGGGACAATTGCCGCCATGCTGCACCTGATTCCCGAAAACCCGTCCGCCGCTCCCGCGGCACCCGCCGAAAGCTGCCCGGAAGCCGCCGCCCGGCTGGCGAGCATCCGCCACGCCCTTCGCATGGTCGAGCCCTTCGCCGGCGGCCCGGCGTCGGACGCCGAGGACGACGATCAGATTGCCGACGCCTGGGAACAGGCCAGCGACGCCCAGAAGCGCTGCTTCGCCTTGCGCTCCGAGCGCACGGTCTGCGCCGCAACCGCCGGCCTCGAGGCATTGCTCGCGGCCCGCGGCGAATGCCGGGAAGTCAGCCCCGACGCGGCCCGGGTGATCGCCGAGGAATTGCGATCGAGCCTTGCCGAGCTGTCGAGGCTGGTGCGCGCCTGAAGCGCTAGCCGCGGCTTTCGAGCGCGGCGGCGGCTTCGTCGACCAGCTCGCGGATGATGTCGGCGACCGGCTCCTCGCGGGTCACCATTCCGACCGACTGGCCGGCCATCACCGATCCGGTTTCGCAATCGCCGTCGATCACCGCGCGCCTCAGCGCGCCCGCCCAATAACGCTCGATCTGGAGCTGTGCCTCGGCCATTTCGATCGACCCTTTGTCGAGCAGGTCGGCGACCTCGCGCTGCTTGGCGGCGAACTTTTCCATCTCGCGATTCTTGAGCGCGCGTACCGGGATCACCGGCAGGCGTGGATCGATCTGCACTGAAAGCACCGCGTCGCGCGCCGAGGCGCGGATGAAAGCTTTCTTGAAATTGGCGTGTGCGATGCTTTCGTGGGCGCAGACGAAGCGGGTGCCCAGCTGGACCCCGACCGCGCCCATTTCGAGATAAGCGGCGATCGCCTCGCCGCGGCCAATTCCCCCGGCGATGAAAACCGGGATGTCCTGGGCGACGTGGGGCAGGATTTCCTGGGCGAGGACCGAGGTCGACACCGGGCCGATATGGCCGCCGGCCTCCATCCCTTCGATCACCAGGGCGTCGGCGCCGGAGCGCATCAGCTTCTTGGCCAGCGCCAGCGCCGGGGCGAAGGCCATCAGCTTGGCGCCGCTGCTTTTGATCTTGTCGATCGCCCAGCCGGGCGGAAGCCCGCCGGCAAGCACGACATGCCCGACCCCATGGCGCGTGCATACATCGATCAGACCGTCGAGCTCGGGGTGCATGGTGATGAGGTTGACGCCGAACGGCCGGTCGGTGCGCGCCCTGGTCTCGGCGATCTCGGTGTCGAGCATGTCGGGCATCATCGCCCCGCAGGCGATCACCCCGAAGCCGCCGGCGTTGGAGATGGCCGAGACGAGGTTGCGCTCGGAAACCCAGCTCATCGCCCCGCCCATGATCGCATGATCGCAGCCGAGGAACTCGGTTCCGCGGTGCATCAATTGCTTCAGGCGGGCGTGGCCGACGCTGACATGGACGGCGCGCGGGTCGGCGATCAGGCCCTCGCCGCTCACGCCGCGACTCCCGCCTCGGAGTCGAGGCCGAAGGCGGAGTGAAGCACGCGCACGGCGAGCTCGGTATATTCCTCGGGGACGAGCACCGACACTTTGATCTCCGAGGTCGAGATGGCGAGGATGTTGATCCCGCGCTCGGCGAGCGTGTCGAACATGCGGGCCGCGATTCCCGCGTTGGAGCGCATGCCGATGCCGACGGCGCTGACCTTCACCACCTCGGTGTCGGTCAGGATCTCGTCGAAGCCAATGTCCGGTTTAGCCTTTTCCAGCTCGGCGGCGGCGTGGGCGAGCGCGGCATTGGGCACGGTGAAGGTCAGGTCGCTCTTTTCGCCGGCCCTCGGCACGCTCTGGACGATCATGTCGACGTTGATTGCGGCCTTGGCGAGCGGCGCGAAGATCGCGGCGACCGTTCCCGGCCGGTCGGGAAGGCCGGTCAGGGTAACCCGCGCCTCATTCTTGTCGTGGGCGATGCCCGTGACCAGCTGGCGTTCCATTGCAAGCTCCTCAATCCTGTCGTCGCCGACGATCAGCGTGCCGGGCCGGTCTTCGAACGAGGACAGCACCTGAAGCGGCATGTTGTAGCGCATGGCAAGCCCGACCGAGCGGGTCTGGAGCACCTTGGCGCCGACCGAGGCGAGCTCGAGCATCTCCTCATAGGTGACGGCGGCGAGCTTGCGGGCGCGCGGGACGATGCGCGGATCGGTGGTGAAGACGCCCTCGACATCGGTATAGATGTCGCAGCGGTCCGCTCTGACGGCGATGGCGAGCGCCACCGCAGACGTGTCCGAGCCGCCGCGGCCGAGCGTCGCCAGGTCGCCTTCGGCAGTGATGCCCTGGAAGCCTGGGATGACGGCGATCCCGCCCTGGCGGAAAACGCCCTCGAGCACCTCGGCCTCGATATGGTCGATCAGGGCGGCGCTGTGGCCGCTGGCTCGGATCGGCAGCTGCCAGCCCATGTAGGAGCGGGCGTTGAGGCCCATGCCCTGGAGGGTGATGGCGAGCAGCCCGGCGGTCACCTGCTCGCCCGAGGCGACGACCACGTCATATTCGCGCGGGTCGTAGAGCGGCGCCGCCTCGCGGCAGAGTTGCACCAGCCGGTCGGTCTCCCCGGCCATCGCCGAGACGACCACGGCGACATCGTTGCCCGCTTCCGCTTCGCGCCTGACCAGTCCGGCGACGTGGCGGATTCGCTCGATCCCCGCCATCGACGTGCCGCCGAACTTCATGACGATGCGGGGCATATAGGAAGCAGTGATCCTTGTGGTCGCCTTGGCCGCTGCCTGTTAGGGAGGAGCCATGGCCGAGACAAGCTCCACCATCGTCGCCCGAGAGGTCGAGCAATTCGCCGGCCACGCCGGCGACTGGTGGGACCCGAACGGCTCGCAGGCAATGCTGCACAAGCTCAATCCGGTGCGGCTCGCCTACATCCGCGACCGGATCAACCAGCATTGGCAGTGTGATGAGCACGACCGCCGACCGCTCGAAGGCCGGAGCGCGCTCGACGTCGGCTGCGGCGCCGGGCTGCTCGCCGAGCCGCTGGCGCGCCTCGGGGCACAGGTCACGGGGGTCGATGCCGCAGGTGAGCTGGTCGCCGCGGCGCGCGAGCATTCGGCCGGCCAGGGGCTCGACGTCGACTATCGCGCCGGCGGGGTCGAGGAGGTCGGCGGCCGCTTCGACTTGGTCACCGCGCTCGAGGTGATCGAGCATGTCGCCGAGCCGCAAGCCTTTGTCGATGCCCTGGCGGCGCGGCTCGCCGACGGCGGGCTGATGATCCTGTCGACTCCCAATGCGACGCGCTGGTCGCGGCTGCTTACCATCACGCTCGCCGAGGGCCTCGGCCGGATTCCCAGAGGCACGCATGATTTCGCAAAGTTCATTGCGCCCGAGCGGATGAAGGCGCTGCTCGCCAATGCCGGCCTTAAATGCATCGATGTCGAGGGAATCGCATGGTCGCCGACGCGCGGGCTGCACCGAAGCGACGATGTGCGGCTGAATTATCTGGTGGCGGCGACGAGGTGATCAGCCGCCATAGCCGGCGCGGAGTGAATCCGCGCCGTCGGTCCTGTCGAGCTACGCTCGCAGGCCGTCCGGCATTCGCGCTCTCTTCGACATAAGCTCACGTTTGCTGCGCAAACGCTCCCTTATGCTCGGGCGCTCCTGCTAGAAATCCACCTTGTCGTAATGGGCGGGCGGGGCGATCACCTCCATCCGCTCGCCGAGCAGCGGGCGGAAGCCGGGCCGCGACTTCATCACCGAATACCAGTCCTTGGTCTGCTTGTGCCCGCGCCAGTCGAGCGCTCCGAGATAATCGATCACGCTCAAATGCGCGGCAGCGGCGAAGTCGGCGAGGCTGAGCCCCGGCCCGGCAAGCCAGCGGCGATGGTCGAGCAGATAGTCGATGTAATCGAGATGCTCGCCGGCGACACGCATCGCCTCGCGAAGCACGCGCGTGTCGGGGCTTTCGTGGCTGACCAGCCGCTTTCGCATCCGCTCGTGCATCAACGGCTCGACCGCTTCGCGATAGAGCTTCTGGTCGAACCATTCGGTCAACCGCCGAATTTCGGCGCGGAGCGCGGCATTGCCGTGGATCATCGGCATGCGGTCGACCGTCTCGTCGAAATATTCGACGATGGGCTGCGACCCAATGAGCGTGATCCCGGCGGCAGGGTCGACCAGGACCGGGGTTTCGCCGGCCGGATTGAGATCGACGAACTCGTCGCGCCGCTCCCACGGATTTTCGCGCACCAGCTCGTGGCCGACGCCCTTTTCGGCAAGGACCAGTCGGACCTTGCGCGAGAAGGGGCATAAGGGAAAGTGGAACAGCTGCCACATGGCGGAGGCAGCTTTAGCGCCGCCGCCGGCGGCGTCTAGCGAAGCCGTCATGCTGAACTTGATTCAGCATCCATGAACACGGGACTGTCGCACTATGGAGCGGCTGCCATGCGTGTACATCCTGGCAAGCCGCCGCCACGGCACTCTGTATATCGGCGTGACTTCAAACCTGCTCGGTCGCCTTTGGCAGCATCGAAATGGAAACGTAGGCGGTTTCACGAGTCGGTACAGAGTCTACCGCCTCGTCCATTTCGAAACGGCAGAGACCATGGAAGCAGCCATCGCGCGAGAAAAGCAGCTCAAGATGTGGCGGCGCGACTGGAAGATCGCCTTGATCGAGCGCGAAAACCCCTTCTGGAACGACCGGGCGATCGAGTTGGGGTTCGAGGCGGTTTCGCCGCCTGCCCCGACCAAAATTCCCCCCCCCACAATGTTTATGGATCCTGACTTTCGTCAGGATGACGCTAGCGCTTCGGATAATCCGGGCGGGGAAGGTTGGCGGCTGCTTTCTCCAGCTCTTCGGACAGGCCGTCCATCGCGCGCATCATCGCCGGCAGGGCGCTCGCCAGGGCCTGCATCCCGGCCTGCATTGCCGGGCGGCTGGCCTCGATCTGCTGCCTCAGCTGCCGCTCGTCCGTGCCGCTCTCGCTTCCCACCGTCTTGCGCCGGTCGGCGGAGGTCGGCTGCCGTCCCTCGAGCGCCGCCTCGACCTCGCCCGCGGGCAGATCGAGGAAGGCCTTGGAAAGGACCTGCATGACATCGACGAGGCGGTCGGTGAGGCGCGGATCGGTGAGCTCTGGCGGGATCCGCATGTCGACGGCCGGACGCTGCTGCTGCTGCTGCACAGGCTGCTGGGCGAGCGCCGGCGCGGCCATCAACGCCAGCGGCAGGACGAACAAGGAGGGACGCATCGGAAGGCTCCTATCCGGCGATAAGCGGCTGAATTATCTGGTTGAAACCCCCTTAGCACAAGATGAACGGGAGATAAATCAGCGCATCGCGAGCCAGATCAGGGCAGCCGACCCGGCGACGATCCGATACCAGGCGAAGGGCGCGAAGCCGTAGCGGACGATGATGGCGATGAACGCCTTCACGACGATCGCGGCGACGACGAAGGAGACCAGGCTGCCAAGCCCGATCCAGCCGAACTGGTCGGCCGGGATGTCGTCCCAATGCTTGTACAGCTGCAGCGCAGTCGCGCCTGTGAGGGTGGGCACGGCGAGGAAGAAGCTGAACTCGGCCGCCGTCTTCCGGTCGACTCCGAAGGCCATGGCGCCAAGGATCGTCGCGCCCGAGCGGCTGACCCCGGGGATCATCGCCAGGCACTGGACGACTCCGATCAGCGATGCCTGGCGAAGCGTGACCGCCGACACCCCGCCGCAATCGCGGGGATTGGCGAAGCGTTCGACGAGAAGGATCGCGACCCCGCCGATGATCAGCGCCCAGCCGACGACGACGGCATTGGCCAGAAGAAGCTCGATATAATTGCCCAGCGCAAGCCCGAGGATCACCGCCGGGACGAAGGCGAGGAAGATGTTGCGGATGAAGCGGTAGGACTGGCGATCGCCCTGGAACAGGCCGGTGGCGACATTCCAGAAGGTGCGCCAGTAAAGCACGACGACGGCAAGGATGGCGCCTGGCTGGATGGCGATGTTGAACAACGCCCAGGCGGCCGCGTCGAAGCCGAGGAGCTCGGTGGCAAGGATCAGATGGCCGGTCGAGGAGACCGGAAGATATTCGGTGAGACCCTCGACGATGCCGAGGATGATGACGAGGAGGAGGATGCTCATCTAGTGGTGATTGCTCAGGCGGCCTGGCTGCCCGGATTGCGCAGCGAGAAACGGCCGCCTCGGCGGAAGCGCAGCAGCCAGTTGGAAGCGACGCTGGCGAGCGCGGTCGGGGTTATGCCGAAGGCTTCCAGGCCCGGCATTCCCTCGGCGGGGACATTGTCCCGCTGAAGCATCCGCCACTGGTCGCGGGTCAGCGGGGCGCCGGGAAGGAAACCGAACATCGACAGGATCGAAGCGGCGAAATCGGGCAGCTCGATCAGCTCCGGGCTCTTGCCGGCCGCGGCGGCGATCGCCTCGTTGAGCTCGCGCATCGTCATCGCCCGCGGGCCGCCGACCTCGAAGGTGGTGCCGCCATATTTGCCAGGGTCGAGCGCGGCCATGGCGATCGCCCGGGCGACGTCCTTGACATAGACCGGCTGGAAGCGCCGGCCGGCGGCGATCACCGGCAGCACCGGAAGGCTGGCCAGCGCGGCAAAGCGGTTGGTCAGATTGTCCTCGGGCCCGAACACCAGCGAAGGGCGGATGATCGTCGCATCGGGAAAGGCCGAACGGACGGCGCGCTCGCCCTCGCCCTTGGTCGCGGCATAGCGGGATTCGCTCGCTGGGTCGGCGCCGATCGCCGAGACATGGACCAGCGCCTTGGCGCAGCCGTCGCGGGCCGCCTCGGCGATCGCCCGGGCGCCCTCGACATGCGCTGCCTGGAAATTGCCTTTGAGGATGCCGACCAGGTTGATGACAGCGCTCGCCCCCTCGACGGCCGGGGCGACCGTTTCCGGACGGCCGATGTCGACGGCGACGAAGCCGATCTGCCCGACCTGGCCGAGCGGCTGGAGAAAATGGGCCTCGCGCGGGTTGCGCTGGGCGACGCGAAGCCTGACCCCGCTTTTCAGCAGGCTTTCGCAGACGTAGCGGCCGATGAAGCCGCCGCCGCCGAAGATGGTGACTAGCTCTTCCGCGCGTTCGATCATCGGCGCGGCACTAGGGCGCGCCCGCCGCATTGACAAGGCGCCGGTCGCCCTCCAAATGGCGCGCCCTACCGGCTGATCAGCACCCGTGCCCAGGTGGCGGAATTGGTAGACGCACCAGCTTCAGGTGCTGGCGCTCGCAAGGGCGTGGAGGTTCGAGTCCTCTCCTGGGCACCATTCGTA
>Ga0247713_1001268_pt1 | contig 12831 bp, 9 predicted proteins | sample 21E_NmetaG_FD_189936 | JGI IMG/M metagenome (GOLD analysis project Ga0247713, IMG submission 189936) | Soil microbial communities from hillslope of Landscape Evolution Observatory, University of Arizona, Oracle, AZ, United States - 2-1-E_N | ecosystem: Engineered > Artificial ecosystem > Mesocosm... | reverse complement strand
CTCCGGCGACAGCGGCGCCGCGAGCCGCTCGGTCAGCGCGCGCACCTTGGAGTAGGAGTGCAGCAGGTCGGTGATCGGTCGGGCGGCCAGGGTCACGGCGAGCTCCAGCGGGTCGGGGCCGGGGGCTTACGGACCCTGCCCCACCGGACCGAAGACGGCAACTCGGACGCCAGCGGATCCCGACCGACAGCAGGTCGAGCTCGCCAAGGTCAACCACCTGCTCTGCCGGGCCTACCTGCTCGAGGAACAGCTCCGGGAGGTCTTCGTCCTCGAGCGCCAGGCCGGCAAGGCGCTGCTGGACCGGTGGCTGAGATGGACGGGCGCTGCCGCATCCCGGCCTTCGTCGAGCTCTCGGGTTCAAGAGCCCGGAGGCGATGATCGCCCTCGCGATGCTCGACCGCGGCTACTCCGCCGGGCGCGGCTGCCGGATCTCCTGCGGGTGGAGCGACCACAGCAGCGCTTCGTCGTAGCTGACCAGGCCGCGCGCCACCAGGCCCGACAACGACGTCTCCAACGTCTGCATGCGGTCGCGCTGCCCGGTCGCGACCAGGTTGCGGATCTGACGTGTCTTGCCCTCCCGCACGAGGTTGCGGATCGCCGTGGTGCCGACCAGCACCTCGAAGGCCGCGACCCGTCCACCCCCGATCCGCGGGACGAGCTGCTGGTTGAGGATGCCGAGCAGCGTGTGGGTGAGCTGCAGCCGGATCTGCGGCTGCTGGGCGGCGGGGAAGACGTCGACGATCCGGTCCAGCGCCTGGGCTGTGTCGTTGGTGTGCAGCGTGGCGAGGACCAGGTGACCCGTCTCGGCGATCGTCAGCGCCGCCGCGATGCTCTCCGGGTCGCGCATCTCGCCCAGCAGCACGACGTCGGGGTCCTCGCGCAGCGCCGAACGCAGCGCGTCGGCGAACGAGCGGGTGTCGGTTCCGACCTCCCGCTGGCTGACCGCGGACCGCTTGTGCACGTGCAGGTACTCGATCGGGTCCTCGATGGTGAGGATGTGGATCGCCCGGGAGGTGTTGATGTGGTCGACCATCGCCGCCAGGGTGGTCGACTTCCCGGAGCCGGTCGCTCCGGTGACGAGCACGAGCCCGCGCGGGGTCTGGGCCCAGTCCCGGACGACGTCGGGCAGGCCGAGCTGCTCGAAGGTCGGGATGGCGAAGGGGATCAGCCGCAGCGCCAGGGCCGGCATCCCCCGCTGGTAGAACGCGTTGCCCCGCAGGCGGGCCCGATTGCGCCACGACATCGCGAAGTCCAGCTGCCTGCGTTCCTCGAACTGCCCGCGGAGCTCCTCGCCCAGCACGGCGGCGACCAGCCGCTCGACGCCGGCGCCGCTCAGCGGCTCCGCCCGCTCGAGCGGTCCCAGGACGCCGTCCACCCTGCCGAGCGGGGCAGCGCCCTCGCTGAGCAGCAGATCACTGCCGCCGGCGTCCCAGAGCAGGGACAGCAGACGGTCGATCGGCTCCGGCGTGGCCACGGGCGTCGTGGAGCGCGCCGTTCCGACCGTCAGCGACGGCCGGCGGGTGGCTCTGGCCTCGGTCATCTCGGCACGCTCCAGGTCAGGACGGTCGCCCGCTGGCGCTCGAAGGCCACCCGTGCTCGGAGGGCTGTCGGCGCCTGGGCCACCTCGATCCGCATGCCGTCCAGCTGCGCCACACCCGCTCCTTCTGCGGCATGCACCCGGTAGGTCACGGTCAGCCCGTGGAGCTGCCCGGCGCTCTTCAGTCCGGCTGCGCGCAGGTCGAGCACCGAGCTGCCGAGCGTGGACCGCAGGCAGAGCTGACAGGATTCGTCGTCGGACCGGAACACCAGCGGGTCGCCGGTGCCGGGCGTCACCACGACCTCCACCAGGGCAGCGTCAGGCTCGCGGTGCCCGACCGTGAGCAGCGCCGAGGTGATCATGGAGCCGCTCTCGGCCGGCACGAGGCCGAAGTCGGCAGCGGTCAGCTGCGCCGGTTCGTCGCCGGGACGCAGCACCGCGTCGGCGGCCCGGCCGTCGATCACCAGTCCCTGCTCCGGGTCCTGGAAACCGCTGGCCTGCTCGTGCGCCGTCGGCTCGTGCACCGTCTCGGGCTGCCGGGAAGCGGCGCTGAACACGACGGCGCTCAGCGGCCCCGCGACGGCCGGGGTGCGCGAGCCGGCTGCCGGCACGAGGTCGAGCAGCGCCGCCCGAGCGATCACCCCCCGGCTCACGACCGGTTGCCGGACCCCGGTCATGCCGAGGTCGACCACCGAGGAGGGGGCGTAGATCGAGCCCTCGACGGCGGTCACGGCCGGCGCACTCGTCCGGATCAGCGCGCACGTGCCGGCGTCCTCGCGGTCGTAGCCGGGGGCGACCAGGCAGCCGCTCGCCGGGCGCAGGGCCGGGGCCCGGACGACGACGTCGAGCCGCATCCCGTCCAGGCTGGCCGTGCCCTGAAGTCCGATCGGGGACAGCGTCGCCTCGTAGTCGACCGTCAGGGCGTTCAACTGGGCGGGCTCGGTGAAGCCGGCGGCCAGCAGGTCGAGGCCGTCGGCGGCGTCGGGGTCGGGTCGCAGGCACAGCCGGCAGTCCACCTCGTCCGAGGAGAAGACCACCGCCGACCCGTCGCCGTCGTCGGCCCGCACCTGCACCCTGCCGACGCCACCCTGCTCGTGGTGCGCCACCCGCAGCACCGCCGCGTCGACGAACCAGTCCTCCGGGATCGCGAGCCCCCCGAAGGCGGACAGGGTGAGCGAGGCGTCCGACCGGCCCTGCACCACTCCGAGCTCGGCGCGCGCGTGCATGCCGTCGACCTCGCGGCCCTGCTCGGGCTCGGCGAAGCCGACGACGTCGGAGACCGTCGCCGGCGGCCGGGCGCTCGCTGGCCGGTGGACCACCTCCAGCTCGATCCCGTCGAGCCGGGCAAGGCCCTGGTCGCCGCCCAACGTCGCCTGGTAGGTCACCTCCAACCCCTCGAGGTCCTCCGGCCGGCTCAGCCCGGCTGCACCGAGGTCGAGCCTGTCCTCGGTGAGCGTCCCCGGCCGCAGGCAGAGCCGGCAGTCGCCGTCGGTGGACGAGAACGTGACCGGCGGCCCAGACACGGTGCTGACAGTCACCCGGACCGAGCCGATGCCGGCGTCCTCGCCGTGCCGGACTCGCAGGACGACGGAGTCCAGGACCTCCTCGTCCGGGCCTGGCGCGGGGTAGCCCGACAGGCGCAGCATGGCAGCTGTGGGGCCGGGCCGGGCCAGCCGGGCGTCAGCGGTCGACCCGTCGATGTGGGTCGCCCGCCCCGGGTCGGAGAAGCCGGATCCGGGTGCCACGACGGTGGCGCGCTGCACCGGGCGGTAGACGACGTCGAGCCAGATCCCGTCCAGTCTGGCGCTGCTCGCCGAACCTCCCTCAGCCAGCTCGGCCGTGTAGGTGACGGTGAGTCCGTCCAGCTGCGCGGGGTCCCGCAGCCCGGGCAGCTCGATGGTGTCCTCGGCCAGCCCGCCGGGCTGCCGGCACAGCCGGCAGTTCTCCGCGGTGGACTCGAAGGCCCAGGGCTGCCCCTGCCCCGGCGACCCGAGCTCAGCTCGGCCACCGCCGCCGGTGGGGTCGGGGATCCGCCGATGTCGAACGCCTGCTCGACGTCGTCGAACCCGTCGACCGCGGTGGCAGCGAACGGCTTGCGGGTGTCCGGCGCCCGGAAGGCGACGTCGAGCCAGACCGCATCGAGCGCTACGGTCGACTCGCGCCCACCAGCTGACAGTCGGGCCTCGAAGGTGACCGCCAGCCCGTCGAACGCCTCCGCCGTCGACAGCCCCCGGGCGTGGACGTCGATGACGTCCTCGGTCAGCGTCGCGCGCCGACACAGTGCGCAGCCCTGCTCCTCGGAGGAGACCGTGATCTCCTGACCCCCGCGGTTGGTCAGGACGGCCCGCACCTCCGTCACGTCGCCGCTCTCCCGGTGCGCGACCCGCAGCACGGCGGAGTCGACCACCGACCCTGGCGGGACCCGGGGGCGGTAGCCGAGCAGGGTCACGGCGGCCGTGATCTGGCCCTGGGGTCCCGGCAGGACGGCTTCGGCCGTGCGCGCCGGGCGCTCCAGCGTGAGGGCGCGGTAGGGGTTCTCGAACGCCTGCGCGTCGGTGACGTCGGCGGTGTCGGTCGGCTTGAGGGTCCGCAGGTCGCGCTCCGGGCCGATGCCGTAGACGGCGATCTGCTGCTCGCTGCGGCTGGGCGTCGCGCAGACGTCGACTTCGCCCCGCGCGACGCGGAGCCGGCTCTCGCCGCCGAACACCATCTGGACGCCGTCGTTGGGGCCCGGATCGCTCTCGCCGGCGCAGCTGCCGGGGACCGGCAGCTGCGGGCGGGCGGTGCTGACGGCGTCGGCCGGGCGCCAGCCGCGGGGCGTCCCGGCGACCACCGTCACCTCCGGGTCGTCGACCAGCCACTCGGTGCTGCGGCGGAAGTCGAGGTAGTAGGTGCCCGGCTGGAACCAGACGACCTTCCCGGCACAGGCTCCGCCGGTGGTCAGCCCGGACAGTGCGGCGGCGTCGTCGTAGTAGCCGGGGAGCACCGGCACCAGCCAGCCCGCTGCCGCGCAGGCCCCCGGGTCGACGACCTGCCGACGTGGCACGGTGCGGGTGGCCGCCGGGTAGTCGGGGTCGGCGCCCTGCAGGGGGTCGGCGGCCCGGTCGGGGTCGCCGCCGCTGGTGTTGGCGCAGCGGGGCGTGGCGTCCCGGGCGGTCACGATGTTCTCGGTCTGCTCGCAGTCGCCCCGGGCGGAGACGGTCCCCTGGACGGTCAGCCGAGCGCCGTTGCGGACGTCCACGCTGGAGTGGGAGTAGACGTCTCCGCGCAGGAGCAGGTCCGGCGAGGAGGTGCGCACCCCCTCGGCGCTGTCCTGGCCCAGCGCCAGCACCGCGTGGCCCGGGCTCGAGGTCGTCCCGCCGGTCCGCGGCTCCTCCGGCGTGCAGTTCACCGCGACGCGCTGGCCCTGCTGGTTGAGCGCAGGCGCGTCGAAGGTGCCGCACGGGTCGCCGAGGGCGAAGCGGTGGATCGCGGTCTCGACCGCGGCGTCGACGTCGTAGGCCGCCCCGCGCTGTCCGGCGAACCCCTGCGTGGCCGTGTAGGACACCTGGGCGAACTGCACCACCGCCGAGACGAACAGCGCGAAGACGGTGACGAAGAACAGCGCCAGGACCAGGGCGCTGCCGTCGTCCCCCGCCGGCCGGCGCCCCCTCACGCCGTCCGCCTGCGCGCCGTCAGCTGCAGCGGACCTGCCGTGACCGTCTCGGCATAGGTCAGCGTCACGGTCACCGGCCGCAGCGGGCAGCTCCGACCGCCGGGGGAGCAGGTCACGGCCACCGCGTCGACCGCCTCGGTCGCCAGCCGCCCGAGCACCCGGCGCTGGGCGACCTGCCCCTCCCGGCAGAACCAGCGCACCAGCTCCTGCCCGCCGTCCACCGGCGGCTCCAGGACGTAGGACGCCACGTTGCTCCCGGCGTCCTCCCAGCCCAGGCGGACGATCCGGGTCGCGTCGTCGGGGGCGCAGTCGGCGTCGGACGTCGTCACCTCGTCCGCGCTCTGGACATCGGCGGTGTAGAACGACGCCAGCGTCTGCACCGCGACGGAGGTGCCCAGCCGGTCGGCACTGGTCTGCACCGTCCGGAGCCCGACGATCAGCGCGCCGGTCAGGGGCAGGCTGATCACCCCGAGGATGCCGACCGCGCTGAGCAGCTCGATCAGGGTGAACCCGGCGTCGTCGCCGCGCCTCATGGCGCCCGGTCCGGGTCCCGCTTGACCAGGAGCAGCTGGACGACGACCGCCCGCGTGTCGGCCGCCCCGGCGGTCCGCACGCTCACCTCGACCAGCTGCAGGCCGCGGTCGGGTGACCGGCAGGGCTGCTTGCCGGCCTCGGGGTCCCAGCTGGAGACGGTGACGTCGGTCGTGAAGCCCGGGTAGTGATCGAGCGGCTGGTCGTACGCCTCTGCCGCCCGGGCGCAGGAGGTGTAGGCGGCGCCCTTCACGTGCTCGGCGAAGCTGCGCAGGACCGTGTCGGCACCGGCCGCGTTGCGCAGCTGGTCGGAGCTGGCCGACGACGTCGCGAGGCCGGCCAGCACCGCGACGAAGCCGATGCCGAGGATGGTGAGGGTGACGAGCAGCTCGATGAGCGTGACGCCGTCGTCGGTCCGGCAGCCCGGCCGCGTCATCCGACGTCGACCTGGTTGAACACCCCGTACATCGCCGACACCAGCGCCACCGCGACGAACCCGACGATCAGCCCGACCACGATCACGGCCAGCGGCTCGAACAGGTTGGTCAGCCGCTTGAGCTTGTGCTCCAGCTCGCGGCTGTAGTAGGCCGCGACCACCTCGAGCAGGTCGTCGAGCGTGCCGGTCTCCTCGCCCACCCGCATCATCTGCGTCACCGTGCCGGGGAACAGGCCCGTGTCGGCCACCGGGCGGGCCAGGCCGTCGCCCTGCAGCATCCGGCCCCGCACCGTGACCAGGGCCCGCTCGAAGACCAGGTTGTTCGCGCCCACCGTCGCCAGCCGCAGTGCCTCCGGGATCGTGACGCCGGCCCGGGTCATGGCCGTGAGGATGCGGCAGAAGCGCTCGATCACGGTGAAGCGCACGACGTCGCCCAAGGCCGGTGTCCGGAGCAGGAGCCAGTCGCGCGCATAGCGGCCGCGGCGCGTGCGCACGCCGAGCGTCACGCACAGGACGAGGACGACCAGCAGCACGAGCAGGACCGGCCACCAGCGCTGCAAGACGCCGGTGACGGCGAGCAGCATCCGGGTGGGCAACGGCAGGTCGGCGCCCAGGGAGGCGAAGAACTGCTCGAAGCGGGGAAGGACGAACACCGTCATGACGCCGACCGTCACCGCGGCCATGAGGACGACCAGGAGGGGGTAGGTGAGGGCGGCGCTGATCTTGCGTCGGGCCTCGGAGTCCCGCTCGATGTAGCCGGCCAGCTGGTCCAGGACGACGGGGAGCTCCCCGGTGAGCTCCGCCGAGCGGAGCACCGCGACGTAGAACGCCGGGAACGCCTTCTCGTGCGCGGCCATCGCTCCGGCGAAGCTGTCGCCGAAGCGCAGGGAGTCGCCGACCTCCCGCACAACCCGGCGCAGGGTCTTGTCCGTCGTCTCGGTCTCGATGATCCGCAGCCCGTCCAGGATCGGCACGCCGGCTGAGAGGAAGGCCGCCATCTGGCGGGAGAAGTTCGCCAGCTCGGGTCGCTTGACCCGGCTCGCGGTCAGCTCGATGTCGAACCGGCCACGACGAGCCGCCCGGACCTGCTGCACCGTGAGGCCCTGCAGCACCAGGCTGTCGGTCACCCCGGCCGGCGTCGTGCCGGTGACGACGCCCTTGACCTGCTCGCCGGTGGCTGTGAGCGCCGCGTACTCAAAGCGCGCCATGTCGCCCCTCAGACCACATAGATGCTCCGCATGACCTCGGCGAGTGTCGTCACGTCGTCCGTCACCAGCTGCCCGCCCTGCTGCAGCAGCGTCTGCATGCCCTCTCGCTGGGCGGCAGCGCGCAGCTGCTCGACCGAGCCGCCGGCGATGAGCAGCTCCTTGACCGTGTCGGAAGTGGGCAGCAGCTCGAACACGCCGACCCGGTCGAGGTACCCGGTGTGCGCGCAGAACGTGCAGCCCTTGCCCTGCCAGAAGGTCTTCTTCGCGCGGGCCTGCGCGCCCGCGACCTGTGCATAGAAGGTCAACTCCTCGACCGAGGGCTGGTAGTGGACCCGGCAGTGCCGGCAGGTGCGGCGGACCAGGCGCTGGCTCAGCACACCGATCGTCGTCGTCGCGACGAGGAAGGCCTCGACCCCCATCTCGACGAACCGGTGCAGTGCCGAGGCGGCGTCGGTGGCGTGCAGCGAGGACAGCACCAGGTGACCGGTGAGCGCGGACTCCACGGCGATGCGCGCGGTCTCGGCGTCGCGGATCTCCCCGATCAGGATGACGTCGGGGTCCTGCCGCAGGATCGAGCGCAGACCGGTGGCGAACGAGATCCCGGCCTGCTCGTGGATCTGGATCTGGTTGATGGACGGGAAGACGTACTCGACCGGGTCCTCGACCGTGGTGATGTTGCGCTCGGTCTGGTTGATGTCGGACAGCGTCGAGTACAGCGTGGTCGTCTTGCCGCTGCCGGTGGGGCCCGCGCAGATGACCATCCCGAGCGGGGCGCGGACCATCTTGGCGTACGCGGCCTCCGTGGCGGCCGGCATGCCCAGCTCGCTGAGCCGGAAGACGACCCGGTCGCGGTCGAGCAGGCGCAGGACCGCCTTCTCGCCCCAGATGGTCGGGGCGGTGCTGATCCGGATGTCGATCGTGCGGCCGTCCACCTCCATCCCCATCTGCCCGTCCTGCGGCCGGCGTCGCTCGACGATGTTCATCGAGGACATGATCTTGATCCGGCTCACCAGCGCCGGGCCGATCGACCCCGGCAGCGCCAGGACGTCGTGCAGGGCGCCGTCGATGCGGTAGCGCACCCGCAGGCGGTCGCCCTGCGGCTCGATGTGCACGTCGGAGGCCCGGTCGCGCAGGGCCTGCGTGACGATGAGGTTGACGACGTGGATCACCGGCGCGTCGTCGCTCGTGACCTGCTGCGCCGTCTGCGACATGCGCCGCAGGGACTCGGTGGCCTCGAACGCCTCCACCAGCGTGGCGACGCCGCCCAGGGCCCGGTAGGCGCGGTCGATGGCCCGCGTGATGTCGCCCGGAGCCGCGATGGCCGGTTCCACCGGCTCCCCGACCGCTGCCGTGACCGCCGAGACGGCCGCCGGGTCGAGGGGGTCGGCGAACGCCACCTGGACCCGCTCGCCCCGGCGGCGGACGGGGATGGCGGTCGCCGCCCGGGCGTCGGCCGGCGGCAGCAGCCGGACCACCTCGGCGTCGGGTTCCTGCTCGCGCAGGTCGACCAGCGGGACGCCGAGCTGCCCGGCCAGCACCGCGGTGACCGCGCGCTCGTCGACGGCGCCGAGCTCGACCAGCAGCGTCCCCAGCTTCCTGCCGGCGGCCGGCTGCTGCAGCAGCGTCTCGGCGAGCTGTGCGGGCGTGACGAGGCCGCGTCCGACCAGCAGCTCGCCGAGTCGCTCGCCGACCGGCCGCTCGGGAGGTGCGGGCGGGGCCTGGCGACCCGGCACCGCGGCGACCCGGCCGGCGGGTTCGGCGTGCTGCTCGGGGGGAGCGGTGCGGCGGCCACTGAGCTTCATCGCGGCGTCCAGTCGACAGGGGCGGCGAGGCGCCGGCACGGGCCGTGTCTGCGGCAGGAGGTGAACCTACCGGCGATCGGCCCGTCCTGAGGGCGGTTCGGCGGCACGGGCATCAGTCCTCCTCGGGGAAGTGGCAGGCGACCTGGTGCCCGGGTCGCACGTCGGCCAGCGATGGCGTCTGCTCGGCGCAGACGGCCTGCGCCTTCCAGCACCGGGTGCGGAAGCGGCAGCCCGACGGCGGCCGCACCGCGCTGGGCACCTCACCGGTCAGCACGATGCGCCGCCGCTGCCGCTCGTGGACGGGGTCCGGCAGCGGCACCGCGGAAAGCAGGGCACGGGTGTAGGGGTGGGCCGGTTGGTCGAAGACGTCCGGGAGGCGGCCGGTCTCGACCAGCCGTCCCAGGTACATGACGGCGACCCGGTGGGCGACGTGACGGACGACCGACACGTCGTGGGAGACCAGCAGGTAGGCGACCCCGGTGCGCTCCTGCAGCTCGCCCAGCAGGTCGGTCACGCCGGCGCGGAGCGACACGTCCAGCGCCGAGACCGGCTCGTCGAGCACCACCAGCTCGGGGGCGAGCGACAGGGCGCGGGCGATGCCCACCCGCTGCCGCTGACCGCCGGACAGCTGGTGCGGGTGCCGCCCGGCCTCGGCCGGGCTCAGGCCGACCTGCCGCAGCAGCTCCGCCACCCGGTCGGCCCGGGAGCCGGCAGCGACACCGTGGACCCTCAGCGGCTCGGCGATGCTCTTCCCCACCGTCAACCGCGGGTCGAGCGAGGCGTAGGAGTCCTGGAACACGATCGCCGTCGCCTGGCGGTACCGCCGCTGCTCCGTGCGGTCGGCGGCGGCCAGATCGGAGCCACGGAAGCGGACCGACCCGGCGTCCGGGGTGAGCAGGCCGGCCGACAGCCGGGCTGTCGTCGACTTGCCGCAGCCCGACTCGCCGACCAGGGCGAGCGTCTGCCCCGTCGCGAGCGCGAACGAGACGTCGCAGACGGCGTGCACCTGCGCCCCCGACCGTCGCGACCACCCGCCGCGGACGGGGAAGTGCTTGACCAGCCGATCTGCCGCCAGCACCGGCACCGGGGGCGCGGCGGCGCCGGTCGCCGTCATCGACCGGCCTGCGCGTCCGGACGGACGAGCGCACCGAGCAGCCCGACCGTGTACGGGTGGGTCGGCCGGAGCAGGACGTCGTCGACGGTGCCGGACTCGACGACCCGGCCCTCGCGCATCACCAGGACCCGGTCGGCGGTGCCGGCGACCACGCCCAGGTCGTGGGTGATGAGCAGCATCGCCGCTCCTGTCCGCGCGCGGACCCGCTCCAGCACCTCGAGGACCTGCGCCTGGGTGGTCACGTCGAGCGCCGTCGTCGGCTCGTCGGCGATCAAGACGTCGGGGTCGTTGGCGATGGCGACGGCGATGAGCACGCGCTGTCGCATCCCCCCGGACAGCTCGTGGGGGAACGCCCGGGACGCCGCGCGGGGATCGGGGAGCCCGACCAGGTCCAGCAGCTCCACCGCCCGGGCGGCCGCCCGGCGCCGGCCCGCGTCCGGGTGGTGGACCAGGACCGCCTCGGCAACCTGCCGGCCCACCCGGTGCACCGGGTTGAGCGCCGACAGGGAGTCCTGGAAGACCATGGCGACGCCGGTCCCCCGCAGCCGGCGCAGCTGCTCGGGCGGCAGGGCCAGCAGGTCCTGTTCCCGCAGGCGCACCTGGCCGGTGACGGTCGCGGTCGCCGGCAGCAGGTCGAGCACCGCGAGCGCGGTGGCGGTCTTGCCGCACCCGGACTCGCCGACGACGCCGAGGACCTCGTGCGGGAACAGGTCGAAGGACACGCCGTCGACCGCGCGCACCGTGCCGGCGTCGGTCCGGAACGACACGTGCAGGTCCCGCACCGACAGCAGCGGCGCGGGCCCGACACCGGTCCCGGCCTCCGCCGGACCCTGCACCTGGGCCGTGCGGGACGCCGAGCCCGGTGTCACGAGGTCCCGGCGCAGGACCGGGCTCAGCACGTCGTCGAGGACGTCGGCGAGCAGGTTGATGCCCAGCACCGCGATCATGATGGCCACACCCGGGAAGATCGACATCCACCAGGCCTGCTGCAGGAACTGCTGGGCGTTGTTGACCAGGAATCCCAGGCTCATCCGGTCGGGGTCACTGACGCCGAGGAAGGCCAGCCCCGCCTCGAGCAGCACGATGCGCGAGGCGTTGAGCGAGAGAACGACGGCCGCCGCAGGCAGGACGTTGGGGACGACGTGCCGCACCAGGATGCGGAGAGTGGACGCCCCGTAGGAGCGGGCGGCCTCGACGTACTCGCGGTTGCGCAGCGACATCGTCTCGGCCCGCACGACCCGGGCCAGCAGCGTCCAGGACGTCAGGCCGAGCAGCAGGACCAGGTTGCGCTGGCTGCTCCCGAACAGGGTCAGCACGAGCAGGGCGAGGAAGAACCGGGGAATGGTCTGGACCAGCTCGGTGAGGCGCAGGACGGCGTGGTCGACGATCCCGCCGACGTAGCCGGCGACCGCTCCGAGCGAGATGCCGATGATCGCAGAGAGGGCGGTGACGCAGACGACGACCGTCATCGAGGTGCGGACGCCGTGCACGACGGCGCCGAACAGGTCGCGGCCCAGGTTGTCCGTCCCGAACAGGTGGACGGCCGACGGTGCCTGCAGCGCCGCATGGCCGGTGGCGAAGGGGTCGCCGCTGGCCAGCACGCCGGCGAGGACGGCAACGGCGCCGACCACGCCCGTGAGCAGCAGGCCGACGACACCGGCGGGGCGGTGCAGCAGACGGCGCAGCACCGACCGGCGGCCCGGGCTGCTCGCCGGGCCGCCGTCCGGATCCGCCGCCCGCAGGACGGCGGCGGCCTCAGCGGACACGGACACGGGGGTCGATCCAGGCGTAGAGCAGGTCGGTGACCAGGTTCGCGGCGATGACGCAGAACGCGACGAGCACGACCAGGCCCAGCATCAGCTCCCGGTCCGACTCTCGGGCGGCGGTCACGATCACCGAGCCCAGACCCGGCCAGCTGAAGACCGCCTCGATGACCACCGCACCGGAGAACAGGAACCCGATCCGGGTACCGAGCACCGTCACGACGGGGAGCAGGGCGTTGCGCAGGGCGTGCGCGGACACGACCTCCTTCTCCGGCAGGCCCTTCGCGCGGGCCGTGCGGACGTAGTCCTGGCCGAGCTCCTGCAGCAGGCCACTGCGTGTCACCCGGGTCAGCAGCGCCAGCTCCGAGGCGGCCAGCACCAGCGCCGGCAGCATCAGGTGGTAGGCGACCTCCGCGACGTGACCGAGCCCGTCGGCCGGGGCACGTGCGTCGGTGTACCCGGACAGCGGGAACAGCGGAAGGTGCACGGCGAAGGCCAGCACGGCCAGCTGCGCCAGCCAGAAGGCGGGAATCGCGTAGCCGATCAGCGCCAGCGTCGACGCCCCGAGGTCGAACCTGCCGAACGCGCGTCGGGCCGCCGCCGCTCCGAGCAGCAGGCCGCCCGCGGTGGACAGCAGCAGGGCCGTGCCGCCCAGCAGCAGCGTCGGCCCGACCCGCTCGGCGACGACGGCGGTGACGGGCTTGCCCTGGCTGGTGGACTGCCCGAGGTCTCCACGGAAGACGTTGCCGACGTAGGTGAGGAACTGCTCGGGCAGTCCACCAGCC
>Ga0247713_1001267_pt1 | contig 12831 bp, 8 predicted proteins | sample 21E_NmetaG_FD_189936 | JGI IMG/M metagenome (GOLD analysis project Ga0247713, IMG submission 189936) | Soil microbial communities from hillslope of Landscape Evolution Observatory, University of Arizona, Oracle, AZ, United States - 2-1-E_N | ecosystem: Engineered > Artificial ecosystem > Mesocosm... | reverse complement strand
GTAGAGGGGTGGAGCGCGGGGCCGGCCATCGGCAGGGAGAGGCTCGGGCTGGGCGACCTGGTCGGTCCTTATTTGATCGGTGAGGATGCGACCGACGTTCACCTCGTTCAGCAGCGGCTACGAGAGATGAGCTACCTGGGGTGGCGCAACTGGTGGATCGAGCCGGCATTTTGGGACGTCAAAGCGAAGATCGAGGGTGTGCCGCTGTGGAAACTCCTCGGAGGCCGCCCCGAGACGGTCACCGTCTACGCGTCGAGCGGCGAGGTACGGACCGCAGAGGAGCGCATCGAAGAGGTACACGCCCGTTACGAGGAGGGCTTTCGCACCATCAAGATCCGGGTCCACGAGGACGAACAAGCCGACATGCGCCAAATTCGCCGGGTTGCCGCGGCGCTTCCCGACGAAATGCGGGTGGCCGTCGATGCGAACCAGGCATGGCGGGTGGATCTCATTTCGCCGGCCCCGACCTGGGATCTCGATCGCGCCCGACGATTCGCGGATATTTGCGCCGAACTGGGGGTTGCGTGGATCGAGGAGCCCCTGCCGATGGACTCATACGACGACCAGGCGGCTCTGGCCGAATATTCACAGGTTCCGATAGCGGGCGGCGAGCTACATAGCTCGGGATATTCGGAACTCAAGATGATGGTCGAACGGCGCTGTTACGACGTATTCCAGCCGGACGCGATGTTCACGGGCGGCGTGTTCCAGACGATGAGAACCATTCAACTCTGTCGCGACCATGGCCTTGCATATACGCCGCACACGTGGACGAACGGTGTCGGTTTTGCGGTAAACCTTCATCTCTTCCTCGCCAGCGGGTTCGAGTCTGAGTACTCCTTGGAATACCCCGTTGATCCGCCCGGCTGGGTTCCCGAGGCGCGAGATGCGATGTTGACGGAACCCTGGATGCACCGGAGCGGCCGGCTCGATGCACCACAGAAGCCGGGATTGGGGATCGAGATCGACAAACGGGCGCTTCGAGATCATGCGACGAGGTTTTTCGTGATGGATCGGAAACGTTTGGTGTGGTTTGCGCTGCGCGATCGTGGAGTCAAGGCTGCGCGTGAAATCGAGCGCAACAAGCGAGCACGATCTGACGAGGGTCGCTAAAGCGATTCGCTCGCGTCGTACAAGCCGGATTCCCGAAGAAAATCCTCGAGCTCGGGCGCGGCCAGCGGCTTCGAGAACAAATAGCCTTGCCCCAGCGCACATCCCAGCTCGATCAATCGATCCCGCTGCGGGATGCGCTCGATCCCTTCGGCGACGATGCGCATCCTGAGCGAATGACCCAACTTGACGATGGCGTGCGGAAGAGCCGATGCCTCGGGTGGCCCGTCGATGTCGGCAATGATGCCGCGGTCGATCTTGAGAATGTCGATCGGGAACTGTTTGAGATAAGACAGCGAGGCGTAGCCCGAACCAAAGTCGTCGACCGCAATGTGAACTCCCAGATCACGAAGCGCCCTGAGCTTCTCCTTTGCGGTCCGGATGTCCTCCATCAGCAGTGTCTCGGTTATCTCCAGCGTCAAGTCGGACCCATGGAGTCCGGTCTCCAGAAGCGCGGTTTTGATGTCACCGACCAGGTCTCCATCGGTCAGCTGCCGCGCCGATACATTGACGGCGACCCGACGGGGGGCGGCATCCGGGATGTTCGTCCGCCAGGATTGCAGCTGGCTCAGCGCCCGTCGAAGAACCCAGGCGCCGATCGCGCTGATGATTCCGCGCTCTTCCGCAACCCGGATGAAACGTCCGGGGGGAACAGTCCCCAGCCTCGGATGACGCCACCGAACCAACGCCTCCACGTCTACTACCCGGCCGGTATGGAGCATCACCACCGGCTGATAGTGAACGACCAACTCGTTCCGGTCGATCGCCCCCGGCAAATCCTCCTCTATGTCGAGGCGCTGCCTGATCTCGGCATGCATCGCTTCGTCGAAGATCCTGATGCACGCTTTTCCATCTCGTTTGGCCGTCCGCATGGCGGCGTCTGCGCATCTGATCAATGCTTCGGCATCGTCCTCGGATCCTCGTCCGATCGCGATTCCGATGCTCGTACGCGCGCATACCTTCTTTCCGTTTAGAGAGACCGGTTCCGCGACTGCCGCGAGCATGCGCGCTGCCACCGCTTCGGCCGCGGATGCGTCGGCGTCCACGATCAGCACCGCGAACTCGTCGCCCCCGAATCTTCCCGCAGTCTCTCCGGGGCGCAGGCAGCCGCGGAGCCGCCGTGCGATTTCGGCTAGGAGGTCGTCTGCCGCAGCGTGCCCAAGGCGTTCGTTGATGCTCGTGAAGTCGTCGACGTCGAGCAACGCCACCGCGACCGGCATCTCCCGCGGCCGGGTGATCGCACGCTCGACGGTCGCGATGAACAGGAGACGGTCGGGCAGTTCCGTCAAGGCGTCGTGTTGTGCCGCTCGTCCCATCCCGCCGGCAACAGCAGACTTGTCCAAACTGATGCGAATGAGTTGAGCGGCGTGATCGAGGACCTCGAGTTCGCGCTCGTCGGGGTCGTGTGGGGACGGGTAGTAAACATCGAGAGTCCCCTGCACGTTCGTTTTGGTGCCGTCCGGTATCGGAACGGAAACCCACGCGCGTAGTCCGCTCCGCAATGCCGCCGCGGCAATACCGGACTGCTCGCGTGCGGCGAGATCTGGGACGGTGGTCACCGTGGTTGGGGACGACCTCGAAGGGTTTGCAATTGGAGCGATCTCGATCGCTGAGCTCAGCGCGGCCGGCAGCGACGGCGCCGCCTGAACCCTGACGGACGCGTCTCGATGGTCGACCAGCACGATGGCGCAGTGCCCATTCGTGTAGCTGTCGATCGCCTCCGCCACTCCGCGAAGGATCTTTTCGAAAGCCTCGCCCCCGGCCAGTGCATGAAGGACGGCGGTCTCGCGCCGCAGGTAATCATCCCTGACTCGTCGGTCTTCTTTGAGGAGCAGATTGTCGACGGCAAGCGCGTACTGGACGACGATGTGCTCGAGACGAACGAATGTCGGCTCGGGGATCTCGGAATTGCCGCCCCTTACCAGCAGTGTTCCCGCCGTTTTTCCCCGCACCATGATGGGGACCGCACGAAGGTCGGCATCCGCCTTACCCGCGGCCGCGTCGAATGCCACGTCGAGCACGAACTCGGCGCCTGGAGGGATACTGCCACCGCGCAGGAAAACATCAACGTGACGCAGCTCTGCCGCGGCTATGACACGGCCGATGAGGGCCGCGTGGGCTTCTGGCGCGAGGCCGTATGCCGCCAGAATACGAACCGCCGAGTAATCGTGCGCCCACGACAGTAAGAGGGCGACTCCCGCAGGAATCATCTGCCCGATCGTCTTCGTGGTCACCGCTGCAAGGGCCGGTAGATCGGGGGCGTCGGCGGCAAGTTGTGGAAAGGCCAACCAGGCACGTGTCTCGATAGACGATGTACTCGACGATGAAAACAATCGTTCGCCTTCGGCCACGATAGATGCGCCTTTCCGCTCCGCCTGAACCAGGAATGGCGTTTTTGTAGGGGCTTACGCACGACCCGGTGTGACTGCAAGAGCGAGCATAAGCCCGCAGTGCTCGGCGACGGGCCTATCAGGTGGCGCGCGGAGCTTCGGGTATCTCGTCCTCGAGGAGGAGACCCGCGTCGGAGCGGAATCGGCGCGCGACGAGGACGTCCGTCGAGCTGTGAGCAAGGATCGACGCAACAACGACAATCGCCACCAGGTGGAACGACTCATCTGCAAGCGGGATGCCTGCATCGAGCACCAGGAGCCCGTAGACGACCGAGGCGAATCCCTTCGGTCCGAACCACGCAGCCGCGGCCCACTCCCGGCGGTCGATACCGGTCCCCAAGAACGACACGGCCAACGCGGCAGGGCGAGCGAGAAACAAAGCGAAAACCGCAAAGACGTACCCGGAGGCGGGGATCTCGGCGAGAAACGTAGGCGAGATGAGGGCGCCGAAGGCGAGCAGCGCGGCGAGCTTCAAAAGCTCCGTTACCGACTCCCCGAAATGATGAAACGCTTCCCGGAAGCGAGGGCTTACCGACGTCACGGTGACGCCTGCGGCGAACGCCGCAAGGAAAAGGTTCGCATGTGTCGCAAGCCCCAGGGCGAGCACGACCAGACCGATGGAAAATGCCAGCAGCGGCTCGTAGGTTCCAGACGCCGCGAAAAAGCGGGTTGACTCCAGGCGTAGCGCGGCAAGCGGAACCGTCACGCCGATCGCAATCCCGAGCCCGACCTCTGTGGCCAACTCAACTCCGTCCGAGTGTGTATCACCGACGACCGCAAGCAGTACCACTACGACCGGCAGCGCGAGACCGTCGTTCAGTCCGCTTTCGACGTTGAGAAGGTGCTGCAGCCGCCGGGGGACGCCGGCGCGCCCCACTAGGGCCGCCGCGAACACCGGATCGGTCGGACTCAGCACGGCCCCGATCAAGAACGCGTGACCCCACGGCATGCCGGCGACGAAATGGGCCAACGCGGCAGTGAAGATCAGCGTGAGCGGAAGACCCGCCACGAGCGCGCGCCCGGGCAGTCGCCATCCGGCTCGGAGCTCGCCGAGACCCGCGTGCATCCCGTCGGTGAATAAAACGCTGAACAAAGCCAGTTCGGCGAGGCGCGACAGAAACTCGTCTTGAGGTGCGATTCGAATCCAGCCTGTGATTTCACCTCCGGCGATGAACCCGACCACTAGGAAAAGAACCGCGGACGAGAGGACGCTGCGGTGAGCCAGCTCGGAGAGGAGGGCCGCGATCAGCAGCGCGCCTGCGAATACGAGCAGAAAGTTCATCTAGCTCCAGTACTGCACGTCCGGTATTCCCGGCCGTCCTTCGAGATGGGCGCCGGCGCGGGTTCAGAAGCGGTTCTTGAGGGCCCTTACATTACGCACATAAGGCCGCTGTACCCGCGACAGGCGCCGGCCGACCGCCCCCGGGCCCGTGTAGTAGCCCGCAATTGCTTTCGCCTCCGTCGGCATGATGTCGAGGAGGTGACGGAGGTAACGCACTCCGAGTTCGATGTTGTCGTCGGCTTGACGAACGTTGAGGTGCGCGCCGGTCCACGAATTCACCAGGTCCGCGGTTCCCGGCATCACCTGCATGACCCCGATCGCGCCGGCCGAAGAAACTGCATGCTGTTGCCAACCACTCTCTTGCCACGCGATCGCCTTTACCAGCGCGGCATCGATGCCGTGGGTGGCGGCGGACCGCTCCAAGAGGCTCTCGATCGGACCCACGCTGCGCGCGGCACTTGCGCTCCTGGTTGCCACTGCCCCTTTGGACGGAACGTTCAATCGCGTTCCGGCAATCACCATATTGGGGTTGGCGATGCTGTTGGCGCGCGCAAGGGCCGTGACTGAGGTTCCGAAGCGGGAGGCGATCCACGAGAGCGTTTCACCCGAGCGAACGAGGTGGGTCCTCCGGACGAGCGCCGATCTCGTCCCCGAGACGGCGAGGCGCGTTCCGCTCACGATGAAGTTGGGGTCGGCCAGATGGTTCGCGGCCGCCAGGCGCGCGACCGTCGTTCCGTAGCGAGACGCGATCGAGGAAAGGGTGTCACCCGGCCGGACCAGGTGGGTCGGCGAGTGCGCGGAGGCGGAGCCCGCGATGCAGACGGACGCCGCCGCGCCGACCGCGGCCGCGCCGCCGGTTCGCGGCCGTGCCTTGAGGTGTTTCCCACGGTACCGGGTGACTCGCATGCTCCGCCCCTTCCCTCGTTCTTGGCAACACAAGCCCCTATAGGCGACAGAAGTTAACACGAGTGTCAATACTGCCGAAGCTGAGGCGAGGCTGGGGGACGTGGATGGTCGTGGATTGCTACGACGTGGGACGCAACGAGCGCCCGGCGCCGGAGCCCCGCATCGAACGTACGAGCTCGCCGAGGCTCGGCGACAGGTCGACCGGATAGTGCGCCATGCGGTCGAGAGCCTTGAGGGGTTCCGGGAGGGCGTCGACCGCCGCAAGACAGGCGGTGCGGTGCGCTTCGACCGTCCCGCGAGCAACGACCCGGCGCCCGCCGGACATCACTTCGTGCAGCAGCGAGCGGCCTTCGATCTTTTCGTCTTGGTGACCGATGACGTCCCGCTCCATCATGCCGCTTCGCTCGATTCGCCAGACCTGTTTGCGGCACGGGATGGTTGCCTTGCCCGTCGAAAGCTTGATTTTCGGCCCTTCGTGATCCTCGACGAGCTTGTATGCCGCGCCCAACGAGGGCGCGTCGCCGCTCGTCCCGAGCTGCGTTCCGACGCCGAAGGCATCTATCGGTGCGTCGGCCTCGAGGAGGTCCCGTATTCGATGTTCGTCGAGGTCACCGGAGGCGATCACCTGCACGTCCGACAGGTCGGCGTCGTCGAGTATGCGGCGGACGACTTTCGCGCCTGCAGCGAGATCACCGGAGTCGATGCGTACCCCTCGGAGGTTTTCGTTTCGAGCCTTCATCTCGAGCGCAACCGCGGCGGCGTTGCGTGCGCCCTCGACGATGTCGAAGGTGTCGATCAAAAGGATCGATGCCGATCCAAAATCTGCGGTGTACGTTCGAAACGCATCGATCTCGTGCCGAAATGCCATTACGTACGAATGCGCCATCGTCCCCGACAGCGGAATCCCATACACATGTCCCGCAAGCACGTTCGAGGTGGCGGAGGCCCCGCCGACGAACGCGGCGCGCGCAGCTTTCAACCCGGCATCCGCTCCATGATCGCGACGCAGCGAGAAATCGACAAACGATCTTTTGGCGCAAGCGATTGCTACGCGCGCCGCCTTCGATGCGACCATCGTCTGGAACGTCACCATATTGAGGAGAAAGGTCTCAACGAACTGGGCTTCGATCAGTGGAGCCGTGACCCGCAATAGGGGCTCCCGCCCAAACGCCACTTCGCCCTCTCGCATCGCCCAGACATCTCCGGTGAATCTGAAGGTCTCGAGGTAGTCCAAGAACGACTGGTCGAACAGGTTGGTCGATCGTAGAAACGCGATGGACTCTGCTTCGAATCGCACGTTTTCGAGGTAGTCGAGGGCGTCGTCGAGGCCGCATACCACGAGGAAGTTCCGTTCCTCTGGGAGTGAACGCACGAACAAGTCGAAGGTGGCCGGCTGCACCATCTTGTGCCGGTGGTAACTCGCGGCCATCGTGAGTTCGTACAGATCGGTCAGGAGGGCTACGTTCTCGTCGCTTACCCACGTTCCACCTGGTCCAGGGGTCATGGCATCACGGTACCCGCCCCGGTTGGGACTTGGTCAGCGCAGCGAGCGAGCGCCGCTCGTCAGGATGTCGAGGCCCTCGTCTAGCTCCGCGTCCGAAATCACCAGAGGTACGAGGTGCCGAATGATGTTTCCGTGGATGCCACACGAGATCGCAACGAGTCCGCGCCGCGCCGCGTCATCCATCATTTTCAGCACGAGCTCTTGGTGGGGCTCTTTTGACTCGCGATCCCTGACGAACTCAACCGCCATCATCGCCCCGATGCCTCTGATGTCGCCGATCTCGGACACGTCGGAGGCTGCGTCCTCCCATGCCGCGACAACGCGTTTTTCGATATCCGCCGCCCGCTCCATGAGACCCTCTTCCTCGAGGACCGTCAAAACGGCGTTCGCGGCGGCGCATGCGACCGGATTCCCCACATACGTACCTCCGATGCGTCCGGGGCCGACATCCATCAGGTCGCTAGCGCCGACGACGGCCGAGATTGGATAGCCGGACCCCAACGCCTTGGCCAGAACCACCAGATCTGCATCTAAGCCGAAATGCTCCGACGCTAGAAATGTTCCGGTTCGCCCGCAGCCCGACTGAACCTCGTCCGCGATGAGGATGATGCCGTGGCGGCGACACAGCTCGTGGAGGGCGGGAAGGAAATCCGGCGTCGGCACGACGAAACCCCCCTCGCCCTGGATCGGTTCGACGATCATCGCGGCCACACTTTGCGGATCTACCGTAGTCACGAATGCCCGCTCGATTACCTCGAGCGCCTCCGCGCCGGCGCGCGACGGATCGTCGCTGCGATAGGGATACGGGAACGGCATTCGGTAAACTTCGGGAGCGAACGGCCCGAAGCCCTGCTTATAGGGCCGCTGCTTGCTCGTCAACGTCATCGCCATCAACGTCCGCCCGTGGAACGCGCGCTCGAACGCGATCACCGCGTTGCGGCCGGTTGCAGCCTTTGCGAGTTTGATTGCGTTCTCCACCGCCTCGGCGCCGGAGTTTGAAAGCGCAACCTTCTGGTCTCCTCCGCCCGTCATCCGGACGATCCGCTCGGCGAGTTCGACGAACGGTTCGTACGGGATCACTGCGTAGTCCGTATGTGAGAACTTGCGAGCTTGTGCGGCGGCGGCCTCGACCACTCGGGGATGTGAATGTCCCAGAAGATTGGGGCCGACACCCATCGCGAAGTCGAGAAAGACGTTGCCGTCCAGATCCGTGAACGACGCCCCTCTACCCTCGGCGACCACAACCGGGACGTGGAGGTCGTATGCGTTCGAAACCGAGCGGGCGTGCCTCTCGACAACGGCACGAGAACGCGGCCCCGGGACCTCCGTAACCAGCCTGATTGTTCCCACGCCACTCCTTTGTGACTGATCGTGCTCATGCACCTACGGTCCTGCATACGTACCACACGCCCGGCGCGAACCGCGCGGCCGGAGAACTTTCGCGTCGGCCGGAGCGTCAATCGATCGTCTAAAGAGGCGGAAGGAACTCGATTTGCGGGCATTCGGCGCGCCGGCTTATGAGCCGCTCGACACCGCGGTCGCGGAGGTGGTGGAGGACCTCGAGGAGGTGCGGTGGCTCGCTGCCTGCGCTCGGGAGCGATTGGCCGCCGCCCGGCGCAACGCAACGGCGCGGGGGAACGCTTTCCGGCAACGAACCCTGACCACGTACGTTGCGCAGGCGCGTTCGGGCGAGGCCGCGCTGGCCTCTATCGAGGCTGATGCGGCCGACGCGGCGCGTGGCGCATGCGGCCGGCGCGGGCGAAGCCGCGACCGACTTGCTGCCGAGCGGGCCGCGCTGGCGGACTTAGTGCGAATGCAAATCGCCGTGTCGGCAGCTCTGGTTGCGGCCGCCGATTGGCAGTCGCCGGCGTTCGCCGCCACCCACACTCCGGGTGCCGGTCGTTGGCACGGCGCAATCAGCGAGCATGAGAATGATTACAAGCGGGACCGGCACGACGACGCGAGATTCCTCGAGGACGAGTTCGCGGCCGAGTTCGGCGGAGCCCCGGAGGTTCGATCGTTGCTGACTTCGTGCGGCATGTCGGCTTTCACCACGATCCTCGCATATCTCGAAAGCACGGCACGGGGAGCCGGGAGGGTCGTGATCGGGAGCGGCCTGTATCACGAATGTCGTGCGCTTCTGCGAGCGAGCAGCATCGAGCACCGGATCGTAGAAGTCGACGAAAACGACACGGCTGCACTCGTGGGCGCGCTCGAAGACGGGGGAATGTTGTTCCTCGACGCGCTGTGCAACGCCCGGAGCGTTGCGATCTGTGATCTGCGTCACATCCTGGAGCATGCGGCGGCCCATGACATGAGCGTCGTGGTCGACACGACCTGTCTGTCGGCGTCCTGCCGCCCCTTCCTGCTGCTGCCCGCCGGAGCGCGCTGTCGTCTCATCGTCTTCGAAAGCCTGACGAAGTACGCCCAGTTCGGCCTGGATCGGGTCACCGCCGGACTGATTCTCGCGACTCGGCCCGACGCGGAGGCGCTGGACGTCGTCCGCGAGCACCTCGGAACCAACATCACCGACGTTAGTGCGTGCACGCTGCCCTCTCCGAATCGCCGGCGCCTTCTCCGCCGGCTGAAACGCATGGAGCGGAACGCACGGATCGTCGTGCGGCACATCAACGATGCGGTCGGCTCACCTCGCGACCGAGTTGCAGGAGCGATGCATCCGACACTCCCTTCTCATCCCTCATGCCGGGTCGCGCGCTCGCTTCCATTCGCAGGCGCCCTCATCACGCTCTCGTTTGCCGGTCGCTTCCGCGGCGACGATTTCCGCGCGGTGATGGTGGAGAGGATGCTCGAGGCCGGGCGCGCCTCCGGTAGCTCCTTGTGCGCGGGGGCGTCGTTTGGACTCGATGTGACGAGGATCTACCGGACGACAACAGGCTCGGAGGCCGATGCCTTTGTACGTATTGCGCCCGGCATCGAAGACGTCGTCGTCATCGACGGCCTCGGTCGCGCGCTGGCATCTGCGTGCACGGGCCGGTGAAGGGTTAGGACTCTTCTTCGCCCCAAAGGCGCGCAAGGTGGACGATCGTTGCTACCGCGTCGGCCATGTCGTGCACGCAAACCCATTCGCGGGTGCTGTGTATTTCGTGCGCGCCGGAGAACAGGTTCGGGGTAGGGAGGCCCAGTTCGGTGAGTCGGGACCCGTCGGTGCCACCGCGAATCCAGCCCCGACGCGGCGTGAGACCGGCCTCCTCGATCGCACGTTCCGCAAGCGCGACCAGACGAGGATCCTTCACGAGGTGTTCCTTCATGTTCAGGTATTGCTCGACGATCTCGACCTCGACGCGCCCGCCGAAGCGCACCGCCGCGTCTTCAGCCGCACGCCGGAGCACGCCGACGTGTGCGTCGAGCTTTTCCATATCGAAATCGCGCGCGAGCACCCGGATCGTCGTCCGATCGCAGCCGCCCTGTACCGTCCACGGGTGGAGGAAGCCGTCGCGCCCCTCCGTTCGTTCGGGCGACAACTCGATCGGCAGATGCTCGATGAAGGCAGCTGCCATCCGCAGTGAGTTCAGAAGCTTCCCTTTTGCGTACCCCGGGTGCGTGTTGCGGCCGACGAACGTGACGGTCGCCTGGCGCGCCGAGAACGTCTCGTCTTCGATAGATCCGGCCGTGGACCCGTCGATGGTGTAGGCAACCGTTGCGCCGAACCGCTCGATGTCGAACCTATCGACGCCGTGCCCCACTTCCTCGTCGAGGGTGAATGCGATGTGAATGGGACCGCGAGCTATCTCCGGATGATCTACGAGATACTTGGCGGCGCACATGATTGCGGCAACGCCTGCCTTGTCGTCGGCGCCCAGCAACGTCGTCCCGTCGGACGTCACCACGTCTTTTCCCACACAGTCTGCGAGTGGCGGACTATCTATCGGCGACAACGTGAGATCCGGATCCCCGGGAAAATCAATCTGTCCGCCGTCGTAGCCGGTCACCACACGGGGTTTGACTCCGGCGCCGGGTGCCTCGGGACTGGTGTCTACGTGGGCGAGGAAACCAATCACGGGAGCAGCCGGCCGGCCGGTCGGTGGGAGGGTGGCGATGACGTAGCCGTGTTCGTCCATTTCCGCATCGTCCACCCCGATCGCGTGCAACTCCTCGACGAGCAAACGACTGAGATCCAGTTGCTCGGAGCGACTGGGAAACGTAGCTGAGTTCTCGTCGGCTTGAGTATCGATTTGCACGTATCGGAGAAACCGGTGGAGAACATCCGACGCCACTTCGGCTGCAAGTGCAGTCGTGTAGGCGGATGTCGTGGTCATGTCGCCAGGATAGGGGCAGTTCTCCTTGCACAGTTCCGCGCGGTCACGGACGAAGGACGGTGATGCGGCCGGTCGCTCCATCGCTTAGAAGAAGGCCGCGGTTCGTTGCCTCCACGTCGATTGCGTACGGCGCGCCGGGAGCCGCGGCTTCGTCGTTCCTAACGCCCGGATCCTTGATTTGCCCGAGCACCTTTCGCCGCCGAAGATCGAAGACGACCAGCCCCTCCCCGGAGTGGGCGGCGTACAGCCGAGAGCCGAGGATGTCGATCCCTTGAACCCGGGTCTCTGGGGCGGGGTCGAGACCGAGCGAGAGCGTGGCAACTCGTTCGATCGCTGCGGGATCCGTTGCATCCAGGACGATGATCTCCGGGCGAACCTGGTTCGCCGTCCGATCGAACCAGTATTCGGACGCCGCGTACACCAAACGACGCTTCTTTGAAGTCACCACCTCCAGATCGGCGAGACCGATATCGGCCCACGAGCCCAGCTCTGCGGGCGCGGCCGGATCTGAAAAGTCGAACACCTGCAGCCCCGTCCGCCCGGTCGTCACGAACATGAGCGGGCGTTTGGCAATGGGATCATTGGGGTCGATGATGACTCCCGCGGACGCGGGGCCGCCTACCTTCAGTGCCGGCAGCGGATCCACGTGAACGGGAACCACCGCCCCCGTGTGGGGGACGAACCGGCTAACGACGAGACCTGCAACGGCGTCGAGGGTCACTACCCACTCGCTGCTTCCGTCGTCGTAATACGCGACCCGCAGCATTCCGCCCTGCGGCTGATAGAAGACTTCGTTCGGATCGGCCGGATCCGACACGTCGAGCACGTGCAGGCCCTCTTCCGAGTACTCCGTCGTCTGGCGCGCGTAGAAGAGATAGCGTCCATCGGCGGAGAATGCGAGGTCGCCGTCGAGGGGGGTTCCTCCCGCGGTGATGTGACCACCTTCCTCGGCCGCGTCGAACCGACCGAGGACCTTCGGACGCGCCGGATTCGTCAGGTCGAGAAGCGCCACGATCCCCTCGTCACGCTGGTTCACCGCAACTATCTTTCCGTGACCCTCGATCCGGCCGAGCCCCCCGACCTTCGATACCCTGACGGTTCCCACGCGCTTCGGTGATCTCGGCGCGGCCACGGCGCCGGCGGTGAACAGCAACAGGACGACGATCCCGGCGGCAGCAGCTTGTGACCTATTCATGCAAAAACGATTTCGCCCCGCCGCGACCGAATCCTTCCGATAGCGGGGTCCGCCGCCGGCTTAGCGACGCCGCGGGCGGGCGAGGACTCCGCCCTGCGCGCCCCGTCGGGTCGAATAAACGATCGACGGCGGAAGTACCTTGATGCCCGACTCCTCGAGCTCCTTTT
>Ga0247713_1001266_pt1 | contig 12833 bp, 9 predicted proteins | sample 21E_NmetaG_FD_189936 | JGI IMG/M metagenome (GOLD analysis project Ga0247713, IMG submission 189936) | Soil microbial communities from hillslope of Landscape Evolution Observatory, University of Arizona, Oracle, AZ, United States - 2-1-E_N | ecosystem: Engineered > Artificial ecosystem > Mesocosm... | reverse complement strand
TGGCCCCGGGTCTGGGACACCAGCTGGCCGTGCTTGTAGGTGTCCAGGGTGACCCGGCCCCCCGGCGAGGTGACCTTGGTGGAGCCGGGCACCGAGGTGTAGTCGAAGGTGGTGACCCGCCCCAGGGCGTCGGTCTGCTGATCGACCCGGAGGTAACCGTCATAGCGGTTGGTCACCACCCCGCCCCGGGGGTCCTTCATGGTCAGCAGGGAGCGCAGGGCGCCGTAGGTGAACGTCGTCACCCCGCCGGCCACGTCGGTGACGCTGGTCAGCTTGCCGCCGGTGTCGTAGCCGTAGGAGACCTTCCGCCCGGCCGGGTCGGCCACGGTGGCCACCCGGCCGTCGGCCCCGTAGGTGAAGGTCAGCGCCCGTCCGGCCGGATCGGTCACGCTGGTGGGCCGGCCGGCGGCGTTGAGGGCCACCGTCGTCACGTAGCCGTTGAGATCCTTGGCCGCGATGAGCGAGCCGGCGGCGGAGAAGGTGAAGATCTCCCGGGCCCGGCGGGTGAAGGTGAAGGTGCCGTCGGCGTTCTTCACCAGCCTGGCCAGCACCCAGCTGGGCGCCGAGTAGCCCCCGGTGGCGGCCGGCCAGAAGCTGACCTGGCTGCCGTTCTCCTGGGTGACGGTCACCGACCCCGACGCTTCGGTCGTCGCGGTCATGGTGTAAGTGGAGGACCAGCCATAGCCGAAGGGGCCATCGACGCCCATCCTGGTGGAGTTGTAGGTGCGGGCCAGATCGAGGGCGGGGCCGCGCCCGGGGACCGACAGGTCGGCGAAGGTGTGCCAGAAGTTGCCGGTGGAAGTGGTCACCGGGTGGCCCTGGTTGGCCACGCTGCATCCCAGGTTGGTGGAGGCGTTGTCGCCGCCTCCTGCCGTGGTCCCCGATGTGACGACCGGGCCGGCGGCGTAATGGGCGTACACCCGACTCGGGCTCAGGGCGTGGCCGTAGACCGCCACCTCGTCGATGGCGCCGGAGGCATGATAGAAGTCGCCGTCGCCGTCGCGACCGATGGCGATCCCCGCCCCCGTGTAGCGCACGGGCTCGCTCTGGGCCCTCGACGCGACCTCGATGCCGTCGACGTAGAGCCGGGCCGTGCCGGCGTCCTTGGTCAGCACCAGGTGGTGCCAGCGGTCGTCGGCCACCGACTGGGTGCCTTGAAGCTTGTACACGAAGGTCCCGCCGATCGAATCGGCGCACGGGTTGGCTTGGCCGCAGGCGAAGGCGGTGGGCCGGCCGTCTTGGAGGTACACGTCGTAGCCGTACCAGCGGGAGCGCATCACCGTCTGCAAGGCGGTGGAGGTGGTCTTGATCCAGCCCTCGACGCTGAGCGCGGCCGTCGGCTGCAACGAGGTGGCCCCGTCGAGCTTGACGTAGCCGCTGGAGCCGTTGAAGGACATCGCCGTCCCGGCCACCGCATCTTTCTGGCCGGGGGTGACCCCGCCGTAGGCCCGTCCGTGGTTGCGGCCCCGAGCGTCGCAGGCCCCGCCGGGCTCGGTTTCGTCGAGCTGCCAGTAGGAGATGGGGTTGTCGGCCAGCACCTTGTCGCTGTAGGCGTTGTTCGCCGTCGAACCCACGCAGTAGTGGACCTTGAACGTCGGCGCGTCGGTGTACCGGAAGCCGTTGGAGCCGGTGGGCGCCGAGCCGTTGCCCACGAGATGCCGCATCTCGGTGTAGCCGGTCTTGGAGACACCATCGGTGTTTTCGTTGCGGAATCCGATGTCGTTGTAGGCATTCGGTGTCAGACCGCTGAGATGCAAGCCCTCGGGTTCGTTGGGAACGGGATTCGAGACAAGGTCTTCGTTGCCCACCGGGTACCAGCGGTTCCAGGAGTACATGAGTTGAGGGTCGTTGGCCTTGTCGACCGGACCGATGTTTCCTCCGACCCTGGCGAAGAAGACCATCGCGTCATCGGGAAGGGAGGCGGTGTTCCACCGGATCAACCCCGTCGTCGTCGCGTAACATGCCGTGGCGCAGCTGACCCGGCCGTTGTTGCCACCCGAGGGCAGGCGGTCGTTCCCGGCGCCAAAGGGATGGCCGTAGGTACTCCCGGTGGTCGGCGGATACGTCGGCGAGTAGCCGGTGACACCCCATCCATCGTCCAGCGAGGAGCCGAAGATCGTTGTGGGGTCGATCACGTAGGGAAACGCCTCGGGCGGCAACGCGCTGTCGTCGAAGTCGAAACCGACTCGCTGTCCTGGCAGCAACTTCCATGCGCCAGGGTTGTAGGAGCTGCCGTTGGCGCCGGTGACGGTCGGGGGCGGCACGATGAAGCCCTCCCCGACGAGCTCGCCACGGTCGTTCATGGCCAGCTCCTTGCGGTCGCCACCGATGAGCTGGTAGCCGAACTCGTAGCTGCGGGGGCCCCGTTTGGCGGGCACCGTGGCGTTCAGCTTGATGCCGGTCGCCGTGGTCTCGTACTGCCAGTCCAGCCCCTGGTCGCGGAAGCGGGCCAGCCGTCCCTCCACCTGCGGTCGTGCGGGGGTGCGCCAACGAACCCCTTTGCCGTCGCCGCCGGCAACGGAGATACCGTCGGCTGTCACCCTGACCACGACCGCGTTGCGGTCCATGACCTGGTCCGGCCCCGAAGACCGGAAGTTCAGGTCGACATCCTCCCACCGGCCCGGAGCGGCCTCGTAGTGCAGGTTGTGGCCGAAGACCGCCTCATAGGTGCCGTCGGACAGCCGGAAATGCTTCTCGTGGCGCGTACGCCGCTCGACGATCTCCTGCTCGGCGGGGGGAAGCGATGCAGCCAGGTCGGGATGGGTCGCGACGCGGTCCTGCCCCGGCGGGGGCGGCAGGAAGGACCGAGGGGCAGCGAGGTCGGCTGACCGCTCCGCCCCCGCCGGGGAGGTGTAGTCGGGCGGACCGCCGGCGGGAACGGTCGTCGGCGGGGGCGCTGGAGCCGGCTCGGGCGTGCCGGGAGTCGCGGGTGATACCTCGGAGCCATCCGCCCCCGCTGGCTCCTCGGAGGGCGCCGGAGTCGTCTGGGCGCTGGCCGGCAGGGTGGCGGCGACGGTACCCATGGCCAGGAAGAAGACCAGTGCCCGAAGGAGATGGCTGAAACGCCGGTGATCCGGCTTGCCGATCCGCCCGAAAACTGCCGCCCGTCGCTGCAAAGGCCGCGTGCGGGCGCGCCCGTATCCCCACCCCATTTGGTCCCCCTTCCGATTTCCTCAGCAGTGAGAGGTTCGATCGGAAGAAAAACAGCTTCGCCGTCGAACGAGACGCCACCCAGGAATGCCAGTCCCCTGTTTCAACGGCGATACTACGACCAGAAGTCGTTTTGTCAAGGAGAAGTTTGGTTGGTACTGGCCGGCGAGAATCACTGGTAACCGCGGCCGAGACACCGACACCGATCGACGGCTTCAGGCAGCGGGTCGGCTCGTCATTCGGATATGGGAGCGCGATCCCCGGGGGGCGCGAGGCCGGTTGAGGTCGCAGGGCGAGGACGACCGGGTCGGGTCAATTCCGGACGATGGCCGAGCCGGAGGCACGGCAGATCGTCCCGCCGGACGAGCTTGTAGGCGAGTGCCCTTTGAGATGCCAAACAGCCGTGGCCTCTTCGACCGAGACGGTCAGACGGTCGTGTTCCAGCACGGTTCCTCCAGCTGGTGTAGGCCACGAAGTCCTGATCAGCCATCGCTGGGGTGACCGAGCGAGGACCGAAAGCCTCACTCGGCGCACTGCCGGTGGTTTGAAACTGCGGTGAGCCGCGAAAATAGGCATGTTTGGCGGATGCTTTCCGTACGCCGACGTTGCATCGTGACATGGGAGCACATTGCTCATAGCCACGAGGTGATGGAGGCAGTCTCAGACCGTGGTCAACCAGACCGACACCAATCCGTCCCCCGCGGCCATGAAGGTTCACATGAGGCCCACATGACCGTGGACATCGAGGCCCACGGTACTGCGGTGCCGGCCTCCAATGACAACGTCACGGAGGTGGCTGGGTCGCTGCTCACGTTCGACTCATGGCTCATCGCGATGAACTCCGCTCACCGTGACGCGAGGTGTCCCCCTTCTCCGACGCCTACCACGTCGACCATTGCATCTCGAGTAGAGGGCGCCCCGAAGCGACTACCCACAGTGGACTGGCCGGCTCCCACCTGTGATGTGGCGATCGTTCTCCAACGGACGGGCACAGTGAGGCCTGCGGCGGTGGTGGTGGAGTCGTTCGAGGGCCAGGTCCACCGTCCACGGGCACTCGTGCCGGCATGCCTCCTGCTACTTCTCGCGGAACATTCCGGGCACGGCTACGAGCTGTTCGATCGCCTGCGAAGCCTCGGCCTCCAATTGTCGGCGCGAGGTTCCGTGTACCGCTACTTGCGCATGCTGGAGGCAGCGGATCTGGTGTCGTCGGAGCTGGAAACCCGCGCGTCAGGACCCTGCCGGATCGTGTACCGGCCCACCGCGGTCGGATCGGAGGTTCTGCACCGTTGCTCGGCGAGCGGTGGTCAGCTTCTCAGCGTCTTGAACGAACTTCTAGCCCCGACCCGGGGGCCGTCGTCTCCCAATCGTCTTGACGTACCTGATCGATACGGCGCCCCAGCACGTGGATAAGGCCGGCGCCCACGCCCCGCGCTGAGCGTCACCGGTCGCCGAGCAGGCCCGAGCGCAGGACGAAACGACGCAGCTTGCCGGTGGGGGTGCGGGGAAGCGACTCCACGAAATGGACCAGCCTGGGCACCTTGAACGGCGCGAGGTCTGCCCGGGCCAAGGCCCGGAGCTCGTCGCCGAGGTCGTCGGTGGGCGTGTGCCCGGAGCCCGGCACCACGAAGGCCTCCAGCCTCGTAGCCCCGTCGTGGGCGCGCACGGCGGCCACGGCCACCTCGGTGACGCCGGGGTGGGCGGCCAGCACGCGCTCCACCTCCTGCGGGGCGACGGTGATCCCCCCCACCTTCTCCAGGTCGTCGGCGCGGCCCCGGAGGTGGATGAACCCCTCGGCGTCGATGACGGCACGGTCGCCCGACACGAGCCACTCCCCCCTGCGGACGGCCAGCGTCGCCTCCGGCTGATCGAGGTACTCCAAAAGCAGGGTCGGCCCTCGCACCAAGAGGGCGCCCTCGCAGCCCGGCGCCACCGGATTGCCGGCCTCGTCGGCCACGATGACCTCGTAGGGAGGCAGGGCGCGCCCCACCGTGCCGTCGCGCCAGCACCCGGTGGTGTTGCTGGCGAAGGTCTGGCCCACCTCGGTCGACCCGAGTCCGTCTAGGACGGGGCAGCCGAGGAAGGCCCGCGCCCGCTCGGCCAGCGCCGGCATCAGCGACTCCCCGGCCGACACCGCCACTCGTAGTGAGGAGAAGTCGTCGGCACGTGCGTTGGCCACGAGACGGGCGTAGAAGGTGGGCACTGCGAACAGCACGCTCACCTGGTGCCGGCGGACGAGGCGGGCGACGTCGTTCGGTTTAGGCGAGCCAGGATGGAGCACGGCTTGGGCGCCCGTTAGGAGCGGGAAGAAAAGCGAGTTGCCCAGCCCGTAGGCGAAGTACAGCTTCGACACCGACAGGACCACGTCATCGGGCCCGAGACCGATTGCCTGATCGGCGAAGGCGCTGGCGTAGACCAACGGGTCGGCGTGACGGTGGACGGCCGCTTTGGGAACACCTGTCGTGCCCGAGGTGTACTGCCCGTAGGCGGGGGAATCGGGCGGCACCGCCGCCGGGGGCAGGGGGGCGCGGTCCGCCACCAGCCCGCCGAGTTCCTCGGCCACCACGACCAGGCCGGCGAAGCGGGGGCGCAGGGCGGTGTCGCACACGGTGACCCGCGGTCGGGCGTCGGCCTGCAGCCGGCGGTGGTCCTCAGCGGTCAGGCGAGGGTTGACCGGGATGGCCAGCGCGCCGAGGCGGAGAGCACCGAGGAATACCCAGACGAACTCGATGCCGTCGGCGGCCGCGATCAACACCCGGTCGCCCCGTCCGACGCCCAACTCACAGAGCAACGACGCCGCCCTGGCCGCTCCGTCGTGGACCGCGGCGTGGGTGACCGAGCCGGCCGGCGTGGCGAAGGCGGGGCGGCCCAACCACCGTCGGGCCCGAGCCCTCTCCTCGAGGACCCATGCCACGTTGGCGGTCACCCGGCCGCCACCGGCCCGGCGGCGCTCACGACGAGATCCCGGCCCACGGGCCCGATCGGCCAGTACCCCGCCGACACCAGCGCGGCCCAGGGACCGAAGGGGTTGTCGCCCGAGCCGGCCATGGCCCATGCGACCGCCCCGGCTAGCAGCCAGAGCTGGGCGCCGGAGGCCACCCGCACCTCCGACGGCGTCCCTCCCGAGGGCAACCGGTCGGTGGCGAGGAGCATGGTGACCCTCAGCGCGGCTTCCAGTCCCCGCTCGCGGCCCGACTGTTGGAGGAGCCGTCGGGCTTCGCCTCGGCGGGCGTCGACGCCAGCCAGCCAGGGGCCGTCCACGGACCCGGCCGCCTCCACCCCCTCGCCCAGCGAGACGACGGAGACGGGAAGGGTGAGCGGACCGGCCGGGGTGCATCGGGCGAGGCGCTCGAGCTCGCCGCCGTGGAGCGCGGCGGGACCCGAGAGCAGCCGCCACAGCAGGTCTTCGACCGCAGCGCCGCCGTCGCCCAGCACCTCTCCCAGGCCGACGCCGCGCCCGTCGGTGCTGACTGCGGCGAGCGGCCAGGTGGCGATGGGGACGGCGGCAAGGGCCTCGACCGGCGACGGCGCGCCCACCCCCGTAGGGGGGGCCCCGGTCCGAAGGTCGCACCCCGATGTGTCGACTGCGAACCAGCTCAGACCAACCATTCCGACCCGACGTCAGGGTAAGACAGGCCGAGCTCGCCTTCGACGAACTGGCGGCTGCGCTCGATGAACTGCCAGCGCGTCTGGTCGTTCGTGACGTGCTTGATCCCCCACGTGCGGAACAGCTCGTTGTTGGCCGAGCGGCTCCGGCCGAAGAAAGGCAGAGTCAGGCGGACCAGGCGATCGACCGCGGCCTGGAGCTCGGCGGCCGTCGTCCCGCTGTCGGCCAGCTGGCGGGTCTGGGACTTGCCGAACGACACGTGGAAGCGCTCCTCGGGCAACAGCTTGGCGGCCAGCTCCCGCAAGGGCAGGTAGGAGCAGGCGGTGAGGTCCTCCATCAGGATCACCTCGGCCAGGTCGACGATGGCTTTGAGCACGACGAACTCCACCCAGGTCGACAACGGGTAGTCGAACACCGACAAGGGGCGGCCGGCCAACGGGTCGGGCAGCTCCAGCTCGGCGGCCAGGCGGGCGAAGCGGAGATGGTGGCCGTACTCCTCCATGGCGATCCGGCACGCCAGCCACTTCTCGCGGGGACCGGGAGCCAAGGCGATGGCCGGCTCGTCGAAGACCGCCGCCCCGGCCAACTCGTTGCGGACGTGGCTGGCGATGACCTTGCCCGCCGCCGCCACGTAGTCGGGGCCCAGGGCGTGAGCTTCGGTGGGACCGGCGACGACGCCGTCGAAGGGGCGCTCGGGGGCGGGGGCACTCACCGGACCGGTTGCCGTTCGACGGGCACAGGCGGGGAGCCAAACAGGTCGAACTCCGACTGGAGAGGCGCGAAGTGGGGTTGAGCCCGAGGCCGGAGCTGGGTTTCGAGGGACGCGGGTCGCCAGCCCTGCGGCTCGACGAAGCTCGCCGCCGGCGAGGCCTGCGACCAGATGGTCACCTCGGCGCCCCTGGCCCCCCAGACCTGGCCGGTGATGCCGGCCGCATCCGGCGAGCACAGCCATACCACGAGCGGCGCCACGTCCGCCGCGGTGGCCAGGCGTGCGGAGGCCAGGTACGACGCCAGGGCCTCGGTGACCGGGGGGATGGACTCGGTCATGCGGGTGAAGGCGAACGGGGCCACGTAGTTGACGCACACGTCCAGGGAAGCCATTTCCAGCGCCACCGCCCGGGTGAGGCCCACCAGGCCCGCCTTAGCCACCACGTAGGCGGCCTGGCCGACGTTGCCCACCAGCCCGGCGGCTCCTCCCACGTAGACGATGCGCCCCGTGCGCCCGGCCCGCAGGCCCCCGGCCAGCGCTCGCGTCAGCTCCACCGCCACCCCCAGGTGGGCACCCATCACCTCGGCCCAGTCCTCGTCGGTGCTCTTGTGGATCATGCCGTCACGCAGGGTGCCCGCCGCGTGGACCAGGACTGTCGGGGCTTGACCCGACCACGCCTCCACCTCGGCCACCAGGCGCCTGGCCGCAGCCGACGTGCGGGCGTCGATGACGGAGGCCATGGCCGTCCCGCCTCCGGCCGAGATCTCCTCGGCGACGGACTGCGATGCTGCGGGATTGGGGTCGCGGCCGTCGAGGCCCACGCCGGTGTCGTTCACGCACACGGGGTGACCGGCCGCCGCCAGGCTCAGGGCCACCGCCCGTCCGATGCCCCGGCCGCCGCCCGAGACCACGGCCACGCCGAGGCCATCGGTCCTCATCGCCGAACCCTACCGTTGTTGCTCCAGAGCGGCATGGGGTCGCTGGTACGGTTCGAGGTCCAATGCGAGCCGTAGGAGCGGGTGGCACGGAGGCGCCCCGTGGCCCGGGCGGTGCGGACGGCTGGGCCACCCCCCCGCCTGGGGCACTGGTGCTGGAGGCCGGCCAAGTGGACATCTGGCGGGCACCGCTCATTGCCGGCGCCCAAGAGCTCACCGACCTCTGGGGCCTGCTCTCCTCCGAGGAGCGAACCCGGGCCGGCCGCCTCCGCGCCGCACCACACCGCCGCGGGTTCGTGGTGGCCCGGGGCACCCTCCGCCGCATCCTGGCCCGCTACGTAGGCAGCGATGCCGCCGCCATCCGGCTGCGGGCCGCTCCGGGCGGCAAGCCCACCGTGGCGGACGACAGCGACGTGCAGTTCAACCTGGCCCATTCAGGGGGCCTCGCCCTCTACGCCGTCGCGCCTGACCGCCCGGTGGGCGTGGACGTGGAGGTCGTGCGACCCGGCATCGACTGCTTGGAGGTGGCCCGCGTGCTCTTCACCGAAAGGGAGTATTCCGCTCTGCGGGACCTGCCCGAGCCCGGCCGCCGGGCCGCCTTTTTCGCCTGCTGGACGGCCAAGGAGTCCCTGCTGAAGGCCACCGGCGAGGGCCTGGGCCGGGGGTTGGCGGGCATCGAGGTCACGGTGCGCGCCGACCAGCCGCCTGCCCTCGTGCACGGCCTCGGGGCGGCCGGCGACACTGGGAGCTGGTGGGTGCAGGCACTGGAGGTGGCGCCGGGCTACGCGGCCGCGCTGGCCGCCGAAGGAGAGCCGCCCCGCCTTCGCCACTTCGATGCCCAGGGTGGTGCCCCGGCTCCGTAGGTGCGACCAAGCGCAGCAGGGCGCGAGGGTTGAGGGAGTCGGGCACCGCCCGGGCGTTGCTGGCGGCGGGCCGTTACCGCCCTCCGCACCGCCATCGGCCACCAAGGCTCTCGTGTGCACCGAGAGCGATTGAAACACAGGCGTTGGCCACCGACAACGGGTCTCAGGCCCCGATCCCAAAATAGGCCACTTTGGCCTATGCAGGCGGCAAGACCAGATCTTACTCTGCCGTACATGGCCCCTTCATGTACGTCGTCACCGGGCAATTGCCGCGCTGACTGAACGCCTCTGCGCCCCCATACGCCACATGTGTACCGAAGACATATAGAGAATGGTTCGCGCCGAACAGTACGAATCCGGCACTTCTTCGCCTCCAATCATCATGGACGTTGACGACATCAGCGGTCTGAGCCTGATCCAGCAGGTCCTCGTCCGCAACGACGGAACCGTCTCTCACATCCTCGAATCCTGTGCGGGCGAGCCGATATCTGTCGTCAAGCTGGCCGAGGGCTTTGTCCCCGCCAGCGTCGACTGCTCGTTCCAGCTCGACCCGTCGGATCGTTTACTCGACCGCGAGATCCTTCTGGTGGGCCGCCAGAGCGAGCTGCCCTACGTCTTCGCCGAGTCTCTGATCGCCTTCGATCGTCTACCTCCGGAAATGCAGGTCGAGCTGCTGTCCACCGACATCTCGATCGGACGGTTGCTCGCCGCCCACCGGCTGGACACCTTCCGGGAGATCCTCGCCGTGTGGGCGGAGCCGGCGGGACCGTGCGCCCCCCACCTCCGCGTCGTCGCCGACGATCTCCTCGTGGCTCGCACCTACCGCATCTGGTCGTCAGGCCGGCTGCTGTTCCTCATTACCGAAAAGTTCCCCGCCTCCGCCTTCACCGGTGCCTGACATGCTGGCGCCGGACCTCGCGCCCGCTCGCGATCGCCCGGCTACAGTCCACGAGCTCGGGGGTACGGGCGCTCCCGTGCTCCTGGCCCACGCCACGGGTCTGCACGGCCTGGTGTGGCGGCCGCTGGCCAGCCGGCTGGCCGGCGCCGGATTGCGGTGCGTGGCGTACGACGCCCGGGGCCACGGCGACGCGGTGGCGCCCCCTGGCTGGGACTTCGACTGGCGGGGGTTGGCGGAGGACGCCTTGGCCGTGGTCGACCAGCTCGGCCTCGACCATCCCCACGGTCTCGGTCACTCGTCGGGCGCCACCGCACTGCTCCTGGCCGAGGAGGCGCGGCCCGGGACGTTCCGTTCGCTGTACTGCTTCGAGCCGGTCATCGTGCCCCACGATCCGCCTTTGGGGCCCGACCCCGGGAGTTGGCTGGCCATCGCAGCGCTCCGCCGCCGCTCGGTGTTCCCTTCCCGGGACGCAGCGCTGGCCCACTACCGCACCAAGGCCCCCTGGTCCACGGCGGCTCCCGAGGCGCTGGACGCCTACGTCGAGCACGGCTTCGCCGACCGTCCCGACGGCACCGTGGCCCTCAAGTGCCTTCCCCAGCACGAGGCTCGGCTGAACGAGATGGCGACCGCCCACGACTGCTTCGGGCGCGTCGCCACCGTTCGCTGCTCGGTCCGGGTGGCCGTCGGGGCCGACTCCCAGGAACAGTCGCCAGCCTGGTTCCAGCACCACGTGGTGCCGCACCTGTGCCGCGGTGACCTCGACGTCGTCCCCGGCGTGAGCCACCTCGGGCCGCTGCAAGACCCCGCCGCGGTCGCGGACTCCTTCTTGCAGTTCGTGGCGGCCACCACCTCGACGACCGACGCCGACAGGAGGCGAGAATGAAGGTCCCACAGTTCCGACCATGGGTAGGCGACGCGGAGCACGCCGCCATGGCCCCCTGCTTCGAGACCGGCTGGCTGGGCGAGGGGAAGTTCGCCGACGAGTTCCGCGAACGCCTCCTGGCTCTCACCGGGGCCCGCTTCGGCGTGTTCGCCCCCAGCGGGTCGATGGCCCTCTACCTCGGGCTGTGGGCACTGGGGGTGGGACCGGGCGACGAGGTCATCGTGCCCGACTTCACCTTCGTCTCCTCGGCGACATCAGTGACCTTGCGCGGGGCCCAGCCTGTGTTCGTCGACGTCAATCCCCGCAACTTCCAGCTCGACCTGTCCGACGCCGACCGGCTGGTGACCGAGCGGACAAAGGCGATCATGCCCGTGCACATCTACGGCACCGTGGCGGACATGGACGCGGTGGCGGCCTTCGCGTCGCGTCACGGCCTACAGGTCATCGAGGACGCCGCTCAGGCCATCAACGTCCGGTACCACGGGCGCCACGCCGGGACCTTCGGCGACATCGGCTGCTTCTCCTTCTTCCCGGACAAGACGATCACCACCGGCGAAGGTGGCTTCGCCGTGACGAACGACGAGGTGATCTACGACCGCCTCGTGCTGCTGCGCAACCACGGCCGACGGCGCAGTGGCAGCTTCGTGCACGAGGAGCTGAGCTTCAACCTCCGGATCACCGACATGCAGGCCGCCATGGGACTGGTCCAACTCTCGAAGCTGGAGGAGATCACACGCCGGAAGCTCGCCATCCTCCAGCACTACCGGGAAGGGCTGGAGGGCACGGGGGTGACCTTCTTCCAGCCCGACCCTGGGGCGGAGTGGCTCCCGTTTCGGGTGGCCGTCCTCCACCCCGAGGCCCAGGAGCTCATGGCTTTCCTGGCTACCAAGGACATCGAGCCCCGGACCTTCTTTTACCCGCTTCACCGTCAGCCCGCCTTTGCCTACATGGCTGACCGCCATGGTGGCGACGAGGAGTTCCCCAACTCCGTCTACGGCTACGAGGCCGGCGTCAGCCTCCCCACGTACCCGACCATCACGGACGCGCAGGTGGATTACGTATGCGAGTCGATCCGGGAGTTCCTCGCCAGCTCCGGCTGAGGCGCTCCAGCCCACATCGGTCCCGGTCGTAAGGCGGCCGGGACCGACGGCTACGGTGCGGTGGGCCAGGAGACCGCCGGCGCCCGCCGCACCAGTGGCCGTCGCTCCTCGGCCAGGCGCTCCAACAGCCTGACCCCCTCGGCTGGCCCCGGCATGGCCGCGATGTCGGCCCCCACCCGCCGGGCGGCCTGGCGATACGTTGGGTCTCGGAGCAGGGTGCGCACCTCCCTGCGGACGGCCTCCGGATTCAGCTCGGCGTTGGTCAGCGCCCGGGCCGCCCCGGCCCGGAGGCAAGCTGCCGCATTCTGGAACTCATTGGCCTTCTGGGGGATGACGAGGAGCGGGATGCCGAGACCAAGCACCGGATAAATGGACCCCGCGTGGTTCACGACCAAGTCGCAATGCGGAAGGAGGAGCGACTGCGGGACGTAGCGTTCCACGTGGATGTGGGGGCCCAGGGCGCCGAACGCAGCCGGGTCGTTTTCCCTCCCCACGGTGGCGACCACGTTTACCGGCTCCTCGGCAAGCGCCTCGAGCACTACCTCGAAAAGGGTGAGGTCGCGGTTGATGGTGCCGAAGGTCACGTAGATGGTGGGCCTGTCGGCCAGTTCGTCGACCCACGATGGCAGCTCCTCCCCTCCCGCCCCGTCGCAGGCGACGGGGCGGGAGGGGAGGAGCTGCCATCGTGGGT
>Ga0247713_1001265_pt1 | contig 12855 bp, 7 predicted proteins | sample 21E_NmetaG_FD_189936 | JGI IMG/M metagenome (GOLD analysis project Ga0247713, IMG submission 189936) | Soil microbial communities from hillslope of Landscape Evolution Observatory, University of Arizona, Oracle, AZ, United States - 2-1-E_N | ecosystem: Engineered > Artificial ecosystem > Mesocosm... | reverse complement strand
GCTTCAACGGTGGCGTCGGGTACGCCGCCTCCCAGGCCGAACCGGTGGAGTTCGCAGGCGTGATGCCGCAGACCGTCGTCTTCGACGCCCCGACCGGGCTGACCTACGGCGACGACGACGTCGCGCTGGGAGCGACGGCGTCATCGGGCCTTGCCGTGACCTACTCGTCGTCGACGCCTGCGGTCTGCGCCACGAACGAAGGCGACCTACAGGTGCTGGCGGCCGGCACCTGCACCATCACCGCCGCCCAGGCCGGCGACGCGGCCTTCGCGCCTGCGCAGCAGTCCCGGACCTTCGAGATCGACCCCGCCACCTTGACCGTCACAGCCGACGACCTGAGCCGACAGGCCGGGGCGGCGAACCCGGAGCTGACGGCGACGATCACCGGGTTCGTCAACGGCGACCCACCTTCGGTGGTGTCGGGCGCGCCGAAGCTCACGACTGCGGCCACGCCCGACAGCGCCCCCGGGGAGTACCCGATCGCGGTCGACGTAGGTGGTCTGAGCGCCGCGAACTACACCTTCACCGGTGTCGACGGGACCCTCACCGTCACCGCGGGACGGGGCGCCCCACCCCCCGGCCTGCCCCGACCGGGTCCACCCACCGGCTCACCCCCCGGCCTGATCGGCGCGGATCCCCCAACTGGTCCGGTCCAACCTGGTCCGCCCACCGGCCCACCTGCCGGTCGTCCGTAGCGTCGGCTTGGAGCCGCCGGCACGTTTGGGGGGTCTCGGGAGCACCCGTCATGTCGCCGGCGCCTCCCGCTCCGATCACACTCGTCCTCCGCGAGGTGACTGCTACACCGCGCGGCGCGCGGTGTGGCAGTCGGTCAGGAACTTCTCGAGCCTGGCCTCATCGACCCGGTGGACCACCGCCGGATGACCCCGTGTAGCAAGAGCGACCATCCGGCTTCCCCTCGTCGCCGTCTGGGAGTCGCCCTGCTAGGACGCCTTCAGTTCGCCCGCACGGGCCGGCGCCGAAGGTGATCTCGTCCACGTAGAACTCGAGGTCCAGCAGGAACAGCCGGCTCGGCTCGGGGCCGTAGGTGTTGACCTGCTCGCCGGTGAACGTCATCCACGGCTGGCCGCTCCACCTCGGATCCGGCCGTGGATGCGGGCGTGGAAGTAACCCACCCGGGGCGCCTAGAGGCGTTGGACCCCGAGAAGCCCGGTTGCAGCACCGCCGGCGCTGGCGATCAGCACTGGAGGAGGCCGAGGAAGCACGTGGTGGTCGTCGTCGGCGGCCGGGTGGTGGTCGTCGCCGGCGGTGCTGTGGTCGTCGTCGCCGGCGCCACGGTGGTGGCCGCAGCCGGGCGCGTCGACGTGGTGGTCGCGCCGCGGGCGGTCGTGGTCGTGGCCCCCGGCCTCGTGCTGGACGTCGTCGCCGAGGAGGCGTCGGCTGGGGCGACAGCGGGGCTGCCGCCGGCGCCTCCGATGTGGAACGTGACCTCGATGGTGTTGGAGAGCACGTCGATGTTGCCCTGCGACGGCGGAATGGTGTCGGGCGCCGTCCCGGCGACGACGTAGGCGGTGAGCACGGTGTCGATGTCGGTGCCGAAGTCGACGGCGGAGTTGGTCCACACCGCGGAGACCTCGCGGGAACCGTCCAGCTGCAGGGACGGGCTGACGACTTGGAACAGGTTGGCCAGGTTCACCGACGGGCCGCCGAGGGCGCTGCCCGTGCTGCTCAGCCCGACGACCAGCCCGGGAAAGGCGGGGTTGTGGCCGGGTCTGGCCGCCGGCGCCGGCGCCGGCAGAGCGCCGCCGAGGCGGAACTCGGCGGGCAGGACCGTGGGGTCCTTGGCGCTGAACTTGAGGGCCACCACCATGCCCCGCCCGCCGGCGCCCTGCACCGACGCCGGCTCCGGCGAGAGGAGCCTCGCCACCACCGGCGTGCTCGGCGGCAGCGTGGTCGTCGGGCCGTCGAAGATGAACGGCGTGGTCGTGGGCGAGGAGCCCTCGTCGTCGCCGCCACTGCACGACGCGAGGAGCGCCGCGGCCAACCCGGCAATGAAAAGTCGACGGAGCATGCCCGACGCTACAACGCGGACGATGTCGGATGCCTTTACCGCAGGTACAGGGGGATGATGTCGTCGATGAGGCGCGAACCGCAGGGCGTGGCCCTCGACAGCGCCGCCGGTCGCTGGGTGGTGGGCATCGCCGTGCTGGGCTCCGGGATGGCGTTCCTGGACAGCACCGTCGTCAACGTGGCCCTGCCGGAGATCGGACGCGACCTGGGGGCGCCCACCGGCGCCCTCCAGTGGATCCTGAACGGCTACCTCCTCACCCTGGCGGCGCTCATCCTGCTCGGCGGCTCCCTCGGTGACCGCTATGGCCGCCGGCGGATCTTCACGTGGGGGGCCGGCCTGTTCACCGCCGCCTCCGTCCTGTGCGCAGCGGCACCCAACGTCGAGCTGCTGGTCGTGGCCCGGCTCCTGCAGGGGATCGCCGGCGCACTCCTGACACCGGGCAGCCTGGCCATGATCGACGCCAGCTTCCGGCCCGACGACCGGTCCCGGGCCATCGGGGCGTGGTCGGGGCTCGGTGGCGTGGCGACCGCGCTGGGGCCGCTGCTCGGCGGCTGGCTGGTCGACGCGGTGTCGTGGCGGGCCATCTTCCTGATCAACGTCCCGGTGGGGGTCTTCGTCGTTCTCGTCGCCGGCCGCCATGTGCCCGAGACGAGCGATCCGACCGCCGGCGGCCGGCTCGACGTCCGGGGAGCGCTGCTCGCCGCCCTGGGTCTGGCGGGGACGACGTACGGGCTCATCGAGGGCTCGCTCGCCGCCGGCGCCGGCGGCGTCGTCGTCCTCGTGACGTTCCTCTGGGTCGAGGCGCGGAGCGCCAACCCGATGATGCCGCTGGGCATCTTCTCCTCCCGCCAGTTCGCCGCCGCCAACATGGTGACGTTCGTCGTCTACGCCGCCCTGAGCGGGATGTTCTTCCTGCTCGTCGCCTTCCTGCAGGTGTCGCTGCGCTACTCCCCCCTCGCCGCCGGCGCCGCCTCGCTGCCGGTCACCATGCTGATGCTCGCGCTGTCGGCCCGGTCGGGCGCGCTGGCCCATCGCATCGGCCCTCGCATCCCGCTGACCGCCGGGCCCCTGATCATCGCCGGCGCCATGCTCCTCATGACGACGATCGACCCGGGGGACGGCTATCTCACCGGTGTGCTGCCTGCGGTGGCGCTCTTCGGGCTTGGCCTCACCCTCGTCGTGGCGCCCGTCACCTCGACCGTCCTCGCCGCCGCCGACCCCCGCCACGCCGGCGTGGCGTCCGGCGTGAACAACGCCGTGTCACGGGTGGCGGGGCTGCTCGCCGTCGCCATCCTGCCGGCGCTGGCCGGCATCACCGGCGAGCGCTTCTACGACCCGGTGGCCATGGCGGACGGCTTCCGGATCGCGATGGTGGCCTGCGCCATCCTGGCCGCCGGCGGGGGGTTGCTGGCGTGGGCGACCATCCGAAGCCGCCCGCCGGCGCCGGCCGAGACCCACTTCTCCTGTGCCGTGGGCGGCACGCCGCTGCGGCCGCCTACGGCTGCATGACGGCGGCGCGCACCGCGTCCAGCCGGGGTGACACCCGCGCCTCGCCCGTCGGCAGGCGCTCCACGAAGACTTCGCGGATGCGGACGGCGAGGTGGGCTCTCCTCGGCAGCCTACGATGCGCCGTGTCTCTCGGTGTCGTCCTCGGTCTGGCGTCCGCCCTCCTCACCGCCGTCGTCACCGAGGTGTACGCCCACCGTTACCTGGCCCACCGGGCCTTCCGGCTCCACCCCCGCCTGGACTCGGTGCTCAACACCTACTTCCGCGTCGTCGTCGGCACCGACCCCGAGACGTGGGCGGCCGTCCACCGCATCCACCACCGCTACGCGGACACGCCCCTCGACCCCCACTCCCCCGTGCTGCGCCGGCCCATCACCGTGCTCGCCGGCTCGGCCTACCTCTTCGCCAAGGCCAAGTCCCGCGTCCCGAGGGACACACCGAAGGGCGTGCGGACCATGGCCATCCGTACTGCGGTGGTTGCCTTCTACGTAATTGTCTTCGGGCCGGCGACGGTGCTGGTCATGTTCCTCGTCCACCTCGTCGGCTACCTGGGGATCATGGGAGCGGTGAACGCCGTGGGCCACCTCTACGGCAAGAAGCCTTACCCCGAGGCGTCGGGCTACGACATCGGCTGGCTGGCCATCCCCCTTCTCGGGCACGGATACCACAACACCCACCACGCCTATCCGGCGGCTCCCCGCACCGGCCCCCTCGATCCCATCTGGCCGCTCCTGCGCCTGTCCGCCGCCGCCGGCCTGGTCGACCTGGACCGTTCGCCTACAGCTGCTCGGCGGTGACCAGCAGGCGGAGGTGAACCTCCGCCCACCGGTCGAGCGCGCTGTCAGCCGCCGCCGACTTGGTGGCGCCGCCCAGATCCGTCATGGCGGCCGCGGCGCGCTCCAGCCCTGCCCGCTGCAGTGCCTCGGCGGCCCGCTGTGCCCGTGCCCTCCACCCCGACGGAAGGTGCCGCCAGCCCCGGTGCACGACCTCCGCCGAGGCCGCCAGGGCGTCGCCGACGGCGGCGGCCACCGGATCTCCGGCCACGCCGGGGCCGGTGATGATCGCCGAACCGGTCGCCGGCGCGAACGCGGGGACGACCACCGACTCACCGGCGACGACCGCGGTCGGCTCGATGATGACGTCGCCGGCGTGACGGGACAGGTGGCCGGCGACGAAGCGCACGGCGCCCGACTCCCCGCCCAGCGCCTGGGCCAGGGCGTCGAGCGCTCCGGCGCGGGCAGACGAATGGCTGAACGAGACGATCGCCCGCCCGGTGGGCGCCCGGACGGTGGCCAGCAGCACCTGGCTGCCCGGCAGGTACTGCATCCCCTCCACCTCCTCGATGACCACCGCCCGCACGTTCTCGGCCACGACTCGGGGGCGCACGACCGCCGGCGCCAACCCGGCCAGCCGGGCCGCTTCGGCATCGAGGTCGTCGACCAGGATGCCGGCGGGCAGGTCGCCCCAGTCCCCCGGTGACGGGGCCACCGTTGTGCGGCCCACCCTGCTCTCGGCGATGCGCACGACCCGGCTGGCGGCCCGCACCGCCGACTCGGTGACCACATTGCCGCCGGCGAGCGCCGAGAGGCGGGCGCCGCCGGCCTTGCGCCGGCCCAGCGCCGCCGCCGATGGGGCTGCGTCGCCGCCGGCCGCCTCCACCCGCCGGCGCAGGGCGAGCACCACACCGGCCTCGCCGTGGGCCAGGTAGACCTCGACGGTCCGCACCGCGCCGTCGCCGGTGACCCGTGCACCCAGGCCGGTCAGGCGGAGCAGGCGCAACGGCGTCGCCGCCGCCTCCTCGGTCCCCAGCACGCCCGGCCGCAGCGACGCGCCTCCACCGACCACGCAGCGATGACGGGCGACGATCTCGGCCACCAGCGATGCCGCGTCCTCGGCCCGGTAGCGGGCGCTGCGGGCGCGGTAGGCCTCCAGCTGGCCGGCGAGGTCGTCGAGGGCGTCGACCGGCCAGCGCAGGTTCTGTGCGTCGAGGGCGCTGCGGGCCCGGACGATCGCCGTGGTCAGCGCCGGCCCGGTGTTGGCCACGCCGTCGGCCAGCACTTCGCCCAGCAATTCCAGCACTGGTTCGACGCCCGACCCGCCCGCGGCCAGCCGCTCCGCCCTGCCACCGCCGACGGCGACATCGGCCACAGCCGCGCCGGCGTCGTGCTCGTCCGCCGCCCGGTAGGCCCAGATGGCCAGGGCCACTGCGTCCTCCCTCGCCCCCTTGGCCGCGTCGACCCGGGCGTAGCCGAGCTCCCGGGGCACGAGGAAGCGGACCGTGCACGATGCCAGTTCGACGGTGGGGACGGGGTCCTCCGCCGACGGCCGGCGGACCCGGGCCCGGTAACCGGCCCGGAACGCCTTGCGGGCCGCGGCCAGCGTGCGGCTGCCGACGAGGGCCTCCACGTCGTCGTCGGTGAACTCCGCCGGCGACCACGGCGTCCACTCCGCCGGCGCCGGCCGGTCGCGGTAGGCGATGACGGTCATCACCCGGTGCCGGCAGACGTCGGATGCCGGGCAGCTGCACCGGGCACGGAAGAGGGTAAGTCCGGGCGCCAGCACCACCTCGGTCCCGTCGGCGAAGCTGCCGGTGACCGTGCCGTCGGGGCCCTCGGCGACCGCCGGCCCCTTCCCTTCGGCCACCTCCCGCAGGGCCCGCTTGACGATGCCCCGGTTGGCCAGCGCCGACAGCGTGTCGTCGCTCAGCGCCAGCAGGTCGGCCCGCGCCATCAGCCGGCGATGCGGTCGGCCAGGAACTGGGCCAGCTCCCCCGGCGTCATCGACCCCACGTGGGCGCCGGCGTCGGCCAGGCGCTGGGCCAGGTCGTGGTCGTACACCGGGTTGGCCTCCTCGTCGAGGGTGGCCAGCCCGAGGACGTGGGTCCCCTGCTCCACCAGTCCCTTCACCGTCCGCACCAGCCGGTGAGGATCACCGCCCTCGTAGAAGTCGGTGATCAGGGCCACGATCGTCCGCCGGGGTTGCTCCACGAGCTGGGCGGCGTACGCCATCGCCTTGGCGATGTCGGTCCCCCCACCGAGCTGGACCTTCATCAGCAGCTCGACCGGGTCGTCCACATCGGCGGTGAGGTCGACGACCTCGGTGTCGAAGGCAACCAGGTGGCTCCTGACTCCCGGTAGGCCCCAGAGGCAGGCGGCGGTGACGGCCGAGTGGATCACCGAGCCGGCCATGGATCCCGACTGGTCGACGACGAGGATGACCTGCCACCGGTCGAGCTGGCGGCGGGTGCGGGAGAAGAAGTGCGGCGTCTCGACGTAGAGCCGGCGCTCCTCGGGCCGGTAGTGGCGCAGGTTCTCGTGGATGGTGCGCCGGAAGTCGAAGGTGCTGGCCCGCTTGAGGCGGCTGGGCCGGCGGGACCGGGCGCCGCTGAAGCTCTGGCGGATCTCGGTCGCCATCTTCTCCACCAGCTCACGCACGACCTGCTCCACAATTCGCCGGGCCAGGCGCAGCACCTCGGGGTTCATCAGGTGCTTCGTCCGCAGGATCGCCCTCAGCAGGGTGGGGTTCGGCTCGATGCGTTCCAGCACCGAGGGGTCGGTGACCACATCGAGGATCTCGTAGCGCTCGACGGCATCGCGTTCGAGGCGCTCGATCGTCTCCTTGGGGAAGAGGCGGTGGATGTCGTCGAGCCAGCCGACGGTGCTCAGGGCCGATGCCTCCAGTCCGCCGGTGCGCCGGACGTCGCGGCGGTCGAGGTCGCCGTCGCGCTGGTAGAGCCAGTCCAGCGCCGCGTCCTGGGCCGCGGCCTCGGCGCTCAGGCCGGCGCCGGCCAGCAACGAGTCGCCGGCCTGGCCGAGCACCAGGCGCCAGCGTTCCAGGAGTGGGTCGAGCTCGCTCACCGCGACCCACCGAGAAGGGCTTCGCGCCTGAGCAGGTCGTCGACCCGTGCCTCGAGGGCGCGGCCCCGGGCGATCAGGTCGGGATCGGCGTGCAGGCGGACAAGCGAGCGGGCAGACCCCTGCAGGCCTCGCCGGTCGAGGAGGCGACGGGCGATGGCCTCGCGTTCGCGGGGCGGGAACCACGAGAACGCCAGCCGCAGCGACGGGAGGGCGACGAGGAACTCGTCGCCGGCGAAGCGGCCGATGAGCTCGTCGAGGAGCCCCACGATGCCGGGAGGCTCGGCGTCGAGGATCTGCTCGCGGGCGACGGCGAACAGGCCGGCGAGGAAGTCACCCAGCACCTCGGCCCGGCCGGCCCGGCGCACCGCCCGCTCGGCGGTGGCGGCCGACGATGCGCCCTCCCCGTCGAGGGCCCACACCATGCCCACCGCCGCCCCCTGCAGGTCGGGTGGGCGGTCGGGCGCCGCCGCCCGCAGGAAGACATCCACGACCGGATCCCTGGCCACACTCAGCACGGCCTCGGCGTGGACGACCGCGTCCCGCACGGCGACGACCGCGGCCAACCGGCCGTCGTCCGCCGGCGCCGGCCCGCCGCGGAGGCCCTCGAGGAGCCAGAGGGCACGGGTCGTGGCCGCGTCGACGACCCCGGCCAGGGCGACGTTGCCTGCCGCGCCCAGGAGGCGGTCGTGGCGCCAGAGGCCCAGGGCGGAGGCGAGGAGGGCGCCAATGTCGGCCACGTCGGCCGCGGCGCCGATACGGCGGGCCACGTCGGCCACCACCCGCTCCGACAGCTCGTCGAGCCCGCTCAGGACGGCGTCGAACAGGACCGCAGCCAGGGCCCGGGCGTCGGCGCCGGCCTTGTCGAAGCGATCGCCGACGGCGGCGCCGGCCGCGGTGGCCAAGGTCGCGCCGTACGAGCCGGCCTCGATGAGCGCCGGCAGCCGGGAGTGCGATTCCTTCAACTGCCACCGCTCGACCAGGACGGGGTCGCCGCCGGCGACCGGCCCCGACCGCCGGTCGATGCCGGGGACAGAGAGGACACGCAACCGGTGGAGCACCCGGCTGGTGTCCAGTCCCGCCGGCGTCGTGAGGTCGGCCTCTAGGTCGCCCTTCTCCGGGATCCTGCAGCGTTCGAGCTCGGCGGCGACGTCGTCGACCAGCGGGGGGTGCGGTGTGTCGGGGTGGAGCCGGCCGACGGTGTCACCGGAAAGGGCGGCGACCATCTCGACAACCACCGGGTCCGTGCCCGGCGCCAGCTGGCCCCGCCCGCTCCAGGGCAACGCACGGTCGAGGGCGTCGGTCACCAAGGCGCTGGCCAGGCCGTCCAGGACGTCGGTCCGGCCGGGCACCGGATGGCCGCGGAGCCGGGCCAGGCCCAGGGCAAGCGTGCGGGCGGCCACGAGGTCGGCGGTCGAGACGTGCTGGTGCCGGCGGCGGAGGCGGGCGACCACCGACGCCACGACGTCCTCCCCCGCCGCCTCGGTGCCCGCCTCCCACAGCCGCTGGTAGTACCGCGGCGACGGCATGCCGGACTGGTAGCCGTCGAAGGCGTCGAGGCGCTTGAACGAGAAGGGGACCAGGTAGCTGCCGCCCACCGAGCCGTCGGGGAACTCCGGCACCTCCGGCCACACCGCCGTCCCGTCCGCTCCCTCGCACAGGCGCACGAGGGCCGGCCGGTGGAAGCCCCCGGTGACGACCACCACCGGCCGGCCGCCGGCGCCGGCCACCGCGGCCCGGACCCACCGGGCCATGTACGCCTCCCGGGCGCTGTCCTCGCCGGAGGCGTCGGCGTCGCCCCGCACCAGGTCGAAGTAGGCGCTGAGGTTGTCGACCAGGCCAGGACCCGGCTCGATCTCGAAGAGGTGGTCCCAGAGAGTGTCGACGTTGTCGACGGCGAAGGTCCGGCACAGGCGCTCGATGGCTTCGGTGTGCCGGCGCTCGGCATCGGCGTAGCGGTTGGTCCGGTCCGAGAAGGCGGGGTGCCACGCCGGCAGGTCGATGAAGCGCACCTCGGCGCCGAGGCGCCGGCCCTCGGTCAGCGCCACCCACTCCGGCGAGTGGGCGCAGAACGGGCTCCACGAGGCGTGGTGGCGGTGCTGGTCGCGGTAGCTGGTGAAGATGGCGACGGGCAGCTCGTGGTCGAGCAGCACCTCTTCCATGCGGGCGTTCATGTCCGCCGGGCCCTCGACGAGGACGTGCGCCGGCCGCAGCTCAGCGATGACATCGCTCACGAGCCGGGCGCACGCCGGGCTGTGGTGCCGGACGCCGACGAAGGTGGCGCCTGCTCTCGAACTGGTGACGGATTCCGGGGTTAGGACCCCGGAAATCGTCACCAGTTCGGGAGGGGCCGTCAACCCGGCAGGGCGTGGCGGGCGTCGTGCAGCGCCTTCCAGTGTCGTCCTTTCTTGCGCGGCACCTGCTGTTCGAAGTAGCGGCGCAGCCGGGCCAGGTCCTCGGCGTCGTCCTTGGCCGCGGTGCCGGCCAGGCACTCGGCGATGTCCTCAGGCGTCCCGGCCTCGCCCCGCAGGAACCAGCCCCGGAGGCCGACGGCATGGGCCACCGACACCGCCTCGGCGGTGCTCATCACCGCCGACATGCGGTCGATCGGGTCGCCGGACTCGGTCACGCCGTCGCGCAGCTCCCGGAACGTCGTCACCAGCACTTCGAGGACGTCTCGCCGGGGCGCCACCTCCACACCGGAGCGCTGCAGCAGGGCGGTGGCTTCGCTCTCGACCAGGGCCAGCTCGGTCTCCAGGTCGGGGATGGGGAACACGGTCTCGAAGTTGAACCGTCGCTTGAGGGCGGCGCTCATCTCGTTCACACCCCGGTCCCGGGTGTTGGCGGTGGCGATGATGTTGAACCCCTCGACGGCGAACACCATGCCGGCGTCGCCGGTCAGCTCGGGGATGGCCATGACCCGGTCCGACAGCAGCGACAGGAGGGAGTCCTGCACCTCCAGCGGGCAGCGGGTGACCTCCTCGAAGCGGACGAGCTTTCCTTCCCGCATGCCACGCAGCACCGGCGCCGGCACCAGCGAGCGTTCAGAAGGACCCTCGGCCACCAGCAGGGCGTAGTTCCACCCGTAGCGGATCTGGTCCTCGGTGGTGGCGGCACCGCCCTGGATCGTGAGGGTCGACGTGCCGGACACCGCGGCGGCGAGCAGCTCCGACAGCAGCGACTTGGCCGTCCCCGGCTCCCCGATGAGCAGCAGCCCGCGGCTGGTGCCAGGCTGACCAGGCAGCGGTCGATCAGCGACGGGTCGCCGACGAACTTCCGCTCGATCTTGTTCCGGGGGTCGCCGACGATGAACCGCCGGGCGGCGTCGAGGCTGAGGGCCCAGCCCGGCGGGCGGGGCGCCTTGTCGGACCGCCGCAGCCGGTCGAGCTCGCCGGCCCACCGCACCTCCGCCGGCGGGCGCTGCGCTCGGGCTTCCGCTCCAGTCACGCGAGCAATCCTTCTAGATCGCGCAGCATCTCCGAGGCGGTGATGTCGTCGAGGACGCCGAAGCTGAGGTTGCCCTCCGGTTTGCCCCAGTCCGCAGGACCGTCGTTCAGCCACACGCCGGTGATCGTCTGCTCCGGCCACTCCATGGCGCCGCCGGCGATGATGCCGGGATCGAGGTCGACGATCACGGCCCTCCCTTCCCGCACCGGCTTGTAGACGACACCGCTCACGCCGGCGTCCTGCGGCGAGCCCCGCTGCCACCCACGATGGGACATCCCGAGGATCCTGCCGGTATAGACCGTGGCGCCGGCGAAGCGGCGCAGGAGCCGGGCCGAGCGCTCCTCCTCGGTCAGCGCCAGCACCTCCCGGCCGAGCTGGGGGAAGGGCTGGAGGATCTCATAGTCGGCGAATACGTCGGACCAGGCGCCCACCGTCTCGCCGAGGTGCAAGGGGTGGGCGACGCCCACCACGGTCTCCCCGGCCAGCGTGCGCTCGTCGTCGTCGGGGCCGGCGAGGGTCTGGTCCTCGGCCACCCGGAACGAGCCGGTGGGCCGGTCGCTGTCGTCGAAGGTCTCCCACACCAGCCGGCGAGCGAGGTGGCGCAGCAGCGGATGGTCGATGAACAGCGCCCGCTGCTCGGCGGCGGTCCAGCGCCGGCCGTTGACCATGGCTCGCTCCAAGCGCCGGATCTGGTCCGTCGCCACCGTCTTGACGTCCTTCTTGAGCCCGGCGAACTGGGCGTAGGCCAGCGGCGCCAGCGCCGGGTCGTCCTTGGAGCTGGGCTTGGGCAGGAGCTTGCGGCGGGACCCGTCCTCGTCGGCGACGACAGGCTTGAGCTGCTCGTCGAAACCCACCCGGAAGCGGCGCCCGCCGTAGTCGAGGACCATCGACCCGTCGGCGTCGAGCCCGAAGTCGGGGACCAGGCGGTCGGCCAGCTGCTCGGCGCTCAAGCTGAGGCGGTCGGCGGCCTCGTCCATCTTGGCCTGGGCCGCGGTCCTGAGGCCGGCGAACTTGGTCTTCTCGGCGATGCCGTGCAGGTGCATCAGGGCCACATCCGTACCGATGGCCGACAGGACGTCGAGGCCGGTGACCGCACGCTTGTGGGCGCCCTCCCCCGGCCACGCCCGGATGAGCGGCGCCAGCCGGCGGACGGTCTCGTCGTCGCCGAGGAGGCCAAGGGCGTCGAGGGCCCAGCCGTCCTTGGCCGGGCAGCCGGCGCTCTGCCACTGCTCGAAGATCGCCCAGGCGAGCTCGGCCGCCGACCGCGGGTCGACCGCCTCCCGGACGACCTCCACGCCGGCGTAGGCGTCTCCCGGCCTGGACAACGCCAGCATCGTGCAAAGGTGCTCCACCGCGGACGTCGGCAACGCCGACCGGCGGTCGCGCAGAAGCACCTGCGGCAGGTGGGCCGGCTCCAGCCACGCCGGCAGGGCGGGGATTCGGGCCGGCAGCAACTCGAGAGGGTCGAGGGCGAGCATGTCGTCGATGGCGCCGCCGGCGGCGCCCAAGGTGCCGGTCGCGCCCTGGATGGCTTCTCGGTGCCCGCGGTGGTCGAGCAGGCGGAGGGCGGCCTCGGCGTTCGACCGCTCCTTCCCCGCCGCACCGAGGGCGGGACCGACCAGATCACGCGCCGCCACGGTGGGGTGACGGTCGAACCAGCTCATCGCCACCGGCCGGATGGTCTTCGATCGGACGTACCAGTCGGCCATCCGTGAGGCGATCTCCGAGCCTTCCAGCGGGAGCAGCACCGATGCCAGCGTCGTGGGCCTGGAGAGCACCACCCGGAGAACGTAGGCGATGGCGTCGTCACCGAAGCGGGCGAGAACACGCTGCAACGCGGGGGCGGCGTCGAAGGAATGCACAGGCTCGGCATAGGACAGGTGGGGACGCACCAGTTCCTCCGGGGCCAAGGCGAAGATCGCCGCCTGGCGCCAGTCGTGCCCGCTGACCGCCCGCCGGACGGCCCCGTCCCAGTCGCCCACCCGCCCGAGCATCCAGCTGTAGCCGGTGTCGGTCTCT
>Ga0247713_1001264_pt1 | contig 12863 bp, 9 predicted proteins | sample 21E_NmetaG_FD_189936 | JGI IMG/M metagenome (GOLD analysis project Ga0247713, IMG submission 189936) | Soil microbial communities from hillslope of Landscape Evolution Observatory, University of Arizona, Oracle, AZ, United States - 2-1-E_N | ecosystem: Engineered > Artificial ecosystem > Mesocosm... | reverse complement strand
ACCCGGTCCAGTGGCTGGGCCCCCGCCTCCCCGAACCGATCCCCATCCCTGCGGACTCCTACGCGCCGGAGCCGGTCGTCCCCCTGGGCACCATCGAGATCCCGGCCATCGGGCTCACCCACCGCATGTACCAGGGCGTGACCCTGCACAACATCGACCGGGGGCCCAGCCACTGGACCGGGTCGGCGATGCCGGGGGAGATGGGGAACACCGTCATCGCCGGCCACCGGTCCACGGTGACGGAGCCGTTCCGTCGTATCGACCGCCTGGTGCCCGGCGATGCCGTGATCTTCACCGTCGGCGGCGCCCGCTGGACGTACCGGGTCACCGGCAATCTCGTCGTTCTGCCCGAGGACAGCTGGATCGCCGACCAGACGACGGCCTTCACCGGCACCCTGTACGCCTGCCATCCGATCGGCTCCGTGGCCGAGCGCTTCGTCGTCAGGCTGGTACTGGAGTCCTGACCGCTCAGCCGGTCGCGCTCCGGAGGAGCAGGGTGAGCCCCAGCATGACGCCGGCGACGGCCAGCGCCAAGAGGGCACCGAGGATCGCCACCAGCACGACCAGCGCGATGCCCGAACGGATCCTCACCCACAGCGAGTTGCGCCGGGCGGGGAGGACGCGCAGGCGCATGAGCTCGGAGTCTGCTCCGGCGAGCGCCGGCGTGACGGACATGCCGAGCGTGGGCCCCGACGGGGCCGCACTGGTGAAGACCTCCGGCGCCGGCGCCGCCGCCAGCTTCCGTTCCTTGCGCCGGCTGGTCTTGGCCTCGGCGCCAGACGATTGCTTCCGGATCGTGGGAGGCTGGTCAGGGCCATTCAGGACGACATGAACCACGGCGACGATCGCCGCCAGCACCACGCCGAAGCTCACGAGGAACGTGGACACTACCGACCCAACTCTAACGTGCGAGCAGGAGGGACCGCCGCCCGACAACCACTCCGGGGAGTCCAGCCGCCGGTGGGCGGTCGCCCTGGTGGCCCTGTGCGTGGTCCTGACCGGCGTGGCGGTGACCGCCCGCTACGTCCAGCTTCCGTACGACACCCTGGCTCCCGGATCGGCTCGATCGGTGAACAACGTCATCGAGGTCAGAGGCCATCCCGTCTACCCTCCCCAGGGCAAGCTTTTTTACACCACCGTCGCTGTTCGTGAGCGGGTGAACCCCTACGAGGCGATCGCCGGGTGGCTGGATCCGGCGGTGGAGGTCGTTCCCGAGAGCAAGGTACGGGGCACTATCCCGCCGGAGGAGTTCCGGCGGATGAACGTCGAGGCCATGGCGGACTCCAAGACGACCGCCCAGGTCCTCGCCCTCCGCCAACTCGGTTATACCGACCTGGGGGCGGGCGCCGAGGTCGTGGACGTGCAGCCCGACATGCCCGCCGGGCCCGTCTTGAAGCCCGGGGACGTCATCGTGTCCATCGATGGGAGAACGGTGGGAACCAGCGGCGACGCGGTGGCGGCCATCCGGGCCCGGGCCCCCGGCGACACGCTCCGCATGCGGGTCGAGCGAGGCGGGGCCCCGCCCTTCGACGCCCAGGCCGTCCTCGCCGCCGACGAGGGCCGTCCTCTCCTCGGCGTCCGGCTCTCCACCAAGGTCAAACTCCCTTTCGACATCGCCATCGAATCGGGCCGGGTCGTCGGCCCCTCGGCGGGGCTGGCATACAGCCTGCAGCTGCTCGACCTGCTCACGCCGGGCGAGCTGACCGGCGGTTCTTCGGTGGCGGTCACCGGCGAACTGCTGAGCGACGGCACCGTCGGGCCGATCGGCGGGGTGGCCCAGAAGGCGGTGGCGGTGCGGCGGGCCGGGATCAAGGTCTTCCTCGTCCCCAAGGAGAACGAAGCCGAGGCCCGGGCCCACGCCGGCACGAACCTGGAAGTCAGGGGGGTCGGGAGCTACGACGAGGCGCTGAACGCCCTGGGTTCCCTGGAGGGCAGCAACGCCTTGGCCCTCGGCAAGCCCGCCCAGGGGTCCTAGCGCGTCGCAGACCCGGGCGGGGCAGACGGCGGACCCTCGCAGCGACGGCGCCCGCCAGCAACGAATCGTGTGCGCCCCGCCACGCAGGGTGACTGGACAGAGCGGTACCATGAGCAAGATCGTCCGTCGCCGGGCTCCGAGGTTTCCGATGACCGCATCTCCGCTCGTGGCCCACCCCCGCTTCCCCGCGCCGGGCGGAGGCTAGGGAGCCATGTCCCCAGAGGGCGCCCAGCTGCGCTTCGCGGTCGAGTTCGCCACCTTCTTGGTGGCGGTGGCCGGCGCGGCCATCGTGCTCCTCCGCCCGAACCTGGTCGGTGCCAACCGGCGGTCCCGTGTCGTCCTGGCCCTCGGCTTCGCCGGGGTGGCTGCCGCCGCCTTCCTGCACGGGTCGATCCTCACCGGCACCCGCGAGTCGCTCGTCATCACGCTGCGGGGCGCCGGCATCGTGCTCCTGGCCATCGGGACCCTGGGATGGGGCGAGGCGCAGGCGTCCCGCCGGGCGCTGTGGATCTCCCTGGTCCTGATGACGGTCGCCGAGGCGGCGTCGGTCACCGACGCCGGCACCATCGCCGACTGGGCGCGGGGCGCCGGCGCCCTCGCTCTGGGCACCATGCTGATCACCTCGGCCCGCCGGTCGGTGCCGGCGCGCATCGCCGTCAGCACGGTGGCCACCCTCCTCCTGGTCGTGCTGGCCGTCTCGCTGGCGCTGTCGATCGTGATCTCGGGCAACGTGGAGCGCGAGGCGATACGCCGGGTGGAGGGCCGAGCGCTGGCCGAGGCCGAGGAGGTCTTGACCAGCTCGGGCAAGGACGCCAGCAACAGCGCCAAGCTCATCGCCCTCACCGTCTCGGGCCGGCCCGCGGAGTTCCTCATCGGGCTGTCGAACCGCCCGACCGCCGACAACGTCATCCTCGGCGACCTGCAGAACTTCGTACAGGCCGGGCTGCTGTCGGCATCGGGCCCGCTGCTCTATGCCACCGAGAAGCGCCGGGTCATCGCCGCCATCGGGCTGGACACGGTGGGCGCCGACGCCCTCGTCGGGTCGGGAGCGGTGAACGAGCTGCTCGACCGCCGGCAGGACGACGGCAGCTCCATCGAGGTCATGGGCAGCCGGGTGCTGGCCGTCGGCGCCCATGCGGTCAAGGTCCGGGCGCCGGAGGGCGAACGGGTGGTGGGCATCGTCGTCGCCTCTGCCGACCTCACCCGTGACTACCTGACGCAGCGGGCGCGCAACGACCCCAAGGTGTCGCTGGGACTGGTGGACAGGGAGCGGGTCCTGGTGAGCTACGGCATCCCCCTGGCGACAGGGCCGGTGCTTGGAGTGGCCCGCGACGCCCTGCGTTCCACCGACGCCAGCGCCACACGCGTCGCCGCCGGCACCTTCCTTGCCGCCCGGGCGGTCGTGGCCCCCGACGGGGCCCGGGTGCTGGCGGTCGTGGCGACGTTGCCCACGACGGTGGTGGACGACACCCGCAACTCCCTGTTCCGCAACCTGTTCCTGGTCGGGCTGCTCACCTCCCTCGCCGCCTTCTTCGTCGCCGTCTTCGTCGGGGAGCGCATCGGCGTCGGCCTGCGCCGGCTGACCCGGGCCGCAGAGGCCATCCAAGCCGGCGACCTGACGGTGCGCACCCACGTCGTCAGCCCCGATGAGGTCGGCGTGCTCAGCGCCACCTTCGACTCCATGGCCGAGTCGATCGAGACCCTCGCCGCCGAGCTGCGCCAGACCGCCGAGGAGGAAGCCAAGACCCGCACCCGGCTGGAGACCGTGGTGGCCGGCATGGGCGAGGCCCTGGTGGCCGTCGACGCCGCCGGCCGCGTCACCACGTTCAACGCCGCGGCCGAGGAGCTGTTCGGCGTCCGGGCCCGCGACGCCCTGGGCCAGCCCGCGTCCGCAGTGGCCACCATCGTGGCCGAGGACGGATTGGACCTGTCGTCGCGGCTCGCTCAGCCTTCGACCAACCCGTGGAGCGCGGCGGCGCTGGTGCTGCGCGACGAGGACACCCGCATCCCCGTGGCGCTCTCCGCCGGCAGCCTGGGCCGCCCCGGAGGTCCTCCGGTCGGCAGCGTGTACGTGCTGCGGGACATGCGGCGGGAGCGGGAGGCGGAGCGGGCCAAGAGCGAGCTGCTGTCCAACATCAGCCACGAGCTGCGCACGCCCTTGGTGCCCATCAAGGGGTACGCCGAGCTGCTGCTGCGCCGCAAGGTGCCGGCGGCCAAGGCCAGGCAGTCCCTCGCCGAGATCGTGGAGGCCGCCGACCGGTTGGAGCTGGTCGTGCAGCGGCTGCTCGACGTGGCTGCCCAGGACGCCACCCCGGTCAGCGTCCGCCACGAGCCCGTGCCGGTGCGACCGCTGCTGGAGTCGGTGGTCAACCGGTGGAAGAGCCGGGTCGACGACCGTCACCCCATCACTCGCAGGACGGCGCGCGACCTCCCCGACCTCATCGGCGACCGCCGGCTGCTCGAACGGTGCCTCGACGAGCTGGTCGACAACGCGGTCAAGTTCTCGCCCGCAGGCGGCACGGTGGCGGTGACGGCCACGATGTCGACCGACGGGTCCGACGACGGCCAGGGCGGGCCCGCGGTGCAGATCGCAGTTCGCGACCACGGGATCGGCATCCCCCCGGACCGGCTCGACCGCATCTTCGAGGACTTCTCCCAGGGAGACAGCTCGCCGACCCGCCAGTTCGGCGGCCTGGGCCTGGGACTGGCACTCGTCCGCCGCATCGTCCATGCCCACCAAGGAGAGCTGCTCTGCGAGACCACCCCCGGCGAGGGCTCGACGTTTTCCATCGTGCTACCTGTCAACCCGTCCGCCCGGACGTCACCGAGAAAGAAGGTGCGCTCCTGATGCGCCGGCCAACACCAGCGGTCGTCGCAACCCTGATGGTGCTGGGCCTGGTGCTGGCCGGGTGCAGCGAGTCCACGCCGCCGGCCGCCGGCCGCCTCACGGTGGAGGGTCAGGCGGAGATCCTCCACCCGGGAGAGGACCGTCGGGAGGTGACGGCGTCCCGCGACCTCAGGGCCGGCGACCGCGTCCGCGTCCGCCAAGGGACCGCCATCATCGAGCTGCGGGACGACCGGCGCTTCGAGTTGCGCCAGGGCTCCGACCTCGAGCTGCTGCCCAGGGAGGAGACCTCCAACATCCAGCCGACCCTGATCGGTGGCGACCTCCTGGTCGTTTCCGACGCCAGGCCCCTGGTCGTGGCGGCCACCAACGGCGCCCAGATCGCCGTCCATGGCCACGCCCGTCTCTCCCGCGGCGTGTCGTTGCTGGTGGCGACCTACGAGGGCACCGCCGAGCTGAGCGCCGGCGGATCGAGGCTCACAGTGCCCGCCCTCCGCCAGGCGTCGCTGCCGGCGACCGGCGAGTTCCCGGCCCAGGTGTCGCCCTTGGAGTACGCAAGCACCGATGGATGGGACCAGCGCTACCTCTCCGACGCCATGGACCTCAGCAACCAGCTGAAGAGGCGCAGCGACGGGTTCACGTCCCAGCTCGGGCCCAACGAGGGCCGTTCGCTGAACTACTTCCGGGAGCTGCTTCCCCGGCTGGCCGCGGAGCCCGCATTCACCGCCGCTCTCCTCAACTCCCGCCGGGCACCGGGCGAGACCCTGGTGGGCGCTGCCATCGTCCTGGAGGGCAGCAGGGGCACCTTCGCCGAGCGGTGGGCGGCGGTGTTCACCTTCCGCGACCAGGGAGCGGAGTGGGGACTGGTCGCCATGGACCAAGGCGTGGAGCGAGCGCCGCTGTTCACCACCATCGACGACGCCATCAGCAGGACGCCGACCCAGTTCGCCGCCGGCCCGCCTCCGGACCGCCCGCCGACGTCGTTGAACCCGCCGGTCGGCGGGGGGCCGCGGCCGACGGTCCCGGCCACCACGACCACCACCGTGGCCCGTCCGCGGCCGGGTGCGACGCCGACCACGACGCTTCCGGCGCCGGCCCCGAGTGGACCGAGCACCGGCGTCACCGGGCCGCTCAACACAGGGACCCCTCTCGACCAGCCGGTCAACGACCTCGTCAACACCCTGACCGGCCTCCTGAGGAGCCTGGGCCAGCAATAGCGTCCGCGTTCTGGCCGGTGGCGGGGCGTACGCTGGCGCCATGGGGGACGACCAGATCGTTATCTCCAGCGGCCAGGCCATAACGCCGGAGACGGTGATGGGCCGGAGCTTCACGTCGGCCTTCCGCGGCTACCACCCGGCCGAGGTCAGGCAGTTCCTGAAGCAGGTCAGCGACGAGATGGCCGCCGGCGCCGAACGCGAGGCGCAGCTACGCCGAGAGCTCCAAGAGGCGCTCGCTCGGGCCGCGCATCCCGAGCTCGACGAGGCCACGGTCACCGGGGTCCTCGGCGAGCATGCGGCGAGGCTGCTGGCCGGCGCCCGTGAGACGGCGGCCTCCATCACCGCCGAGGCCCAGCAGCGGGGCGAAGCCTTCGTCCGGGAGGGCGAGGCGCGCATTGCCCGGCTCCGGGCCGAGGCCGACGGCCTGCTGGCCAGAAGGGTGACCGAGGCCGACGCAGCGGCCGACTCCATCCGCAGGGAGGCCGAGGCGGCGGCCGGCGCCGCCATCGAGCGCGCCACCCAGCAGGGCAAGGAGATGGTGGGCGAGGCCCGGGCCGTGCGTGAGCGCATGCTGGCGGACCTGAACAAGCGCCGGCGGTCGGCCCAACTCCAGATCGAGCAGCTCCGGGCTGCCCGCGACCGCCTCCTGGCCGCCTACGACGTGGTGCGCCGCACGGTCGACGAGGCCACCGCCGAGCTGGAGGCGGCCGAGCCCGAGGCCCGCTTGGCCGCCGAGGAAGTGGGTCGCCGCGCCGAGGACCTGAACCTGGACGCCCGTCCGGAGCGCCTCTCGTCGCCGGCCCGCCAGGCCGAACCCGCCCGCACCCCGGTGAGCGTCGGCGCCCCGCGCCTGGGCCGGGAGCGGCGGGACATGCCGTCGCCGGCTACGTCGCTGTTCCGGCGCCTCGATGAGCCGGCGCCCGTCCCGCCGGCGCCGCCGGAGCCCCCCCACCTGCGCCCGCAGACCGTGGCCGGCTCGATCGCCGGGCGGCTGCCGTCGCCCGCCCTGCCGCCGGTCGCCGAACCGGATCCGCCCGCGCCCGAGCCGGTGTCCGAGCTGGCCACGAGCGAGGTCCCGATCATCACCGTCGACCCGCCGGGCCCGGCCATCGACGACCTCCCGGCCGGCGTCGTCGACGATCTCTTCGCCCGCATGCGGGCCGAGCATCCGGAACCGGAGCCGGACCTGGCGCCGGCCGCCATCGAGCCGCTCGATGCGCCGGCCGTCGAGACGCCGGCGCCGGCCATAGACGTGGTGAGCGGCGAGCGGGCCCTGGAGGGGCGCGACGAGCTGCTGGAGAACCTGGAGGCCGGGCTGGCCCGGGCGCTCAAGCGGCTCCTCGGCGACGAGCAGAACGAGGTGCTCGACGCCCTCCGCCGGCTCGGCCCGTCCACGCCCGACGGTGTCCTGCCCGGGGTCGAACACCAGCTCGGCGGCTACCGCGAGGCGGCACTGCCCTGGCTGCAGCAGGCGGCCCGGGCCGGCGCCGGCTTCGTCGCCGACCCGGAGGCGGCCACGGTGGCCGACGAGGTGACGACCGTGGACGCCGTGGCCGGGGCGTTGGCCGCTGAGCTGGTCGAGCCGATGCGAGCCCGCCTCACCCGGGCGCTGGCGGCCGGCACCGACGCCGGCGACCCCTCGGTCGCCGCCGAAAGCCTCCGGGCCACCTACCGGCAATGGAAGGTCCAGCAGGTGGAGGAGTGCGCCCGCCACCATGTCGTGGCCGCGTTCAGCCTGGGTGCCTTCGCGGCCACGTCGCCGGCGGCCATGCTGCAGTGGCTGGTCGACGAGGACGGCCACTGTCCCGATTGCGACGACAATGCACTGGCCGGGCCCACGGCCAAGGGTCAGGCCTTCCCTACCGGCCAGCTCCATCCCCCGGCCCACCCCGGCTGCCGCTGCCTCCTCGTGCCCGTTTCCGGCTGAGCACCCTACGCGGCGACACCGCTCTAGGCTGATTCCCTAGCACCGCTGCCGCAGTCCCCGGAAGGAAGTACGTGCGCGCTCCAACCGACATGGCCGGACGCCGGCGCCGACCGGCGCGGGGCCGGATCCTGCTCGTACTCGTCGCCGTCGCCGTCTTCTTCTTCCTGGTTTCACTGCGCGGGATCGCCGGCTTCTACACGGATTACCTCTGGTTCGACGAGCTCGCCATCACCTCGGTCTGGCGCTCGGTGCTCGGCACCAAGATCGCCCTCGGCGTCATCTTCACCCTCCTGTTCTTCGCCCTCCTCTGGGCCAACCTGGCCATCGCCGACCTCATCGGCCCCACCTTCCGCCCCCTGGGCCCGGAGGAACAGCTGATCGAGCGCTACCACGAGGCGGTCGGCCAGCGCGCCGGTCTGGTCCGGGCTGCCGTGGCGGGCGCCTTCGCCCTCATCGCCGGCCCCGGTGCCGCCCGCCAGTGGGACTCGTGGATGCTTTTCCGCAACCACGTCCCGTTCGAGACGCGCGACGCCCTGTTCCAGAAGGACCTGGGCTTCTTCGTCTTCCAGCTGCCGTTCGCCAAGTTCGTCGTCGACTGGCTGTTCGCCTCCCTGGTGATCGTGGCCATCATCACCGCCGTGGCCCACTACCTGAACGGCGGCATCCGGTTCCAGACGCCGATGCAGAAGGTGACACCTCAGGTGAAGGCCCACCTCTCGGTGCTGATGGCCGTCCTGGCCATGCTCAAGGCCGTCGACTACTACCTCGAGAAGTTCGAGCTGGTGTACTCGACGCGGGGCGTCGTCCAGGGCGCCGGCTACACCGACGTGAAGGCGCAGCTGCCGGCCATGCAGCTACTCCTCGGCATCTCGATGATCGCCGCCATCCTGTTCATCTACAACATCTTCCGGCGGGGCTGGGTCCTGCCGGTCATCGCCCTGGGCCTGTGGGCCATGGTGTCGGTGGTCGTGGGCGCGGCCTACCCGGCCGCCGTCCAGCAGTTCCAGGTCCAGCCGACGGAGTCCTCGCGGGAGCGGCCCTACATCGACCGCAACATCAAGGCCACCAAAGCGGCCTTCAACCTGCGCGACGTCACGGTGAACTCCTTCGAGGCGGACAACACCGTCACCGCCGCCGAGCTCGATAACAACAGGTCCACCATCGAGAACGTTCGCCTGTGGGACCCAGACCCCAACATCTTGGAGCAGACCTACAACCGCCTCCAGCAGATCCGGAACTTCTACAAGTTCAACGACGTCGACATCGACCGGTACGTGGTCGACGGTCGGGTCCGCCAACAGCTCATCTCCGCACGCGAGCTGAACATCGACGGCATCCCCTCGGCCTCCTGGGTCAACCGGCACCTCGTCTATACCCACGGCTACGGCGCCGTCCTCACCCCGAGCAGCGCGGTGGAGCCTGACGGGAAGCCGGCGCTCCAGCTCAAGGATCTGCCCCCGACGGGCGCGCCCACCATCGCCCAGCCCGCCATCTACTACGGCCAGGAGATGGGCGGCTACGCGATCGTGAACACCAAGCAGCGGGAGATCGACTACGCCGAGGCCGACGGGACCAACCACACCACCGTCTACAACGGTGGGGGTGGGGTGAAGATCGACTCCATGCTCCGGCGGGCCGCCCTTTCCCTGCGCTTCGGCGACTTCAACCCGCTGATCTCCAGCTTCGTGACCTCGGAGTCACGTGCCATCTACGTCCGCGACATCGACGAGCGGGTGCGGAAGGCGGCGCCGTTCCTGCGCTTCGACAGCGACCCGTACCCGATTATCTACCAGGGCAAGATCCAGTGGCTGTACGACGCGTACACCACCACCAGCCGGTACCCCTACAGCCAGGCGGCGGAGGTCGCCCGCCTCGAGCCGCGCAGCGGGCTCAACGTGCACTTCAACTACGTCCGCAACTCGGTGAAGGTGCTGATCGACTCCTACACCGGCAAGATGACCTACTACGTCGTCGACCAAGGTGACCCCATTATCCGGGCATGGCGGAACGCATTCCCGAAGCTGTTCACCGACGGCGTCGAGGTCGAGCCCGAGTTGCGCCGCCACTTCCGGTACCCGGAGGACCTCTTCCGGGTCCAGACGAACATGTTCGGCCGCTACCACATCTCCGACGCCGGCGACTTCTACAACAACACCGACGCGTGGGACATCGCCCAGGAGCCCGGCGTCGTCGCCGCCGCCACGCCGCTGGTGCCGACCGCCAACGCCGCCGGCCAACCCACCCGGGCAAGGGAACCGCGGATGGACCCGTACTACCTGCTCATGCGCCTGCCGAACGAGACCACCGAGGACTTCCTCCTCCTCCAGCCTTTCGTCCCCCGATCGACAGACGACAGCGTGAAGGTGCTCAGTGCCTTCATGGTGGCCAAGAGCGACGTCAACAACTACGGCAAGCTCGAGGCCTTCGTCATGCCGCGGAGCCGCCAGGTGGACGGCCCCGCCATCGTCAACGCCCGCATGAACCAGGAGCCCGAGGTGTCCCGGGAGATCACCCTCCTCGGCACCGCCGGCTCCAAGGTCCGCCTGGGCAACCTGCTGCTGATCCCCATCGAACAGTCGCTGCTCTATATCCGCCCGCTGTACGTCGAGGCCGAGGGCACGCCGCTGCCCCAGCTCAAGAAGGTCATCGTCGTGTACGGGGACAGGGTCGTCATCAAGGACTCGCTGCGGGAGGCGATCACCACGCTGTTCCCGGGCAGCAATCCGGTCACGCTGGAGCAGCAGGGCATGGGCGCCGCCCCGCCGGCACCGCCGGGCCAGGCCACCCCGCCGCCAGCCGGCACCCCCCCGCCGCCGGCCACGAACGTCAGCGACCTCCTGAACGAGGCCACGGCCAGGTTCACCGCCGCCGAGGAGGCGCTGAAGGCGGGAGACCTCGCCGGCTACCAGAAGGCCACCAACGAGGCCAAGGAGCTGGTGCGCCGCGCGTCGGACCAGGCGAAGATCACCTCCGGCGCGCCGGCGACGACGACCCCGACGACGAGGCCGACCGCGTAGGTGTAACCTGGGCTGATCCGCCGCGGGGTGGAGCAGTCTGGTAGCTCGTCGGGCTCATAACCCGAAGGTCGCAGGTTCAAATCCTGCCCCCGCCACCAAGAAAAGAGCAGGTCAGGGCCGGTGCGCAAGCACCGGCCCTTCTGTTTGGGGTGGCGATCTTCTACCGGATCTTCTACCGGACGTTCTGAGACGACCCGGCACGGGGTGGCATCCGGCGGCCTCGAGGGTCATGTCCCCCGCCTTCTCGCCGGCGGTCGGTACCCTCATCTCGTGAGCCCGGCTTCGCCTCTGCGCCGCCACGGCCGCTCCTGGTGCCACTGACGCCGTGCAGGCCGTGTACTACCGGGACCCGCACGGCCGCGAGCCGGTCAACGACTTCTTGGACGGCCTGGCCCCGGAGCGGCAGGAGGAGATCGACTTCAAGATCAGCCTGCTCAACCGGGTCGCCAACAATGACCCGCCGCTCCCGTTCCCGCACAGCTCCCAGGTGGACGGCCAGCTCCGGGAATTGCGCTGCCACTATGGCCGGGACCTGTATCGCGTCCTGTACCAGAGGTCCGGGAACCTCTTCGTACTCCTCCATGCGCTGGAGAAGCGGACCGGCACCCTGCCGCCGGCCGACATCGACATCGCCAAGAAGCGGTTCGAGGACTTCCGGGCGCGTATGGAGCAGCGGCCTCGCCGACCTCCGAGGCCCGCCGGCCATGACGCACCGTAGGCCGGAACTTATCAAAACTGATAAGCTCGGTCCATGTCTCGCAAGGTCAGTTCCTCGAGCAAAGCGGTCGCCAAGCCGGCGCCCGGTGCCGGGCGCGCCGGGACGCCCGGTCCTGTCGGCAGCACTGCCGAGGAGGCCTCCTCCCGCCGGGCTGCCCGCAGTCCCGAATACCGGGCCCAGCAGGCGGGTCGGGAGGGGGTGCGGGAGATCGCGTGGCTGCTGATCAAGTACCGGATGGACAAGGGCCTGAGCCAGGAGCAGCTGGCTGAGCTCGTCGGCACGAGCCACTCGCAGATTTCCCGCATTGAGAGCGGCCGGCACCGCACGAACCTCGGCACCCTGTCTCGCATCGCCCACGCGCTCGACATGCGGATGGTTGTGGGCTTCGAGACCACGACCTCTGGCGGGCGCACCAAGCGAGACCTCGTGTCCTTCTAGGTCGTCCTACTCGTCGTCATCGACCTCGCTGGCGGGGACGGTGGGCGGCAGGACCCCGGCGACGAGCTTGGAGAACACCGTCGCTGCGTCGGCTTGCATACCAGGGATGATGTGCTGGTACACGGTGATGGTGAAGGCCGGATTGGCGTGGCCGAGGCGTTCGCTGACCACCTTCACCGGGACGCCGGCCTTGAGCAGGATCGAAGCGTGCGTGTGCCTCAGGTCGTGAAGTCGTATCCGTGAGAGCGGGGACCGCGCCAGGAGGCGATCGAACGATTGGGAGAACGCGTCGGGGTTCGTGGGTGTTCCGTCGGGGCGAGGGAAGACCAGATCCTTGTCCTGGTAGGCCGCCGGGCCGACGAGCTCTCGCTCCGCGCACTGTCGCTTCCGCCAAGCCTTCAGCACGGCGATCGTGCGCTCGTCCAGATCGATCGAGCGTCGCCCGGTGTCGGTCTTCACGTCGGAGATCATGAGCTTGTCGGCGACGAGGATCACCGCTTGGCGTACCGCGAGCCTTCGCCGGTCGAGGTCGACATCGCTCCATCGAAGGCCGAGCACCTCACCACGGCGCATCCCGGTGTGGGAGGTCACGAACCATGCCGTGTCAACGGCGGCCGAAAATTGACCCCCCTGCGGCAGATGAAAATTGACCCCCCTGCCCCGGGTCACCGTCACCCTCAGTGTCCGAGAGGCACCCTCCTCGCGCTGAATCGCCCGCACCCCAGC
>Ga0247713_1001263_pt1 | contig 12872 bp, 12 predicted proteins | sample 21E_NmetaG_FD_189936 | JGI IMG/M metagenome (GOLD analysis project Ga0247713, IMG submission 189936) | Soil microbial communities from hillslope of Landscape Evolution Observatory, University of Arizona, Oracle, AZ, United States - 2-1-E_N | ecosystem: Engineered > Artificial ecosystem >... | reverse complement strand
GCCGGCGGCGCCGGATGAGGCAAAGCCGGTCCCGAAGCCTGAACCGGCAGCGGTTCGCCTGCCGAAGCCGGCCCCGACCCCGGAGCAGGAACAGGAAGAGGCGCTGCGCCGCGCCCGCAATGAAGAGGTTTATGCGCGCAAGGTGGAAGCGGCCCAGGCGCGGCGCGAGGCAACCGAGCGCAAGAAAGCCGAGAAGGAGCAGCGGCGCGCGCAGCGTGACTGAGCACTGCGCACGGTCCTGTTCAAACCCTCAGATCATCAAACCGCACGCCGCATCTTTCCGACCTTCGTCTTCTGGGCCGTGTCTTCGGCCGGCACGAGCCTCACGATGGCAAGGCTGCAATTGTCGGCCTTTTCTCCGGCCGCGCGTTCACGTGCCTTCTGGATCAGCATTTCCGATGCCTGGCGCGGCGGGTTCATCGCAATCGCCGCGCCGAGTTCAGACTCGTTCAGGTAGTGCCACAGACCGTCGCTGCACAGGAGGAAGGCATCGCCGGCCTTCAGGCCGGTGTGGCGGCCAAGCGACACCTCGGGTTCGTTGTCGTGCGAACCGAGCGCGCTGAGCAGCACGTTGGCCATCGGATGACCGGCCGCCTTCTCGCGTGCGAGCTTGCCTTGGCTGACAAGGTCTTCCACATAGGAGTGATCGCGGGTGCGCGAGGCGAAGTTGGGGCCGTCGAAACGGTACAGCCGCGAATCGCCCACGTGCGCCCAGAATGCCTCGCGCTGCGGCGTGAGAACCAGGGCGACCATCGTGCTGTGCGGGTTCTTCTCGGCGGCGAAGGATGTGAGCTTGATGATGGTGTGGGCATCACGCGCGATTGCCTCGAGCATCTTCGCCACGTCGTCGGTGAGGGGGGAGAACAGGTCGAATGCCTGCCGGGCGGTGCGCAGCACCTGTTCCGCGGCCATCGAGCCGCCGCTCATGCCGCCCATGCCGTCGGCCAGAATCGCCATCACATAGCCGGGGGCTTTCGGTGCCGTGTAGAGCGCCACGCGGTCCTGCTGCTCGCCGCGGTCGCCGAGATGCTGGCCGGTGCCCGCTTCGATCTTGTAGTGGCCCATAGAAGGACTGGTAAGGACTGGTCAGAAAAACGGGGAATTATTGCATTCGGAAAGACTGGCGGCGATTTCTGGCAAGCAATTGTTACACGCCGCGCATCGGTGCCGGACAGGCGCTCGCCAGCGCCTAGCCGCTGGAGTGATTCAATCCTACAATACCGGTTATCGCACTCCCATCGTGGATCATGACATCAAAAGAAGACATCCGCCGCAGGATCGTTGAACTCGAAGTCGAGCACCGGGATCTGGATTCCGTGATCGACCTGCTCGCCAACGAGGTTTTGCGCGACGAACTGCAGTTGCGGCGTCTGAAGAAGCGCAGACTGCAGCTGAAGGATCATATCACCCTGCTGCGAATGCAACTGGTACCCGACATTCCCGCCTGACAACCCGGCTTGCACCGGGCAATTTCCCTGCCTTGACCGACGCTCCCTCCGTTCTGCCACCCGCTCCCGACCACGAGGGCGAGGTCGCCCGCCTGTTTGCGGTCGGCGGCCCGCTTTCCGAAGCGGTTGCCGGCTTTCGTCCGCGCCAGTCCCAGACCGAGATGGCCGAGGCGATCGCCGCAGCCATTGCCGAACGCAGGACGCTGATCGCCGAAGCGGGCACCGGCACCGGCAAAACTTTCGCCTATCTCGTGCCCGCGCTGCTGTGGGGCGGGAAGGTGATCCTGTCCACTGGGACCAAGAACCTGCAGGACCAGCTCTATCTGCGTGACATTCCGACCGTGCGCCGGGCCCTGAACGCCCCGGTGTCGGTTGCGTTGCTGAAGGGGCGGGCCAACTACGTCTGTCATTACCATTTCGAACGCACGCAACAGAACGGCCGGCTCACGTCCCGCGAAGACGTGGGTTATCTGCGCGAGATTGGACGCTTCATCAAGACCACGTCCTCCGGCGACAAGGCCGAGCTGGCGCGCGTGCCCGAGTCGGCGTCGGTGTGGAACCTGGTCACGTCCACGCGCGAGAACTGCCTCGGCGCCGATTGCCAGTATTACCAGGACTGTTTCGTGATGAAGGCGCGCAAGGAAGCGCAGCAGGCCGACGTGGTGGTCGTGAATCACCACCTGTTCTTCGCCGACGTCGCGCTCAAGGACACCGGGGTGGCCGAACTGCTGCCGTCGGCGAATACCGTGATCTTCGACGAGGCGCACCAGCTGCCCGAGACCGCGACGCTGTTCTTCGGCGAATCGGTTTCGACTTCGCAGGTGCTCGAACTGTGCCGCGACGTGCTGGCCGAAGGACGCGCCCACGCGCGCGACGGGGCGGACTGGGGACAGGTGGTGGTGCCGGTGGAAAAAGCCGCGCGCGACTTGCGCCTGGCGTTTCCCCAGGACGTCGTCCGGCTGTCGGTGGCGCAGATCGCGCCGTCGAGCGCCTTCTTCCCCGCACTGGACGCGCTGCAGGCGCAGCTGGGTGCGATGCTCGAGGTTCTCGAGCGCCAGGCGGAGCGCGCCGAGACCCTCGAGCAATGCCGCGTGCGCGCGCTCGAACTGGCACGCCGGCTGGATGCATGGAGAGCCGCCCGCGACGTGGAACCGACCGGCGAAGCCCAGGAGCGCGTACTGTGGGTGGAAGCATTTTCCTCCTCGCTGCAGCTGCATCAGACGCCGTTGTCGATCGCGCCCATCTTCAGCAGGCAGCGCGAGGGTACGCCGCGCGCCTGGATCTTTACGTCGGCGACGTTGGCGGTCAAGCAGGATTTCACCCACTATGCGTCGCAGATGGGCTTGTGGAACGAGGCTGCGCAATCCTGGCCCAGCCCCTTCGACTATCAGGCGCAGGGCTTGCTTTACGTCCCGCACAACCTACCTGATCCGAATTCGCACGATTACACCGACGCCGTTGTCGACGCCGCCTTGCCCCTGATCGAGGCGGCGGGCGGACGCGCCTTCCTGCTTTGCACGACGCTGCGCGCGGTCACGCGGGCCGCTGAGCGGCTGCGCGCCGAGTTCGAGCGTCGCGGCTGGCCGTTCCCGCTGATGGTCCAGGGCGAGGCGGGCCGCACCGAACTGCTCGATCGCTTCAGGAGCGCGGGCAATGCGGTACTCGTGGGCAGCCAGAGTTTCTGGGAAGGCGTGGACGTGCGCGGCGACGCGCTGTCGCTGGTCGTGATCGACAAGCTGCCGTTCTCGCCGCCGGACGATCCGGTGCTTGCCGCACGCATCGAGGCAATGGAGCGCAAGGGCCTGAACGGCTTCGTGCACCACCAGCTGCCTGCGGCGATCATCAATCTAAAGCAGGGTGCGGGGCGTCTGATTCGCGACGAGACCAATCGCGGGGTGCTGATGATCTGCGATCCGCGCCTCATCTCGAAACCCTACGGCAGGCGGATCTGGCAGAGCCTGCCGCCGTTCAGGCGTACGCGCGAGAGGGATGTCGCATGCGCGTTCCTGCAGCAGGTCGACGCGCCCGCCGCGTGAGCGGCCGGCGCGCCCGGTACTACTTGTAGGGTTGGATCACCACCTTCCCGGTCACCTTGCGCGCGGCCATGTCGTTCAGGGCGCGCGCTGTTTCAGCCAGTCCGTAGCGCGCCGAGATATGCGGCCGGATCTTGCCTTGCCCCATCCACTCCATCAGTTCCCGCATCGCCGCCAGGTTGGCTTTCGGTTCGCGCTTGGCGAACTCGCCCCAGAACACGCCGACCACCGAGGCGCCCTTGAGCAGCGGAAGATTGAGCGGCAGCTTGGGAATCTCGCCGTTGGCGAAGCCGATGACGAGATAGCGTCCGCGCCAGGCGATTGAACGGAACGCCGGTTCCGTGTACTCGCCGCCGACCGGGTCGTAAATCACGTTCGGACCCTTGCCATCGGTCGCGGCCTTGATCGCTTCGCGCAGATCGGTGGTGCTGTAGTTGATCGTGAGGTCCGCGCCGTGTTCGCGGCACACCGCCAGCTTGTCGTCGCTGGACGCCGCCGCGATCACGCGTGCGCCCAGCGCCTTGCCTATTTCAATCGCCGCCAGGCCCACGCCGCCCGCCGCACCCAGCACCAGCATGGTCTCGCCAGCTTTCAATTGGGCGCGGTCGACCACCGCATGATGCGAGGTTCCGTAAGTGAGCGTGACCGCCGCGGCCGTATCGAAATCGAGACCTGGAGGCATCGGCATCGCCGCCGCGGCCGGGACGGCGATCTGCTGCGCGAACGCGCCCTGGCTCACGAAGGCCAGTACCTTGTCGCCGGGCTTGAGATGGGTAACGCCTTCGCCCACCGCGCGCACCACGCCGGCCAGTTCGCTGCCCGGCGTGAATGGCAGCTGGGGCTTGGCCTGGTACTTGTTCTGGATGATCAGCACATCAGGAAAATTCACGCCCGCGGCCTGCACATCGATCGCCACCTGCCCCGGGCCCGGGACCACGTCCGGCAACTCTTCGACAACCAGCGAATCGGGCGGTCCCCATGCTTTGCACACTACGGCTTTCATGATGTCTCCTGATGTTGGGTTTATAAAAAAGAACGACCGTTCCATTTTAGCGCAAGTGTCGGGCCGCCTGTTAGGCGATGCGATCCCGCGGTTTGCGAAAGTGTTGCTTCGGGTAAAATCGGCGCCATGAAAATCCTGGTTAGTAACGACGACGGCTATCTTGCGCCGGGTTTGATCGCCCTTGCCGAGGCGCTCAAGCCGATTGCCGACATTGTCGTCGTTGCACCGGACAGCAACCGGTCCGGCAGCTCGAATTCGCTCACGCTTGACCGGCCATTGTCGGTTTACCGGGCCGAGAACGGCTTTTACTTCGTCAATGGCACGCCATCGGACTGCGTCCATATCGCGCTCACCGGGGTGCTGGATGAAAAGCCGGACCTTGTCGTATCCGGGATCAATCAGGGACAGAACATGGGCGACGACACCTTGTATTCCGGGACGGTCGCCGCCGCCACCGAAGGTTTCCTGTTCGGTATCCCCGCGATCGCATTCTCGCAGGTTGAAAAGGGCTGGGCGCATCTCGAGTCGGCCGCGCGCATCGCCCGGGAAATCGTGGAACGCAGCGCCGATCGCGGACTTGGGGCGCTGGGGCGGCCGTATCTGCTCAACGTCAATATTCCGAACCTGCCGTATGAACAGATCCCCGGCTTGCGTCCGAGCCGGCTCGGCAAGCGCCACGAGTCCGAAGCCGTGATCAGGAGCACCGATCCGCACGGGCGCGAGATCTACTGGATCGGACCGGCGGGCCGTGCCAAGGATGCCGGGGAAGGGACGGATTTCCATGCCGTGACGAACGGCTATGTCTCGATTACCCCGCTTCAGGTCGACCTCACCCACACCGAGCAGTTGCGCGCACTTCAGCAGGGGCTGGTATGAACGCCAAGGAAAAACGCTTTCCGTTATCGCTGGACTCGGTCGTCAGCAAAGCGCGGGAAGCCGCCGGCTCGCGCTCAGCCAGCAGTGGCACTGCCCAGACCGCCAGTCGCAATGCGCTTGCTCACCAGACCAGGGCGCCGGTCCCATCCATGGAGGCGCCGCGCGTGGCGCCGGTCGTGTCGGATGCGGTGCGCGGGGCGATGGTGGGTCGCGTCGCGCAGCAGGGCGTGAAGGACAAGAAGGTGCTTGCCGCACTGGAGGCGATCCCGCGCCACCTGTTCGTGCAGCCGGCGCTGGCCAGTCAGGCCTATATCGACGCGTCCTTGCCGATCGGGCATCACCAGACGATTTCTCAGCCCTATATCGTGGCGCGCATGATCGAGGTCCTGCGCGACAACAAGGCCGGCGGGAGGCTGGAACGGGTGCTGGAGATCGGCACCGGCTGCGGCTATCAGGCGGCGGTCCTGTCCCTGGTTGCGGTCGAGGTTTACTCGGTCGAACGCATCAAGCCGCTGCACGAACTGGCGAAGTCGAATCTGCGTCCGCTGCGCATCCCTAATATCCGATTGCAATACGGAGATGGTATGCTTGGGCTTCCCCAGGCAGCTCCTTTCGACGGCATCATCCTCGCCGCCGCCGGTCTCGAGGTCCCGCAGGCTCTTCTCGAGCAGTTGAGCATAGGTGGTCGCTTGGTTGCGCCGGTTGGAGAGCAGCGGCAGGTCCTGCAGCTCATCGAACGTGTCGCGCAGCGCGAATGGAAGACGACCACCCTGGAAGGGTGCCATTTCGTTCCGCTGCGACCCGGTGTCATATAGGTTTTCCCGCGCACGCCCTTGCAGACGTGCGCGCATCTGAATATTGCATAAGCATGAGAAAGTCCAGTTTCACGGTTGTTGCCTTCATTCCCGTTCTGCTCGCTGCCTGCAGTACCGCCACCCGTGCGCCCGCTCCGGTGCTCGACCGTACCAGCGCGGCGCGTCCGGTCGAGAATGGACGGCCGGGCGTGGCGGCCAATCAGGTGCCGAAACAGGCGGATGCGCGCGGCTTCTACACGGTCAAGCGCGGCGACACGCTGATCCAGATCGCCCTCGAATTCGGCCAGAATTATCGCGACCTCGTTGTCTGGAACAATCTTGCAAACCCGAACGACATCAAGGTCGACCAGGTCCTGCGGGTCTTGCCGCCAGAGACAGGAGCGCAGACAGCGAGCGTGGCCACTACGCCGGGCGTCGAAGTCCGTCCGCTCGCGCCGGGTGCTGCCGCCGGGACCAGCAAGACCTCGCCGCGCGGCGACAAGCGGCCGTATTCCGACGCCGCATTGGCGGAAATGCAAAAGGGTGAAGGCGAGCCCACGCCTTCTGCGCAGGCAAGCGCTCCTGCTGCGAGCGTGCCGGGATCGCCGGCGCGTGGGCCGCAAAATGCAGCGGCACCGCTGCCGGACGACGAGAACATTTCCTGGATCTGGCCTGCTGAAGGCCGCGTGATTTCCCAGTTTGGCGAAGGCCGTCGCGGCATCGCCATCGCCGGCCAGATGGGCCAGCCGGTGCTCGCAGCGGGCTCCGGCAAGGTCTTGTACGCGGGCAGTGGAATTCGCGGATATGGCAATCTTGTCATCGTCAAGCACACGAACAACCTGCTATCGGCCTATGCGCACAACAAAACCATCTTTGTTAAAGAAGATCAAACAGTCGCGCAGGGACAAAAGATTGCGGAGATGGGAAACTCCGACACTGACGAGGTCAAGCTTCACTTCGAGATTCGCCACCAGGGCAAGCCGGTCGATCCCTCGAAATTTCTGCCCAACAGATAGCGCTGACGATAGAGCACGATGAACCGCAAGGCACCGGATTCCATGGATGACGATGAGCCGACCGACGATTTGTCGGATGCAATGGCTCATGGCGCAGAGGATGGCCTTGCACCGGACGGCGAGGGCGCTGTCGATGCAGGCGAGATCGGTCATGCGCCCGCCGAACCCGTCGACGAGCTCAAGACCGTGCTGGCTGCCGAGCTGGCAACCGATACGACCCAGCATTACCTGAACCAGATCGGTGCGCGGCCATTGCTGACCGTCGCCGAGGAAGTGCATTACGCGACGCTCGCCAAGCAGGGCAACTTCGAGGCTCGCCAGAAGATGATCGAGCACAACCTGCGACTGGTCGTCTCCATTGCCAAGCACTACATCAATCGCGGGGTTGTTTTGCTCGACCTGATCGAGGAAGGCAATCTCGGCCTGATGAGGGCGATCGACAAGTTCGAGCCCGAGCGCGGATTCCGCTTCTCGACCTATGCAACCTGGTGGATACGGCAAAGCATTGAACGCGCAATCATGAACCAGGCGCGCACGGTCCGTCTGCCGGTCCACATGGTCCGCGAGCTGAACCAGATCCTGCGCGCGAAGTACCATCTTGAAGCGCAACATCACGACGGCAAGGAAGCTTCGGCGGAAGACATTGCCCATCTGGTCGATCGCCAGGTCGAGGACGTGCAGGACATCCTCGCGCTGTCCGAGCATGCAACCTCTCTCGATGCGCCGCTCGACAACGATCCCCAGGCCAGCCTGATGGACATGCTGCCCGGCGATGCAGAAGACGGGCCGGACCACCAGGCCGAGCATCACGAAATGACGGTGCTGGTGCGTGACTGGCTGAAGAAATTGCCGGACAAGCAGCGCATCGTCATCGTGCGCCGCTTCGGCCTGGACAATGACGATCCGGCCACGCTGGAAGAGCTGGCTGCCGAAATGAGCGTCACGCGCGAGCGCGTGCGCCAGATCCAGCAGGAAGCACTGGTCAAACTCAAGCGCGCATTGACCGCGCGTGGCGTGGGCAAGGACGCGTTGTTGTGATGCCGGTCCTGGTTTTCGACATCGAGACGATTCCCGATGTGGCAGGACTGCGCGCGCTCAATGCCTTTCCCGCCTCGATGAGCGACGCCGAGGTGGCTGCGGCCGCTTTTGCCGCACGCCGCGAGAAAACCGGCTCGGATTTCCTGCAGCATCATCTGCACAGGATCGCCGCGATTTCCTGCGTGTTCCGCGATAATGACGGCTTTCGCGTGCGCTCGCTTGGCGGGCTCGAGGATGGCGAGCAGAAGCTGGTGGCGGACTTCTTCCGGGTGATCGACCGCTACACGCCACAGCTGGTCTCCTGGAACGGCGGCGGATTCGACCTGCCGGTGCTGCACTACCGAGCGCTGCTGCATGGCGTCTCTGCCGCACGCTATTGGGAAATGGGCGACGAGGACCGCGACTTCAAGTGGAACAACTACCTGAGCCGCTACCATACCCGCCACATGGACCTGATGGATCTGCTGGCACTCTATACCGGCCGGGCCAACGCGCCGCTCGACGACCTGGCCAAGCTGTGCGGCTTCCCGGGCAAGCTCGGCGTCGACGGCTCCCAGGTCTGGAACCTGTACCAGGAAGGCCGGCTCGGCGAAATTCGCGCATACTGCGAAACCGATGTCGTCAACACCTATCTCGTGTATTGCAGGTTCCAGCTCATGCGCGGCAGCCTGAGCATGGAAGCGTATCGCGAGGAACTTTCGCTGGTGCGGCATTCCCTCGGCGGACTCGAGGGCGAGCACTGGAAGGAATACCTGTCCGCCTGGCCCTCGCAAGCCTGACCGATTCCGCTCCGCACGATTCCCCGTTCACGGCGCGATGCCGCCACTCTCTTTTCCGTTTATGCAGCAGAACGTCATTCTCATCGAATCCCTCGACATGGAAGGCCGCGGTGTCGGCCACCAGGTGAACGAGGACGGGAGTCCCGGCAAGGTCATCTTCGTCGAGGGTGCATTGCCGGGCGAGCGGGTCGAATACCAGTCGTTTCGCAGAAAGCCCAAATGGGAGGCCGCGACGCTGACGGCGCTCCACAATGAATCAGCGCTGCGCGTGCAGCCCAAGTGTGTGCATTTCGGCACCTGCGGCGGCTGCGCGATGCAGCACCTGGAACCGGGCGCGCAGGTTGCGGTCAAGCAGCGTGTCCTGGAAGACAATCTCTGGCACCTTGGCAAGGTGCGTGCCGAGACGATGCTCGCGCCGGTCCACGGTCCGACCTGGGGCTACCGTTACCGCGCACGCCTGTCGGTGCGCCATGTGGCGAAGAAGGGCGGCATGCTGGTCGGCTTTCATGAACGCAAATCCTCGTTCATCGCCGACATGACGAGCTGCCAGATCCTGCCGCCGCATGTGTCAGACATGCTGGTGCCCTTGCGCGGGCTGGTCGGATCCCTGTCGATCTTCGATCGCATGCCGCAGATCGAACTGGCCGTGGGCGAGGGGGTGACCGCGCTGGTGCTGCGCAACATGGCGCCGCTGACTACGGACGACGAGGACAGGCTGCGCGCGTTCGCCGACACCCATGGCGTGCAATGGTGGTTGCAGCCCAAGGGGCCAGACACGGTGTACCCGTTCTATCCCGAGCAAAGCACGCTCTGCTACACGCTTCCCGAGTTCGGCGTGCGCATGCCGTTCAAGCCGACCGATTTCACCCAGGTCAATCACCAGATCAACCGGGTGCTGGTATCGAAGGCGCTGCGCCTGCTCGACATGCAGCCGAACGAGCGGGTGGCGGATCTGTTCTGCGGGCTGGGCAACTTCACGCTGCCGCTGGCCACCCGCGCGGCCGAGGTGGTCGGCATCGAAGGCAGCACCGCGCTGACCGAGCGCGCCCTCGAGAATGCCCGACTGAACGGACTGGACACGAAGACAAGCTTCCACTGCCGCAACCTGTTCGAGGCGACCGCCGCCGATTTCGCTGCACTCGGGCGCTTCGACCGCATGCTGATCGATCCGCCGCGCGAAGGCGCGCTGGCGGTCTGCCAGGCGCTGGTCGAGCTGGGCAAGGCCGATGCGTCGATGCGACCGCGCCGCATCGTCTACGTGTCCTGCAACCCGTCGACACTTGCGCGCGACGCCGGATACCTGGTGCACCAGGGCGGCTACACGCTGCGCCAGGCGGGGGTGGTCAACATGTTCCCGCACACCGCTCACGTTGAATCGATTGCTGTCTTCGACGCCGCCTGAGGGTGGGGCAGGGTGGCTTTCATGCTAAAATCGCGGGTTCCTTGGATTCTGAGAACAATAACTTAACCCTTTCTTTTTATTGGAGTTTTTACAGATGGCAATCGAGCGCACCCTGTCCATTATCAAGCCGGACGCCGTGGCGAAGAACGTGATCGGACAGATCTACACCCGTTTTGAAAATGCCGGCCTGAAGATCGTCGCCGCGCGCATGGCGCAACTGTCGCGCGCCGAAGCCGAAGGCTTCTATGCGGTGCACCGCGAGCGTCCGTTCTTCAAGGATCTGGTTGACTTCATGGTCTCCGGCCCGGTGATGATCCAGGTGCTCGAAGGCGAAAACGCGATTGCCAAGAACCGCGAACTGATGGGCGCAACCGATCCGAAGAAGGCCGACAAGGGCACCATCCGCGCCGACTTCGCCGATTCGATCGACGCCAACGCTGTCCACGGCTCCGACGCCCCGGACACCGCGAAGGTCGAAATCGCCTACTTCTTCCCGGCCCTGAACGTCTATTCCCGCTAAGAAGATCGCGCCGCTTCCTGCGGCGTGTTGTACGCATACCATGACGGCTCTCACCAATCTGCTGGACCTCGATCCCGCTCAACTTGTCGCCTACTGCGCCGAGCTGGGTGAGAAGCCGTTTCGCGCCAAGCAGCTGCAGCGCTGGATACACCAGTTCGGCGCCAGCGACTTCGACGAGATGACGGATCTGGCGAAGTCGCTGCGCGAAAAACTGAAGACGCGCGCGACCATTGCCGCACCCGCCATCATCAGCGATCACACCTCGTCCGATGGCACGCGGAAATGGCTGGTCGATGTCGGCCAGGGCAACGCCGTCGAAACCGTATTCATCCCGGAAGAAAACCGCGGCACGCTGTGCATTTCCACGCAGGCCGGCTGCGCGGTGAACTGCCGCTTCTGCTCGACCGGGAAGCAGGGCTTCTCGCGCAACCTCACCGTCGCCGAGATCGTCGGCCAGTTGTGGATGGCCGAATTCGCGCTGCGCAGGAGCAAGGGCATCGAGCCCGGGCAAGGTGGGAAGAAAAGTGGCGAGCGCCAGATCACCAATGTCGTGATGATGGGCATGGGCGAGCCGTTGCTCAATTTCGAGCCGACGGTTACCGCGCTCAAGCTGATGCTCGACGATAACGCCTACGGCCTGTCGCGCCGCCGGGTGACGCTGTCAACCTCCGGCGTGGTGCCGATGATCGACCGTCTCGCCACCGAGTGTCCGGTCGCGCTGGCCGTGTCGCTGCATGCGTCCAACGACGCGCTGCGCGACGGGCTGGTGCCGCTCAACCGCAAGTATCCGCTGGCCGAGCTGATGGCCGCCTGCCGCCGCTATCTCGAATTCGCGCCACGCGACTTCATCACCTTCGAATACTGCATGTTGGACGGCGTCAATGACGCCGACGAGAATGCGCGCGAACTCGTCGAGCTGGTGCGCCGCCACAATGTCCCGTGCAAGTTCAACCTGATCCCGTTCAATCCCTTTCCTGAGTCCGGCCTGGTGCGCTCCAACAACGTGCGCATCAAGGCATTCGCCCAGGTCCTGATCGACGCCGGCATAGTGACGACGGTGCGCAAGACGCGCGGCGACGACATCGACGCGGCCTGCGGACAGCTCGCAGGCGAGGTGCAGGATCGCACCCGCGTGCAGGAACGCATGCAGAAGATGGCGGAATACCAGAACAAATACGGCAAGAATTTCGGACGCATAGTGGAGGTTCCCAGGTGAGCTTTGCACGCTGTTTTTCGACGCTCGCGGCGAGCGCCGCGCTGATGCTGCTCGCCGGTTGCGCCGCGACGCCGGATCCGACCGATACCTTTGTCCAGGCCGGCGGTTCCGAGCAGACGGAGAATGAAAGGCGCGCGCGCATTCGCCTGCAGCTTGCGGTCGGCTATTACGAGCAGCGACAGTTCGCCGTCGCGCTGGAGGAATTGCGCCTGGCGCTTCAGGCCGATCCGCGTCTGGCCGACGGTTACAGCATGCGCGGCCTGATCTTCATGGAGATGGGCGAGAACAAGCTTGCCGAAGACAGCTTCCAGCATGCTTTGCGTCTGGCGCCGAACGCTCCGGATTACAACAACAACTACGGCTGGTTCCTGTGCCAGACCGGCCGTGAACGCCAGTCGATCGCCTATTTCGAGAATGCGCTCAGAAGCCGCAACTACCAGTCGCCCGCGGTCGCGCTGGCCAATGCGGGCACCTGCAGCCTGAGGGTCAACGAACTTGCCGCTGCCGAACGCTACCTGCTGCAGTCCTTTGAGATCGACGCGGCCAATCCGACCACCGCCTTCAATCTCGCCCGCCTCTATCACGCCCGACGCGATGATGAGCGTGCCCGCTTCTATATCGCCCGTGTGATGAAGGCCGACCTGATGACGGCGGAAGTGCTGTGGCTGGCGCTGCGTATTGAGCGGCGGCTGGGCGATCGCGCTGCCGAGGCCAGCCTTGCCAATCAGTTGCGCCGCCGCTTCCCGG